>ERZ794963.6-NODE-6-length-164150-cov-12.765819_pt1 | contig 164150 bp, 140 predicted proteins | sample MGYA00375740_ERZ794963 | MGnify/ENA primary metagenome ERZ794963 (study PRJEB30138, sample SAMN05968720) | food fermentation metagenome | isolation source: fermented_meat | host: inoculated_fermented_meat_time_40_first_replicate;inocula... | place: Italy... | reverse complement strand
ATGAATTCAACGAAAGTGTTTTTATTTCCTTCCCACTATTTGGGGTCAGTTCAAAAGTCACCTAAGGTTTGTTTATTTATATTTGTATAGTTATTTTTCAAAATAGTAGCGGTCTTTCAGATCAAAATTGGCTCATTTATCAATTGATTTATTCAACATAATAAACACCACCACTGTTTAACTTATATATTATAATTTTTTCAGTGTAATATGGGCAGTGATTTGGCCGACTTCTACGGGAAAGCTAAGGCAGTGCCCGTGAAAAGCGTGCACAAAAAACTGCCGCCAAAGTCACAGACTGTCGATTTTTGTATTTTTTTAATTTTAAAATCATAATACAATACTTATAATGAATAACATGCTAGCAATTATAAATAATATTCCTATCGCTTTAGACTTTCTTATATAAGCTATACCGATAGACATTGTAAATATCGCTTGAAAGATATTCTGGGTAGTATTTGTAAAATGAACAACTTCAAAAAGACCCAAACAATTAATAACAATAAAAATAATTGCAATAATGATAAATATAATCTCATAAATTTTGAAATCTTTATTTATACTCAAAATACTCAAAATAAAAATCTCCTTTTACAAATTCAAGTTTTCTCCATGATGATACTAGAATAATAAATTTGTAATAATGATACCCATTTACTCCAAATCACCTATTTTTCTATGATAATGACTGAATTATTTATTCTTTTCTGCTTCTCTTAATTCAATACGTCTGATCTTACCTGAGTTTGTTTTAGGTAAGTCTTCTACAAATTCTATAGCACGTGGATATTTGTATGGTGCAACGTCTTGTTTCACATAATCTTGAAGTGTTTTGACTGTATCATCCGTTGCTGATATACCCTCTTGTAAGATAATAAAGGCTTTAACGATATTCCCTCTTATTTCATGCGGGCTAGCAACTACAGCACATTCTTTTACGTACTCATGTTTTGTAAGGGAGTCTTCTACTTCAAATGGTCCAATTGTATACCCAGAACTAATAATAATGTCATCTTTACGTCCTTCAAACCAGAAATAACCATCTTCATCTAATTTGGCTAAATCACCCGTGATATAATAATCGCCTATTCTAGGTTCAGCAGTTCGTTCAGGGTCTTTATAATAACCTTTGAATAACGCCGGTAAGTCTAACGGCACTGCTATATTACCTACTTCTCCTATTTCTGCTAGCTCACCATCATCATTAATGACAGTAACATGACTACCAGGAATAGCTTTACCCATAGACCCTGGACGACTCTCTGTATCTTTCAAGAAACCAATTAATAAAGTACTCTCCGTTTGCCCATAACCATCTCTAACTGTAAGATCAAAATTGGTTTGGAATTTTTCTACAACTTCTCTATTTAAAGGTTCACCTGCAGAGACTGCACTATGCAAATGTTCTAAGTTATAGTCCGTTAGGTTAGGCAGTTTTGCCATTAAACGGTATTCAGTAGGCGTACAACAAAGGACATTAATCTTATAATTTTGTAATAATTCTAAGTATTTTTCAGCGTTAAATTTACCGTTATAAACAAATGCTGTTGCACCTGACCCCATAATTGATAAAAATGGACTCCATACCCATTTTTGCCAACCAGGCGCTGCAGTAGCCCACGCAATATCATCTTCTTTGATACTCAACCAATGTTTAGGCGCCATTTGCATGTGTGCATAACCCCAGCCGTGTGAATGTACGACAGCTTTCGGATTACCTGTTGTGCCAGATGTGTATGATAATAAGGCAACATCATCTTTAGATGTACCGACAATTTGTAATTGATCTGCTTCGTTAGCTGATTCTGAATCGACCGTATACCAATCATCGTACTCTCCACCAACAATAAATTTCGTTAATGTGTCGTATTCTTTGACTGCTTTAAATTCATCAATACTATCAGCAGTTACTACGATAGCTTTGACCTCTCCATGTGAAATTCTATATTGTAAATCTTTTGTACGTAACATTTCAGAACTTGGAATAACTACAATGCCCAACTTCAAAGCAGCTATGTAAATTTCATACGTTTCAATAGAACGTGGCATCATTACAAGTACTTTGTCACCTTTTTGTATACCATGTTTTAAAAACATATTGCCAACTTTGTTAGCATTTTTTACCAATTGATTATATGTGATTGAATGTGTTTCGCCCTCAGCATTTTCAAAAATAATAGCTTTTTTATTTTCATCAGCTGTATATTTTTCGATTTCGCTAACGATATTATACGTATCTGGAGCGACTAAATCTTTTTTATTCATTATTTACTCTCCTTTAATTCTAAATCTACAATTATCGTATGCACGTATGCAAACACAAACCATAGACCATACTTTCGTTAATACAAAGTAATCCTATTACTCAATAACACCATAATTCTAATCCTTCTCTATTTAAAAAGATACAATTATGACTTTAATAATATCAATATTTTCCTATTATAATACGCTTCTAGATATACTTAAAGCCTGACAAAATTTACGATATACTAGATTTGTAAAAATAGAGCTAATCCCGAAATAACTTTGACATTTAGGATACATCTCATGTAGTATTTCTAGCATACAGTTGTAAAATGTCATCTAAAATAGAGGTTAGAACACAACTATTGTCGTAACCTCTAAAATGATGCCTATTTCAGCGCATTATATTTATGTTCACTTCCAAATATTCTACTATAACTTTCTATTTTCATAAGTTTTATCGATGGAATTTATTTTTCACAGTTCAACATTTAGCTTTAACTTGTTCTTAGTGATATAATATAAAACTGTGTAATTTTTAATGAAAGAAGTGATACGATTGAGTTCAAATGATACTTTCCATGTTGAAAAAAGAATTCCCCTATTTATTGTACTACTCTCTGGGGCTTTTATTACGATTTTGAACCAAACGTTACTTGGTACAGCATTACCGCCAATTATGAAAGATCTCCAAGTAACTGAAAGCACTGTACAATGGTTACAGTCTATATTTATGCTTGTAAATGGGATAATGATTCCAGTAACAGCCTTTTTAATCGAAAGATATACATCGAGGCAATTATTCTTAACTGCCATGAGTATCTTTGCCGCAGGTACATTACTCTGTGCAGTAGGCTCAGATTTTTCAATGCTACTTATCGGACGCGTCTTACAAGCAGCAGGCGCTGGTATTATGATGCCATTGATGCAAACAATTCTATTTTTAACTTTCCCTAAAGAAAAACGTGGTACTGCAATGGGACTCTTTGGTCTCGTTATTGCATTTGCACCCGCTATAGGTCCAACTTTATCAGGTGTATTAGTAGAACATCTATCATGGAGAAGTGTCTTCTATGTTGTGTTCCCTATCGCAGTTATCATTATTATTGCGTCAATTTTCCTATTGAAAAATGTGACCGAAACTTCACATCCAAAATTAGATATACCATCAGTAATTCTATCTACATTAGGATTTGGTGGACTATTATATAGTTTCAGTTCTGTAGGTGAAGCAGGTTGGAATAGCATACAATTCATAGCACCATTAATTGTAGGTATTATTTCATTAGTTGTATTCATTCGTCGTCAATTGAAACTAAAAGAACCTATGCTTGAATTTAGAGTGTTTAGTTACAGTGTCTATACATTAGGTACAGTATTAAGTATGTTTGTATTCGGTGTATTAATTGCTACAAACATTATATTGCCACTATATATGCAAAATATGTTACAGTTCTCTGCGTTAGAATCTGGTCTTGTCTTACTGCCAGGTGCAGTAGTTATGGGCCTTATGAACCCAATTACAGGCTATTTATTCGATAAATTCGGTGGAACTTGGTTAGCGCGTATTGGATTACTCATATTAGTAGCGTCATCCGTACCGTTTACTGTACTAACAGCGCATACTAGTTTTACTTATCTAGCAATATCTAACGCCTTACGTATGATTTCTATCGCAATGGTTATGATGCCTATGACAACATTAGCCATTAACCAGTTACCAAATAATCTCATTGCACATGGTACTGCAATGAACAATACTTTCAGACAAATGGCAGGTGCCATTGGTACAGCATTATTTATCACATTAATGTCTGTATCATCTAATCCAAGTGATGGCGTAGAAGGCATCATCCATGGTGTAAACGTCACATTTATGGTTGCAACTGGTATTTCAGTAGTTGCGTTGATCTTATCAGCTAAACTTTCTGACGATAGTAAACCAGCTCGAAGAACATTATAAGATCTAATAATTTAAAACATGGATAAAAAAATATAAAAAATAACACTTTCGAAAAGTTCACTGCACATTGAACTTTTTGAAAGTGTTTTATTTTACAAAATGATAGATTACAAAGCATTACATAATCAACAATTGCTTAACGCATTAATTTAATTAAGCTTTAGCAGATAGTCTATTAATCGCAATCTCTCCTAATGATTTTGCAGATACCAAGAGTGCATTTTCATTAACTTCAAACTTAGGATGATGATTCATATAAGGTTCTTCCATATGTTCTGGCTTACAACCTACAATGAAAAATGTACCTGGTATTTCTTTTAAATAATAAGCAAAGTCTTCTGAACCTGAAACTGCAGGAATTTCAACTAAATGTTTGAAATACTCTCCCTGACTAGTTGATAAAATGTCTGTTACCGCTTGTGTTTGTTCAGGATGGTTATATAATACTGGATAACCAAATTGATAATCTAAGTCATACGTAATATCAAATCCTACTGCGACACTTTTTGCAACTTTCTCAATTTCTTCATACATAAATTGTTCTAAATCATCATTAAGATAACGTGCAGTACCTTTAATTGTCACTTTATCTTGAATGACATTAGCGCCACCTGGTGCATCGAAAGAACCTACAGTAATAACGCCCATTTCTGAAGGATCAATACGTCTAGACACAATTGTTTGGAGCGTATTTACAAAGTTTGTTCCCGCTACTAAGGCATCGTGTGTTTTATGCGGGCTTGCAGCATGACCACCGAGTCCTTTAATTGTTAATGTGAACGTTGAGCTTCCAGCAAAAGCATTGCCTGTATTGTAACCAATTACTTCTGGACCAGCAACTGGCACAACATGAATACCATATACTTCATCTAAATTGTTTAATGCACCCGATGCCATAATTTGCTGTGCACCACCTGGAGGCATTTCTTCCGCATGTTGATGGATAATTTTAATTGTACCTGGTAATTCATCTTTGATATCAATTAATGCGTCCGCTAAACCTAGTAAATAAGCCGTATGCGCATCGTGGCCACAAGCATGCATTACACCTTCGTTCGTTGATTTAAAAGGGACGTCCGCTTCTTCATTTATAGGTAAAGCATCAAAATCTGCACGCAAACCTATCGTATTACCTGGGTGTTGTCCTTTGATTTCTACAATAATAGCATTACTCTCAGCAACCGGTTGTGTAACTACAACGTCTTTATCCTTATAAAAATCCTTAATATACTCTGCTGTAGCATTTTCTTGGAAAGATAACTCAGGGTGCTGATGCAAATAGCGACGGTGCTTAATCATGTCAGCTTCCTTCTGTTCTAACTTCTCAAATAATTTTTCTTTTACATTCATGAACATTCACTTCTTTCGATTGAATTTTAAAACATATCACTCATTAATAAGTTTAAATTCCAAAGAGTATTAATTCAAATATAAAATAACATTTTATAAAATTTCTAGTTATTTTAATCGAATTTAGTGAAATTAATTACTAAAACGAACATATTTTCATTTTACATTTTATTATCTTAGTTTAAATTCTAAGAGACTTTAAGTTCTACTACCGTTTCTTTTTTATGAACGATATACATAATAGCGCTAGCAATGATTACCATTCCAAAACCAAAATATGGTGTCATTGTAATACCAAAATGATTTAACACAAACCCGCCAATAACTGATCCTAATGTGATGCCAATATTAAATGAAGCAATGTTTAAGCTTGATGCGAAATTCGTTGTCGCTTTATTTTTACGTTCAGCAAAAAGTACCACAATCAATTGTAGTCCTGGTACATTCATAAAAGCAAATAACCCCATAAGTAATATGATTACGGTACCTAATATGTGATGCGTTACGGTTATACCTACAAGCAATAAGACTAGTGATTGTACTAAAAATATACCTATAAGCACTTTAGTCGGCTGATTATTTGTTAATTTGCCACCTAATGTATTCCCTATTGCAACCATTACACCATAGATAACTAATAAAAATACAACTGCGTCATCACTATAATTTAATACATCTGTAAGCATTGTCGTCAAATAAGTGTATACGACAAATGTTCCGCCATAACCTAATGCCGTAATTAAATAAATCATCATTAAAGATTTATTTTTAAATACAGTTAATTGTTCTAACATTGAAGCTTGTTCATATTCATTAAGATCTTTAGGCACAGTAAATACGTTAACGATTAAACTGATTAAGCCAATTAGCGCAATTGTAAAAAATGAAGCTTCCCAACCAAATTGCTGGCCAATCCATGTCCCTAGAGGCACGCCAGTAATAGTTGCAACAGTTAATCCCGTAAACATCATTGCAATAGCGCTTGAACGTTTGTCTGCTGTTACTAAATCACTCGCAATAGCAGTCGCTATAGACATAAATACGCCGTGCATTAAGGCAGACAGTATACGCATAGCCAACAACATACTCAAAGTTGTAGCAAAAGCAGCGAGTGCATTTGCGATAATAAATATTAACATAATACCGATGAGCAAATGCTTACGTTTCATTTTATTAGTTAATGGGGTAAGTAATGGCGCACCAATTGTTACACCTACCGCATATAAAGAAACAGTTAAACCAGCTAATGAAATGCTTGTATTAAATGAATCTTTAATTAATGGCAATAGACCAACACTAATAAACTCTGTCATCCCAATTGCAAAAGCTGACATCGCTAAAGCCAAAATAGCAAACTTATTTTTCTTCATAATTCATTTTCTCTCCTTAATTTTGTTGATTGTGTTACTATATATCACACATGTAAGAAGAGGAAGTACGCACTTTAAAGTAATATAGATACCTTTTAGTACCTATAAGGAGGAAATTATATGAGTAAAACATATAATATAGGAGTTGAAGCTACAATTGACGTCATTGGTGGTAAATGGAAACCTGTCATCCTATGCCACTTACAAAATAATGGCTTAATGCGTACTTCTGCATTAAAACGAGCGATACCAACTATTACTCAAAAAATGTTAACACAGCAATTACGTGAATTAGAGAAAGATGGAATTATTAATCGGATCGTTTATGATCAAGTTCCACCGAAAGTAGAATATGACCTTTCTGAATATGGTCAAACACTTGGTAATATTTTATCTTCTTTATGTTATTGGGGAGAATTTCACGTAGAAAAAATGTATGAACAAGGTGAATCTGTCACACTGAATCAACAGGACTTTATTAATATTCCAAATGCCTAAATAAACGATTTACTCAGCTTTCAATGGATTTAAACTGACTATTACAGATAATACTTAAACGGTTGGAACTAATTAATGATGGATTACTACAGTAGAGGAGTATTTAAAAATTATGAAACTTGATGAATTTGAAATAGATGATGTATTTACTACACCACCTAATAAGATAAGTGAGAAAGATATTATTAACTTCGCTCAAGAATTTGACCCACAATACATGCATTTGGATAAGGAGAAGGCTACAGAAGGTAGATTCAATGGTATCATAGCTTCAGGTATACACACATTGTCTATTTCATTCAAATTATGGATTGAAGCAGGTAAGTATGGTGAAGATGTAATCGCAGGTACACATATGAACCATATTAAATTTATCAAGCCCGTATATCCTGAAGATGAACTTTACACAAAAATAAAAGTATTGAAAAAACAAGCCACGAAAAGTGACCAAGGTTTACTCACGGTATTATTATCGACATTTAACCAACACGAAGACAAAGTATTTGAAGGAGAACTAACAGCATTAATGAGACGTTAATGAGGTATTATTGATATTGAGGCATTAACTACGTACTAACTATATACTTAACTTCAACATATCTAATAGGCTAAATAATAACGATACTCTCTTGTCTATTCATAGTCTAATAAAACTAAACACTACACATATATTTCGCGCATGTGTGTTTATGTGAACATTAATCATAATTTATATTTATTTTTCTTTGCTATTTCTATATAATCATAAAGATGTAAAAATTAATTATTTACTAAAGGAGATATTAATATGAGTATTATATCAATTATTTTAGTTTTATTAGTTGCTGCAGAGTTTTTCTATATCATGGCTTTGCAGACTTTTGCTACAACTTCTGACAAAACGAGCAATTTATTTAAAATGACTAAACAAGCCTTACAACAAGATAATCTAAAAACACTTATGAAAAACCAAGGCGTTTACAATGGCCTTTTAGGCGTATTCTTACTATATGCTTTACTCTTTTCAAATAATGCCAAAGAACTAATTGGTTGTATATTAGTGTACATGATTATCGTTGCGATATATGGTGCGGTAACAAGTCAAAAATCTATTTTATTAAAACAAGGCGGCTTACCAATCCTAGCCTTAATTTCATTGCTGTTTTAATGTTTAATCTTTTAAACTATGCTAACATCATTTAAATTAAAGAATCGTAGCTAGAAATGTGTATTTTCCAAAACTACACATACAAAAGCGGAGTATGAAATCTAAACAATGATTTCATACTCCGCTTTACTTTTTTGTGAATAATTATTTTATATTAATGATTATTGTATTTTATTGTTTCGTTTCCAGATGTCCGTTCTCTTAAATCATATTCAATTTCTTCTAAACTCCGTCCTCGCGTTTCTGGCAGATATTTTATTACAAAGCACATTGCAAATACGCCAATAACCGCAAAAATCAAGAATACCCATTCTGTACTTAGTGTATTATTTAACACTGGAAATAGTTGCGCAACAAGTAATGTACCAAAATTTAATACAAGCGTTGCTAAACCAGTAGCTGCGCCACGTGCACGCATCGGGAACATTTCTGGCAACATAACCCAAAGAATTGGTCCCCAAGTTAAACCAAAGAACACAATAAACAGTGATAAACACACGATAATAATACCTGCTGATGATGCTATACCAATTGTCCATATTAAGATTGCCATAACAAGTAATGAAGCTACCATCCCGACATTTCCTGTTACCAACAATTTCTTACGATTAACTTTATCCGCTATAAATACCGCTATAATCGTTACAAGTACATTAATCGTCCCAATTCCTACCGTTCCTAAAATGGATGTTGCTTCACCTAATCCTGCTTTACTAAAAATAGTGGGTGCATAAAATATAATCGCATTAATACCTATGATTTGTTGGAATAATGCAAAAATACATCCAATTATTAATGTCGGTCTTAACCAAGGCGATTTTAAAATAGTCCAAGTTGATTCTGAAATTGCTGATAGTTCTTTCATCTCTTTAATTTCTGTATTAATTTCATTATCGTCATTAAATGTAATTCTCATAACATCTCTTGCAGCTTTTTCATTCCTGTGTTCTAATAACCACCTTGGACTCTCAGGCATAAATGCTATACCAATTAATAAGATGACAGATGGTACTATCGCCAAACCTAGCATCCAACGCCATCCTTCTATATCGGCAAAAGCATAATTAACAAGATATGCTGCTAAAATTCCAATTGTAATCATTAATTGATTCAATGAGCCAAGCGAACCACGATAAGCTGTCGGAGCCATTTCTGATAAATATACAGGCACCGTTGCCATTGAACCACCTACAGCTAGACCAATAATAAGACGTCCAAACACAAGCGTTGGCATGTTTTGCGCAACCACTAATATTAATGATCCAATGATATAAATAATTGCAATGATTAATACTAAACGTCTTCTTCCGATTCTATCCGATAAAGGTCCGCTCCCACCAGATCCAATGATTGCACCTATAAGCATGGATGAAACAACAAGACCTTCTGTAAAACTGTTTAATGGAATGTCGTCATTTATAAAGAGCAATGCTCCTGAAATCACGCCATTATCATAACCGTATAATAAACCGCCAAGTGCTCCTAAAATAAATATTAAACTCTTATTTGCTTTCAATATGTATCAACCCCTTTAAAATTATGTCTATTATATTCTTAATATGTAAGCGTTACAAATATTTCTAAATTATTATATTCATAACTCCTATTTTTAAAGTAGTCTTTTATATACATACTATATATCAATAAGTTTAAAACTTATAATTTAGGAAATTAAATAATATATTATGATTTTAAGGGGTGAAGTGTAATGCTTTTAAAAGAAGAAATTAATAACTTAGAAAAATATGATGGTACAGCAGAGAACCAAAAAGTATTTTCAATTTATTTAAATACACATCCTGACCAAGGCACAAAATGGAAAATAGAATTAAAAAATGCACTAAAAGATTTAGCCTATAGAACAAAACACAGTGATGACCACGAGGAAAAAAACCAAGCTAAAGAAGTCATTAAAAAAGTTGAAACAGAAATTCAAAGTGTAGAACCTGAGTTAAAAAGAGGTCTCATACTATTTTTAACTGCAGATGAATCATTATTATTTAAAAAATTAACTCATATATCCTTAGATACTGAGTTTAATTGGGGAGATCAACCTAAATTAGATCAATTGAAATCATTACAAGGAAACTATCCTTATACTGGTATATTAGTTTTACAACAAGACAAGGCGCGTTTAATTGAAACAGAAATAGGTACCATCGTTAAAGAAAAAGATTTTATTTTAGATTTAGATACTGATGATTGGCGTGAACATCAAGGCCCACAAGGTGATGACTTTACACAAGGTGGCTCAAAAAGAGACGAGTTTAAAGAAAGAGTCAAAGCGAACCAAGAACGTTGGCTCAAAAATTTAGCTTCTACTGTTGAAATAAATGCTAAAAGAAATGAATGGAAACAAATTTATTTAGCAGGGGAGAAAGAAGAAATAGAAAAACTACGTACTTTATTTAATAGAAATATTGATAAAGTAATTACCAGTAACATCTTAAATTTAAATGCTACTGAAATTATAACTAAAGTTAATGAAGAATAATAAAAATGGGGGCAATATAAGAAATCAAAGTGTTAAGATGATTTTTATAATTGCCCCCATTTTATTGTTGATATATTTTAATTACACTCTATGCTTCGCTTACGGTTTAAATTTTAAAAAAACTTACAATATGATTTCTCAATTATTCGACTTTACAGCTTTAGGTTCTCTACCAATATATATTGATTGAAGCATAATATATAAAACAAGCAAGCTACCCAACGTATCTGTAAAATAGTGTGCTTGTAGATAAATTCTAGAAATCATAATAGAAATGACTAATAATACACAGATTACCGATAATATTTTGCTATTTTTTAATAATAAGATGAGACTTACTAATAAACAAACACTTAAAACATGCATACTTGGAAAACTATAACCATCTATATCTATGCTCGGTCTTGGACGTTGAATAGCGTACTTTAGAAATGTTCCTATAGCAAAAACACTGAAACACCAAAAACCATACCACCAAAATTTAACTTTATTAAAGAAAAATAACACAAGTAGTATTAATATCACCATGATTAAACAATTCATAGGAGAAAATATCGCGGAAATAATAGACAAATATTGAACTAGTATATCAGCTGTTATCAACTCATGTAACCAATGATAAACAAAAGTATCTAAGCCATTTGTTAAGCCTGTATGTATACATAAAACTAAGAGCATAAAACATATGCTAACTAAAACCATATTCACATAATTTTTCATTTAATAGCTTTCCTTTCTTTATTAATATTTCGAGCTACTGCAAGTAACGCACCAAATGCAATACTTATACTTAACATCGATGAACCACCATAGCTTAATAACGGTAATGTGACACCTGTTAATGGAATAAGGCCTGATACACCCGCAAGATTGATAAATACTTGCATAAATAAATAACTTACAACACCTACACAAATTAACTTATAAAATTGATTTGTTGTTTTATTCGCATAAATTAGTCCTTTAAACAAAATAACGCCATAAACCATTAATGTGCCTAATACACCAATTAAACCCAATTCTTCTGCTATTACAGTAAATATAAAATCTGTATGTGGTTCTGGTAAGTATCCTAATTTTGCAATACCGTTACCTAAGCCCCTGCCCGTTAAACCACCATTTCCTATAGAGGTAAGTGCCCCGGTTAATTGGTAACCATCTCCACTTTCATATTTAAATGGATCTAACATAACCTTAATCCTTTTTAATCTATATAAATTTTTAGAATCAAATATCAATGTATAAATAATATAAAAAACAATGGGAATCATTGTGATCATTATAATTTGAAGTTTAATTTTATTTTTTATATCTGAATAAATAAGTATAGAAGCAATTATAGCGACTGTTAGCAATGTGCCACCTAGGTCCCCTTGCATCAACACAAGTAATAAACCTAAACCTAGCACACCTAATGGAGGAATCATATGTTTTAAATGATAGTCTCGAGAACTCGAAATACGTCGATTAATTATGTATGATAGATAGAAAATTGAAGCTAATTTTAAAAATTCTGAAGATTGTAAGCTGAATAATCCTAAGTTAATCCAGTTTCTCGAACCGTTGATTTCTTTCCCAATCAGAACTGTAATGAGTAATAAACATAAAGTACCTATAATCATAAGTTTTTGTATATTGCTCTTTTTTAATACATTAATATTGATAAAAGCACCAATAAATATAATGACTAAAAATCCAATTACTACAAAGAGAAATTGCCTTTTCATAAAATGATTACTCTCAATAGGCACACCGCCTGTAAGTGAGCCTTTAGAAGCTGGCACCATACTGGCACTGTAGACCATTATTACGCCTAAAATACCTAGTAGTAAAAAACTTATAATTAAAATATAATCTAATTCCTTGATGTGTTTACGTATGTAAGTTAAAAATCCTCTCATGTCTGCACCTCATTATGACTGTCAGAATATAGTAAAACACAAATTTAATATTAGCTCAATCATACTTTAGGCTTATCTAATTTGAATTCTTAATATTTAATTTTTTAATTTTTATTCAATTATTATGTATTTATCTATAATTGAAATATTTACACCTATACATATACTATCGATATTGTTTTAAAAACTCTCCTCGTCATAAAGTAAAAGAAATTGAAAAATATAAAGTGCTATGCTAAAATCAATTAAAGACTTAAAGTATCTATAATAACCTTATAAGTGGTGAGCATATTCAAAATCACTTATAAATGAAGGAGCTTTTATTTGAACAAAGATCGTTTTGACCAAATTGCACAAAAATACGATGACCCTGAAAGAATACACCTCGCTCATATTATTACCCAAGCAATAACGCAACAAATTAATGATACAAACTATCAAACCTTGCTAGACTATGGTGGTGGCACTGGCCTTGTAACTTTAAATATCGCAGAGTATTTTGAAGCAGTTACGCTCATAGATGCTTCTTCACAAATGGTAGATATTTTTGAACACAAGGTATCAGATTTAAATCAAACTTCCATTAAAACCTTAGTGGGCGACGTACTTTTAGACGATACAATACTCAACCACAAAAATTATGATGTTATTGTGTTATCTTTAGTCTTACTACACAGTGGTAACTATCAATTATTATTACAGAAGCTGTATAATCACCTAAATAGTGGAGGCATGATGATACTTGTTGATTTTGATAAAAACGAAAATATTTATCATCCAAAAGTATATAATGGATTTGAACAAACGGATATCATCCATGTTTTTAGCGAATTAGGCCTGATAAACCCACAGATTAATACTTTTTACAGTGGTGAGAAAATATTTATGAAGCAAGATGCAAGCTTGTTCATAGCTACAGGCACTAAACTATAAATTTTTATATTTATAAAGAGAGAAACCGTGACACAAATTGAGGTCACGGTTTTTTAATTATTTAGTTAGTAGGCGACCAATATCGATGCCCTTACCTCTGTCATCAGTAGCATCAAATACCTTTGCAATTATTCAAGTATTTGTCTATTTATTTAAGACTGGAACTTTGCTTTTAATGACATTTTTTCTAAATCTGATAAGAAAGTATAATTAATCGCACGTTGATTAATGTATTCAATTTGCTCAAACGTAATCATTTGATTATCCACTAATAATTCATACTCTTCATTCAAGGAAGTTTGAGTAACCGTTCGATTGTCAGTATTTATAAGAAAAGGAATATCTTGTTCTAATAAATAAGGAAGATTCAATTCTTTTAAATCTGCAATTGCTTTTGTCTGAATATTACTTTTAGGACACATTTCTAATAGTACATCCTGTGCTTTTACAAACTGTAAGGCTATCTCATCTTGATTGATAGCAACACCATGCCCAATACGCTTTGCTCCTAATTTGATAGACTCTATCACATTCTGTTTACAACCACACTCACCTGCATGCAACGTGAGATTGAAACCTTGATCTAAGGCATATTGTATAGGGGATGCTATATCATTAGGAGGGACTGCCGCCTCAGGACCAGCAAAATCAACGCCCCTGATGACTTTACTATCGTATTTTTGAACAAAATCAAAAAGTGCTTTATTATCTTCAGTCTCATGTTGTCGCATCGCACAAACTAACAAGTTAACTTGAATATCCAATGTATGAATAGCTTCTTGCACGCCTTCTTCAACCGCTTCTAACACTTCGGTTAACGTTAATCCTAGCTCCATATGAAATCGTGGTGCGAAGCGAATTTCAATGTATTTCACATTATCGCGTTGTGCCTGATGTGCAACATCAACAACCGCTCTTCTTAAAGCATCAGGCGTCTGTAAAACTTTTAATATTTCATCAAAACATTGCAAGTATTCATCTAAACTCTCACAATTACTACTCACAAATAGATGCTCTTCATTTAAATTTACGCCTTGCTCCACCGCTAATTGTCTAATTAATTCAACGCTAGTAGAACCATCTAAATGACAATGTAATTCAACTTTCGGGATATCTTGTAGCGTTTTATTCATATATGACTTACCTGCCTTACCTCTCAAATGTCACCATTCATTTTTAATACGGAAACAAAAAGAATTTTTAAAAATTTTATCTATATACTATATCACGACGTTAAACACAATACTATAAACGCATATAATAAAGGATATTTTATTTTGAATAAAATCACACAATCCAACCTGATATCAAATAAATATCATCATGCAATTAAACAGAATAATTCAACATAAAAATACTGCCACCAAGTCTTCAGACTAAGTCGACAGTATTGTGATTGACCAAAAATAAATTGCATTAAGTCCTTATGTGTATAACATATAAAACGTTAGCGTTACTACATGCCTCCTAAGTAGCCTATAGTAACTAATGAAATACCTAAACCTAAAAAGCAAACACAAAGTAAGATTACGATAATTTTCAATTCGGTCATGAAATGTTTTCTACTTTGTCCTTTATTAACAAGCAAAACACCTATAACAATAACTAAAATAAAGAGTGTAATTAAAGTGTAAGCAATGATATTTAGTATGGCCATTCCATCTTCCCCTTTTAACGTTATACATAAGTCTTATGATAAAACTATTATTATATTACTAAACTGCTGAGCACATATAATCTTGTCTATACTTAACTTATAAGACTGAAACTTGTGTGCTATACAAATTAAATATATTGATGTGTTTTTAAATACTCAATGATTTGAGTAACTGCATCTTCCACACTATATTGCTCTGTATCTATTACAATTTCTGGATTTTGTGGTTCTTCATACGGCGCGTTTATACCTGTAAATCCTTGAATTTCTCCGCTACGTGCTTTTTGATATAATCCTTTAGGGTCTCTTGCTTCACATTCATCCAGACTACATGAAGCGTAAACTTCTATAAATTCATCTTCTGCTAATAGTTCACGAACAACGTCTCTATCTGCTTGATAAGGTGAAATAAATGCCGTCACTGTAACTAATCCAGCGTCGACCATAAGCTTACTCACTTCACCAATACGACGAATATTTTCCGTACGATCTTCTGGACTAAATCCAAGATTTTTATTAAGACCATGTCTCACGTTATCTCCATCTAAACGATACGTGTGAACTTGTTGATCATATAAAGCTTTTTCTAATGCTACAGAAATTGTAGATTTACCTGACCCTGATAATCCAGTAAACCAAATAACTGCACTTTTATGGTTTTTACGTTGTTGTCTTTCTTCTTTAGTTACTTCTGACGCATGCCAAGTAATATTTTTGGAAGTAGTCATAATAAAGCTCCTTTAAAGTTATTTTTCTTGTAATCCTTTAATAAGTACTGCTGCTACTTCAGGTCTTGAGAATTCTTTAGGTAATGGTTCACCTTTTTTCAATTTTTCTCGAACTTTTGTACCACTTAGATGTAAGTGTGAAGAAGCATCATGTGGACATGTTTTCGCTGTTGCCATGTTTTCACAAGATTTGCAATAGAAAGCGTGCTCAAACTTCAAAATTTGTATTCCTAACTCATTTTCATATTGTTCTATTAATTCTTGTGCTTCATATGTACCATAGTAATCACCCACACCTGCATGATCACGACCAACAATAAAGTGGGTACAGCCATAATTTTTGCGCACTGTCGCGTGTAATATCGCTTCTCTTGGGCCCGCATAGCGCATTGCTGCTGGATATATAACTAAGCGTGTTCTATTTTCTGGGTAATAATTTTTAAGAATAACTTCGTAACTTTCCATTCTTACTTCAGCTGGAATATCATCAGATTTCGTTTCTCCTACTAAAGGATTTAATAAAAGTCCATCAACTGACTCTAATGCAGCTTTTTGAATATATTCATGTGCACGATGTACTGGATTACGCGTTTGGAAACCAACAATTGTCTTCCAATTTAAATCGTAAAATAGTTGTCTCGTTTCTGCCGGATCTAAATGATAATCTACAAAGTCGTCATGTTTGGGTCTATCTAATAAATGAATCGGTCCAGCTAAATATACGCTGCCTTTTTCATAGACTTTTGCTACACCTGGATGCTCTACATCTGTTGTGCCGTATACAAATTGCGCCTCTTTCTCTTTGTCATAAGTATACTTCTCTTCTAGTTCAAGAACACCGTATAAATGATTGTCTTCGCCGTATAAAGCAATGCGAGAACCAATTTCAAGTTCATTAGCTTTATCCTCAGTCACTGGTAAAGTGATTGGGATACTCCATACTAAACCATTACTCAAATGTAAGTTCTCTACTACCTCAGTATAGTCAGCTTTATTCATAAATCCTGTTAACGGACTAAAGCCACCGATACCAATAAGTTCTAAATCTGATAAACTCCATGGATTTAATGTAATAGCTGGTAATGAATCTACTACTGCTAGTAACTCTTCTTTTAAAATTGTATCTGCTTCTCTATTAATCAATGTTCCACCATGTGGTTGAATTGTATTTTCTTTAATTTCTTTAGTTAATGGCAATTGTAAAACTCCTTTTTTAATCTACTTCATGCGCGTTGACTTTGGCATTATTTTTATTGAATATAAATGGTAATTTCTTATTTTGATATAGAGTGATGAATAATAAACCAATCCAAATAACGATTAACGCTATTTTTACAGAGATTGAAAATGTTGGACTAACTTCAAATACACTTAATAAAGAACTACTATTTGTAAAAATTATTAATCCACTGACACAAACAGCTAAAATATTCATAGGTAAAATCTTAACTAAATAAGCTGCAAATGGTGCTGCTATCAAGCCACCAATACTTAATGCAATTACTAATCCCCAGTTAATTTGGCTCCACCCTAAAAAGATAATAAAACTAATAGAAGCTGAAACAGTTACAAAAAATTCACTTGCCGAAACAGTACCTATTGCATACCTTGGTTCTAATTTTTTCTGAGCTAATAGCAATGGTGTATTAACTGGTCCCCAGCCACCGCCACCAACAGAATCTAAAAAACCTGCAACTGCACCTTGTGGAATCATTGAATATTTACCAATGGTTGAAGGTTCTTTAGTTTCTTGTTTGTTTCGTTTATATAAAAACTGATATAAAATATAAAAGCCCATTATTAATAAAAATATCGCGATAAATGGTTTGATAAATTCACTGTGAATATGGCTCAAAAATGCTGCACCTATAAAAGCTGAAACAGCACCTGGAAGCGCTAATTTAATCATCGTTGGCTTGTGTACATTATCAAACTTCCAATGTGATGTACCTGAAGCAGCTGTTGTCGCAATTTCTGAAAAATGTATAGTCGCAGAAACGATAGCTGGTGCTACACCAAACGTTAATAGTATAGATGACGAAGAGGCGCCAAAGCCCATTCCAAGTGAGCCATCAATTAATTGTGCAAGAAAACCTGCAAGTGCAAATATAAATAGTTTATTCATGCATCGTACTCCTTCCGACTCTACTTCATGGATTCAAGCCTTTTTATCATTTCAAGTTGCTTATTTTTCTCTCTATATGGCTGAGTTAAAACCATTTTCAAAAAATCTTCTTTTTGGCTTTTAGACAATTGTGTTTGCTTAATGTGTTGTCTACATTCATATAAAAAATCAACATAGTCTTCATAACTACTATCAAAACGTTCTTTGAATTCCGATAAAATTTGTGCTGTCAGCTTAGGACTAGCGCCATTGGTAGAAATACTCAGTGTCAACTTTCCACGACGCAATATACTTGGGAATACAATATCGCCTTCCTCAGCAACAGATGCCATATTGATAAATGCATGCTGAGGTTTTGAAGCTAGAATTTGTTGATTAACTTCACTACTATTGGTTGCAGCGATGATTAAATCAGCCTGTTTTATGTCTTTTGCTTCGAATGATTTTGCATGCCAATGTATACCGTCTTGATCAATCATATGGCGTAAATTCTCAGAAATCGTAGGGCTAATGATGTGGATGTCTGTTGCATAATGTACTAAAGTACTAACTCTACGTTCAGCAACTTTACCACCACCAATGACAACAATTTGCTTTTTGGAAATATCTATCATAAGTGGTATAAATGGCATAACATCACTTCCTTCTTAGATTGAATTACTGAGTCACATATTCAAAAGTCTCTTCAACACGGTCTTTTAACGCATCTTGTAAATGCTTATGATTACCTAATCGTTTACAGAGTATGATTTCTTTGTCATCCTCATATTCAACAATTTTCTTAGAAATCTGTTGATCTAGTATGCCTGTAAACCATATATAAGGTACTACGTAGATTTGTGAACATTCTGAATGAACAGCATTATGCAAAGCTTCTTCAAAGGAAGGCTTACAAGCTGCCAAATAACATGTTTCGATGTCTTTAAATCCAGTTTGCTCATGCAATTGCGACTTAATTGTCTCTACATCTATTTGAGTTTGTGGGTTATAACTGCCTCTTCCAATGATGAGCACTTTAGCATCAGTGTTTGGCGTAACACCTGATGTTTCTATCCTCTGTTTTAAAATTTCAGTCAATCTTGGTTGTACGCCTAAAGGTTCACCATAAGTAACATGGACGTTGGGATGTTTTTGTTGATTACGTTCAATTTCTGATGGAATGTCCTTGAAATAGTGACCAGCACTTAATAACAATACTGGTATCACTGAAATTTCAGTTGCACCTTTATCAACTAAGCTTTGGAATCCTTGCGATAAGTCTGGGCTTGTTAATTCTAAAAAACAGGTCTCTTGCAGGGCCACATCAACTTGTACTTTTACTAAATCAATAAATGCTTTAGCTTCATTGACAGCATCGGGCACTCTACTACCGTGACTTACATATAAGACGCCTCGCATACTTACCCCTCCGTTTCTAGCGCTCTCAATAACACCGGTTACATGTTATTGATATGTTAGTTTCGCTACTGCTGATTCAACTGGCATCTCTTCAAACCAGCTAATGCGCTCTCTTAATTTGACTACTTCACCGACAACAATCATTGCAGGGTTTTCAATGTCTTTTGCAACTTCGACAATATTTGATAACGTACCTACTACAGTTTTTTGATATTCGGACGTTCCTAAACGTACTAGTGCAACAGGGGTATCAGTAGCGCGGCCATGTTTGATTAACAACTCACTAATTTCAGGTAATTTTTTAACACCCATATAAATACATAGTGTTTCTGGCCCTAGGGCAAGGTGCTTCCAATAACTATCTTTATCTATATTTTTATTAATAACACCTGTAACAAATGCTACGGATGAACTATAGTCACGGTGTGTTACTGGAATGCCTGCGTATGCTGGTGCCGCTACGCCAGAAGTTATGCCAGGGACAATTTCAAATGGCACATGGTGCTCAGCTAATATTTCCGCTTCTTCTCCACCTCTACCAAAGATAAAAGGATCGCCGCCTTTTAATCTTGTTACTACTTGCCCTTTTTTGGCTAAATTCACGAGTAATTTATTCGTGTCTTCTTGCGGCAACGAATGACGATTAGGATCTTTACCACAGTACATAAATTTTGCTGTGGGTGATGCATGATTTAACAATTCTTTATTCACCAATCGGTCATACAAGATTACATCTGCTTGTTCAATTGCTTTTAATCCTTTAACTGTAATCAGATCAGGATCTCCAGGCCCTGCGCCTACTAAAAATACTTTGCCCATCCTGTCACCACTTTCTCAAATTTTAACTATGGAACGTCTGTCCATCTCTTACTTCTTCAACAATTCCTGCACGTACAACGAAATCTCCGAAATGCTCTCCTTCATTTCTTTCTTTAGCATATTGGATTAGTATTGGTTTTAAGCTTTCTAATATTTCTGCTTCACCGATATTTTCTTTGTAGATTTTATTTAATCTATCGCCTGTAAATCCGCCACCCAAATACATATTATATTTGCCTGGACCTTTACCGATAAACGCAATTTCTGCTAATGCCGGTCTCGCACAACCATTTGGACAACCGGTCATTCTAATCGTAATTTCTTCTTCGTTTAATCCCGATTCATCAAGCAAGTTTTCAATTTTACTTATGAGTGAAGGTAGGTATCTTTCTGATTCTGCCATGGCTAGACCACATGTTGGGAATGCCACACAAGCCATAGAATTTCGTCTCAGACCTGTATAATTTTCACCATCTGTAATGCCATACACAGCGATAATTTTTTCAATTTCGGGTTTTTTATCTGCAGACACATTAGCAATTACTAAATTCTGGTTAGGTGTTAACCTAAAATCACCTGTATGAATTTCTGCTATATTTCTTAATGCAGTTTTTAATTTATATTCTTCAGTGTCTTTGACGCGTCCATTTTGAACAAATAATGTATAGTGCCATTGCCCACTACCCTCTGTCCAACCATAGCGATCACCATTGTCATCAAAGTGATACGGACGTGCCTCTTCTAATTCCCAACCTAAACGGTTGTTGATTTCATTTTTGATCCAATCAACACCAAGTCTATCTACTGTATATTTAAAGCGGGCATTCGTACGTACTTCACGATTACCATAATCTCTTTGAACAGTTAAGATTTTTTCACAGACATCTACGACTTCTTCTTTCGGGAAGTATCCAATAAGACGTCCAACTTGTGGATATGTGGCTGTATCACCATGTTTCATACCCATACCACCGCCTACAGTGATATTGAATCCAATAAGTTCATCATTTTCTAAAATGGCAATCAACCCAATATCTTGAGAGTAAACATCTATATCATTTGATGGTGGCACCGCGATACCAATCTTAAATTTACGTGGAAGATAAGTTTTACCATAAAGTGGCTCTGGCTCTTCATCACTTGTATCTAATACTTTTTCACCATCTAACCAAATCTCATGATATGCCTGTGTCTTTGGTGAAAGGTGTCGACTAATGTCGCTTGCGATCTGATTAACTTCACTATGCACATCAGATTGGTAAGGATTAGGGTTGCACATCACGTTACGATTTACATCTCCACATGCTGCGAGTGTATCTAGTAACGATTGATTGATGTCTTTCATCGTTTGTTTTAAGTTATGTTTTAAGATGCCATGAAATTGAAATGCTTGTCTTGTTGTTAATTTTATTGTGTTATTCGCATATGTGTTTGCGATATCGTCCATCGCAATCCATTGAGCTGCTGTCGAAGCACCGCCTGGCGCACGTACTCTAATCATAAAACTATAGGCAGGTTCTAACTTTTGTTTTCTACGTTCATCACGAATATCTCTATCGTCTTGCATGTAACTACCATGGAATTTCAATAATTTCGTATCTTCTTCAGCGATTGCACCTGTCACTCTATCTGCTAAACCTTCGACAATCGAGCCACGAAGATAATCACTGTCTGTTTTAATGCGTTCCATTTCATCGAGTTTGTCTGAAAAATTCACTTTTGTTTCAGCCATATCATCATCCCTCTCTTAATAAACATCTCTTTGATAACGTTTGTCTTTTTTCATTTGAGTAAGATACGCTTCTGCATCTGTTTCAGACATGCCACCTTCTTGTTCTAAAACATAGCGTATGGTTTCATGTACATCTTTTGCCATGTTTTTTTCGTCACCACAAACATACAACGCAGCGCCATCTATCAACCATTGATAAAACTCTTCGCTTTTCTCTGCAATGCGGTGTTGAACATATACTTTTTCATCAGTATCACGTGAAAATGCCACGTCTAATTTGGATAATGTTTCGTCTTTTAACCATGCTTGCCATTCCGTTTGATATAAAAAGTCGGTTGTGAAATATTGTTCACCGAAGAATAGCCATGTATTACCAGATAATCCCAATTCTTCTCGTTCTTGTAAATATGATCTAAACGGCGCTACGCCTGTACCAGGACCAATCATAATTACAGATGTTGTTTCGTCAAATGGGAATTTGAAATTCGGATTTTTCTTTAAATATATTGGAATTGTATCTCCCGGTTGTACGCGTTCAGCTAATTGTACAGAACACACACCATTACGAGCTCGTTCATGTGCTTCATATCTCACTGCACCAACAGTTATGTGAACCTCGTCAGGTGTTGCTTCGTAACTACTTGCTATAGAATATTCTCTTGGTGGTAATTTTCTTAAGAATTTATATAAGTTATCAGGACTTAAGTTTGCTGCTGGGAATGCATTTAATAGGTCGATAACATCGCGGCCATCAATGTATTGTTGTATCCATTCAGCATCTTCTACATGTGCAAGTAATTCGGTATTACCAAATAACTCAGCTGCTTTTTGCAATAATGGTTTCGTTAATTTTGTAACTTCAAAGTGTTCTGTTAATGCTTTTTCTAAAGCTAATGTATCACCATCGTCATTAATATTTACTTCTGTCTCTTTATCCCAGTCTAATGTCTCGATTAATGATGACACTATTTCTGGATCATTTTGAGGTAAGACTACGACACAGTCTCCAGGTTCAAATGATTCTCCATAATTGTCTAACAATAACTCAACGTGTCTAACTTCTTTGTTAGATCCTCTACCGTTGAGGTTAATATTTTCTAGCACTTCTGCTTGATATGGATTTGCTTTGGTATAACGTTTTTCTTTTGCTGATTGCACAGTTTCAGTAGATGTCACTGTTGGCTCATTACCAGAAGATTGGTTAATTATTTCAATATTTGTGTTCATCCATTTTTCTGCTAATTCATCAAAATCTAAATCGCAATCTTGTCTTTCAGCTAATTGTTCAGCGCCTAACTCTTGTAACCTCGCATCAAAATCCTTACCAGTTTGGCAGAAATATTCATACGATTCGTCACCTAAAGCTAATACTGAGTACCTTACATTTTCTAATTTCGGTGCCTTACGACTATGTATAAATTCATGGAATGTAAGTGCATTATCTGGAGGGTCACCTTCACCATGTGTTGCAGTAATGACAAATAGATCCTCTACTTTTTTCAATTCTTTTGGTTTAAATTCGTCCATCGCTGTTAATTTCACCGTATGGTTTTGTTCAACAAGACGGTCGGCAAATATTTCAGCTAAACTCTGTGCATTACCTGTTTCAGAACCATAAACGACAGTGATGTGACGGTTATTTACTTCTGTATCTGATTCAGAATTCAATACATATGATGCTACTTCTTGTGGCACTTCAGAAGCTGATTCTTGTGTTGCTTGTTGTGCTGTGAGATAGCCACTTAGCCAAATTTGTTGCTCTGCTGTTAATGTTTGAAAAATTTGATTTAACTGCTTTGCCTGCTCGGCGTCAAAAGGACTATTTGATACTGATAAATTCACAATGCGTTCACCTCAATTTTATTTTTAAAACTTATTATTTTTTAATTTTTTCTTTGTTTTTAATTAATATCTATAGATTAATTAATTGGGAAATATTTTAAAATGGCACAATATTCAATGACTAAATTCATTATATACCCGATACGAATACTAAGGTATTAGAATAAAAATTTTTATAACCTAAGTTATGGTTTATTAGTTGTATGAAGACCACATTCTGTTTTAGTAGAATTACTCCATCTACCTTCTCTTGAATCTCCTGAGCCCGAAACAGCTGCTGTACATGGAATACAACCAATACTCGGATAATTAAAATCATGTAATTCATTATAATGCAAATCATATTTTTTGATATATGCCCATACATCATCCCATGTCCAATGAATCAATGGACACACTTTAACAGACTTAAATCGCTCATCTTTATTAATAAAATTAGTAGACTGACGACTTGGTGATTGCTCTCTTCTTAATCCTGAAACCCAAGCTGTCGCACCAGACAACACTTCTTCAAGTGGTTTAATTTTACGAATGTAACAACATTGATTTGGATCGTTCTTCCAGAGCGCTGGATTAAATTGATCGGCCTGTTCTTCTAAAGTAAGATCTGGCTGTTTAAGTTTTATATTCAATTCTGGATAACGTGCTTTAACACGATCTATTAAATCATATGTTTCTTGGAAATGAAGGTTTGTATCTAAGAATACAATTTCAGCATCTTTTTTCACACTGTAAATTAAATCAATTAAAATCATACCTTCAGCACCAAAGCTACATGAGTATATAATAGAATCGCCATATGTTTCGTAGGCCCATGCGATTACTTCACGAGCACCTTTTGTTTCATCTGTGATATCTAATGTATCAAAAGCGTTTGGCTTAAAGTTCTCATACGTAATTTTTGCTTCTGACATGAATGGGTCATCCCCTTCTCTTTTAATGTGCTTTGATTAAAAGTTCACGTTATATTTTTAGAATTATTCGAAAATAATTTATGTTAAACACTTTACTCACTGATTTTTTTTATGTCAAGTTCACCTTTTAATAATTAGAAATGTTAAAATCCTGCTAACCTCATTAAATGAAAGCGCTACAAACGCTTATTCATAACGTTTTTCAATAATTATTTTTAAAAAATAATTATAATAATCTAATGATTACAATATCGCTCAAACATGCGTTTTTATAGCATTCCTATATTTTTTGAAAATTTTTTAAATTTTTATAATGATTCTAATTTAAAAGCAAAAAATACCAACAAACTTTTAAATGTTTATTGGTATTTAGTAATTTTTTTATTTTATATACAAACTTGTTAGACCGAAAAGCTTAGTCTTGGTATAAATGTTTCAAAATGAACATGATCCATCGAAATATTTAGCGACTGTAATTCAGCGATCATCGCTTTCAAGAATGAATTACCTCCACATACGTATACCTCAGTGTTTTCGTCTACATACTGACTCAATTGTTCTGTCTCAATAAAGCCATCACTATCACGGAAATGCTTAACAAAAGAAGCATTTTCTGATTGCTCAGTAATTTGATTTAATTTCTCTTCAAAAGCGACATTTTCTGCATTTGATGTTGATTGTAAAAATAATGCAGGTGTCCCAGCTTTAACTGCTTCATCATACATGGAAACAAGTGGTGTGACTCCTACACCAGAACCTAAAAACAGTTGCTTATTTGCTTTATTTTCTAATCTAAAACCACCAACAGGGGCAGATAAAGTTAATGTATCTCCAACAGCCACTTCATCGTGTAAAATCGTTGATACTTCACCTTCATGTGTTTCAGTCACATCTCTTCTCACACCAAAAGTTAAGAAATTAGTGTCACCATCAACAATAGAATAATGTCTTTTAGCTTGATATGGTAATTTATCGCTAGAAATATCTACAGTGATGTACTGTCCGGGTATAAATTGGCTCAAATCTATGTCGTCAGATTTAATAGTAAATGATTTAATTAATTCTGTTTCCTTCGTAATTTGTGTAACTTCAAACGCTTTAAAACCATCCCATATCATTTCGTTATATACTTCTTTTTCTAAACCAATAAATGCATCAGCAATTTCGCCATATGCTTTCACCCAAGTTTGAATAATTGGATCTTCATCTTTCAATCCAGTTACTTCTTCAATAGCCCAAATTAAATTTTCACCGACAATTGGATAATGTTCGGGTTTAACTTGTAATGCACAATGTTTATACACAACCGGCATAATTGCCGGAACAATTGGCGTTAAATCTTTAATATTTTCTGCTGCAGCAACTACAGCCATTGCTAAAGCTGAAGATTGTAGTCCTCTTTTTTGATTTGTTTGATTAAACACATTTTTCAATTCTGGGTGTTCTTCAAATAATCTTTTATAAAAAATTGCAGTAATATCTTGTCCTTTTTCTTTAAGTAAAGGTACTGTTTCTCTAATTGTTTGAATCTCTGTTTCGCTTAACATTTGACCCCTCCTATTTAGTTCTATATACCCATTATTATCTAAGTTTAAATTACTCTGCAATACTATATAATTAAATTCATAAATATGTAACTTTTTTACTATTGATTAATTTGTCAAAACAAAAACAATTGTAATAGATAATTAATATGTTGCTGATATAATACGTTATCTTAATAATACTAAATATAATTAAGTTTATAATTTTTAAAATGGTGTAGTTGATAAAATTAATGAAAACTAATTAGCAACTCGTAATCGTCTCAATATTTATAAATGTCATATTTAAAAATTGGGGTGCTGAAAATAAAAAGAGACAGAAATCATATTATTTTAAAATGATTTCTGTCCCACATCCTTAGTACAAATTCTATATCTATACTCTGCATGACTAGCGTAATAATTAGTCATTATGATATTTGTCATTCAATTGATGTATTAAACGTTTAAATTCTGCTTCAGATTTAAATTCAAAAGTAATTTGACCTTTAGTCTTGTTTGTAGATATCGCTACATTTGACCCATACTGCTCTTTTAATTGCCGCTCTTGTTGTCGAATTAATTTGGGTTTAGTAGCCTTTGAGCTTTCAGTTTCTCTCACTTTTTTCTCACTAAAATGTGTAGTTACATATTGCTCTAATTCTCTTACACTCCATGACTCCTTATGAGCTTTATTAGCGATTTGTTGCATTTTTTGCGTATCTTTGACAATCAATAAAGTGCGTCCATGTGCACCAGATAGCGAACCATTTTTCACCATATCAGAGACTGATTTAGGCAAATGCAACAAGCGCAACATATTTGCGATATAAGGTCTTGATTTACTTAGACGCTGTGCAACTGCTTGTTGTGTTAGGTTTAAATCATCCATCAGTTTACGGTAACTTTCTGCTTCTTCAATTGCATTTAAATCTTCACGTTGTAAATTTTCTATAATAGCTAGTTCCATCATATCTTCGTCTGTCAGTGCTTTTATGATTGCAGGAACTTCTCTTAAACCGGCAATACTAGCAGCTCTAAAACGTCTTTCACCTACAACGATATTATAACCAGCGATTGTTTTTCTTAACACGATTGGTTGAAGGATACCGTGCAATTTAATAGATTCAGCAAGATCTTTTAAACGTTCCTCATCAAATGTTTTGCGCGGTTGATATGGATTAGCTTTAATATCTTGAATTTTTATATTTTGAACTTGTGCATCTGCTTCTAAAGTTAACCTTTGATCTTGTTCATTTTCGATTTTTAAACACCTACTTCCCTTATCATCATCAAAATGATGTATGTGCTCATACGCTCATTATATCATCACTACAACACCATAAAAGACAACTAGCAATATTTAGTTTAATCTAAATTTTCAGAAAAGTTATTGACAAATGTAATTTTAATGTGTAATCTTGGGTATATCAAATTCGTAAATGACATATTTCACACACAGTAACAAGGAAAGTAAAACTTACACTACTGACACAGAGAGTCTTTGATACGCTGAAAGAAGACACGGAAAGAAAGTTTGAAAATGGCCTTTGAGTGTTGATGCCAATATGAGGTATCAACGGGATCGCCCGTTATAGCGATACAGTATTAACATTTTGTTAAATGGCGTACTGGATTTTTCCACACGTCGTATATTTCGTTAATACTCATTTTATCCCAACATAAGATGAGTTTTTATTTTTTATCGAAAATACGATATCACGATTCAGACAACGCTAATCATTCAACAATTTGGCGTACTGGATAAGGCTACTTTAGCGATAAAGTAGCAAACAAAGGTGGTACCGCGAGCTAAGCTTTCGTCCTTTACATCCGAATTATTCGGGTTTAAAGGACGGAAGCTTTTTTATTTTAACAAGGAGGTTAACAATTATGAAAAATACTGAATTCGCACAGATCGCACTTTCACAAGATCATACAGGAGCAATCGCTAATCCAATATACTTATCTACTGCCTATCAACACCCTAAGCTTGGAGCGTCAACAGGATATGACTATACAAGAACTAAAAACCCTACACGTTCGGCTTTTGAAGAAGCATTTGCAAAACTTGAAAGAGGTGCTGCTTCATTTGCAACATCCAGTGGCATGTCTGCCATTCAATTAATTTGTAACTTATTCAAATCTGGCGATGAAATTCTAGTTTCTTTCGACTTATATGGTGGTACTTTTAGACTTTTTGATTTTTATGAGCAGCAATACGGTATACATTTCAAATATGTTGACTTCCTAAATTATGAAGAAGTAGAGCAAAGTATTACAGAAAACACAAAAGCACTTTTTATCGAACCAATTTCTAATCCACAAATGATAGAAGTGGATATTGACCCATATTACATTTTAAGTAAAAAATTCAATCTACTATCTATCATAGACAACACATTTTTAACACCATATCTTTCAACACCACTTGAAGAAGGTGCAGATATCGTTTTACATTCGGCTACAAAATATATCGGAGGCCATAACGATGTACTCGCAGGTGTCGTAACTGTAAAAGATGAACAACTTGCAGAACAACTAGGACAATTACACAACATGATAGGCGCAACGCTGTCACCTTTTGATAGTTATCTATTGCAACGTGGATTAAAAACTCTGCATTTAAGAATGGATCGTTCTGAATATAATGCTAAATTACTTGCCGAACGATGTAATCAGTTAGAAGCCATTGACCAAGTGCTCTACAGTGGACGTACTGGTATGTTGAGTTTAAGGCTGAACAAAGATTATAAAGCTGATAAATTTTTAGAAAACTTAGAGGTTTGCATTTTCGCTGAAAGCTTAGGTGGCACTGAAACATTTATTACTTTCCCATATACACAAACACATGTAGATATGCCAGATGAAGAAAAAGATAAGCGCGGTATAGATGAATATCTATTAAGATTATCGATTGGCATTGAGAACTACGAAGATATTGAACAAGATATTATTCAAGCATTAGAAAAATCTAAACAAGGAGTGATTTTATGAGTTTATCAAAAGAAACAGAAGTAATATTCGATGCACATAGAGGGATTGACTATGATTCAGCAAATCCTCCCTTATACGATTCTTCAACATTTCACCAACAAGTTCTAGGTGGAGATGCTCAATATGATTATGCTAGAAGTGGCAATCCAAACCGTGCCCTTTTAGAAGAAAAGCTAGCTAAACTGGAAGGTGGCAGTCACGCCTTTGCCTACGCTTCTGGCATTGCAGCAATTTCAGCAGTGTTACTCACGTTAAATGCGGGTGATCATGTCATTCTGCCAGATGATGTATATGGTGGTACATTCAGATTGACCGAACAAATATTAACACGCTTTAACATTCAATTTTCTACTGTAGACACAACGCACTTAAAAGAAATTGAAAATGCGATCCAAGACAATACGAAATTAATATATATTGAAACACCATCAAATCCATTATTTAAAATTACAGATATTCGAGGAGCAGCAGATATTGCCAGAAACAATAATCTTTTACTCGCTGTCGACAATACCTTTATGACTCCACTAGGCCAATCACCATTAGCACTCGGCGCAGATGTTGTTGTACATAGTGCCACTAAATTTTTAGGTGGCCACAGTGACATTATTGCTGGCGTAGCTGTTACCAACAATCAAACACTCGCTGACGCGCTTTACCTTTTACAAAATGGTACTGGTAATGCGTTATCTGCACAAGATAGTTGGACATTGGCTAAACATTTAAAAACTTTACCTGTACGTTTTCAACAATCTGTTGAAAATGCTAAACAAATCTATGAATTCTTAGCACAGTGTGAGGAAATCTCAGAAGTCTATTACCCAGGAAATAGCGAGCTACACTTGTCTCAATCGCATCATGGTGGTGCGGTCTTAGGTTTCAGATTGAAAGATGAGACAAAAGCACAAGCATTTGTCGATGCCTTATCATTACCTTTAGTTTCAGTAAGTTTAGGAGGCGTTGAAACAATTCTCTCTCATCCAGCTACGATGTCGCATGCAGCTGTACCTAAAGCAGTACGTGAAGAACGTAATATCACGTTTGGGTTATTCAGATTGAGTGTCGGATTAGAATCAGCCGACGAATTGATTTCAGATTTAAATTACGCATTTAAGGAGGCCTTCAATGAGTCAACTACTCGACAAACTAAAATCCAACATATTAGTAGCTGATGGTGCTATCGGTACGATCCTTTACTCTGAAGGTCTTGACACTTGCCCTGAAGCATATAACTTAAATCATCCTGATAAAGTTGAACGCATTCACCGCACATATATTGAAGCTGGTGCAGATATTATTCAAACCAATACGTATGGTGCAAATTTTGAAAAGTTAAAAGTTTTTGGTTTAGAACATAGGGTGAAAGACATTCACCAAGCAGCAGTACAAATTGCCAAAAAAGCTGCAAATGATGATACTTTCATCTTAGGGACAGTCGGTGGTTTTAGAGGTATTAAACAAGAAGACTTAGAGCTATCTTCTATTCAATATCACACTGAAATCCAAGTAGAAACCTTAGTCAATGCTGGTGTAGATGGCATTCTCTTTGAAACCTATTATGATTTGCAAGAACTTACTAATATTATCAAGGCTACAAAAAGTAAATACGATATTCCAATTATCGCTCAACTAACCGCCTTAAATACAAATTATTTAAGAGATGGTACTGAAATCAATCAAGCACTACAACAAGTAACTGCAAGCGGTGCAGATGTTGTCGGATTAAACTGTCACCATGGCCCACACCATATGCAGCAATCCTTTTCACACATCGAATTACCAGAAGGTGCATATTTATCTTGTTACCCAAATGCAAGCCTGTTAGATATTGAAAATAGCCAATTTAAATATAGCGATAATGCATCTTATTTCGGTAAAGTCGCTGAACAATTGATTAACGAAGGTGTAAGACTTATTGGTGGTTGTTGTGGCACAACACCTGAACATATCCAATATATTAAATCATCCGTAGCCGGTTTAAATCCTGTTACTAAAAAAGATGTTATACCGATTACAAAATATATCAATAACACAGAAAAAGAACCCAAAAAACAGAACCTTAAATCAAAAGTTGAAAATCGCCCTACTATCATTGTGGAGTTGGATACGCCGAAGCACCTTGACACAGAAACATTTTTCAGAAATATCAAAAAACTTGATGATGCAAAGATCGATGCCGTCACTTTAGCAGATAATTCATTAGCAACAGTACGCATTAGCAATGTGGCTGCTGCAAGCATTATTAAACAGCGCTATGATATCGAGCCATTGGTCCATATCACTTGTCGTGACAGAAATCTCATCGGATTGCAATCTCATCTATTAGGGTTGTCGTTACTAGATATCAACGAAATTTTAACAATTACTGGTGATCCTTCAAAGATTGGTCATTTACCGGGTGCAACCAATGTTTATGATGTTAATTCTAAAGGGCTAACCGAAATTGCCTTACGTTTTAATCAAGGTATTAACACTGATGGTGATGCGCTGAAGACAAAGACAAACTTCAACATCGCAGGTGCTTTTGATCCAAATGTAAGAAAGTTAGACGGTGCAGTTAGACGCTTAGAGAAAAAGCTAGAGAGCGGCATGCACTACTTCATAACTCAGCCAGTCTATAGCAAAGAAAAAATTAAAGAAGTTTACGAAGCGACGAAACACTTAGACGTCCCCTTCTTTATAGGTATAATGCCCGTTACAAGTTATAACAACGCATTATTCTTACACAACGAAGTACCTGGCATTAAATTATCAGAAACAATATTAGAACAATTTGAAGCAGTCAAAGATGATAAAGCCAAGACAAAGGCTTTAAGTCTCAAACTTTCAAAAGAATTGATTGACACCGTACATGAGTATTTCAATGGTTTGTATTTAATTACACCATTTCAAAAAGTCGATTACACATTAGAACTTGCAAACTATTCAAAAACAATTACTTTAACTAAACAGGAGGCAATATTATGACAATTAAAACATCAAATTTAGGTTTTCCAAGGTTAGGTAGAAAAAGAGAATGGAAGAAAGCAATCGAAGGATACTGGTCAAACAAATATGATTTAGAAACGCTTCACCAACAATTAACAGATTTACACAAAGAGAACTTATTACTCCAAAAAAATTACAATTTATCTAGTATTCCCGTTGGAGATTTCTCATTATATGACCATATCCTTGATACATCGTTACTCTTTAATATCATCCCTGAACGCTTTCAAGGTAAAGACGTAGATGATGATTTATTATTCGATATTGCCAGAGGTAATAAAGAACATGTTGCAAGTGCATTAATTAAATGGTTCAACACAAACTATCACTATATCGTTCCAGAATGGGATCATGCTGAACCTAAATTAAATAAAAATGTGTTACTTGAGCGTTTTAACTATGCACAATCACTTAATATAAATGCGCACCCAGTTATTGTAGGCCCAATTACATTTGTTAAATTATCTAAAGGTGGCACGCAGTCATTTGAAGAAAAAGTAAATACCCTTTTACCATTATATAAAGAAGTTCTACAATCATTAGTTGACGCAGGTGCTGAATATATTCAAATCGATGAGCCAGCATTAGTTACCGACGATAGCTCGGAATATGAAACTATCACACAAGCTGCATATGATTATTTCGCTGAGACTGGTTTAGGTGAACACTTAGTAATACAAACTTATTTCGAACGTGTTAACTTAAAATTCTTAAACGGTCTCCCTGTTAAAGGATTAGGTTTAGATTTCGTACATGACAATGGATTTAATCTACAACAAATTAAAGCAGGCGATTTAGACAGCTCTAAAACACTTCATGCAGGAATTATCGATGGCCGTAACGTTTGGGCTGCTGATATCGAAGCTAAAAAAGAACTAATTGAAACGTTACAAACATATTCAAATGACCTTGTCATCCAACCTTCATCTTCACTATTACACGTTCCTGTGTCACTAGATGATGAAACACTAGATACTTCAATCGCTGAAGGTTTGAGCTTCGCTACCGAAAAATTAGATGAATTAGATGCGCTCAGACGCTTATTCAATGATAGCGATGATTCAAAATATAATGAGTTGAAGGCACGTTATGAACGTTTCCAAAACCAATCATTTAAAAATCTTGAATACGATTTCGATAGTGTACGTACTTCAAGACAATCAGCTTTTAAAGAACGTAAAAAAGCACAAGACGCACGCCTAAATTTACCAGATTTACCAACAACGACGATTGGTTCTTTCCCACAATCTCAAGAGGTTCGTAAGTATCGCGCAGATTGGAAAAATAGTCGTATCACAGATGCAGCATATAAGGACTTCTTAAAAAATGAGATTGCGCGTTGGATTAAAATTCAAGAAGACATTGGTCTAGATGTACTTGTACATGGTGAATTCGAACGTAACGATATGGTAGAATTCTTCGGTGAAAAACTACAAGGCTTCCTAGTAACGAAATACGGTTGGGTACAATCATACGGTTCACGTGCGGTTAAGCCACCAGTTATTTATGGAGATGTGAAATGGACAGAACCACTTACTGTCAAAGAAACACTATATGCGCAAAGTTTAACTGACAAACCAGTTAAAGGTATGTTAACTGGCCCTGTCACTATTTTAAACTGGTCATTTGAACGTGTTGATTTGCCACGTGAAGATGTCCAAGATCAAATCGCATTAGCAATTAATGAAGAAGTATTAGCACTTGAAAATGAAGGTATTCAAATCATCCAAGTTGATGAACCTGCTTTAAGAGAAGGCTTGCCGCTTCGTTCAGAGTATCATGCAGACTATTTAGATAAAGCAGTTCGTTCATTCAAACTGTCAACATCTTCAGTCGCTGATGAAACACAAATTCATACACATATGTGTTATTCTCAGTTTGGTCAAATCATTCATGCAATTTACGACTTAGATGCAGATGTTATTTCTATTGAAACATCACGTAGCCATGGTGATTTAATTCAAGACTTTGAAGACATCACATACGATTTAGGTATCGGTTTAGGCGTATATGATATTCATAGTCCACGTATTCCAACTGAATCAGAAATTACAGAAGCAATTAACCGTGCTTTACAAGAAATTGATCGTTCACTATTCTGGGTAAACCCTGACTGTGGTTTGAAAACACGTAAAGAAGATGAAGTTAAAGAAGCACTTAGCGTGTTAGTAAATTCCGTAGATAAATTACGTAAATCAACAAATACTGCAACTGTTTAATTATCAATCTTGTAGGTGATGTCAATGAGTTATCCTTTATGGAAGCAATTAGAACAATTAAAATCATCAACGTGGGTCGACCTGACCCACACCTTTGATGAAACTATTCCTTGTTTCAGTGAATTTGAACGTGCCAAAGTCTCAACACTTTTCAATGTTCCAGATGATGGCTTTTATGTTCAAAATTGGAATATTGTAAGTCAGTATGGTACTCATATTGACGCCCCTATTCACTTTGTAGAAAATACACGTTATTTACATGAATTAAATTTAAAAGAATTAGCCCTACCACTTGTAGTTTTAGATTTTTCACAAAATGTAGCGGAAGATGCCGATTTTATTTTAACGCGTAGTCATATTGAACAATGGGAAGCTGATCATGGCACAATTGAATCTGAGACATTCGTTGCCTTTCGCAGTGATTGGTCAAAACGTTGGCCAAATATCGAAGCATTTGAAAATAAAGACTCCGATGGTAACCAACATTTACCAGGTTGGGGGCTAGACGTTTTGAAGTATTTACTTGAAGAACGTAAAGTTAAAGCGATTGGTCATGAAACTTTCGATACAGATGCCTCAGTAGATGTTGCAAAAAATGGTGACATCATAGGTGAACGTTACGTTTTAGGTCAAGACACCTACCAAGTTGAGCTACTAACCAATTTAGATCAGTTACCTAATCGGGGCGCAATCATTTATGCCATTAGCCCCAAACCGAAAGATGCACCAGGGTTCCCTGTTCGTGCATTCGCGATAAAACCTTAAACTTAAAACATAAGATTAGTACCATCCATATACCGGTCCGAGGCATACATATATGTCTCGGACCTTTATTAATACATCAGCATGCAGCAAATTATTCCTACACATAAATTCAAAGGTGCTCTTATTGATTTTCGTGCTCATTATGTATTGTCTTTAGCCTAGTAAACATTTTGAATCAAACATTTGCGTTCCTAGTTATCATTACCTGATCGTGAGTCAGAAACCTCTTTAGAACAATAAAGTTTTGGGTTCTTTTTATTTATTTCATAGTACAAAATATATAGGTCATTAGTTTGATTTTCCATAAATGATAATCCATATCATTTAAAATAATTCAATCAATGTTATAATTCAAGAAAATTCAATATAGTTTACTTTGGGTGTTTTTCACCTATTTTCTATATAAATACCATAAATAGAGGTGACTTTTTTGCAACTTAATCAAACCAACACCCCTTTTAACGAGGAGCAATTGGCGCTCATAAATCAACTACTACCAATGCTTTCGACAGAACAGCAACATTGGTTAAGTGGTTACCTTATCAACCCAAATACACAACAGTCTGAACACGACACTTCAGCAGCACAAGAACCAAACATCGCAGACAACACAGGGTATGAAACAGATAATACAACTTCAGTTAATTCAGCAGAACCTATAGATGTTAATATATTATATGGTACAGAAACAGGTAACGCTGAAGAAATTGCCGAAACATTTGAAGGTAAGTTGAAAGAACATAATTTTAATGCACATTTATGGGATATGGATGATTTCCCTAAAGAATCATTAAGCGATATTGAACATCTCTTTATCATTTGTTCAACGCAAGGTGTGGGTGAACCCCCTATTAATGCTTTAGATTTATATGACTACCTTCATAGCGATGAGGCACCACAACTAGAAACTGTTAACTTTGCAGTATTAGCACTTGGTGACCAAGACTTTCCAGATTTTTGTCAGGCCGGCAAAGACTTCGATCACATTCTAGGTGAACTTGGTGCAAATAGAATAGCTGACCGTGTGGATTGTGATTTTGACTTTGAAGAAACTGCCGAGCAATGGATTTCAAATATGCTTGAATTGCTTTCTCAAACATCATCGAATATAGCTACGATTGATGAAGATGATGAAACTGTCACTATAGATGAACCTGAAGTGCCATTTTCTCGATCAAACCCTTTTCAAGCAGAAGTTTTAACAAATACAGTACTCACACAACCAGAAGCTTCTCGCGAAGTACGTCACTTAGAATTATCACTTGAAGGTTACTCTGAAACATACGAACCTGGAGATAGCCTGGTCGTTATGCCGCACAATGACTTAACATTAGTTTCAAGTTTAATCTCAGCATTAGGTTGGGAAGCTGATACTAATATTCAACTAAGCGACAATGATGCGCCACGCTCACTTAAAGATGTATTGTTATATGATTTTGAAATTTCTAAATTAACACCCGGGCTCTTGCACAACGCGGCAGAATTATTTGGCAACCCAATGTTAAATGCAAATGTCCAAAAATCAGAATGGATTCAGAATTATATATATGGCAGAGATGTGATTGATTTAATTCAAGACTTCACACCCGTATCCTTAGAACCTCAAATGCTGCCACAACTATTAAGAAAATTACCACCAAGAGAGTATTCTATAGCGAGTAGTAACCATGTCAATCCTTCCAGTGTCGATATTACAGTTCGTGTTGTTAAGTACGAAGCACATCGTCGTGAGCGTTTTGGTGTTTGTTCTGTACAACTAGCAGAACGGACGCCTATAGGAGACAAATTACCCGTATACCTTAAAAAGAATCCAAATTTCAAATTTCCTTATGAAGCTGATACACCAGTGATTATGATTGGAGCTGGAACTGGAATAGCGCCATACCGCGCTTACCTTCAAGAGAGAGCTCACTTAGGTCTAAAAGGATCACAATGGCTCATCTTCGGTAATCAAAATTATCACCACGACTTCCTCTATCAAAATGATTTAGAGAGTTGGCTTAATGAAGGTGTATTAAGTAAATTAGATTTAGCTTTTTCAAGAGAGACAGAAAATAAAATTTATGTTCAACATCGCATTGAGGAAAATAGTGCTGAATTTTACCAATGGATTACTCAAGGCGCTATTATTTATCTTTGTGGTAATAAAGACGAGATGGCAAGTGGCGTCCATCAATCACTGATCAACGTTCTTAAGAGAGAGGGTAATTACAACCAAGTAGATGCTGAGAACTATTTGACAGAAATGATAAAACATCAACGTTACCAACGTGACGTATATTAATCTGTTAAACCAGTAACTTAACTTCAATAATGTTTTAATTATCATTAACTATAATAGTGTTATGCATGTACTGACAAACGTAAGCTGAATTCACGATTAAATTACACTTAACTTTTAAAAGGTGGCTATTATATGACACAATTCGCAATCACTTATGACAATGCATTAATACTAATTAATAAGGAACATAATGAAATCAAACTTGAAAGAAAATTGGAAGGTATGAATATCATTTCAATAGCTCAAGACCCTAACGCTAAAGACATTCTTTATTGCGGCACGTTTGATCGTGGTTTATGGAAAAGTGTGGACAAAGGTCAAAATTGGTTCCCTATTGGTACACGTTTCACATACAATAGCCCCTTCAAACATGATGACATTCACATGACTTCTATCACTGCAGTTAAAGTTATAGATACAGGCAATCATCATAGTTCTGTGCTTGTAGGTACTGAACCTAGCGCTTTATTCATATCAGATGATCAGGGAGATTCATTTAAATTACTCACTGATTTTAGTCATATTGCTGGTAAAGAACACTGGTTCTTCCCACCTAGACCACACACGCATCATGTGAAATGGTTTGATACAAATACTAAATCATCAAATGTCATTAACCTTACAATTGAAGCTGGTGGTTTGATACAATCTACAGATTTAGGCCAACATTGGACAGCACCACAAACAAAAGATACACCTATTGATATTCACGTGTTAAAGAGCCATCCAGACTATCCTAATAAATTGTACGGAGTATTAGGTGATGCTTTCTTAAATGGTGGACGCGATACATTTATTGAAAGTGATGATTATGGTAAGACTTGGACAACGTTTATTAAAGGAATTGAGCACAGATATGGCTATGGTTTAGCGATAAATTCTCAAAATCCAGATAATATTGTCATCGCTACTTCAAACTCTCCATACAACGCACATAACTATGGAGACAACACATTTTCAACTATTTATACTATTAATAAAGCACAAGACGATGAGTGGACTGAAGTAACTACAGGGCTACCTTCCCCAAATGGCACATTGGTTTCATCTATCACCGAGCTAGATGGCACCTTTTATATTGCCAATAATAATGGCGTCTATTATTCAGATGATGGTGGTATCAATTGGACAGCATTTGATATCACATGGCCAGATCCACTCACGTCTCAACACGCACATCAATTTATTACTTTAAATTAGAAATTGTTAAACGCATAACCTTAGATTTTGGTTGTTGACCAAACTCTAAGGTTATTTTTTTGCGCAAACATAACAATATTTAGGGGGAATATATACCACTTAACCGTAAATACATGCCACTTATATAATTTATGTAGTATTTATAGTTAAAATTTGTTTTACTTATGGCAATAGGAGGTGCGCCTTTATGGATTTAGACATAATTCACGATAATGATTTACCCAAGGGCAAGGTTATCATTCAAAGTCACAAACATACTGAACAATTACCAGAAATTATCGCTTTTATAAAGCAACTATCTCAAAACAAATTATTTCCCGGAAAATATAATAACGATATTTACTATATCAAACATCAAGATATCATTAATTTTCGTATAGAAAATAAAGTTTTAACGATTATAACGTCAGACCATCAATACACCAGTACTCAACGTTTATATGAAGTTAAATCACAAATTAGCATGCAATTTCTACAGATTTCAAAATCTGAAATAATTAATATCAACTATATCGATCATTTGAAACTTAATAAAAATGGTACTATCGAGATTCGTTTTACGAATAATGACTTCACCTACTCTTCAAGAAGATATTTACCATTAATCAAGGAGGCTTTAAAACTATGAGACGTTTATTTCGCGGTGCAACCTTTGGTATTTCTATTGGTGTAATCATTGCTTTAATCTTTTCATCTATTTTTGCTCGAACAGCTTTTCATCCTGTCTCCCCCGTATCAACCATGGGGCACTTTTACTTTCAACATTTAAGTGAATTACAAATTATGCTTATTTCAGTTATTATCTGGGCCTTAATCGGTATTAGTTTTAGTTTTGGTGAACTTATATTTTCAAGTTCTAGAAAATCACTCTTATTTAAAACATCACTTCATTTTAGCCTTATGTTTATCATTATGTTGCCTTTAGCTATACTAGCAGGATGGTTTCCACTTAAATTATCAGCAGTTTTGTTTTTCATCATTATCTATACAGTTATCTATTTTATTATTTGGACTATAGAAACGAAACGCAATCAGAATGATATCAATGAGATTAACGCCATGCTTTCTAACAGAAAGAATGATAAAAATGAACAAAGGTAGATATACTGTGTTACCAAGTGAGCCTATTACTCTATTCTTAATTGGTCTTCGTGTGAACAAATGGTATAAGATTCATAAATGGTTACCCGTTCTGTTAGCTATGCCACCTATGCTCAATGAGTTATTAAAGAACAAGTCTCTCGGTTGCCTATCATATGAAATGTTATTTAAATATCGTGGCGTGATGATAGTACAATATTGGGAGTCGAATGAACAACTTTTATTTTATTCAAAAATGCCAAAACACTTAACAGCATGGCGTAGATTTACAAAAGCATTAAAGCAGAATGATGCTGTCGGTTTCTATCATGAGACTTATAATTCAGAATCAAAGCAATATGAAAACATTTATATTAACATGCCAGACTTTGGTTTAAGTAAAGCACGTAATAAGCAAGTGATAAACAAAGAAACACAATCTGCAAAGCAAAGACTACGCTCTCAAGGATGACTTTATACTGAGCTTGAACAATAAATTAATGCACATAATAATGGCCGAGACATCAAATATCATGTCTCGGCCATTATTATATTGCTTATATATTACCTTATATATTCGAAGATGCCTGCAGCGCCCATGCCGACACCGATACACATTGTTACCATACCATATTTTGTATCTGGTCTTTTCTTCATTTCTGATAATAATCTCCCCACCAACATGGCACCAGTCGCACCTAGTGGATGTCCTAATGCAATTGCACCACCATTGACATTCGTCTTCTCAGTATCTAATCCAACTTCTCTCATAGATGCTAATGTTTGAGATGCAAAAGCTTCATTTAACTCTACTAAATCTATATCGCTAACATCTAAGTCAGCTTGTTTTAACACTTCAGGAATCGCGTAAGCGGGTCCGATACCCATTAATTTAGGATCTACACCAATAGCTTTAAATCCTACAAAGCGTGCAATTGGTTTAACACCTAATTCCTTAACTTTTTCTCCAGACATCACAACTACGAATCCGGAACCATCTGTTAATGGTGCAGATTGTCCAGCAGTCACTGTGCCGTCAGCCTTAAATACTGTGCGTAGCTTAGCAAGCGCTTCTTTATTTGTGTCGGGTCTAATCAATTCGTCTTCTTTAAACACTTCTTTGCTAATAACCGGACCATTTTGATCATAAGTCACCTTATTAACCTCTATAGGAATAATTTCATCTTCAAATTTTCCGGACTGCTGTGCTGCTGCTGCTCGTTGATGACTTTGCACAGCATATGCATCTTGGTCTTCTCTCGAAACATTATATGTTTCAGCAACCATTTCTGCAGTCAATCCCATAGGATAAGAAACACCAGAATCTTCATCTTGAAGTATTGGATTATTCGTCGGTTCATTGCCTCCCATTGGCACTGCACTCATCAGTTCAATACCACCAGCGACAAGGACATCTGCTTGGTCAGCAATAATTTGATTTGCCGCATGTGCAATCGTTTGAAGCCCTGAAGAACAATAGCGATTCACCGTTTGTCCTGGAACTTCATTAGGCATACCTGCAAGTAATGCAATCGTTCGTGCAATGTTTTGACCTTGTAAGCCTTCTGGGAATGAATTACCGACAATCACATCTTCTACCATGCTTGGCTCAAATGAACCTCCAACTCTTTCTAATACACCTTTTAATACTTTAGCGGCCACCTCATCTGGTCTTTCATGAGCCATCGCACCATTTTTTGCTTTACCAGCTGCTGAACGTCCATAAGCAACAATATATGCATCTCGCATTTAAGTTCACCCTTTCTTATCCTGATTAATGATTAGTTACGTAGTGGTTTACCTTTTTCTAACATATGTGAAATTCTGTCATACGTTTTTTTGTTTTGTAAAAGTTCTAAAAATCTCTCTTTTTCAAGCTTTTGCAAGTATCTTTGATTAACGTAAGTGTTACGCGGAATATCTCCACCCGACAATACTTCTGCCACTTTCAACGTAATTTCATAATCATAGTCACTGATAAAATGACCCATACGTTGTGCATCTAACTGGCCTTCAGCTAATGCTTTAAAGTCTTTTCCTAACGCTATATATTGTGTTTTTGGCGTTGGCACATAATTTGTTTCCGCTTCGTAACGCGCTCTGTTTAAGGCTACCTCTACACGTCTTTCAGTATTTAAAATCACTGTATCTGTGTTTCTTAAATAACCAAATTGGATAGCTTCATAGGCATTAGTTGAAACTTTAGCAAAACCAATTTGCATTAATATATCCGTAATTGATTTTTGTTTATCATCATTTTTATGATTCGTACGTAGCACTCTATCTGTTAATTCAGCGAGTCCACCTCCAGCAGGTAACAAGCCAACTCCTGTTTCAACAAGACCTATATAAGATTCACTTGCAGCAACTACAATTGGTGAATATAAAACTAACTCACAACCACCACCTAAAGCTCTACCATGAACTGCTGTCACTACTGGTTTCAATGAATATTTCAATCTAGAGAATACGTGGTGTAGTTGTTCAACTGCTGCGCCGACTTCTTCTACTACACGACCTTCTTCATGTGCTTTTTTCATTTGGAATAAGTTCGCGCCAACACTAAAGTTATTTCCACCGCCATAAATGACCATGCTCGTATAATCTTCGCTTTCTAATTTATTAATTGCATCTAATAAATCATCAAGGAAACCATTAGAGATAACATTATTTTTACTTTGTAGTTTTAATAAAAGTTGGTCTTTATTGGCTACTGATAAATTTGAGTCCTCTTTATCCCAAATTTCTTCATCAATATATTCTGCTACCGGTGTAATTCTCTCGATTGATTCACCTTCACTATAGAATGGGGCCGTACGTTGTTCTATCCAATCTGGTAGCTGACCTAACTCTTCTTTCATACGTGATTTCACACGTTCGAATCCCATTAAATCCCATAGTTGAAATGCTCCTAGTTTCCAATTGAATCCCCATACTAATGCACGATCAATATCTTTAAAGGATTCTGCAGCTTTCGGCACATTAACTGCTGAATAATAGAAATTATTTCTTAATGTTTCCCATAAGAACACGCCTGCATCATCTTGTGCGTTAAAGATAACGTCTAAATTATTAACTAAGTCTTTACTGAATTTACCTAAAATTTCTAATTGTGGTTGTTCGGGCGCTACATAATCATTCTGTTCTGGGTCAAACACATAACGCTTTTTATCTACTTTTTTATAAAATCCCTGTTTAGTTTTATTACCTAACGCGCCATTTTCCACTAATTTTTCAGACAGCTTAATATCGTGGAAGAAGGGCTGTTCTTCAGGTATACTTTGTAATCCTTTGATAACTGTTACAGCGATATCTAATCCTACTAAATCAGACAAGCCATATGTCCCCATCTTAGGACGCCCAATACTTCGACCCGTTAATGCATCTACTTCTGTAATAGAAAACCCTTGTTGTTCAGCTCTATACATAATGTCATTCATCGTTTGAGTACCAACGCGGTTAGCAACAAATCCTGGCACGTCATTTGCAACAATGACACCTTTACCAAGTACGTCTTCAGCAAACGCTTGGACACGTGCAATAACTTTTTCAGAAGTGTTGCTATTTGGAATGACCTCCACTAATTTCATAATACGTGGTGGGTTGAAGAAATGCATTCCAAAGAATCTTTCTTTATCTTGTGTATCAAATACATTTGCGATTGATTCAATTGGTATTCCTGACGTATTTGTCGCAAATATCGCTTCTTTTTTGGCAACGTCTTTCACTTTAGTCCAAACTTGATGCTTAATATCTACTTCTTCTTTAACTGCTTCTATATAAATATCTGCATCATCTTGTCCTACTAAATCTTCATTGAAATTTCCGTAAGATAAATTGGATGCAAATGCTAAATCAAATAATTGTGGACGTTTAGGATTTGTTATAATCTCATATGCTTTTCTTGAAATTTTATTAGGATCATTTTCATCAATCACAATATCTAGCAGTTTTACTTTTAGCCCTGCATTAACAAGCAGTGCTGCGATTTGACTGCCCATTGTACCTGCGCCTAATACTGTTGCTTTTCTTATCGTCATACTAAACCCTCCAAATTTTTTCTTGAATTACATATATATGTGCTAAATAAATGCTGAGTCACCCGTGATTGCTCTTCCAATTACCAAGGCGTTAACTTCATGTGTGCCTTCATAAGTGTAAATAGCTTCAGCATCTGCAAAGAATCTAGCGATATCATATTCTCCAGCTAAAATACCATTACCTCCATGTACACCACGTCCCATAGCTACAGATTCTCTTAATCTTAATGAGTTCATCATTTTCGCAGTTGAGGTCGCTACTTCGTCGTACTCTCCATTAGCCTGCATGCGAGCAAGCTGTGCACATGTAGCCATTGCTTGTGCTAAATTACCTTGCATCATGGCTAATTTTTCTTGAATTAACTGGAACTTACTAATCTCTTTACCAAACTGTTTACGTTTTGTTACATAGTCCGTCGTTGCTCTTAAAGCACCAGCCATAGCACCTGTAGCCATATACGCAACACCAGCACGTGTAGAGTACAAGACTTTCGCAATATCTTTAAAGGAATTGATATTTTGCAAACGTTTATCCTCTTTGACGACTACATTTTTCAATCGAATTTTTGCGTTAGGAACAATTCTTAGCGCAATTTTATGTTCTAACAGTTCAATTTCCACACCTTCTTGACTTGGTTCAATGATGAAACCTTTTGGCTTACCTGTATCGACATCAACCGCATATACAGGCATAACATCAGCTACATTTGCACCGCCAATCCATTTCTTCTCACCATTGATAATCCATTCGTCGCCTTCTCTTTTAGCCGTTGTTTCTAATCCACCTGCAACATCAGATCCATGCTCTGGTTCAGTTAGTGCAAAGCATGTACGCAATTCATGAGATTGTAATTTTGGTAAGTAGTAAGCTTGTTGTTCTTTACTACCACCAAACCAAAATGAATTATGTCCTAATCCTTGATGCACACCTAACAATGTCGCTAAAGAGACATCAAATCTTGCTATTGTATATGACATGAAGAATTGGAACATTTGGCTTGGTGTTTGCGCGCCTTCACGACCTTCAAAAAGTAATGGGTTTCTGAAATAATTTAATTTACCTAACTCTTCGAAATAATCTTCTGGTTCAGTAGCATTTAACCAATGCTCATTGACTGAATCTCGGTATTTTTCTTCTAACATGTCATTCAACTGTTTTAGCAGTTTAACTTCGCCTTCCGTTAAATCTTTCGCAATGCTTAAGATATCCTCTGGGTATAGTGCTTTGATTGTTTCTTCTTTTGTTGGCATAATTAAAACCTCCATTGTAATGTTTACGCTTACATTTTTATAGAAAAAATTTTGCTTATGAATTAGTTTAATTCATCTTTACCTTGAGCTAACTTCTGAGCTTTATCATTCATGTATTTCTTAAGTTCCAACTTGTCTGCTTTTGAAGTAGAATTCAATGGCATATGTGTTAGTTTTAGATATAATCTCGGTATTTTATAACCTGCAATGTTCTCTCGCATATGTTTATCTAGTTTCTGTTCAAAGTCTGGGTCATCCTCAGTAAGTACAACCGCTGCAGAAACTGATTCACCATATTTAGGGCTATCATATCCTACAACAACACCTTGAGCTACAAGTGGATGTTCTGATAATACCGCTTCAACTTCGGAAGGTAATACATTCTCGCCACCAGTAATAATCATTTCTTTGCGGCGATCAACGATATAGACATCACCATCTTCATCTACTTTGGCTAAATCACCAGTTAAGAAATATTCACCATGAAACGTTTTTGCAGTTTCTTCTGGTTTATTCCAATAACCTGGTGTTACGTTATTCCCACGAATCCCAAGTTCACCAATTTCTCCAACTTCTACTTCGTCTAAATTATTATCAAATATGCATATATCCATGAACATTACCGGTTGCCCAATACTACCGGGTTTCTGCGCCCCATTCTCTGGTGTATTAACCATGACGAGTGGTGCTTCAGTTAAACCATAACCGTTAATAATAGAATATCCCATACTATTAAATTTCTTTTGAACCATTGGTAATGGTGCTGAGCCACCTTGAATTAAGAAGTCGACACTTTCAAAGTTTTTCAGGTCAAAATTTTCAGCTACTAACATAGCATAATACATCGTTGGAATCTGAATTAAATAATTTGGCTGGTACTGAGCCATTAAATCATTTAAAGATTCGCCATTAAAGTAACGTTGCAGTATAAGCGTGCCACCAGCCATTAATAAAGGTAGCGTCAAATCGTTAAACCCTAATACATGAAACATAGGTGTTGAAATAATAGTTGTGTACGTCGAATTAATTTTATAAGTTAGCGCTATATTAATTGGATTATTGACAAAAGAATCGTATGAAAACATAACCCCTTTAGGCAATCCCGTCGTACCACTTGTATACATTAAAGAAGCTAAATCGCTTCCTTCAACACTTACAGTATTGAAAGGGCGATGTTGTGTTGGGTCTACAATGTCATCATATACTTTTGAGTCTATATCCATGTGTAGTAATTCATCTGCAACACCTTCTAAACTGGAAACATGCTTTTCAGCGTAGAAAATGAGTTTCACATTTGAATCAGTGATAACACTCTCAATCTCCTGTGTTTTTAAACGCCAATTAATCGGCAAGTATACTGCACCTAATTTAAATGAAGCAAACATCAAATCTAATAGCGCTACATCATTAGGTGTGAATACACCGACGACATCACCACGTTTAATACCTTGGTCTTGTAAATAATTGGCTAAGTTTTCTGCACGAATATTTAAATCTTTATAGGACCATTCAGTGCCTTTGAATGGATCAATCACTGCGGCTTTATTATCGTCAAACGTTGCTCTTGTTTTAATCCAGTCGTAGTTCATATTTTTCTCCCCCTTATTTAAATACGATGTTCCGACTTAATTGCTTGAGACAATCCTCCCCATTCATCTTGATAAATATCGCTATTGGTCACTTTGATATCATCTGCAATGATAGGTTTAAATGCCATATGTGCTAAAATATCTTTTTCTAGATCCAAGCCAGGTGCTATCTCAAGAAGTTTCAACCCCTTAGACGTTAATACAAAAACTGCGCGTTCTGTTACAAAATAAACTTCTTGCTTTAGTTCCAAAGCGTTATGGGCGTTAAAATCCGTATTACCAATATTATTTACAAATTTTGAAGTATGACCCTCTTGCTTCACAGTTACTTTGTTATTCTCATATGATAGTTGACCCCCGACAACCATCGAACCTGAAAAAACAATGGTCTGCACTGTTTGGCTAATGTCTATAAAGCCACCACAGCCATTCATTTTATCTCCAAACTTTGAAACATTTACATTTCCATATTGATCAACTTCGGCAAAACTGAGATACGCTACATCTAACCCATCGTTATAAATGAAATCCCATGTCATGTCGTGTCTCATACGGGCACTCAAATTATAATTCATACCAAATCGCGATCCACTACTGATTAAACCACCGAAAACACCTGTATCAATATTTGGTTGTACTAGATGATTCACTTGTTCTTCAATTAACACATTGGATAATTCATTATTTATGCCAAAACCAATACTGATTACGTCTCCCTCGAGTAGAAATTGAGCTGCACGTCTCAAGATTACTTTACGGGTACCTAAATCTATATATGGTTCTCGCATCTTAACAATTTGATAATGACCAGAGAGTGCTGGATCATAATGTGTTTGTACGACCTGTCTATGAAGTTTTGGATTCGTATTAATCACTACATAATCCACTAGCTTTCCTGGAATAATTACATCGCTTGGGTTAAAGCTGCCTTTTTCTACAACATCTTTAACTTGAACAATCACTTTTCCTTTATTCCTATGCGCTGCAGCCGCCAAACTATAACCTTCGCCTAAATGGGCCTCATGAGTCATATAAATATTTCCATCTGTGTCGGCATATGTACCTCTTAATAGTGCTATATCAATATCAGGAAAATGATACTGTAAATACTTTTGATTATTAATTTCTATCACAGACACTAAATCCTCTGTTGTACATGTATTGACTTTACCTCCTGAATAACGAGGATCTACATTGGTATTTAGGCCGATTTTAGATATTATGCCTGGTGAAGCATGAGTTTTATTTCTATAGTGTGTCGTAATCACACCTTGTGGTAAATAATATGCTTCAATGTCATTATTGCGCATTGCATTGATAGTTTCTGGTGAACCAGTGATGATGCTTGTAATTAATCGCTTAATCATACCCCTTGTTGTAAAAGAATCTAAATCATAACTATCTCCACGATAATCACTAATGTCATTCGCTAGCATAAAAGTAAAATCCTTAAAAGATTGATCTTCATCATTATGTTCGACTAACGTTTTCAATATCTCAGCTGGTAAATTAGCCGTTGATAAGGCTGCCAGAGCTATAACATCACCTTTCTTAATGATGCTTGTTAAATCTGAAAATGGAATAATTTTCATATAGGTGTCTCCTATCTTTATTTAATCCAAACTGTTATACATAATTTCCCCTTTTAAAGCTTCTCCTTTTTTATAAATGTAAGCCCTTACATGTAATATACCATTATTTTTGAAAATTATGCAAAAATTTCAAAAATTACAAATAAATTCCTTTTTTCACAACTTATAATCAAACTATTTATCAACTAAACATCATCTGCAGACTAATATTTTCATCTAATCTATTTATGTTATCTGGTAATAGTATAGAGGCAATAATACCTGAGAATGCTTGTGATAACTGATTAATAGTCTCCTATTATTCAATTTCTATAAATAATAAGAATTTAATTTTGTGAAGAAAGTTAACGCTTTGAGTTATGTTTTTTTACACAAATTTTGAATACAAAAACTTTTATAATAATATGTAAATATAATATAAATTCAAAGCAAAGGGGTGCTTGATTATGTTATCTGGATTATTAGGACCAATCGTTGATTTAATTGCTGCTTTAGGACTTTAATTTTTTGGCTCAAGATTCACGGACAATACTTCATACTCTGATTTCATAGGAATTTTGATGATATCAATCTAAACAAGGGGGCGCTTGATTATGTTATCTGGACTATTAGGACCAATCGTTGATTTAATTGCTGCTTTAGGACTTTAATTCTCTGACTCAAGATTTACAGCCAATACTTCATATTCTGATTTCATAGGAATTTTGATGATATCAATCTAAACAAGGGGGCGCTTGATTATGTTATCTGGACTATTAGAACCAATCGTTGATTTAATTGCTACTTTAGGACTTTAATTTCTTAATATGATTAAACACAGTCAGTGCATTGTTATAAACATCAAACCAAAACACTTTCGCCGAATTTATTAAGCGAAAGTGTTTTTTACATCGAGACATCTTCAATCGTCTGTTTTTTTAAATAAATAAAAATAAAACTTAACAATCATGTATACATCGCGCACCATATAATTTTAAACACCAAATTTATATATTAGGTTAAGCTAATTTCAATATTTAGCCAATGAAATCATTTTATTCAAGACATTATTAAATTAATAATTATATATTTAACTTTGCGGTTATTTTCGGTTTTAAAACGATTGGCAGATCAAATTAATTCGTAGAGTGTATAGGTATTGAAATTAAAAAGTAATGTAGACTTGAAATTGAGGTCATAGTGATTGTGAAGTTGGTGCAATAGATGATTGCTAAGAAGTTGATACTGCATAAAACAAACCACGAAACACAAAAGTTTTTTAGTTTGTCTTTCGATGAATATAAGCTATACTATTGTTAACCGGTTAATAATAAAGAGGTGTAGTATGAATAAAGAAAATATCATTAAATCGATCACTCAATTAATTCAGATTAAAGAAAATCCACAACGTAATCTTTCGTTAGATGCTAATCAAGATAATTTATCAATCACACAGTTTCATATACTAGCTATTATTTTAAAAGAACAAAATGTTAATAACAGAATATTAAAAGAGCGACTTAAAATTTCTGCGCCTGCTATTACAAAGGCTACAAGAAAGTTGATTCAGCTGGAATATATTATAGAAGATAAAAAACAGGATAATAAAAAGATATATTATAAGCTGTTGGACAAAGGTATTGCCTACGCAAATCTACATGAACATATGCATAATCAAATTATAAATAAGTATTTATCTATTTTAGAGAAATATAATGACGAAGAACTAGCAACTATTGATAGTTTTATTAAAGATTTAACAAATGAATTAGAGGGGTGACAATGTGGACAAAATAATATTAAAAGAACAAATTGAAAACTTATACCATGACATTTTAATTAATTTAGATATAGAACAAATCCCTAAATACTTTGCAGATGAATATATTCAAATTACTGACCACAAAGTATCTAATATCGACGAATTCAAAAATCATTTAACTAAGCTAAAAGAAGTCGTTAAACAACTTTCAATCACTCACTTTAAAACTATGATAATTGATGAAAAGCAAAATATTGTTTATTTGAGATACGATGTATTAGTAGAAAAGAAAAATGGTTTTCGGGGCAAAATTGAAGTTTTTGCAGAATTCACCTTTAATAAGTACGGTAAAGTAAAACATTGCAATGAATTAACTCAAGCGTATGAAACAGAATTGTCTGGGATTGGTAGTATTTCCTAATCAGTCCCCCTGTTTAGTGTCTGTATGTATATATAATATTTAATCTAATTTTGTTTTAGAATAAATCATAATTGATAGTAATATTTTTAGTGAATTAGAAGTTGCTGTTATACAAAATCGCTATGAACCAAAACTATTGAAATGTAAACAACTTCATGTATCATACTTTATAAAGGCTTGCATGAGATAAATCATAGATCATATTTTATGAATCATGAATAATATTACTTTCAGAGGATACTATTTTCAAAACTAATAATGTTAGAAAACAAAAGTTCTTCAAAGGAGCATTTTATGAAAAAAAAGCAAATCAGTATAAAGGATATTGCAAAGAAGGCTAATGTATCTACAGCATCAGTATCTAGAGTTATTTCTAATAAACCAGGTGTAGGCGACGAGACTAAGAGAAGAATACAACAAATCATGAAAGAAATGAATTATAAGCCCAATATTAATGCTAGAAGTTTAGTTAAAAATAATACTGGTAATATAGGTGTAATTGTTCCTGGTGGGTCTAATACAATCCATAATTCTTTCTTTTTAACGATTATTGAAGGTATTTCGCGAGTAATCGATAAAACAGAATATAATTTAGTTATTTCATTTACCACTAAACAGCATAAAAAATTATTAGATACTAATATAGTTGATGGTATTTTAGTATTTGCGCCAAGAGAAAATGAAATTGATTTAAATTGGTTAAGCAGCTTAAATTTACCTACAGTGATCATTGGTAGTTTTATAGAAAACTCAAAATTTGATTGTATCAGTGCAGATGAAAAGGCTGGTGTAAGGCTTTCTGTTGAAACTTTATATCAAAAAAAACACAGAAGAATAGCACTAATAAATGGGCCGTCTACTTCTTATCAAAGCCAAATATACGAACAAGGATACAAAAACGTTATAAATGAGCTAGGCATAAATAGCTATGTATTAGAATTAGAAGAATTTGATATTAAAGGCCAGGAGAATATAGTTAAACAATTTTTTAAAAATCATCAAGATATCACAGGTATTGTATGTTCATCCGATAATCTTGCCTTAGGTATAATGAATATAGCTAAAGACTTAGATTTATCAATTCCTCAACAACTATCAATTATTGGTAGCGATAATACACCTATTACAAATTTAATATCTCCAAAACTTTCCACTACTAATGTTGACCTAAAACAAATGGGAGAGACTGCAGTTTCTAGATTGTTTATCAAGTTAAATTCACCTACAGATCATAAGCACAATATCAATTGTATTTTCCCTATGAATTATATAGAACGTGAAACAACAGCTTTCTTAAATAGTTAAGAAAGCTGTTGTTATTTAGAAAACACTTATTATCGATGCCACAATTAAAGCCAAACAAAAACCATAACTAATAACCATCGCAGTCTGTAATAAATATGGCCTCTTTTCTCCTTTATTAACATCTTTTTTAAATAAAAGCATAGTCATTAGTAATCCTGCTACCGGCGTGGCTATAGATGTTGCTATGTTTGAAATATATATTAGTTCTATCGGTGAACCCCCATAGCTAAAACTTACAATAGCGGAGATAACTAAAACAATAACTGCTCCAATTTGAATAGATTTATGATCCAAGTTAGTTGGTTTATTAAACCCAGCATTTAATAGCACAACCGAACGATGTGTATTACCTAACAACGAAGAAAACGCTGCTGCCAGTAATGCAATTCCCATAATAATGGGGGCAAATGTTGTCCCTAGAAATGGCTTTAATAAATCACTTAATTGAGTTGGTGATGAAATAGACAAGTTATATGGATGTAATACTATAGCACCTACAAGCACAATAGCCGCACTTACAACAATAATACCTATAACATGCGCTAAAGCATCTGCTAACATCCCACCATTATATAAATCATCTTTTGACCATTCCTTTTCTTTACTGAGATATGTTCCATAGATACCAGTTGTTATAGAAGCGTGTGTACTTATAAATCCTAGCGCTAAATATAAACTTCCTGCGGGAAAATACCAATGTGTCATACCTTTTAATGTCATAGATACATTAGGTCCGCCTACACTTGCTAACGAAATGTAAAAAGCAATAATCATTCCAAAAATACATAACAAGATTAATTTCTCAACTTTAGAATATACATTTTTTGAAAAGTAACAGTACATCAGTACTAACAACATAATAATTGCGCCTATTTTCCAATCAATTCCAAAAAGTAAATTCATTGCTGCTCCTGTTCCAGAAATATTACCAATTGTAAAAAAGACACAGGATAGAAATGTTGATACACCTACTACGATAGCAGCTGTTCTTCCAAAATAATGCCTAATCGCCTTTATTGAAGGCATACCTGTTAACAACGTAATACGATAAGATGCTACTACAAAGGTAACCCCCATAAATGCAATAGGTATAAATAGCCACATTAACGCATACCCATATGAAGCACCAACCATTGAAGCTGTTGTTATCACTCCTGGTCCAATAACAACACCAGTTAAAATAATACCAGGCCCAATACGTTTAAGTAGTTCCAAAAAATTTAATCTTTTTTTATTTTTCAATAATATCACCACAGACTAAATAAAGAGTAATTTACTCTCCTTATTTCAAATTTAGTCAATCATCCCCACTGTTTTTAATCCTTGAGTAATTTCCTCTTTTTCATTTTGAGTTAACGGTTCTACAGGTTTTCTAGCATGGTTTGTTCTGATTAAACCTCTTTGATACATTGCTTCTTTCATTCTTAAATGTGAACTAGATGAAGGTTGATCCATTTTATAAATTGCATGCTTTAATTTAAATATTTCATCATAAACTTTCTTCGCCTCAACAATATCATTATTTTTAACATGTGAAACTAGGTCTGATATTAAGTTGGGGACAAAACAACCAAAGCCAACAAGTGCCCCTTCTATTCCTTGTATTAATGTCGGCAATAAGTACTCGTCATGACAAGTTAAAATGGCACAATCGGGCGCTTCTTTTTGCAATGTACGAACATGAAGTTCATAAGTTGCCATATCTCTTTCTCCTAATTTGAATGCTACTACATTGGGGATTTTGGATATTTCTAACAATTGTTCAGTTGAGTATGAAGATTTAGTATCAGCTGGATATTGGTGAACTACTATCCCTATATTGATTGCATTTGCTACATCTTTAAAGTAATTAACGGGAGAATCTTTTTGCATGCTAAATCTTAACCATGAATGAGGAGGCATTAGTAATATACCTTCTCCTCCTGCATTTTCTACTGCTTGAGCATGTTGAATCGTTTCTATTGTACCTTCTGCAGAAACACCTGATATTACTGGAATTTTACCTTGTAATTCATCTGCAGCAATGCTAACTACTTTCGCTCTTTCTTCAGGTAACAAAGTCATGATTTCTCCAGTATGACCATTAACTACAATGCCATTCACTCCCTCATGACTAGCAACCCATTTCACTAAATCTCTAAAACTTTCTTCGTCAATTGAATCATCTTCATTAAAAGGTACTAATACTGCTGGAAAAACGCCACTCCATTTTTCTTTATTTTTCATATTTACACCCCATAAAGTTAAATTACGTAAACGTTTACGTTGAAGCTATTCTATGTTAAGCGCTTACATAAGTCAAGAGATTAGTATATAAAATCTATTTATATTTAATTTGAGTTTATTAAAAATCTATTCATTTATAAAATCAATTTCAAAATAAAAAACTTTCTACCTAAGGTAGAAAGTTTGAAAGTCTATTTATTTTCTAAATTTTTATTTACGATTGCTTTTTTAGATGGAATAGGAACAATAAAACTGGAGAAAGGTAATTTACTTATTAAATAAATCACTAATACTGAAATACATAATACAATGATATATGAAGCAACAAATGTAGACGGGTTATTTACAATATCAACATATGGAGTTTGTCTATATACCATAATTATAAAAACATGAATTAAATAAATGCCCATAGAATAATTACCTATAACTGTTAAAGTTTGAGTTAACAACGTATGATTTTTAACATGGTTATAAAATATGATTAATAAAGCAAGAAAAATTGGTATATATATAATATTAGCAATATTCGTCGAACCATATAAGTTTGTAGTATCAATTTTAATAATTAAATCGATAAATAGAAGGATTCCAATGATTTTGAAATATATTTTATATTTTAAAACAATATCATTAATTTCTTTATAATACTTCGCATAACCGATTCCGAGGAAAAAGAAAGATATCCAATTTAAGATAAATGCCTTACTATTAACGAACGTATTTAACATTTCACTATGCAAAGTAACTGCGCCACTACCATAGCTTAACCAAAGCGCATTAATAAGCGTTCCTATTACATATGCAATAATCAGTGGTGCTCCTTTTTTCAGTTTATGCACAAAAGGAAATAACACATAAAATTGAATCACTACTAAAATAAAGTATAAATGAATTTCTGCAGTCCCTAAAAGATAGTACTTAATTATTGGTGTTCCTGCTGGATAATATGTATTCGATAAAAGTATTCTCAATATAAGATATAAAGTAGTCCAAAGTATATAAGGAATTAAAATTTTTGTGAATCTAGATTTAATAAAATAAGGTAGTTCAAACTCACGCTTTAGTGTCGAACTTGTAAGTAAAAAAGCACTAATTACTGCAAAAATAGGTGTCCCTAACCTCGCTATTTGATTAAAATAAGATAAAACTGGGTCTACGATAACACCATTTGAATTATATAATTGTGCCGTTAAATGTATACAAAGCACTAACATCGTTGCTATAGCTCTTATGACTGGTATCTCCATAGTATTTCATAAACTGCACCTCTAAATTTGTTATAAGCATTTTGTAAATTTAATAAAATTACAACTAATTGATGATAACATGTATTATAAATTTAAAATACAACTAATACATAATTATAATTCAACACGCATATAATTTGTTCACACGTTTTTAAAATATAGATGCACTTTATCTTTTCTTAATATTAATATAATGAAAATTTTTAATAAAAAGAGGACAGGATGGAAACTAAAATTTTCAAATTAGTTTCTTAACCCTGCCCTCATAGTATTGATTAGATAGCTATTATATTATTTATTTGCTCGAAATAAATTATGCTTTTATATTTTTAGGAATAATGATTTGCGCTACAATGATGCCTATAATCATCAAGGATACGCCTGTAATCATTGACCAAGCAGCTGCTACACTAGCACTATTTGATACTTGTAATGTCGCGAAAATAGTCGTGTACATTGCTATACCAAAAGCACCGCCTAAAGTAGCACTCATTTTATAAAGTCCTGATGCAAGACCCACCTTTTCATCAGGAATAGTTAATATTGCAACAGTTAAACCAGGCGTTGCACATAAACCATTACCAATGGCACAAATGACAAAACCAAACGTGACTGCTGCAATATACCATTCAGATGGTAAAATAGTTAAACTGATAAATATAATACCAATTGCAGGAAAGGCTGGTCCTAATAGTAACATTGGTTTTCCACCATGCTTTATCGATATTTTCTCACCTAAACGAATCATTAAAACTGCCATAATTACATAAGGTACTGTTACTAATCCAGATTGAAATGAACTCAACCCTAGTTCAGCCTGGGCATACATATTAAATACCGTTGTAATACCTACAGCTGAGTTTAAAACAAAATTTATTACAGATGATCCCATTAAACCACGATTGCGAAATAACTCAAAATCTATAAATGGTAGGTGTTTACGACGCTCAAAGAAGTAAAATATAATTGTCGAAATAACAAAGATACTTAAACAAATCATTGAAAAAGGACTTGTCCAACCTTGTTCAAAGCCTTGTGTTGCAAATAAAGTAATACTTCCTATAAGTACCGCAAATATTAACATACCTGCATAATCGAAAGGTCGTTTGTCTATAGCTTCCTTAGCTTCTTCTTTTGTACCAAGTAATAATAGAAATGCAATAATTGCTATAATAATGGATAGTATAAAGTTAGATTGCCAATTAATATATGTAGCAATCAATCCTCCCACCATAGAGGCTAAACCTATGCCACCTACACTACCAATCATTAAATAGCTGAAAGCTCTACGTAATGCTTTACCATTAAATTGATCGTTGAACACACCAACTGTTGAAGGTAATAATATAGCTGCAGAAACTCCTTGCAAAATTCTACCAATAAGTAGTAGCGCTGTAATATCAGAAATAATAATTAATAGTGAACCTATAATACTTAAAATAATGCCAATATAAGTCATTTTTAAGCGGCCAATTTTATCTGATATATCACCGGCACCCACCATAAAAATACCCGTTGCAAAAGAAGTAATACTAACAGACAAATTCAAAATTCCTGGAGTAGTATGATAAGTCTGTTGAACTGGTGTTGATATATTTATAAACGATTGGGCAAACAGCCAATACGTTAATATACTTAAAACAATTGCTAAAATCAATTTATTGCCAGAGCGTGAATGTTCGCTTGTGCTCATGATGTAAAACGCCTCCTAATATCAATAATAAAGCTAGAACAATGAAAGTTTCTTAAAATCTTTTCTCATTCTACTCCTAACTGATAATATCACAGAAACATTGAATTATTGTGAGCATTATAATGTTTTTAGTTATTTTTTAGTAGTTTTTCATATTAACAACTTATTTAAAGCCTAATAATAAATTAAGTGTTTGTACCACACCATCTTCATCATTATTTTTTGCTATTAAATTAGCTTCTTTCTTTAATTCTGGGTATGCATTGTCCATCGCAACTTTATATTTAGCTGCTTTAAACAAATCAATGTCATTTAACCCATCCCCAAATGCTATTGTATCTGTGGGACTTATTTGCAGTAATCTTTGTATTCGGCGAATTGTTGTCCCCTTATTAACACCTAAATCTGCGATATCAATCCACTCATCATCAGAAGCTATAATATAAACCTCTGACTCATAATGCTTTATTTGACTAGCAGTAGTCTTACAATTTCCCATAGCATCATGAACTGAAATTTTTAAGAAATCATCTTCAACTTCAGCAAAATCATTGATATATGTTACGTTTTGAAATGAGCCATGCACAATTTTCTTTTCAATTTCTGGTATGTGATTTAATACATAAGCGCCCTTTTCAGTACAACCTAATATGGTTTGTGTTTGGTCAATATCTTGAATTGTCTGTATAATTTCTTTCCCTTTTGTATTTTCAATTTTGGCATTATAAATAAACTCTCCATTATATTTAATCCTCGTTGCACTATCTCCAACAATAAATGTATCTTTGGACAACTCTCCAATAATACTTTCAACACGCTCACATTGTTTTCCAGTACAAAATACAAAACGAATTTGATGTTCTTCACAATTTTCTTTTAATAATTGAAAAGATTCGCTATTAAATTGACTGTCACTATTTAAAAAAGTACCATCCATATCTGCAACAATAAGCTTAATATTCACTTTTATGCACCCCTATGATTAATATTTATGCTAATTGTATCTATTTGCTAATAGAAAAAACAATATTTACATTCAATAAACTGAGCATTCTATTCTTCGGTGAAAAAATAGATAACTTTTACCATATTAATAGTTGATATATAATAAATATATAAATTCAATATACAATAAGCATATAAATAACGCTTTTATTTAAGGAGAGCAAAATATAATGGAGCTCAGACATATGAAGTACTTCGTGGAAGTGGTTAATTTAAAAAGCATGACTAAGGCAGCGTCAAAACTATTTATTACACAGCCTACTATTAGCAATACAATCAAATTATTAGAAGATGAATTAGATGTTACTTTATTTCACAGATTTAAAAACCAAATTTATTTAACAGACGCTGGTGAAGCATTTTTCTTCCAATGTAAAGAGATGCTAAAAATGTATGACAACATTCCTAACGATTTAAGCAATTTACTAGAAATGAAGTCCGGCCATTTAAAAATAGGCATACCCACTATCATTAATATACGAAAACTGATTAATTTAATTTCTCAGTTTCATGAGTCTTATCCAAATGTGACTTTCCAACTTTTTGAAAATGGAAGCAAAAAAATTGAAAATGATATTTATTATGGAGATTTAGATATGGGTATCACCGTTTTACCAACTGACACTAAAATTTTTAGTACTTTTTCATTTTTAGAGGAGTCTCTAAAGCTCGTCGTACATAAAAACCATCACCTCGCTGATAAACAGATGATAGATATAGAAGATTTAGTAAATGAGGAGTTTATTTTATTTAACTCTGACTTTTACCTAAACGATAAAATTATTAATATTTGTAGAAATCATGGATTTAATCCAAATGTTATTTTTGAAACAACACAATGGAGTTTTATTGGAGAAATGCTTTTAAATAATATGGGCGTTTGTGTGCTACCAGAAGGAATTTTAGAATTATTAGACTCTGATTTAACAGCAATAAACATCAATGAAGCATCAATGAAATGGGAGTTAGCACTTATTTGGAGAAAAGATACAATAGTCGATTCACTTACTAAAAATTGGATTAAATTTATACAAGAAAACTTTTTATTGAATGATTAAAGAGCAAGGTATTTGTAAATTTTATACCTTTATAAATTATAGATATTTTATAGTTATAACTGCTCCTCCTATAATTTAATGTGTAATAAATAATAGAAACGGGAGATAAGTTATGGAAAATTATAAGTATCCGAACGACAGTAAAATTATTAGTACTGATCAAGTATTAATTAATGATTTAAACAATTATAATACCTTATTTGGTGGCGTATTAATGAAAAAAATTGATAATAACGCTACTTTATCAGCACGAAGACATGCACGAGTTAAAGAATGTGTGACTGCATCCACAGATTCTATAGAATTTTTACATCCTATTACCCAATTAGACTCTGTTTGCATTGAATCTTATGTAGCTTACACAGGAGAAAAATCAATGGAAATATTTTGTAAAGTAATTGCAGAAGACATGATAACTGCTGAACGAAAAATAGCTGCAGTTGCCTTTTTAACATTTGTTGCCCTAGACGAACATAAAAAACCAATCAAAGTAGCAAATATCACACCTCAAACCCATGAAGAAAAATTATTGTATACGCATGGAGAAGATAGAGCAAACATGCGAAAGAACAGACGTCAACAAAGTAAACACCTTATTCAGTCACTTAATACAGTTAAGCCCTGGGCATTGGAGGTTGCAAACAAATGATAAACGAAATGGAAAAACTACAACAAATTAAAACAAATCTGTCTCAATTACAGGTTCATTCACCAGAACTCTACTTAAAATTAGAATATATTGCCAGTTTAACTAGACAACTGAGCATACATTATAAATATTTAGGACTACTTATGTTTTCAGAAGACTCATATGTTATTCAAGAAAATAGACCCTCTTTAATTAGAGATTCTGTTTTAAGTTTATACGAACAAGAAGTTGAAAAAGTAAAAAGTAATGATTCATTTAACGATTTCTATGGTATGATTCAAAAATTTCAAGATATAGCTTATTCACAAGTATTTCTCATTATTTTAGGCGCTGAACCTAGCTTCGTATTCCAGAATACGATTATTAAATAATTAGAGCAAGCTTTTAAAAAATGAGGTGTACTTAATGAGCATATCCGAGTGTAGATATGTATGCGTCAAAAATAACCAAACCTTTATAGTAGGTAAGCTATATTGGTTATTTCCAACAGAAGTTACAACTTTAGATGAAAATTATTCTTACGTTTCCAATGATGGCCAACTATTAACAGAGTCTTATAAAACAAATCATTTTATAAAAGCCAAAAATTTAGCGAGTCATAGTTGTTAGTATAAAACATTCGTAATATCATTAAACCGATAATACAACATCACTCCTGTTCCCTAAACTACTACCCAATAGTAATTAAAATCAAAGACCAAAACTCTGATTCCCTTATCCTAGCGTTTTGATTGTGAATCTAAACATAATAGTTTATTAGATAATGTAAGAATTGACATAGATTAAAATGGCCGAGACATAATTTTGATGTCTCGGCCGTAATCATTGTATTGACAGTATCTATCATTATCAACACTTTTACATATTATTTAAGTTTACTTCTTTATTTTCTTCCTTGTTTTCAATAATATATTTTAACTTTTCGGCCAGTACATTACCGAAAGACTCTGAATACGTATTTGTCATATGATCCATGTCTCTATAAATGTTAATATTTCCAATTACTGGCTCATATTGATTGTCTACTTTAAAAAATTCAGTAGGGTCAAATTTGTACAGTCTCTCATCATTTTCAGCAAAATCTTTCCAATATGATGTGTCTTTTTGGCTTTCAAAATCATTCATTTTTTTGATTGTTTTCTCTTCGCCAAATTTTTCAAATTCTTCAGGAACACTAAAATCATAAGTTGGAATATCTCGTATAGCAAGAACATCCATACCATACTCGTCCTTCACAATATTCAATTGATTGATCATTTGATTTTGAACCCATTTACTATCACTAGCAGCTGAAGTTGCATGTGAAACAACTAAGTCTATATCTTTATGATGCTGTAAATAGTCGTTAACATTTTTAACCCATTTTCCTTTAGGGCTGTCATCTTCATAGCCAGTAGAAAAACGTGTGCCAGAACGTGTAATATTCAATATTCTATAACCATTTTTATCTGCAGCTTTAATAAATCCACCAAGCCAATGCTCAGAGTGAGAACTTCCAACTAAAGCAATAGTCGCTTTATAGTTCTTTGTTTTACCATATTCACCTACTTTTACATCTGTTTCTTTAAGGTTTTGGTTACTATTATCAAGATGAGATTGAGGTAAATCATCAAACACTTTTGCAAAATTTGGCATAGGGTTTTGCTCTTCAATTTCTTCACTTTTGGCAACTGCATCTACACCCGGATAATCTTTATGACTTACTTCCTTATCAGAGCCACTGTTTTTCATTACCCCCATCACAAATAATGACACAATTAAAATTAAATTGACTGATAATACTTTACCTAACTTTGAAAAAGCTTTTTTATTATTTTGGCCGTTTCTAATAGGTGCTTCAATAAACCTCGTCATAAAGAAAGATAAACCGATTGATAACAAAATAATCATTACACCAGATATTAGTCCTGGCTCTTCTGCAATTTTAAACTTATAGAAAGAAAGTAATACCCAGTGCCATAAATAAATACCAAAGGATATACCCCCTAGTTTTGTCATAATAGGTAATGCTAAAAATCTTTTTACACCATATTTTGTATCCACATTACCAGAAAGAACAATAAGTAATGCACATGTCATTGGCCATAAGGCAATATATCCAGGGAATAGTTTAGATACATCAAATAAAGCACCTGTTAATATCAATCCTACTAAGCCGATCCAGCCAATAATAGCAGCTACTAAACGATTAATTTTGATTCGTCCTAAATTAACACATAATAAACCACCTAAAGCGAATTCCCATACCCTTGTAAATGTAATGAAGTATGCAAAAGGTTGATTAACTTGGGTAAGATATATGGAATAAATAAATGACACTATGAATATAGTCGTTAGTAAAAAGTTAACAAGTTTTTTGCCATTCGATAGCGCATATTTTCGTACTAAATATAAAACAAATGTAAATAATAAAAACCAAATAAGATAAAATTGGCCTTGGATAGACATGGCCCAAAAATGTTCAAGTGGACTCTTCATTTGGTTAGCATCTAAGTAATCTGTACTACTAAATGCAAGCTGCCAGTTTTGATAATAAAATATTGAAGCTAGTGCTTCTTTAATCGTTTTCGTTAAAATCGTAAGAGGTAAGAAGAAGAAACTTAACACCAATGTCACTAAAACTATAAATAACGCTGATGGTAAGAGACGCTTCAATAATTTAGATATGTATGGCCAAAACTTATATTCTCCGGTTTTATTTATGGTTGAGATAATAGATGTTGTAATTAAAAAACCAGATATAACAAAGAAGACGTCCACGCCTCCCGACACTCTTCCAAACCATATATGATAAATAGCGACAAGTAGTGCTGCTACTATTCTTAGTCCTTCAATTTCAGGACGAAATTTGCGTTCAATATCAATTAAATTTTTATTTTGATTCATTTTAATCCCCTTAATAATATATACTCATTACTTCCCATGACTTATTGATGATAGAAAACACATAAGCGCGTGACAGAAGTTTGACATTAGCTTTCTGTCTTCCCTCTGTCTACGCTTAAATCATATGACACGATATAAATGTTTAAACATTGCTGAAACAAATATTAAAATCACATAATTCTTTTCAAAGAAATACCATACACATAGTTACTTCACATCATTCATTTCGTTGAATCTTAAGCGCTAAATTACCATTGATAGTTGGATAAATAGTAGCTGTTGTTGAAGTTCTTTTAATTTTTTTAGTATATCCGTACTTAACATTTAATGTTTTATACTCATCATAAATAATTACAATGTTATAAATACCTGTAGCTAGTGACTCTAATAGTTCTTGATTTAACATGATTGTAAAAAAACCATCTTTCAATGTCATGTCTTCATAAGTTATATTTTGTTTATAATCCGTACGACTTTCTAATTGAATTTCTTTTATTCTGCTATCTTTCAAATTATTAACTTCTATTTGAAGGTACATAGCTTTTTGCATTACTTGTAAATTTTTTAGGTTTGCAAATGGCGTTATTATTCTAAAATCATTGTCATCAGTATCTTTGAATTCATAATGGCTCTCAGCTAATTTTTCTAATAATTTATGACCTCTCTTCAACCATTCAAAGTAGGCTTCAAATTTATTAAAATCATTATTATAAATCGCTACTACGGCGTCATTAAACTTAGCATCAATTTGTGGCACAATGCGTTTTTTGACATATACATTTTCAAATACTGTTCTAATCATTTCAAAAATATTTATTTTAGTTTCTTTTGATGAATCTAAAAAGATATGAGAATTACAACTTGTTAATAAATCATATTCTAAATTTCGCAATAATAACTTATCTCTACGTTTTTTGTCTTTCATATTCAATACATAGTCAAATATAGCTAGATCACTTTCTCTCTTTTTAATAAAATGAGTTCTTCTAACAATTGAAATATTATCTGAATAGCGATTGATATGCACTCCAATGCACGTTGTAGTTGTTACTTTTTGCGCTTTTTCATATACTTTCACAAAAAATAATTTATCTTCTCCAAAATGTAAATTTATTGGAAATTGTATATCATGTTTTTCTATTAACTCACGCTTAATAAACTTTCCACCAGGACCTAAATAATAATATAAATAGGGGATTTTATAACTTTGCTCATTAATGTATGTCTTAGCTGTCATAAATCTCGCATGAACAGATTGATTTTTCTCTGTATGTTTAATGACTTTTGAAATAATTAAATCACTTTTATGCCATTTTTTATTAATTGAAATCGTTTCCAAAATATTCTGTTCTAACCGATCATCACCATCCAAAAAGTATAAATACTCACCAATACTATGTTCAATACCAGTATTTCTAGGTATAGATGGTCCACCACTATTTCGGGCTAATCTATACTTTTTAATATTAAAATTATTATATCGTTGCAATATTTCCCATGTACCATCGTTTGAGCAATCATCAACAATAACTATCTCATATAAATCTGCGTCTAAACTTTGTTCCATTACTGAGTCCAAAGTTTTTTCTATTGTATTTTTATTATTAAAAGTAGTAATAACAATAGAAAAAATAATCTTTTTATTTTCGATTATAATCACCTTTTCATATTTATATTAATACATTATGTTAATTTAAATATTATTATAACAATTTATACGTTATAATTGTTACAACTTATTAAATTTATTGGAGGCCAGTAGCTTGCGACATATTAATCAAGAAGGTTCTATGCTCTATATTTCTTTCAATCAACAAAATAATAGTATTAGGAAATTATATGTAAAAAATGAATTTCATTCTATTTCGTATAATCCAGTAGATGAATTTTGTAATTTTGAAATTGATTTAAACGAAATTTTGAGAGCGTTTAAATCTTATAATAGAAGTAAAATTTTTTTAATTATGGAAGAATCCGATGCAATTATTACGACTCAAAAAAATATTAAAGTAACAGATGAGCAATCTTCTGTTTTTAATTTATCAGAGATTTCAGATGGCTCGGATGTTATTCATCCGTATGTCACCAAAAATGGTTTTTTACATCTTTCTATGGAAAGTTATGTACCACAAAAAGTATTCTTTTCAAGACGTCATATTGATGCACTTAAATTTAACAATAGTGAAGCTTATATTACAGGAGAATTTTCAACATTAAATGCTGTTGTTCAAAAATCTAATATCGTAATACGCACGCGCTTTACGGAACGCGAAACTGAAATACCTTTACCAATCACTTTGAAAAGTGAAAATAAACGGAGACATACTAATAATTTTAAATTTTCAGTAGATATTTATAATGAATTAATCGACTTTATGAAATATTCTTTTGAAACAGAAGATGTTATAGATATTTATTTGAAAGTTGATGTACAAGAATCAGCTGAACCACTTCTAACCAAACTTGGTAATCCTAGAATTTTTACAGAACGGTTCCTTAAAGGGGAAATTATTACAGATTATAAAGAGGAAATTGTCTCTATCACACCTTATTTCACAATGAAAGGTCGTAACTTATCTTTTCGCATAAATCGCTATAGCATTGAAAGTTACCTGACTTATCTTCAAAGTCTAAAAACACCTTCATTAAAAAACCTATCCCTAAAATCTAAGAATAAAGTTTGGATTATCGGAGAAAAATCTTATAAAGCTCAAGATAATGGATATCATTTCTTTAAATATATGAGAACATATCATCCAGAATTACCTGTTTATTACATAATTGATGAACACTCAAATGAAGCAAAAAATGTATTACCATTTGGTAATGTCATTTACTATCAATCTCCTGAACATTTTTCAGTAATGTTGCAAGCAGATTATATTTGTTCAACACATCATCCAGAATTATTGTTCCCAACTAATAGTGCAGCCTATACAAGAAAAATCACTGCCACTAGAGTGTTTTTACAACATGGTGTTTTAGGAACTAAAAATTTAACTCAGATTAATGGTAATCAATTAAAAGACTTCAATGTAGACATCTTTATAACAAGTTCAGAGCGCGAAAAAGAGATTGTAGTTAGAGATTTAAAATTTGATGAAGCACAAGTTAAAGTTACAGGATTAGCTAGATTTGACGAACTGTTCAATAAAGACATTCAGACAAAAAATCAAATCTTAATTATGCCTACATGGAGAGATTGGTTAACTAACTACGAACAGTTAGAATCCTCTGAATACCTAGAACGTATGAATGCTTTAATTAACAGCGATAAAGTCAAAAATATTGCGGAACAAGGCACAAAAGTCATTTTCTGTTTACATCCTAACATGCAACCATTTATTGATTTATTTGATGTACCACAGCATGTTACAAGTATTAAGCAAGGCGATGTGGACGTTCAACAACTCATACAAGAAAGTAAATTGATGATTACAGATTATTCTAGTGTCGCCTTTGATTTTAGTTTTTTAGCTAAACCTGTTATTTATTATCAATTTGATAAAGATCAATTTTTAGGAAAAGAACCCTCTCACATTAATATTGAGGAAGAACTACCTGGATTAATCGTAAATAATCAAAAAGATTTAGAGGCACAACTTACTAGAATAATAGCAAACGACTATATAACAGATGAAAGCGTTAGCATAAAAGCGCAACGTTTCAATAACTTTAATGACCGTCATAATAGCGCACGAATCTATACAGAAGTTAATAATTTTAAAACAAAAAATCAATTTAAAAGTAAGATAAAATATGATATTTTATCTCAGCATTTATTTAAACGTTTTAGAAGAGATAAGCGTTATTTTAAAGTTATGGATAAGTATAATAGTGCAATATCTAAAGTCGTTCCTGTTAAAAAAGATTTGGTAGTATTCGAAAGTAATGTTGGTAAGTCAGTTAGCGATAGTCCAAAAGTGATTTATGATGCTTTAAAACAACACAGCGACCAATACCAAATTGTATGGGTCAGCAACACACAATATCCATTTAATGATGCGAACGTTAAATCAATAAAACGTTTATCACCAGAATATTATCATTATTTATCACGCGCTAAGTATTGGATTAACAATCAGAATTTCCCTTACTATATTAACAAGCCGAAAGATACGCTTTATATTCAAACTTGGCATGGAACTCCACTCAAAAAAATGTTGAATGATATCGAAACTTTTGCCGGCCGTGATGATGGTTATAAAAATCGTGTCAATCATGCAATAAAATATTGGGACTATCTTGTATCACCAAGTCCTTATGCAACAGAATGCTTTAAATCTGCTTTTGATTTTCATAAAGAGATACTAGAAGTTGGGTACCCAAGAAATGACGTATTTTATCAAGACGAAGCTATATTAGAAAATGAAAGCATTCATATTAAACAAAAATTAGGTATTCATGATGACCGTAAAGTAATTTTATACGCTCCGACATTCCGTGATGACGAACTTACAAAAGCAAAAAAACATATCATTAATCTGCAAATAGATTTATATGAAATGCAAAAACGCTTAAGTGATGATTATATTTTAATTTTGCGCCCACATATTATTATCAGTAATGCTTTACATTTAGACAATAGTCTAAATGATTTTGTGATTAATGGCAGTGATTATAATGAAATAAGTGATTTATACCTCATTGCTGATATCTGTATTACTGACTATTCGTCAGTTATGTTTGATTACGCTAACACGAAAAAACCATTATTGTTCTTTACTTATGATCTTGAACACTATAAAAACAGTCTTAGAGGATTTTATTTTGATTTTGAAAATCAAGCACCTGGACCTCTTTTAAAAACAAACGAAGACTTAATTCAATCAATAGAAAACATTAATCAAGTTCAAGAAACTTATAAAGATAAATATGAAGCATTCTATAATCGTTTCTGTACTTTTGAAACTGGCACTGCTGCTAAAAGTATAGTTCAACGCTTCTTTTAAAAACATATAAGGGAGTAGAACAGAAAACTCATTCTACAAACAGCGTTTCTGTCCTACTCCCTCTTCTCTATTTTATAAAACAGCATGACGGAGGTTTACATATGTATAATCAACTTACAATAATCGTACCTTTTTATAACAACGAAACACACCTCAAACAATGCCTAGAAAGCCTTATTAATCAGTCAAATCAACAATTTGAATTAATATTAGTTAATGATGGTGCACAAGATCTATCTGAAAATTACTTATTTGAAAAACTAGAAAATTATTCAAAACAGCCTAAATATATTAAATTAGATAAAAATCATGGTCATGCTTATGCACGAAATAAAGGAATTGCTCATGTTGAGACACCCTATTTTATGTTTGTAGATGCTGATGATATCATCTCGCCTTATACCATTGAAGTATACTTAAAACATCTCAAACAGCAAGATGCAGTTATTTCGAAAATACACGACTTCTCTTTAAATATACCTAATTCTTATCTTGATGAAGATTTAACTGTTCATTACAAAAAGATTAATAAATATCCAGACGCCTTACTAAAGCAAGATTCAATCAGTAATATTATATTCAAAACAAGCATTGTACAAAATCATTGTATAAAGCTTAATGAAAATCTTAATATTTACGCAGATTGGTCGTTCATTTTAGAATATAACAATTATGCAGAAACATTTATTCATATTGAAGGCGTACCTTTTTACTTTTGTGGAGAGATTTATGATCCTTTTAAAACTGAAAAGCTGAGATCCCAACCGTTTAAATCTATATTTCCAGACTATATAGATGCCTTTAAAGATGCTATTCAACGCGTTAATAAACTCAATAATAAAAAATCATTAAAAAAATTTATACTACAGCACATGGTAGATAAACTACATATTTGGTTTGAACCAAATAATCAAAATAATGCTGCCCATTATCAATTCGCTAGCAAAATGTTAGCTGGTATCATACCGATGATCAAACCAGCATTAAAATCAGAATCACCTTTATTTAATTTAGAATTACGATTTATTCAATTTGGCTTTACGCAACTTGCCATCAAACTTAATTATAAAAGATATCGTTTACGCTTTTATAAAGCTATTTTGCTAAACAAACCGAATAAACATTATGCTAAATATGTCTTGTTTAATAAAAATTCTGATGTGTCACAGCAAACAGTAGTGTTCGAATCGTTCGGTGGTAGTAGTTATAATGACAGCCCTAAATATATTTATGAGTATATGAAATCACACTACCCAAACTTTCATTATTACTGGGTCTTTAGAGATACTAAAAACATAGATATCCCAGAAGGTGTTAAGCCTATACAAAAACAAAGTGCTGCATACTACGATATTTATAAAAAAGCACATGTTTGGGTTTCTAATGCACGATTACCATTATTTATTAAAAAGAAAAGTAACCAACTCTATATTCAAGTTTGGCATGGTACGCCTTTAAAATTTCTAGCAAATGATATGACAGTAGTTCGCATGCCTAATACAACAACTGCCACATATAAGAAGTATTTTTATGAATCTACACGACGTTGGGATTATTTAGTGTCCCCGAATGCTTATTCTACTACTATATTCCAATCAGCTTTTTGGATGGCACGTAATCAAATTTTGGAAATTGGTTACCCTAGAAACGACTTACTCATCAATCATCAACATGATCAAGAGCTACATCGTAAAATTAAAGATAAATTAGAAATCCCGTCCGATAAAAAAGTGATTTTATACGCACCAACTTGGAGAGATGATGAATACAGTACAGAAAATAAATATATTTCTAATTTAAAACTAGATATCAATCAACTTCGAAATCGCTTAGGGGACACATATATAGTGTTATTCCGAATGCATTATTTAATTTCTAATGAGCTAGACCTTAGCCAATATACAAATTTTGCGATTGATGTTTCAAAGTATAACGATATTTCGGAATTATATCTGATTTCTGATTGCTTAATCACAGATTATTCTTCGGTCATGTTTGATTTTGGTATATTAAAACGTCCTCAGATTTTCTATGCCTATGATATGGAGAAATACAGTACTGACTTGAGAGGCTTTTACTTTGATTATCTTAATGACTTACCAGGCCCTATTTATACAAATACAGAAGATTTAATTGCAGGGTTGGAAAACATTAAACAAATTGAGCAACACTATCAGCCAAAAATCAATCAATTTTATAATCGTTTCTGCGTCATCGAGAACGGTAAAGCATCGCAACACCTCGGAGATTTGATCGCAAATAGAATACAGAATAAAGATAATAAAATTTAATAAGATAATAATATAAATAGCCATTAGTAAACATTCGGACTGAAGAATGCTGTATAACAGGAAAATCATTTTTTAAGTTAATATTTGTTATATTAATCCTATATTATGACAAAAAGAGTAATATTTTAAAAAAGTTGTATCTGACTATAGCATCATCTAGAGTAGTGCTATTTAATAAATTAGGTAACACCACTTTATCTTTTCATTCAAGAATCTATTACCTATATAAAAATAAAGTTCCTAAACATTTATCGATGTCTAGGAACTTTATTTTCAGTATTCAATTTCACTAAATTAGTTTGAACAGTTAGAGAATTCATTTTAGCTAATACTCATCATTAATTCTACGGTTGAGGTTAACATCAAACTGGATATAGTTTTCTAACTATATAGGTTGGCTTTATTCATTATTATTGATTTGTGCTTGTAGTGATTGTGAATTAGATTGTGAAATATTGAGTAAATATTTGGATCTTGCCAATGATTGTTTACTATCATTATAGGAAACTCCAATTCGCTTGGAAAGTAAAACTGTGACAAGTGACCCTACTATCGCTAACACTGTAATTGTGATAAATAATGACACATTCGCAGTTGGATTAACAAAAAAGATAATTACAGCAATAAATATAGATACTATGGCGATAACGATTAATATTAATGTAGCATACATATATTGCGTCGCTTGTTTCAAATCCTTTTGAAATTGTTCTTTGGAACGTCTATAGTAAAGGTTGTTTTTGTATAATTTCAAATCTCTGTTTGCATCCATCGTTTGCGCAAAATCTGAAACTTCCTTATTATCATCTTTTTTTAATGCTTCGATGATTGGTTGATAACCAAATGTAAGTGCAATTTTTTTCTCTTTTACTGTGCCCTTTGCCAGCCGGTGCAATTCTTCTAATTTTTGTTGGTTCATTTTTTCCACTCCCGTATTGTTTAATATTAATCCGTGTTATTAAGCTAGCGCTCACTTATCCATTGCGTCTGCTATTTTGTTAACAATAGGTGCTTCTAAACATTATCAGTTATTTTTTTGATAACTCTGTTTTTTGTGAATTTTGAACTTTAGTTTGCGTCTCCGTGTTATTATCTTGTTTTTCTTGACTATTAGCTACATGACTACCAAATAAAGTACCTGAACCTAACACTGCACATAAAAAGAGTCCACCTAACCAAGTAAAGAACGTAGGTTTTTTTCTTCGCTCATAGCGTTTTGCTTTTTCAGCATCATCATCTAACAAGTTACCTACATCAATGTTCTGAGGTCCAGCAACATTACTAAAATTGGATTGATTTGAACCATTATTTGAAAAACTTAGGGCTTGTTGTTTAATTTCCATAGCGCGCGCTGAGATACTTAAACTTGTTTGATTACTTTGTTCTAGTTGTTGATTTAGTCGATCTAGATGACTTCTATTATTTTGAAGTTCCATTTCTTTAGAACGGATTGATTCATCTTTATCTACGCTTTCTCTTTTTGATTTTTCTAATTCTACTCGTAACCAATTAATTTCATCTGTCATTTGTGAATCTTTCAATTCATAATCAGTTACTTTTTGATTCACTGCTAAATCTAAACGTTCATTAAATGTTGCTTCATTATGAATTAAATCTTGTTCTAACTTACTAATTTCGCCTCTAAGTTTGTCGACGTCTTCACTTCTTTTTTGGACTAATGTTTCCACATCTTTTTCCATAATATTTTGAAGTTCCGACTTTTTAGTAGCTATCGTCTCTTGATGATGTTTTACGATGTCATCGACAATTTTAGTAATATGCAAGTCATAGTCATTTTTGACATTAGCATCTAATACTTTAATTTGATTATTATAAGCATTTTTGGCTTTGTCTGACAATGTCGTCTCATATTCACGAATACGATTTGTTAAAATCGGTCTTTCTTCTCTTTCTATTCTTTCTTCCATGTCTCTGCGTGCTTTTTCACTACGCTCATTTTTACTTGTTTCAAAATCTTTTTCTAATTTTTTTGTTTGCTCTTCAACTTTTTTTGGAATAACTCCTAAATCTTCTTGTAATTTATTTTCAATTTGTGAGTATGTTCTATGATACTGAGAATCATTTGATTTATAATTACGCATTTTATCTGCTTCAATGCTCTTGCTCCACAAATCATTAACAAGTTGATTAAATATGGTATTAATAATATCTTCTCTCTTTTTTTCTAAAACTGCTAATTTATCATTTTTGGCTTTGTTAAAGTCGTCTTCCGTTAATTGCTCAAGCTTTCGATAAGTAGGTAATATTTCTTCATTATAACCTTTGTCATCGACAATACTTCTAAATTCTAAATTTTCATCATCTAAATATACTTTATCTATAAGCGAATCCAATGTGTTATATAGATTACTTTTTAAAAACTGAATATCTGAAGAATCTTCATTTTTATTAATAGATATAACTTGTTTATTCTTTTTCTCATTAAACAATTTTTGCTTAGCTCCGTTTTTATTTTGAATTTGTTCTATAATCGCATTTTTTAGTGGTTGTAATGTTTCAAAGTTTAATCCTTTACTTAAATCAGAAATATCAAAACCAGTGAAATTGATTTCTTTTAAAATATCATTATTTATAACTTTTAATTTGGATTCATTTTTATGAGGCATATAAAGTCTTAAACCAAAATTACAGTCAGGACGTTTAACCTCTTTAATATTATGTAAGGAAGTTAGGTCTGTAATACAGTATTCTCGATCTTCGAATATTTTGAATGGCTCATTTTCATCATTATGATCTATTGTCACATCAAAAGATTGGACAATTTTAGAGGAACCTAAGATTTGTTTAAAACAATCAACAGCATTCCCTTTAGAATCTCCTTTTCTTAATACTGGGGCAACGATTGGAACAATATATATTTCTGTTTCTCCTGCAAGTACATGGTCTATTTCTAAAGAACTAATATCTAAAACATTATTGCTCATTACATGTCATCCTTCCATTCGAGTTATTGTTTAAAAAGTATTTTAATAATACTTAAATGACTTCACTTTATGCTTAATCGATAGTCAAGAATCATAAACTGATGTTCCTGCCTGTACAACGAAATAATATCAAAAAACGAACTTATGTATTTTTTAATATCTTCTATAATAAATTATTATAATCTATCATATTTAGATGATAACATATTAATTAAATATATAATATTAATATTTTGAATAAAAACACGTATTTTAATTATGAATTTCAGCATTTTGTAATTATTTTTATACAATTTCCGAAATATAAATGTTTTTTCAGTGTAAAAGGAAGTGGTAACCGGCCTTTGCTAAAATTTTTCAAATTCAGGAGAATCATATTAATAAAGGGGAAAATATTTAGAAGTCTACTTATAATACAAGTGAGTTGAGTAAATAATTATTATATAATGTTATGCTTTATCTAACGAAAACAAGTATCTACTTAAACACTAACCACTCACTATCGCTAGTAGTGAGGGAAATTTATTATGCAAAAAAACTGCCATCCAAGTCAAAGACTTGATGGCAGTTTGAAGTGTACATTTTAGTGTTATATTTACATCTGACTTATTTTTGTTGACCATTCGTCTTAATGATATAGAACAAGTAGTATAGAATACCGATGATAAACCAAATCAATGTATAGAATTTAGCTTGTCCACTTAATCCCCAAAATACTGCAAACACACAAATAAAGATAAGTATTGGCATAACTGGATACAACGGTAATTTAAATGCTGGTAATGGTAAATCTTTACCTTCTCGCTTACGTAAAGCGAAAATACCCACTGTTACAAACATAAAGGCTACTAATGTTCCTGCAGTAATTAATTGAGCTAAGAATCCAAATGGGAATACAGATCCAACAATTACCGCAACGATAGATAATACGACTAAGGCGCGATTCGGTAAGTTCTTATTATTCAATTTACCTAACCAAGACGGAAGGATGCCATCTCTACCAAATGAGTAAAGTAAGCGTGAACCAGCGAGCATCATTCCAATTAATGCAGTAAACATACCAATGACAGAAATGGCTTGTACAATAATGGCAATCGTACCATGACCGCTTGTACGTAATGCCCAACCAACTGGTTCAGCATTATTTTTATATTCACTATAATCAAACATACCCACTAGTACTAATGCTACAATGACGAATAACGTCACGGCAATTAGCAATGAGCCTAAAATCCCTCTAGGCATGGTCTTTTGTGGATTAATAGCTTCACCAGAATTGGCAGCGATAGAATCAAAACCAATGTAAGCAACAAATATAACAGAACTACCTGCATAAATGCCTTGCCAGCCACCAAAAGCACCTGCTGCCGTTTCTTTATATTCAGGAATAAACGGTACATAATGTCCAATGTCTATTACAGATAAGCCTACTATTATAAATAGGAAAATTGCTAGTACTTTTAACACAACTAATATATTCTGTACTCGTGCTGTTTCTGAAGTACCTCTAGACAATAATAAAGCAGTAATAACAACTACAATTGCTGCTATCAAGTCTATTACCCCACCATCAGTACCTAATGAATTTGAAAGTGAATTAGGTAGAGAAATATGGAAGGGGTCTAACAGCCCTCTTAAATTTGCAGAAAAACCAGATGCTACAAAGGAAACTGCAATTAAATATTCAGCGATTAATGCCCAGCCAACAATCCAACCAAAAAACTCTCCAAATAATATACTAATCCAAGTATATGCAGAGCCTGCAAACGGCATTACTGTTGCCATTTCAGCATATACAAATGCAACCATAGCTGCCACAATTGCTGCAACTAAAAAGGATAGACTGACGGAAGGTCCCGTATGATCCGCAGCCACAACCCCTGGCAATGTAAAAATAGCAGTTGAAACGATTGTCCCAACACCTAATGCTAAAAAGTCCTTAACGCGAAGTGTACGTTCTAAGTGCGCATCTTTATTTTGATAGCGCGATACATCTTCTTTACGTAGTATTCTATGTATTAGATTCATTTTTATATCTCCTAGCTTTTTTTAAAACAAACATGTTTTTAAGTATAATGATATTTGAAACTATTGTACATGCCATTTTTAAAAAGAATTATTATTTTTAAGTAATTTTACCTAGGTTACTTTAAAGTGCGTACTTACATTTTCCTATTAAGAGGTTTAAAATGGCGTTCATAGGTAATAATTTACTAAATTTTATTTAATGAAAAGGAGCATAATGATGCAAAATATAACTTTTAATAATGGCAACACAATGCCACAACTTGGCTTAGGCGTCTTTAGAGTAGAAAATGATGATACAGCAAAAAATGCAGTAAAGCATGCAATCATTAACGGATATCGTAGTATCGATGCGGCATTAGTTTATGCTAATGAAGAAATGGTTGGTCAAGGTATACAAGAAGGTATAGCAGCAGCAGGTATACAGAGAGAAGATCTATTTATCACATCTAAATTATGGTTAAATCACTATGGTAAAGATAACGTGAAAGATGGCTATGAAACGTCATTAAGCAATCTTGGCTTAGATTACTTAGACCTATACCTCATTCACTGGCCAGGCACAAACGAATCACTTATGCTAGAAACTTGGGAAGGCATGGAAGCACTATATAATGAAGGCAAAGTTAAAAATATTGGTGTTAGTAACTTTACAATTGAACAATTAGAGTTGCTAGAAGCGAAAACGACTATTAAACCAGTTATTAACCAAGTAGAATTTCACCCATACTTTACACAAGAACCATTAAGAAACTATTTAGCTTCAGCATCTATTCAAATGGAATCTTGGTCACCTTTAATGAATGCTGAAATCCTTACAGATGAGACAATAAATGCTATAGCCGATGAAACTGGAAAATCTCCTGCACAAATTGTGATCAGATGGAACATTGAACATGGTGTTGTTACAATTCCTAAGTCTGTAACACCACATAGAATTGAAGAAAATATAAATGTTTTTGATTTTTCATTAACTGAAGCACAAATTAATCGTATTGATGCTTTAAATCAAGATAAAAGAATTGGGCCAAACCCTGTAGAATTTAACGGATAAATAATTAATAGAGTGGAACGACAATCATTTTATAATATATGATTGCTGTCCCACTCCTTTTTTTGCTTATTTTATTAAATTATTTTTAAGTTCTTTTCTTTGAAATGCTAATGAATACGGGTCATTGTACCAATATGTCTCGGCTTTCACTTTAATAATATGATTATTTTTAACAGCAGGAATTTGTTGCCACATATTTGTTTTCTCAAATTCTGGATGAGCTTTACCTTCACTCATCGTGATAATGTAGTCGCCAGCATACTTCGGTAGTTGCTCTTGTGATAATTCTTTCCAACCATCTTTTTTAACTACTTTTTCTAATGACGTAGGCATATTTAAGTCAAATGCTTGATATAACACCTCTCCACCACGTCCCCATTCTGGGCCAAATGCATAGATAGTTTTGCTAAAATCATCAAAAATTGAAACTGTTGTGTTTTCTCCTATGTGTGCTTTTATTTCTTTAGAATCTTTAGCAGTTTGAGCTTTCCATTTTTTCAACCAGTCTTTAGCTTGTTGTTCCTTACCAAGTATCTTTCCTAATTCAATTTGTGTATCTAAATAATCCTTATTACCGTATTCGATTGGTAAGGTTGCCGCAATTTTTTTGTATTTTTTAATATTTTTGTCAGTGGTATCAACAATAATTAAATCTGGCTTAAGTTTTGCTACTTTTTCCACATCGTTTTCATTTAGTTTTGCGGTATTTTTAAATTTTTCTTTTAGAACACTACTCTTTTCTATGTCTTTAGTAACACCTATAATATTGCCACCTAAATATTTTATACCGCCTGCATATGTATTAGCCACAACTGCAATGCGCTTTGGATGTTTTGGAATATTAACTTTCTTACCATTGCCTAATGTATAAGTTTTCGTACTTTTTTCTTCATTATACTTTGACTCATTACTACACGCTGAGAGCAGCAATACTGCTAAAATAATAAAACTTACTAATTTTTTCATTTGACCCCTCCTATTGATAATGATTATCACTATTAATTATATTTTATGCCTAGTCCTAATAATAATCAATATATTTATTGTATTTTAAAAATTAATAATAAATGGTAGTAGTTTAAAATTTTATATTTTTTTAATATACCTATTAAATAATATTATCTACTGAAAACAAAAATAAGTGGCTGGGATGTAACTCCCAACCACTATCACGCTAAATTTATTCCATACGTTTTAATATTTCTAATTTAATTACTTTTAATGCTTCGCTATATTCTTTATTCGTACTTTCTTGAGCATTAATGACTAATAATTCAACAAGTTCTAGGTCACTTTTTTCGCTAACTTCGTGTTCAAACTGATGTAAGTGTTCTTCAGATGTTTTAGCATTTTGTTTTTCTATTTGATAATATTGATCTGCTCCTAAGCCGCCTTCTTCAATCATGACAGATATACCACTTGATCGCGCTTCATTCAGTCTTTTCACTTTAATGCTTTTGTTTTCACGGATAGTCATTTGAATCCCTCCTAATTTAATGCGTATTTTAAAGTTGCTGCTTATAAACATCACATTGCTTCAAGAATTAGATTGACTTCAAATAATCTAGTTGCCTTTAATCATTATGTATCTCTTTATCTTCACAAACCTCAAGTAGTTAATTAATAAAATTGGTGTTTACTGTAGTGTATTATTACACAATGATAATTACAACATCTTTGCTCACTATACTATACCCATTTACATAATTGATTAAGGACGGATGTATAACTGAACGTAAAAATAACTAAAATAACGCCGCGCTCTATATATCAAAAACATATAGAGTACGGCATCTTATATATTTAATGCTAATTAGCATCTTGGTGTGCTTATACTTCACCAACGAATACTAAAATCGCATCCTTAAGAAATTGTGTACCACCTTCAACGTGTCTATCATAATAATTAGTAAAAGCAGTATCGTTAACATACATTTCTGCTAGTCCCGCATGAGCATCTTTAGAGTATTCAGGCCACGTATACATGAGCCAAGCTTTGTGTTTTGCTGCCAATAATTGTGCAAGTTCAGAAGTTGGATTGCCTGTTTGATATGCTTTAGGTAACAAATCAATAATTTCTTTTTCCAAATTCTTCCAAGCATCGTAATCTGTCTGTGTCATATTCTTAAATTTTTTATTACTTTGATCTATAAGATTATCTCCATACTGTGTTCTTATCTCTCTTCCATAGTGTGTTTCATTTTCTTTAATAACTTTTTCTTTGAAACCTTCAAATTTTTCTTTATCTTTCATGATAATTTCTCCTTTATTGTTAGCAATGGTTTTTTCAACTGTTTGAATGATTTTATCGAGGCGTTCACGTTGTTGTTTCAAGTTATGACAATGATTCTCTAAAGATTTCATTCTATTAAAAGTTGGTTGTTGAATAATATCTTTAATTTCATCTAAACTGACATCTAACTCACGGTAAAATACGATTTGTTGAAGTATATCGACTTCTTCTTGTTCATATATGCGATATCCAGATTCATTAATTCTAGCTGGCTTAAGTAAACCTATTTGGTCATAGTAACGTAAAGTTCTATTACTTACGCCTGATAGTTCAGCTAATTGACTTACTGTATATGTCATCATTTACCTCCTTTCAAATTTCACTTTACACCGTTACGTAACGTAAACCTCAAGGGTGAATTTATTATATATTTAATGCTAATTAACATCATATTCGTATAACTTAAAAAACGTAGTTTACCATTAAAATTATTTATTATTTTTATTTGCCACACTAATAATATTTTAATATAACTAAAATAAAACTTATTTTAAATACACTTTTAAATGTTTGATAAAATAATTGCTGGGAATATTAATACAGTGGTGAAATATTACATTTTTAAAAATATTAAAGGAGGTAGTTTAAAATGACCAATAATCTCTATAGAACATGTAGAAAAGTTCAGACATAGATGCTCTATATTAACTAACTTACTAATTAATTTAGTTTATAGATTAAGTTATCTAAAATCACAGTAAAACATTACTAAAACTTTTACTTTCACTTTTCGACAATGAAGCCGCCTATTAAGTAATAACGTACAATATACTACCTCAACGCCTTAGTATTAATAAGAAAATTCCCAATTTATTTTCATACAAATACTTTTTTATTTATCGTTAGAAACAACACAGTATTTATTAGTTATGACACATACTTACATTTAAATTTTTAACTAAAGTATTATAGACCATTTTTTCGAGAGTTTAACTTTTAATAAATAGATAGAGGTGATTCTATGAAAATAGAAGATTGCATCGAAAATTTTATTCTCAGTATTAATGAAAAAAATTCCCAGCTTTTTTGTAATTTATTAGGGCCTAGGGAACTCTCCAAATTAAGAAAAAAGTTATATATTAGTAGAAATTATATAAGTATTAACAGATATGTCAAAGAACGATATTTAGAGAAACTATCTCGTTTAGTATCTCCTCTATATTCTTATGAATATTTTAAGAGAGGCAATAAGTATATTGTCAAATATAAATTCACTAAAAATCAGTCTTATTTTATAACAGAATTTAATGTTTCAGAAAATGAAGGTGGATCCTTGATTAGTTTAAATATTACTAAAATACAGGCTAAAATATAGCTTTATCTATTATCCTTGGTAGTTAATAATTTAATATATTATAAAGTAATAATACCTTCCCCCAAACTATTTAGTGTCTAAAAATAAAAGGAAAGGATTTGCTAAATATTGTAATAGCAACCTTTCCTTTTTATTATGTATCATTAATTCGTTTTATTAATTCGTTTTATCTATTCACTAAATCCTTTTAAAACACCATATTTACTATTTTTATCATTTAAAAATATAAATACTTATTAGTACGATTATTAAAAATGTACCTACAACTAATATAAAGCTATACAAAAACGTAGCTATATTTCTTAATTTAGTAGTCTTTACTTCATTTGGATCGTTACCTTTCATAAACGCAACGATACGGTCATAGGTTTGTATATTGTATGATTTCTTAATGATATCCACTTTAATAGCAGCCATCATACTAATACCAAATAATAGAATTTCAATTATAATTCCAACTGCACCCCAATAATACATTGCTGGGCCAATCAAAATCGCAGCCATTAGCATTGGCCATATCATTAAATGTGTCCACAAGTTAAATCGAGCTTTTCTTAATTTTTGCTCCATAATCTCTACATCTCCTTTGACTAAATCGTCTAAAGAAACATCGAACAATGAACTAAGCATTAACAAATTATGCACGTCAGGATAACTCTTATCATTTTCCCAGTTTGATATTGTTTGTCGTGAAACATATAGTTTGTTAGCTAAATCTTCTTGAGAAAGTTGATCACGTTGGCGAAAATATTTGATTTGATGACCTAGGTTCATTGCTTTTTGCTCCTTCGAATAGAGATTAAGATAAAATATATTATTAGACTATCAAAGTTCTTTAACATCTGCACAATTTTCTTTGTCTAAATGCTTTTACATACTATAATGACAGCATTTTAAGACTTACTCTAGACAGAACGAACAAAAAGGCGAGATTGAAACTAATAAAGTTTCATATCTTCGCCCTCACGATAATCATATATTTTGATATTTATTTAATTACTAAATTTTGATAACTACATAGATTCAGTAGTTAAAACTTCATTCACATCTATATAATTCATTAATTGACATGATTAGCTCATTTAATGTATTTATTCTTGACCACGTTTGTTCCAAGTTAGTAAGAAGCTAAGCATTGCTAAAATACTAATAACAGTTAATAATACAAAGCCAATATCCCAACCAAAATGTTGCACTACAAATCCTAATACGATATTAGCCATTACAGCTCCGAATAAATAACCAAACAATCCTGTTAACCCTGCTGCAGTTCCAGCTGCTTTCTTAGGAACATAATCTAACGCTTGTAAGCCAATTAACATTACAGGTCCATAGATAAGGAACCCAATAGCAATGAGTGAGACATTATCTAACCAAGCATTACCAGGAGGATTCAACCAGTATATCAGTACAAATATTGTTACACCTAACATGAAGAAAAATCCTGCTGGACCACGACGTCCCTTAAATAATTTATCAGATAGATAACCACATAATAATGTACCTGGGATACCTGCCCATTCATATAGGAAGTACGCCCAACCCGACTCACTTAGATTGAATTGCTTCTCTTCACTTAAATATGTAGGTGCCCAATCTAACACACCATAACGTACAAAATAAACAAATATATTTGCAAAGGCAATTGCCCAAACCCATTTATTATTCAGAACATATTTAAATAAAATTTCTTTCGTAGTCAGTTCTGTCTCTAATGTCTGTTTAGATGATGTAGAATAGTCATTATTATAAAGTTCAATTGGTGGTAACCCCTGTGATTGAGGTGTATCTCTAACTAAACAGTATGAAATAATCGCAATAACGATGGCTAATATTGCTGGATAAATGAATACACCTTCAAAGCCTTTTAAGTAACCAAAATTATACATTGCTGTCATGGAAATACCCCATGTCGCTATAGGCGCCATTAAACCGCCACCTACATTATGAGCTACATTCCATATTGAAGTCTTACTACCACGTTCACTGACACTATACCAATGGACAAGAACACGTCCTGAAGGTGGCCATCCCATACCTTGGAACCACCCATTTAAAAATAGTAACGCGAACATAATTGTAATACTTGATGTAAAGAAAGGCACAAAACCAAGTAATAAATTTACAATTGCCGTTAGTATTAAGCCTAAAGTTAAAAATATTCGGGCATTACTACGGTCACTAATGGTTCCCATTATAAACTTACTAAAGCCATAAGCAATCGAAATTGCTGAAAGTGCAATACCAAGTTCACCTTTACTAAAGCCATCCTCGATTAATGATGGCATTGCTAATGAAAAGTTTTTACGTAATAAATAATAACCTGCATAACCAATGAAGATACCTAAGAATACTTGAAAACGTAATTTCTTATATGTATCATCAACTTGCTCCTTAGGCAAAGGTTCTATATGTTTTGCCGGTTTCAAAAATTGAAGCATTGAATCACTCCTGACTTAATATACTTTCGATATATGATTTATAAAATATCATTATTATATTTAAAAGTGAAATATAGCAAGGCGTTTTGCAGATTTTTCATAAAATAGGTTATTGTTTATAAATCGTTATATATTAGAAAAAAAACGAGAATGATAAATTAAAAATTCATATGCTCGTTTTTTCTATAAATAATTATATTATTTTGTTATTATCGTTTTTGATAAACTGGCAACTCTATATTAATAATATTACATTACCTGTTGTCGTTGATGTGGAATAGGATGATCTAATTCAAATTGAGCACCGGTAGTAATTTTCTTATATTGATAACCAAAGTAAGCAACCCATAGTATTGTCAACACGAATGCGAGTATATAGCTCAAATTAAGGTCTAAGCCTAAACCAATTTTTTGGCTTAAAATATAGGTGAATATATTCCAAGTCATAAATACAGCTGGTATAGCTGCAACCCAGAAATTCTTTTTCGCTATTAATAAATACATAGCACCTACCCATAATGCTATTACAGCAGTTGTCTGGTTAGCCCAAGAGAAATAACGCCATAAAACTGTGAAGTCAACTTGTGTTAACCCAAAACTTATAATAAATAATGGCGCAGCAACTATAATTCTTTTTACAATACTACGTTGACCATAATTCAAATAATCTGCAATAATCATTCTTGCACTACGGAAAGATGTATCACCACTTGTTATCGGTAATATGATAACGCCTAATACAGCAATTGTACCGAAGACAGAGCCTAATAATAGATGCGAAGCTTGACTAACTACTAGCGCCGCTTCACCACGCGCTAAGACATCATTTAAGCCATTATAGCCATTAAATAGACTCATTCCAGCTGCTGCCCATATCATTGCAATAATACCTTCTGCAATCATCATACCGTAAAAAATAAAACGAGCATTCTTTTCCTTATTCGTTGTTCTTGAAATAATAGGTGTTTGTGTCGCATGAAAACCAGATAAGGCACCACAAGTGATAGTAAAGAATAATAATGGAAAAATAGACGCGCCATCAGGATGCATATTCTTTAAACTTAACTCAGGTATAGGAGCACCTGTTTGAATGAGACGGAAACCAATACCTACTGCACTTACTAAAAGTAAGGCACCGAATATTGGATATATACGACCAATTATTTTATCTATTGGTAAAATTGTAGAGAGTACATAATATACAAAAATAACAAATATGATTATACCTAGAGCAATACGACCATCCATTAAATTATGTAAAAGTAAGGCCGGACTTGTTACAAAAACTGTACCCGTTAACAACAATAATAAGATTGAAAATATATTAACGAAATGTTTCATAACTTGTCCCAAAAATTTACCTGCAAGTTCAGGTAAATGTGCTCCTTTGTTTCTTATAGAAATCATCCCAGTTAAATAATCATGCACAGCACCTGCAAATATACAGCCAAAAACAATCCAAATAAATGCTACTGGGCCATATAAAGCCCCCATAATTGGACCAAATATAGGACCAACTCCTGCAATATTTAATAATTGGATGAGTGAATTAGATGATGTTTTCATAGGTAAATAATCTACATTATCCCTTTGGTGATAAGCTGGCGTTGGTCGCTCTTCTTTTGTTCCGAACATTTTGTCGATATATTTCCCATAAGTGAAATACCCAATAATAAGTATAATAATAGAAACTATAAATGTAATCATGTTACCATTCCCCCTTAAGATAACGTGAAAGCGTTTTCTCAATTTAATCACAAATGGTAATTTTTCACAATATTCCGTTAATATTTTATTCTAGTTTGTTTCATAGAAATTGGTAATTTTATTATATGAAGCGCAATTCCTATACACTTATTTTTCGATTATTGCAAAATGCTTTACTGTTAATCAGACAACAGACAACCATGTCACCTATTAATATAAAACCAATCGATAATATTTTAAGTTTAATATTGGCAGTGATTTGGGACGTCTCCTACGGGAAAATCACTAACCGAAGACTACAGGCTAAGGCAGTGCTAGCAGAAAGCACGCACAAAAAAACTGCCAACAAAGTCGGAGACTTTGTCGACAGCCTGAGATCGAGACAAATAGATGTCTCGACCTTTATAACTCTAATATTTATATAATTTAATTTTAATTTCATAGTAATCATCGTGATCTTTAGCTTGATGTTCGCATTTAATACCACTTTTTTCAATAGACTCTAAGCTTTGACCCACTGCTTCACGTGCATCAGTTAAATCTTTTTCAAACTCAAATCTACGGGCTTTAACTTTTTCAGGGCCAAGCTTTTGTTTAACTCGTGCTTCTGTCTGTTTAACATTTAGTTTTTGGCTAATCACTGTTTCAACCAAGTCAACTTGATCTTCTTCTGATAAGCTTAACATCGCACGTGCATGACGTTCTGTAATCTTACCTTCACGTAGACGTCCTATCACTTTAGGATCTAGTTTCAATAGTCTTAATTTATTTGCTATAAAACTTTGGCTTTTACCAACACTTTTAGCTAATTCACTCTGCGTGGTATCACCAATATCTAATAGCTTCTTATATGCTTCCGCTTCTTCTATGACAGATAGATTTTCACGTTGAATATTTTCAATTAAAGCTACTACTGCTGTTTCTTCATCGTCTAAATATCTAATAATCACATCAGCATGTGTTTTATTAAGTGTTTGTAACGCTCTAAATCTACGCTCACCAGCGATAATTTCAAACATATCTTCTTCAATTGGACGTACTACAATCGGTTGTAGCAAACCATGTTCTTCTATAGATTCTGCGAGTTCTTTAATCTTATTTGGCTCAAATACTTGTCTCGGTTGATAACGGTTTGGCACAATGCGTTCGGTATGAATAGATTCAACGTTATTATGATCCTCTTCAATATAACCAACAATGTCATCTTTGTTCTTTAAACCAAATAATTTAGAAAAAGGTTTCTTCATTTATTATGCGCTCCCTCTAAATTAATTGTATTGAATTGAATTATTTCTATTTTTCAAGTAACGGTGACTTATTCGGCGTTCCCGGTTTTCTTGGATATTTCTTAGGCGTTTGACTTCTTTTATCAACGATAATCATCTGTCTTTCACCTGCGTTTTCAGGTAATTCGTATGAAATGGTATCCAGAATTTTACCACCTAGGACACCTATACCAAAACTTGCTTCTTTCAATTCTTCTTCACCTTTAGAAGATTTTAAAGCAATAAATTGTCCACCTTTTTTAACTAATGGAATACACAATTCGCTTAACACTGAAAGTCTTGCAACTGCACGTGCAGTCACAATATCATAAGACTCCCTGTAGTCTCCCTTACCATATGTTTCAGCACGATCATGTACAAAACTAACATTCTCTATATCTAAAGCATCTGCTAATTGGTTTAAAAAATGTATTCGCTTATTCAATGAATCTACAATCGTAACTTTTAAATTGGGAAAAATAATTTTTAAAGGAATGCTAGGAAAACCAGCACCAGCACCTATGTCACATATTGTTAATTCTTTAGTTAAATCCGTATAAAAACTAGCCGCAATTGAATCATAAAAATGTTTCAAATATACTTCATGTTCCTCTGTAATACTTGTTAGATTCATTTTTTCATTCCACTCTACAAGCATTTGATAATACGTTTGAAACTGTTGTTGTTGTTTATCTGAAAGTTCAATTCCATGTGTACTGAGTTGCTTAGTTAACCATGTTACACTCATTTTAATTATTCACCCTTTGAATTTTACCTTGTTCAAGAAATACAAGTAAGATTGAAATATCGGCTGGATTCACACCAGAAATACGAGAAGCTTGTGCAATATTTAAAGGCTTCACTTTTGCTAATTTTTCTCTTGCTTCCGTAGCTAAACTATCTACTTTGCTATAGTCTAAATCCTCTGGAATTTTCTTCTCTTCCATACGTTTAACTTTTTCAACTTGTTGTAATGACTTATTAATATAACCTTCATATTTTGTTTGAATTTCAACTTGTTCTTCAACATCTGAAGGTAATTGATGTGTTTCATCCAAGATTTCAAGTATTAAATCATAAGTCATTTCTGGACGGCGTAGTAATTCTAAAGCTAATATACCATCTTTTAGGCGTGAACCACCTTGTGCTTCTATAATTGCTTGTACACGTTCATTTGGTTTAACACGAATGCCTTGTAGTCGTTCTTGTTCTGCTGTAATCATGTCTCGTTTTTCATTGAAGCGTGCATAACGTTCTTCAGAAATCATACCTAACTCGTAACCTAAGTCTGTTAAACGCAAATCAGCGTTGTCATGTCTTAATAATAAACGATATTCTGCACGAGAAGTTAATAAACGATAAGGTTCATTCGTACCTTTAGTAATAAGATCGTCTATAAGTACGCCGATATAAGCATCAGAACGACTTAAAATGACTTCTTCTTTACCTTGAACTCTAGCTGCTGCATTAATACCTGCCATAATACCTTGGCCGGCCGCTTCTTCATAACCAGAAGTCCCATTAATTTGACCAGCTGTATATAAGTTTTTAATTTTCTTAGTTTCAAGCGTTGGCCATAACTGTGTAGGTACTAATGCATCATATTCGATTGCATAACCTGCACGCATCATGTCTGCTTTTTCTAAACCAGGAATTGTTTCTAACATCTGACGTTGTACATGTTCTGGTAAACTTGTTGATAGACCTTGAACATAAACTTCATTTGTATTTCTACCCTCTGGTTCTAAGAATAACTGGTGACGTGGTTTATCATTGAAACGAACAAACTTATCTTCAATTGAAGGACAGTATCTTGGACCAGTACCTTTAATCATACCTGAGTACATAGCTGATAAATGTAAATTATCATCAATTACTTGGTGTGTGTCACCATTTGTATATGTTAACCAACATGGTAATTGATCTAAAATATACTCTGTTGTTTCAAAACTAAATGCTCTACCAACATCATCGCCAGGTTGAATTTCTGTTTTAGAGTAATCAATTGTTTTTGCATTAACACGTGGTGGTGTTCCTGTTTTGAATCTAACTACATCAAATCCAAGACCTCTTAAGTTATCAGCAAGTGAAACAGACGGCAATTGATGGTTTGGACCACTAGAATACTTCATGTTTCCTAGTATAATCTCTCCGCGTAAAAACGTACCTGTTGTGATGATTACTGCCTCTGCCCAGTATTCTGTTCCAATATTAGTACGTACGCCTTTAATCACATCATCTTCAATGATTAAATCGTCTACCATACCTTGCATAATATCAAGGTTGTCTTCATCTTCAATTACTTTCTTCATTTCTTGTTGGTATAACACTTTATCAGCTTGAGCACGTAAAGCTCTAACTGCTGGTCCTTTACCAGTATTTAACATGCGCATTTGAATGTGTGTTTTATCAATTGTCTTGGCCATTTGACCGCCTAATGCGTCAATTTCACGTACAACAATACCTTTGGCTGGACCACCAACTGATGGGTTACATGGCATAAACGCGATGTTATCTAAGTTAATTGTTAACATTAACGTTTTTGCACCACGTCTCGCTGAAGCAAGTCCTGCTTCAATACCAGCATGCCCGGCTCCTATTACTATTACATCATATTCTTGAGCCATAATTTTTCCTCCTTATTATTTTCCTAAGCAGAATTGACTAAATAACTGATCAATCAATTCATCACTTGCGGATTCTCCGATAATTTCACCTAAAATTTCCCAAGTTCTAGTTAAGTCTATCTGAATCATATCCATTGGTATGCCTGTTTCTGCTGCGTCTATAGCATCTTGAATTGTATTTCTTGCCTGTTTCAGTAACGAGATATGCCTTGAATTCGATACATAAGTCATATCTTGGTTTTGAACATCGCCACCAAAGAATAAATCTCTGATTTGAATTTCTAATTGATCGATACCTTCTTGTTTTAACATAGACGTTTGTATCAATGGCATATCACCAATCATTTCTTTAACTTCATCTAAATCTAATTGTTTATCCAAGTCCATCTTATTTACGATGACAATGGCATCTTCATTTTTAATAACTTCATATAATTTGCGGTCTTCTTCAGTTAATCGCTCATTATAATTAAGTACAAATAAGATTAAATCTGCTTCGCCAAGTGCTTTTCTAGAACGCTCTACACCGATACGCTCTACAATATCTTCTGTCTCACGTATACCAGCTGTATCTACAAGTCTTAATGGTACACCTCTTACATTAACGTATTCCTCTAATGTATCTCTTGTTGTTCCCGGTACTTCAGTCACTATAGCCTTGTTATCTTGAATAAGATTATTTAGCATAGATGATTTACCAACATTTGGTTTACCAACTATTACTGTAGCTAAGCCTTCTCTCATAATCTTACCTTGCGTACCTGTATCAAGTAATTTATTAATTTCAGTTTTAATTTTATTAGATTTATCCAATAGGACTTCTGTTGTAGCATCTTCTACATCATCATATTCTGGATAATCTATGTTAACTTCAACTTGTGCGAGGATTTCGAGAATGGATTGTCGCTGTCGTTTAATCATATCACTTAAACGACCTTCTATTTGATTCATTGCAACTTTAGATGCACGATCGGTCTTAGAACGAATAAAATCCATAACTGCTTCAGCTTGAGATAAATCAATACGACCATTTAAAAACGCACGCTTTGTAAATTCACCCGGTTCTGCCATACGAGCACCATGTGTCATTGTTAGTTCTAATATCCTATTTATTGTCAAAATACCGCCATGACAGTTTATTTCAACAATATCTTCTCTTGTAAAAGTTTTAGGCGCTCTTAATACACTAACCATAACTTCTTCTACTACTTCATTTGATTCAGGATCAATTATATGACCATAATTAATAGTATGAGATGCCACATCTTCAAGTTTTTCTTTACCTTTAAATAACTTATCTGCAATTTCTACTGAACCAACACCAGATAAACGCACGATACCTATCGCACCTTCACCCATTGGCGTGGATATACTCGTTATCGTATCTAAATCCATCATCCATCTCGCCTCCTTTTTAATCTCATTTTTTATCATTATAATATTTTAAAGACTTTCCCATTAAAATGCGAACATATTGTTTCGAAAATTTTAAAAATACACCTAAGTAAGTCTGAAGTTTGTCTGAGGTTAGGCTCACTTACGTCTTATTTTAGCTTCCCCTACCCTACTTAAATACGCTTGTTAAAAACTTTCGCTATTTTCAAGACATGTTCCAAACTAGCTTGTATTTGTAAAGTATCCATGTGTTTTGCTGGTTGCCTTGCAATCACAACAATTTCTATTGGTATAATATCTTCCTTATGAACTTTAAAATTTTCTCTAATAGCTCTCTTAATTCGATTTCTAACAACCGCATTTCCCAATTTTTTAGAAACACTAATACCTAATCGAAAATGTTCCAGATCTTTATTAGCTTTTGTGTATACCACAAACTGCTTATTAGCTACTGATTTTCCTTTTTTATAAATGAATTGAAAATCACTATTCTTTTTAATTCGGTACGCTTTCTCCACCAAACATCACTCACTTATCTATTCATTACATATATTTACAACTATATATGTTATATCTATATCTATCATTGTCCTAAAACAACAATTAAAATCAGCATTCTCACTAATCATTTTGCTAAATTAAAACCAAAAAAAAGACCACTGATGAGTCAGTGATCTTATGCTGATAATACTTTACGGCCTTTACGACGACGACGCGCCAAGACTTTACGACCATTTTTTGTGCTCATGCGTTTTCTGAAACCATGAACTTTACTATGTTTACGTTTATTTGGTTGATAAGTACGTTTTACCATGCAAAAACACCTCCATCTTTATTCGGTTCTATACTATTATAATAGATAAATTAATATACGTTTCTGCCTTAAGTCTTGATTTAACTGTTATTAATTTCTAGTCATAATTCAAGCAACTACTACAATATAACAAAATATATTTTATAAAGCAAGTATCAATTTAAGCAGATCTTCTAAAATGGCTGCAGAGCAATAATACTATTTCTTTAACTATTTATATTGAAGAAACGTAACAACTATCACTCAATATTGTTGTTAAATTGTATCATACTCCTCTTTTGAACATAACCTTTTATAAATAATTCCTTATATACATTTTTCATACATGTTTTATAAATTATTTCCCACGCCACAACATGCTAAAAATTTGCTATACTAAATATTCCTCAAAGTTATCCACTTATACACAGTAGAACATTACATATTTGTGGATAAATTATATGTTATTCACAGGATTCCACATGGTTTAACAACATATTCACACCTATTTGACAGAGGTTACTGTTAAAAAGTATAATTGTGTGGATAAGTCGTGTAGATATTGATAAATACAGGGTTTAATTTATTAAATTATATAGTAAAAGTCTGTGTATAAATCATGGTACTAAATTAGTTATCCACCGATTGTTAGTAAGTTGTGGATAATTATCAACAGGCTGTGATTCTTTTTAATTACACTTGTTACTTTTGTGTATAACTTTTAAAATTTACGAAAGTTGGAGTTAGTTATTATGTCAGAAAAAGAAATTTGGGAAAGAGTTCTAACCTTAGCTCAAGAAAAAGTTAGTTATCCTAGCTATCAAACTTTTCTTAAAGATACAAAACTTTATCAACTACAGAACAATGAAGCCATTGTAGTTATAGATGATCCTTTTGTAGCTAATTGGTTAAAATCGAATTACGTTGAAATTGTTCAAAGTGCCTTATACGAAGCGATTGGTCATGAAATTATGCCTGTTTTCTATACTGAAGATGAATTGGAAAACTTAAAACCAAGTAAAAATAAAGAAACTAATGAGGCACAGCGATTCAAAAAAGAATATACACCTGGTGTAGATGAAGCTGTTATTGGCGGAGAACAGTTCAATACTCATAATACATTCGAAACATTTGTTATTGGACCTGGCAACAGGTTTCCTCATGCAGCAAGTCTTGCAGTTGCTGAAGCACCTGCACAAGCATATAATCCATTATTTATCTATGGTGGCGTAGGTTTAGGTAAGACCCATTTAATGCACGCAATTGGACATTATGTATTAGCAAATAATCCTGATGCTAAAGTTATTTATACTTCAAGTGAAAAATTTACTAATGAATTTATTAAATCTATTCGAGATAATAAGACTGAACGCTTTAGAGAAAAATATCGTAACATTGATGTACTTCTCATTGATGATATTCAATTTATTCAAAATAAAGAGCAAACTCAGGAAGAATTCTTCCATACATTTAATGAATTGCATCAAGCAAATAAACAAATTGTTATTTCTAGTGATAGACCACCTAAAGAAATTGCTAAACTTGAAGATCGACTACGTTCACGTTTTGAATGGGGACTCATTGTTGACATTACGCCTCCTGATTATGAAACAAGGATGGCAATTTTACAGAAAAAAATTGGCGAAGAAAACCTAGATATTCCGACTGAAGCACTTACCTATATCGCAAATCAGATTCAGTCAAATATTCGTGAACTTGAGGGTGCATTAACTCGTGTATTAGCATTTTCAAAATTACAAGGTCAGCCTATTACAACTGAATTAACAGCCGCAGCGTTGAAAGATATTATCCAAGCGCCTAGATCCAAAAAGATCACTATACAAGATATTCAAAAAATTGTCGGCCAATACTATAGTGTGAAAATTGAAGACTTTAGTGCCAAAAAACGTACAAAATCAATTGCTTATCCTAGACAAATTGCAATGTATCTTTCTCGTGAACTAACAGATTTTTCACTTCCTAAAATTGGTGAAGAATTTGGCGGACGTGACCATACGACTGTTATTCATGCGCATGAAAAAATCGTAAAAGATATACAAAATGATCCAACTTTTAAACAAGAAGTTGAAAATTTAGAAAAAGAAATAAGAAATCAGTAAAACAATCTGTATTATAACAGTTTTATTGTAGTTTATTTGAGGAATAACGAGATGGAACTATTTTTGTGAATTGTGGATAATGTGTAAAAGTCATACACAGTGTGCACAAGTTATCCACAGTCTCTAAAGGACGGCCTTATCACTTAAATTTGAGTTATCCCCTAATCCACAAGCCCTACTACTATTACTACTGTTTTAAAACCTATATAATTTAATATATAAACGACTGGAAGGAGTTTACTATGATGGAATTTACAATTAGAAGAGATTATTTTATTAATCAATTAAATGACACACTAAAAGCCATCTCACCAAGAACAACATTACCAATCTTAACTGGTATAAAAATTGAAGTTAAAAATAACGAAGTAATACTTACTGGATCTGATTCAGAAATATCAATAGAAATCACTATTCCTAAACAAGTTGATGGTGAAACTATTATTGAGATTGCAGAAACTGGCTCAGTGGTACTTCCTGGTCGTTTCTTTGTAGATATTATTAAAAAATTACCAGGTAAAGAAGTTAAATTATCTACCAACGAACAATTCCAAACATTAATAACATCTGGTCATTCTGAATTTAACTTAAGTGGTTTAGATCCTGATCAATATCCTTTATTACCACAAGTTTCTCGTGATGATGCAATTCAATTATCAGTTAAAGTACTTAAAAACGTGATAGCACAAACGAATTTCGCAGTGTCCACCTCAGAAACACGCCCAGTACTAACAGGTGTTAACTGGCTTATACAAGATAATGAATTAATATGCACGGCTACAGATTCACACCGCTTGGCTGTAAGGAAAGTAGCTTTAGAAGACGATTCTGAAAATAAAAATGTCATCATTCCAGGTAAGGCATTATCTGAATTAAATAAAATTATGTCTGACAACGAAGATGATATCGACATTTTCTTTGCATCTAATCAAGTACTTTTCAAAGTGGGTAACGTAAACTTTATCTCACGTTTATTAGAAGGTCATTATCCTGACACATCTCGTTTATTCCCAGAAAATTATGAGATTAAATTAGGCATTGATAACGGTGAATTCTATCACGCAATTGATCGTGCATCATTATTAGCACGTGAAGGCGGAAATAATGTAATAAAATTAAGCACAGGTAATGAATTAGTAGAACTATCTTCAACATCTCCAGAAATTGGTACGGTGAATGAAGAAGTTAAAGCAAGTAATGTAGATGGTGGTAACTTAAAAATTTCTTTCAACTCAAAATATATGATGGATGCACTTAAAGCCATCGATAACGATGAAGTGGAAATAGAATTTTTCGGAACTATGAAACCATTTATTTTAAAACCAAAAGATGATGACTCAGTTACACAACTTATTTTACCAATTAGAACATACTAAGTTAGTGTAAAGGGTGAATAAGTGAGTCATAGCAATTAAATTAAGCAGCATATAATAGTTAACTAAGATATATTTGAAAAATATTATTTACTGACTGATCAACTTTGCAGGAGCGAGACTATGAAATCAATTTGTATATTGGTTTCTGTCCGTTCCTTTTTTTATGGAATTTAAACAGAATAAAAGTAATGTGACACATAAAAACGTGTATACAAGGAAGAGATAATGCTAAAAAAGTGAGTAGATAAGAGAAAGTAAAATGAATTTTAATGATTAGAGGCATATAGAGGGGCAATATAAGCAAAAATTAGACATTAGTGGACCGAAATATCGTAACTCAAAAAAATACGCTGAAAAATAGCTTAAAATGCAAATTTTAGTTAAGCATATAAAAATTATGGATTTTATAGCAATACTTTTAATTTGTTTTTAAATAATGATTTGTGGATAGATTGATATTAATTTTAAGGAAATGGATTATTAATGATCAATTTTTGATATAATATTACTAGTAAAGAGCTATTATAAATAACTTTGAAACTAAATGTTAAAAAAAGTTAGAAGAAATCGCTTACTCACTGTATTTTACATGAAATTTTTCGTAAAAAAAGGTATAATATATAAGTGAGCTTAAAAGAAATGGAGTGATTGATTTGGTTGAAGAGGTAATCGTTGATGGGGATATTACTTTAGGACAATTTCTAAAGACAGAAGGTATTATCGAATCCGGCGGACAAGCAAAATGGTTCTTACAAGATTTTGACGTCATGATTAATGACGAGCGTGAAACACGTCGTGGTAAAAAATTAAATCATCGAGATAATATTGTTATACCAGAAGTCGGTTCATTTTTGATTTTACATCAAGGTGAAGAATGAAATTAAAGAAACTCCAATTAGAGCATTATCGAAATTATGAGTCAATCAGTTTAAATTGTCATCCTGACGTAAATATTTTGATTGGTGAAAATGCTCAAGGGAAGACAAACTTACTTGAATCAATATATACCTTAGCATTAGCAAAAAGCCATAGAACATCTAATGACAAGGAACTGATACGTTTTAATAGCGATTATGCTAAAATAGAGGGTGAACTTAGCTATAGATATGGCGATATGCCTTTAACGATGTATATTACCAAAAAAGGCAAGCAAGTTAAAATCAATCACTTAGAGCAAAGTAGACTGACACAATATATAGGTCATTTAAATGTCGTATTGTTTGCGCCTGAAGATTTAAACATTGTCAAAGGATCGCCACAAGTTAGACGCAGATTTATAGATATGGAACTCGGCCAAATATCTGCGGTATATTTAAATGATTTATCACAATATCAGAGGATTTTAAAACAAAAAAATAATTATTTGAAGCAACTGCAATATGGTCAAAAGACGGATAGTACAATGCTAGAAGTCTTAAATCAACAATTTGCAGAGTATGCACTCAAAATCACACAAAGACGTGAACATTTTATTAAAGAACTTGAATCACTAGCTAAACCTATCCATTCTGGTATTACCAATGAACGTGAAACATTGTCGTTAGAGTACTTGCCAAGTATTAAATTGGCAGATGAAGAACAAAGTGAGACGGAACGACTAGAGGGAGTCTTAACTTTACTTAATGACAATATGGAACGTGAGAAAGATAGAGGCGTATGTTTATATGGCCCTCACAGAGATGATTTAGGTTTTAATGTAAATGATATGGACGCTCAGACGTATGGTTCGCAAGGTCAACAGCGAACAACCGCACTATCAATAAAACTCGCTGAAATTGAGTTGATGAATATTGAAGTCGGTGAGTATCCAATATTATTGCTAGATGATGTACTAAGTGAATTAGATGATTCGCGTCAATCTCATTTATTGAGCACTATTCAACATAAAGTGCAGACTTTTGTAACGACGACATCCGTAGATGGTATAGAACATGAAATCATGAAAAACGCTAAACTTTATCGCATTAACCAAGGCGAAATTATAAAGTAATAGAAAGTGAAGGTGGAAGCATTGTCAGATGTGAACAACACGGAAGATTATGGTGCTGGACAGATACAAGTATTAGAAGGTCTAGAAGCGGTACGTAAAAGACCTGGTATGTATATAGGGTCAACTTCAGAAAGAGGTTTACACCATCTTGTATGGGAAATTGTCGATAATAGTATTGATGAAGCACTTGCAGGGTATGCTGACCAAATTGAAGTTGTTATTGAAAAAGATAATTGGATTAAAGTAACGGATAATGGACGTGGTATTCCAGTTGGTATACAAGAAAAAATGGGACGTCCCGCAGTTGAAGTTATTTTAACAGTACTCCATGCCGGTGGTAAATTCGGCGGTGGCGGATACAAAGTTTCTGGTGGTCTACATGGTGTAGGTTCTTCTGTAGTTAACGCCTTGTCTGAAGACCTGGAAGTTTATGTATATAAAGATCGTCAAGTTTATCATCAAGCTTATAAAAAGGGTATTCCTCAATTCGACTTGAAAGTAATTGAAGAAACAGAAGATGATAACACTGGTACAATGATTCGTTTTAAAGCGGATTCTGAGATTTTTACAGAAACAACTGAATATCATTATGAGACATTACAACAACGTACAAGAGAACTTGCTTTCTTGAATAAAGGTATTTCAATTACTTTGAGAGACGAACGTGGTGAAGAAGATAGAGAAGACACTTATCACTACGAAGGTGGTATTAAATCTTACGTTGAGATGTTAAATGAAAATAAAGAACCATTACATGAAGAGCCTATATATGTACATCAAACAAAAGATGATATTGAAGTTGAAATTGCATTACAATACAACAAAGGCTTTGCAACCAACTTATTAACTTATGCGAATAACATACACACTTATGAGGGTGGTACACATGAAGAAGGCTTTAAGCGAGCACTTTCTCGTGTATTAAATAGCTATGGAATAAGCAGTAAAATTATCAAAGATGATAAAGAGAGACTTTCAGGTGAAGATACACGTGAAGGTTTAACAGCTATCGTTTCAATCAAACATGGCGATCCACAATTTGAAGGACAAACAAAAACAAAGTTAGGTAACTCTGAGGTACGTCAAGTTGTTGATAAATTATTCTCTGAGTTGTTCGAGCGTTTCTTGTTAGAGCATCCTCAAGTAGGACGCATAGTTGTTGAAAAAGGTATTATGGCTTCTCACGCGCGTCTTGCTGCGAAAAAAGCACGTGAAGTGACACGTCGTAAATCTGCTTTAGAAATCTCAAGCTTACCTGGTAAACTTGCAGATTGCTCTAGTAAAGATCCTTCCAGAAGTGAAATCTTTATCGTAGAGGGTGACTCTGCCGGAGGGTCTACAAAATCAGGCAGAGACTCGGAAACACAAGCGATTTTGCCATTGCGTGGTAAGATATTAAACGTTGAAAAAGCTCGCTTAGACAGAATATTAAATAATAATGAAATCCGTTCTATGATTACAGCATTTGGTACAGGTATTGGTGGAGAATTTGATTTAAGCAAAGCACGTTACCACAAAATTGTACTTATGACTGACGCTGACGTTGATGGCGCACATATTAGAACATTACTATTAACTTTCTTCTATCGCTTTATGAGACCGTTAATAGAAGCTGGTTATGTATATATCGCTCAACCGCCTTTATTCAAATTAACACAAGGTAAACAAAAGTATTATGTGTTTAATGAACGTGAATTGGAAAAACTGAAATCCGAGTTGGATCCTACGCCGAAATGGTCTATTTCACGTTATAAAGGTCTTGGCGAAATGAACGCAGACCAATTATGGGAAACAACAATGAACCCAGAAAACAGAGCTATGTTACAAGTATCATTAGATGATGCGATAGAGGCAGATCAAGTCTTTGAAATGCTTATGGGAGACGTTGTTGAGAATCGTAGACAGTTTATTGAAGATAACGCAGTCTATGCCAACCTAGATTTCTAATTGTATGAACTGAATTTTTGAAGGAGGATATCTTGATGGCTGAATTACCTGAATCAAGAATTAATGAACGAAATATAACGAGTGAGATGCGTGAATCATTTTTAGATTATGCGATGAGCGTTATTGTATCACGTGCTTTACCAGATGTTAGAGATGGTTTGAAACCAGTACATCGACGTATATTGTATGGTTTGCATGAACAAGGTATGACACCAGATAAGTCATACAAGAAGTCTGCACGTATTGTTGGGGACGTAATGGGTAAATATCACCCACATGGTGACTCATCTATTTATGAAGCAATGGTAAGAATGGCACAAGACTTCAGCTATCGATATCCTTTAATTGATGGACAAGGTAACTTTGGTTCAATGGATGGCGATGGCGCAGCTGCGATGCGTTATACAGAAGCACGTATGTCTAAGATAACACTAGAAATGCTCAGAGATATAAACAAAGATACGATTGATTTTATAGATAACTATGATGGTAATGAGAGAGAGCCGGCAGTCTTACCATCAAGATTTCCAAACTTACTAGTTAATGGTGCTTCTGGTATCGCAGTAGGTATGGCTACAAACATTCCACCACATAATTTAACAGAAGTTATCAATGGTGTATTGAGTTTGAGTTATAATCCGGACATTACTGTTGCAGAATTGATGGAAGATGTTCAAGGTCCTGATTTCCCAACGGCTGGAATTATACTTGGAAAGAGTGGTATTCGTCGTGCGTTTGAAACAGGTCGCGGATCTATTCAAATGCGTTCCCGTGCAGAAATTGAAGAACGTGGTGGCGGACGTCAACGTATCGTTGTAACTGAAGTCCCATATCAAGTGAATAAAGCACGTATGATTGAAAAAATTGCTGAATTAGCACGTGATAAAAAGATTGAAGGTATTACAGATTTACGTGACGAAACAAGTTTACGTACAGGTGTACGTGTTGTTATTGATATTCGTAAAGATGCAAATGCAAGCGTCGTACTAAATAATTTATATAAACAAACACCATTACAAACATCATTTGGTGTGAATATGATTGCTTTAGTTAACGGCAGACCTAAATTAATTTCACTAAAAGAAGCTTTAGAAGAATACTTAGAGCATCAAAAAATAGTAGTGCGTAGACGTACAGAATATAACTTGAAGAAAGCATTAGATCGCGCGCATATTTTAGAAGGACTAAGAATTGCATTAGATCACATCGATGAAATTATTCGAGTAATTCGTGAATCAGAAACTGATAAAGTAGCGATGGCTAGCTTACAAGAACAATTTAAATTATCTGAACGTCAAGCTCAAGCTATCTTAGACATGCGTTTAAGACGTTTAACAGGTTTAGAGCGAGATAAGATTGAAGCTGAATATATTGAATTAATTGCCTATATTGAGGAATTAAAAGAGATTCTTGCTGATGAAGAAAAGTTATTACAAATCGTCCGCAATGAATTAATTGATATACGTGAACGCTATGGTGATGAACGTAGATCTGAAATTCAGCTTGGCGGACTAGACGATATTGAAGATGAAGACTTGATACCTGAAGAACAAATCGTGATTACATTAAGTCACAATAACTATATTAAACGTTTACCAGTTTCTACATATAGAGCACAACATCGTGGTGGGCGTGGCGTACAAGGTATGAATACACTTGAGGAAGACTTTGTTAGTCAACTCGTAACGTTAAGTACACATGACAACGTCTTGTTCTTCACTAATAAAGGTCGTGTTTACAAACTTAAAGGTTATGAAGTGCCTGAACTATCACGTCAGTCTAAAGGTATCCCAGTAGTCAACGCGATTGAACTGGATAATGACGAATCAATCAGTACTATGATTGCCGTTAAAGACTTAGAAAGTGAAGATGATTACTTAGTATTTGCAACACTCAAAGGTAGAGTGAAGCGTTCTGCATTAAGCAACTTCTCTCATATTAATAAAAACGGTAAGATTGCTATCAGCTTCAAAAATGATGATGAACTGATTGCTGTTCGTCTCACTGATGGAGAGCAAGACATTCTGATTGGTACATCTCATGCATCATTAATACGCTTTAACGAAACAACGTTGCGTCCGCTTGGTCGTACAGCAGCAGGAGTTAAAGGTATTACACTTAGAGAAGATGATAAAGTCATTGGTTTAGATGTTACAAATGCTGAAAGCGATGAAGAAATTCTAGTCGTTACTGAAAATGGATACGGTAAGCGTACACCAGTTGGTGATTATAGATTATCAAACCGTGGCGGTAAAGGTATAAAAACAGCTACAATTACTGAGCGTAACGGTAACATTGTATGTATTACTTCAGTAACTGGAGAAGAAGACCTGATGGTTGTAACAAACTCAGGTGTCATTATCCGTATTGATGTAGAAGATATCTCGCAAAATGGCCGTGCTGCACAAGGTGTAAGATTGATTAAATTAGGTGAAAATCAATTTGTATCAACAGTAGCTAAAGTAAATGAAGAAGATGAGATTACTGAAGATGATGAATCAACTGAAGCTATAGCATCTGATGTAGACAATGCCAATGCATCACAAACTGATTTGCAAGGTTCACAAAACAGTGAAGCGGTTGTAGAAGATGGTGCGCCTGGAGATGCAATACACACAGAAGTTGAAGACGAGGAAAATACGTCAAGCAATGATGAGCGACAAGAAGTAAGACAAGACTTCATGGATCGTGTTAATGAAGATATAGATAACGCGGATCATGGAACTGATGAAAATAACGAAGAAGAATAATAATTCTAACTAAAAGACCTACCTCATATGAGGTAGGTCTTTTTATATTATTTATTTTCTAATGATTTCATAGCAATTGGAATTTCACTGATGAGTCTAGAAGGTGGAACGACATACATTTTTTTAGCTAATTGTTCACCAATAAAACTATGTGTATATGTCGCACTTGTAACAGCTTCTTCAATATCATTAAATTGTCCAACAAAGCTAGTTATCATACCAGATAAAGTATCACCCATGCCTCCAGTGGCCATCGCTGGTGTACCAATAGGTAGTTTGTAATCTTTATCTTTAAAGTAAAGTTCTGTACCGTGCATCTTCAGTATAATTGTTGCACCAATACGATCTACCGCTTCACGATTACGCTCATATGTTTGTTCCTCTATTGGAATACCACTTAAACGTTCCCACTCTTTTTGATGTGGTGTGAATACGACTTTACAAGTTGGAATCTCAGGTTTCAATTTACTGAAAATCGTAATAGCATCACCATCTACAATTAGCGTTTGATGAGGTTGTATATTTTGAAGTAGGAAAGTAATAGCATTATTACCTTTAAAATCACAACCTAATCCTGGACCGATTAAAATACAATCTGTGTTTTCAATCATTTTTGTTAACATTTTTGTATCGTTTATATCGATTACCATTGCCTCAGGACAGCGTGAATGCAAAGCAGCATGATTTGTAGGATGCGTTGCTACTGTTATTAAACCACTACCACTGTATACACATGCTCGTGCTGCAAGCATGATTGCACCACCTAAGTTCGCATTACCACCAATTAAAAGAATTCTACCATAATCGCCTTTATGTGTTTCATCTTTACGTTTTGGGATGCTTACAGATGATAAAGTTTCCATATTGAAACCCCCTTCTTAAATTACTAAATGTGTGTAAATTTCTGTATTTTAATAAAGAAAATTAACTGGCTAACATATTATAACGGTTCTGCTTTTATTAGTGATTATAACAATTGCAGAATTATTTGTATTTCAGTTACTTTTCCTGTGTTTTCTTAATAGGAATTATAAATACAATAAGAAATATTATACCTGGTTGTCCTATTAGTCAATAGTTAAAAGCGTTAAGAAATTATTAATTTTAATAAACTTATTTTTATTACAGCTTTATCCCATTAAAACAGTAATTTAATACCATGTTACGGATATTGGTTAAGCTATTGTTCAGGTGAAAATGTAAGCGTATACTCAAAATAATTAGAGAAAATTATTAAACAAGGAGATGGGGAAATGACATTACAACTTAATGGAGAAACGTTAACAATTAATGATATTAAACAGTTTTTAAATAGAGAAGATAAGGTAGAAGTTACGGAAGATGCGTTTGAACGTGTGAAAAAGAGTCGACAAACAGTAGAAGATATCATAGAGAATAAAGAAACAATTTATGGAATTACAACCGGTTTTGGTTTATTTAGTGATGTACGTATAGACGAAGGGGAATACAACCAATTACAAGTCAATTTAATTCGTTCACATGCATGTGGTATAGGTAAACCGTTCTCAGAAGAAGTCGCATTAGTGATGATGGTATTAAGATTGAATACATTATTAAAAGGACATTCTGGTGCAACCATAGATTTAGTAAAACAACTGGTGTATTACATCAATCAAAGGATAATACCTGTTATTCCGCAACAAGGTTCATTAGGTGCTTCTGGAGATTTAGCGCCACTATCTCACTTGGCTTTGGCCCTAATAGGAGAAGGTAATGTCTTTTATAAAGGTGAAGAAGTAGACAGCCGGTATGTCTTAAATCAGTTAAACCACAAAGCATTAGAGTTACAAGCCAAAGAAGGTCTTGCGTTGATTAATGGCACACAAGCGATGACTGCTCAAGGTGTTATTAATTATATTGAAGCGGAAGACTTAGGTTATCAGGCGGAATGGATTGCCTCCCTTACACACCAAGCTTTAAATGGTATTACAGATGCCTATAATGAAAAGGTACATAAAGTTCGTAATTTCCAAGAACAAATAGATGTTGCGGCGAGAATGTTAGATTGGTTGGAAGGTTCAGAATTGACCACTACACAAGGTGAAATACGTGTACAAGACGCATATACTTTGCGCTGTATACCTCAAATTCATGGTGCTAGCTTCCAAGTATTCAATTATGTAAAGGAAAAATTAGAGTTTGAAATGAATGCTGCAAATGATAACCCACTTATATTTGATGATGATGAAGAAACACTTGTTATCTCAGGAGGGAACTTCCATGGCCAACCTATAGCGTTTGCCTTAGACTTTTTAAAACTAGGTGTAAGTGAATTAGCGAACGTTTCAGAGCGACGCCTAGAGCGCTTGGTAAATCCTCAATTAAATAATGGACTACCTGCCTTTTTAAGTCCACAACCTGGATTACAAAGTGGTGCAATGATTATGCAATATGCTGCAGCAAGTCTTGTTTCAGAAAATAAAACACTCGCGCATCCAGCAAGTGTGGATTCTATACCGTCTTCTGCTAACCAAGAAGATCATGTTTCTATGGGGACTATAGCTTCAAGACATGGTTATCAAATGATTGAAAATGCTCGTCGTGTATTGGCCATTGAAACAATCATTGCTCTGCAAGCTGTAGAATATAAAGATATTGATAAGTTATCACCTAAGACGTATGAAAAGTATCAAGAACTACGTCATATTGTGCCATCTATTACAGAAGATAGACAATTTCATAAAGATATTGAAGCAGTATCACAATATTTACGCGATGTTGCTTATATGGACGAGATATAAACGACATAAATACTATCACTCTTGAAAAAAATGATGTTATTTGCTATATTTAGTTTAACTTAATAAATTATTGTTCGTAGGATAAGTAGTGTTAATTTTTCGGTTTCAGAGAGCCTGTGTTGAGTGTGAACAGGTAGCCAAAGTTAATGTGAATCTACCTACTATAAGTGAACAACCGGATTTAACCGTTATTATTGTGAGAGTGCAGTCTAATTTTAGACTGTTAAATAGGGTGGCAACACGTAGACCACGTCCCTTGTAGAGGGATGTGGTCTTTTTTGCGTGTTTATCCCAAATTTTTAAAATTGAAAGGATGGATGAAGTTATGTTAGATATTAAGTTATTTCGTAATGACCCTGATTTCGTTAAAGAAAAAGTAGCTAAGCGTGGTATGGAAGATACAGTAGTAGAAGAAGTACTAGAATTAGATGAACAGCGTCGTCAGTTAATTAGTAAGGCTGAAGAAATGAAAGCTGAACGTAATAAAGTTAGTGGTGAAATTGCTCAGAAGAAACGTAATAAAGAAGATGCTGATGATGCAATCGCAGCAATGCGTAAACTTGGTGATGAAATTAAAGCTTTAGATGACACACTTAATCAAGTTGATGTGGATCTTAATGATAAATTATCACGTATTCCAAATATTATTCATGATGATGTGCCTCAAGGAGCTACAGACGAAGATAACGTAGAAGTTAAACGTTGGGGAACACCAAGAACATTTGATTTTGAAGAAAAAGCGCATTGGGATTTAGTAGAAGAATTAAAAATGGTTAATTTTGAACGTGCAGCTAAAGTATCTGGAGCTAGATTCGTCTTCTTAACAGGCGAAGGTGCACAATTAGAAAGAGCATTGATGAACTATATGATTACGAAACATACAACACAACATGGTTATACAGAAATGATGGTGCCACAATTAGTTAACGCTGATTCAATGTATGGTACTGGTCAATTACCTAAGTTTGAAGAAGACTTGTTTAAAGTTGAAAAAGAAGGACTATATACTATACCAACTGCAGAGGTACCGCTGACAAATTATTACCGTAACGAAATTATTGGACCGGATGAATTACCAGCTAAATTCACTGCCCAATCAGCGTGCTATCGTAGTGAAGCGGGCTCAGCTGGTCGTGATACGAGAGGTCTTATCCGTTTACATCAATTCGATAAGGTAGAAATGGTTCGTTTTGAAAAGCCAGAAGATTCTTGGCAGGCTTTAGATGAGATGACTGAACATGCAGAAGCTATTTTAGAAGAATTAGGCTTACCGTATCGCCGTGTTATTTTATGTACAGGTGATATCGGTTTTGGTTCAAGTAAAACTTATGATTTAGAAGTTTGGTTGCCAAGCTATAATGAATATAAAGAAATAAGTTCTTGTTCAAATATTACTGATTTCCAAGCACGTCGTTCAAATATTCGTTTTAAACGTGATAAAAATGCTAAACCAGAATTAGCACATACGCTTAATGGTAGTGGCTTAGCAGTAGGACGTACGTTTGCTGCAATAGTTGAAAATTACCAAAATGAAGATGGTTCTGTAACAATACCAGAAGCATTAGTTCCATATATGGGTGGTAAAACAGTCATCCGTCCTATTAAATAAATGTAAATAGTTAAAAAGTGCGTAGTTAAAGTATTAGCTACGCACTTTTTTATATATACGGAGAGGGTAGGGGAGGGTGAAAGTAGTGTGATTTAACTATTAGAAACACATAAAATCTTTACTATTAAAGTAGTTAATTTGGTTGGAAACACTAAGTTCTTCAAGGGAGGTCTAACATATAATACGAAATTATGAAATAGAATAGGTGTTAGTTTCACAAGTTTCTAAGACTTTCGTAAGTCTAACGTCACACAAACCGATGTCTAAAGATGTTGATTGTCTTTCTGTTGGTGTATTAGAATGAATTTACTGTTTTTAGCTTTTGAGATGAGAGGGTGGGGAAATGGGAAATGATGCACACGTAACTTTTAAACAAGGTGTAAAAGAGTGTATTCCTACTTTGTTAGGTTATGCTGGTGTTGGTCTGTCTTTTGGAATTGTTGCAGTAGCCTCGGGCTTTAGCATGTTGGAAATTATTTTACTTTGCTTGCTAGTGTATGCGGGTGCGGCACAGTTTATTATTTGTGCACTTGTTATTTCAGGCACGCCCATATCTGCAATTATATTGACGACGTTTATTGTGAACTCAAGAATGTTTTTATTGAGTATGACGCTTGCGCCAAGTTATAAAAATTATAGTTTATTAAATAGAATTGGTCTTTCTACATTAGTAACTGATGAAACATTTGGTGTAGCCATTACGCCACATTTAAAAGGTGAAAAGATTAATGATCGTTGGTTGCACGGTTTAAATATAACAGCATATGTTTTTTGGACATTTGCATGTATTATTGGTGCAGTCTTTGGTAAATACATACAGCAACCAGAAGCGCTGGGATTGGATTTTGCGATTACTGCTATGTTTATATTCTTGGCTGTCTCGCAATTTGAATCGCTTAGACGTTCAAAGATCAATACATATTTTGTATTGATTATATGTGTAATTGTAATGATGCTTAGTTTAAGTTTGTTTATGCCTTCATATTTAGCTATTATATTAGCTTCAACTATTGCAGCGCTGATTGGGGTGGTGATGGAACGATGACAACGACGATACATATGCTAACAATCATCGTGTTATGTGGCGTGGTAACGTGGCTAACACGCATTATTCCATTTATTTTGATAACCAAAATAAAGTTATCTGAACGTGTGATTAAATGGCTTTCATTTATACCGATTACATTATTTACGGCTCTAATTATCGATGGATTAATAGAGCAACAAGAAGGAGTGATGGGTTATACTATCAACGTGCCATTCCTAATTACGATGCTCCCGACTATTGTCATTGCTGTGCTATCACGTAGCTTAACAATTACTATACTTAGTGGCATTATTATTATGGCGGTGTTACGTTGGGTATTTTAGACAATCCTATTGAAGTAAGTTATATTATCCGTTAAACTATAAATAATTAGAAAATTAAGATATTTCAGATTATATTATCATTTTAATTTTATCTCAATTTATGAGTTTATCTTTAATACAATTAAAATCAAATCTTATTTCGAGAAGCTGAGGGACTTGGCCCGTGGACGCTTCAGCAACCGGCTTATAAAGTACGGTGCTAATACCATCGATACACTCGAATGATAAGTACTTTTAACTTCTTACTTATTTTATGAGTGAGGAGTTTTTTTACTAAGTAGGAGGTAAAACATGACGAATTATACGGTTGATACATTAGAACTAGGGCCATTCACAACAGAGTCAGGTGAATTCATCTCAAACTTAAAGTTACGTTATGAACACGTAGGGTTAAAAGGCCAACCACTTGTAGTGGTTTGTCATGCTTTAACAGGTAATCACTTAACGTATGGTACAAAGGAAAACCCTGGATGGTGGAGAGGAATTATTGACGGTGGTTATATGCCTGTGAATGATTATCAGTTTTTGACATTTAATGTTATTGGAAGTCCTTATGGTTCAAGTTCTGCATTAACAGATGCAAACTTTCCTGAGTCACTAACGTTAAGAGATATCGTGCGTGCCATAGAATTAGGTATTGAAACATTAGGTTTCGAAAGGATTAATATATTAATCGGTGGTTCGTTAGGCGGCATGCAAGCAATAGAATTATTATATAATCGTAAATTTAATGTTGAAAAAGCAGTGATTCTCGCAGCTACAGATAAAACATCGTCCTATAGTCGTGCGTTTAATGAGATAGCAAGACAGGCGATTCATTTAGACAATAAAGAGGGCATGAGTATTGCAAGACAGTTAGGATTTTTAACATACCGTTCGTCTAAAAGTTATGATAAACGTTTCTCCCCAAATCAAGTAGTGACTTATCAAAAACATCAAGGTAATAAATTTATGAATCATTTTGATTCTTTATGCTATTTAACACTCCTAGACGTCTTAGATAGTCATGATGTAGATAGAGGACGTAATGATGTAGATGAAGTGTTTAGTAACCTGGACACTAAAGTAATGACGATGGGCTTCACAGATGATTTGTTATATCCAGATGATTTAGTTTGTGCCGTGGGAAATCGTTTTAAATATCACAAACATTTCTTTGTCCCAGACAACGTAGGTCATGATGGTTTTTTACTGAATTTTAATGATTGGGCTCCTAATTTATATCACTTCTTAAAAGTATATAAAATTAAAAGAAAATAATTTAACAACGCTATTATATGCGTTTTTAGGATGTAACTATACGACTACTTTCGATAGGGGAGACTGACGTATAGTACATCTTTTTTTATACAATCATTGAAGATGTGATGACGTAAAGTGACGCTAAAGTAGTAGCGTTAGAAAGGGAATATAGTGAAGTGCTGATTAATTCAATCATTTATACGTTTATAAATAGGAAATTATAGTATATCGTTAACTTCTGTATTTGGATTGCCAATAATTGTATAAAAGTTTTAAAGAGGTTAAAATAATAGTTATAGTCAAAAATAGTATGGGAGTGGCGAATTTGTTTTCAAAAATATATCCTAAAGTAACTGTGCTTAGTATACTAACTCTAATCGTAGTGGCTTTAGCTTTACATATATTACCTCCGTTAGGCCTGGTGTTAGGTATCTTTGCAACAATTCCAGGCATTATCTTATGGCATAAGTCTATTGAATCATTTGGTTTAACAGCAGTCATTACAGTGGTATTAACAACATTATTAGGTAATATATTTGTGTTGAGCACCATGGTCATCATACTCTTAGTGAGTTTTGTTATCGGCCAATTATTAAAAGAACGTACATCTAAAGAACGCATACTTTATATCACAACTACATATATTAGTATGTTCTCGTTAATTGCGTTTATGGGACTACAAACGTTTGATAAAATACCAAGTTCTACAGTTTTGATGAAACCAGTGAAAGATTACATGCATAACGTTGTTTCTGGAATTGCGGGAAGTGCAGAATATAAGCAAATGCTTGAAGAAGGCTTCCGCCAAATGTCAGTTCAGTTACCAAGTTATGTCATTATCACAGTATTTCTACTTATTTTAATCAATTTAATTATTACTTTTCCAATTTTACGTAAGTTCAAAATCGCTACACCAATATTTAAACCATTATATGCTTGGCAAATGAAGCGTTCACTATTATGGATGTATATTATTGTCTTGATTTGTGTTATGTTTGCGAGCCAACCAGGGACTTTCCAAAGTATCGTTTTAAACTTTGAAATTGTGTTATCATTATGTATGTATATTCAGGGGTTAAGTGTTATTCACTTTTTCGGAAAGGCAAAGTCAATGCCAACCGCACTTTCTGTGTTACTAATGGTGATAGGGACAGCTTTAATGCCATTAACACATATTGTAAGTCTCCTGGGTGTTATAGATTTGTGTATTAACTTAAAAAGTATCATTAAAAAATGATTTGAGGTGGAAGAATGAACCGTCAATCCACTAAAAAAGCGTTAGTTTTACCATTTATTATTATGGCGCTCACAGCAATTGCACTTGTAGTAGTTTGGTTTATTTTTAACCAACTCATTGCAGGCATAGCGACAGTTGTATTAGTGATTATTATTGTAGGGACAGCAATAATGGTAAGACGAGCTTTGCAGAAACTAGATAGCTATGTTGATAATCTAAGTGGCCATATTTCGGCAGGCAATAATATCGCTATTAAAAATTTGCCAATCGGTATGATTATCTTAGATGAAAATGAGAACATAGAGTGGATGAACAAATTTATGTCGGAACGCTTAACGCGTAATGTAATTTCCGATCCAGTTAATGAAGTATATCCTAATATCTTAAAACAGTTAGAAAAAACACAAGAAGTTGAGATTTCTGAAAATGAGTACCATTACCGCGTACGTTATTCTGAAAAAGAACATGTATTGTATTTCTTTGACATTACTGAAGAAGTACAAATAAATAAATTATATGAAGATACTAAGCCGATTATTGCTACATTGTTCTTAGATAATTATGACGAGATTACTCAAAATATGAACGACACACAAAAATCAGAGATTAACTCAATGGTTACACGTGTGATTAGTAGATGGGCTAGCGAGCATAATATTTATTTTAAACGCTATAGCTCTGATCAATTCGTTGCTTATTTAAATCAAGATATATTAAACAATATAGAAGCAACAAACTTTAGTATTTTAAGTCAGTTGCGTGAAAAAAGTGTCGGTTACCGTGCACAATTAACCTTAAGTATTGGTGTCGGTGAAGGCTCTGAAGATTTAATAGATTTAGGGGAACTATCACAATCAGGTCTAGACTTAGCACTAGGACGTGGTGGCGACCAGGTTGCTATCAAGAATATAAACGGAAATGTACGTTTCTATGGCGGTAAGACAGACCCAATGGAAAAACGTACACGTGTTAGAGCACGTGTTATATCACATGCGCTTAAAGATATTCTGATGGAAGGTGACAAAGTTATTATCATGGGACATAAACGCCCTGACTTAGATGCAATTGGTGGCGCAATTGGCGTTTCACGTTTTGCAATGATGAATAACTTAGACGCTTATATCGTCTTAAATGACTCTGATATTGATCCAACATTACGACGTGTCATGGATGCAATAAATGAAAAACCAGAATTAAAAGACCGTTTTATCACGTCGGATGAAGCATGGGACATTATGACATCTAAGACAACATTAGTCATTGTTGATACGCATAAACCTGAAATGGTCATCGATGAGAATATTTTAAATAAAGCTAACCGTAAAGTGGTTATTGACCATCATAGACGTGGTGAAAGCTTTATTTCGAGTCCGTTACTTGTTTATATGGAACCATATGCAAGTTCAACAGCAGAACTTGTCACAGAGTTACTTGAGTATCAACCGACAGAACAACGTTTAACACGCTTAGAATCGACAGTCATGTTTGCTGGTATTATTATAGACACACGTAACTTTACGTTACGAACAGGTTCTAGAACCTTTGATGCAGCAAGTTATTTACGTGCGCACGGTGCAGATACAATACTGACACAACATTTCTTAAAAGATGATATTGATACGTATATCAATCGTACTGAGTTGATCCAAACAGTGAAACTACAAGAAAATGGCGTCGCCATAGCACACGGTTCGAACGATAAAATTTATCATCCTATTACAGTTGCACAAGCTGCCGATGAACTGTTAAGTTTAGATGGTGTAGAGGCTTCATATGTAATTGCAAGAAGAGAAGAAAATGTAATAGGTATGTCTGCCCGCTCACTTGGTGCTGTCAATGTGCAGTTAACGATGGAAGCGCTTGGCGGTGGTGGTCATTTAACTAATGCAGCTACACAGTTAAAAGATGTAACCGTGGATGAAGCAATAGAAAAATTACAACAAGCTATAACAGAACAAACGAGTAGGAGTGAAAATGCATGAAAGTAATATTCACACAAGATGTAAAAGGTAAAGGTAAAAAAGGCGAAGTTAAAGACGTACCAGTAGGCTATGCAAATAACTTTTTATTAAAGAAAAATTACGCTATAGAAGCAACACCTGGTAATTTAAAACAATTAGAACAAAAAAATAAAGCTGCTGAAGCAGAGCGTCAACAAGAAATTGAAGATGCTAAACAATTAAAAGCAAAATTAAGTGAAATTGAAGTCGAAGTGTCTGCTAAAACAGGCGAAGGCGGTAAATTATTTGGTTCAGTAAGTACAAAACAAATCACGCAAGCGTTACAAGAACAACACAACATTAAGATTGATAAACGTAAAATGGAGTTACCAAATGGTATCCATGCATTAGGTTACACTAACGTACCAGTGAAACTAGATAAAGAAGTTGAAGGTACTATTCGTGTACACACAGTTGAACAATAATAGTGGATTGAGATATGAGGTGTAATCACAATGGATGGAATGTATGAACAAAATCAAATGCCACACAGTAATGAGGCTGAACAGTCTGTCTTAGGTGCCATTATCATAGATCCAGAATTAATCAACACAACTCAGGAAGTATTGCTTCCTGAGTCATTTTATAGAGGTGCACATCAACACATCTTTAGAGCAATGATGAACCTCAATGAAGATAATAAAGATATTGATGTGGTAACCATTATGGATCAATTGACACAAGAAGGTCGATTGAATGAAGCGGGTGGTCCTCAGTATCTTGCAGAATTATCAAGTAATGTGCCGACAACACGTAATATCCAATACTATACTGAGATTGTTTTTAAGCATGCAACTAAGCGTAAATTAATACAAGCGGCAGATAGTATTGCGAATGATGGTTATAATGATGAGCTGGAACTAGATACGATACTTAACGACGCTGAACGTCGTATATTAGAATTATCATCCTCACGTGAAAGTGATGGATTTAAGGATATTCGAGATGTACTTGGTGAAGTATATGAGAATGCAGAAGTATTAGATCAAAACAGTGGTCAAACCCCAGGTATTCCAACGGGATATCGAGACTTAGACCAGATGACAGCAGGGTTTAACCGCAATGATTTAATCATTTTGGCAGCACGTCCTTCAGTAGGTAAGACTGCCTTCGCACTTAATATTGCACAAAAAGTTGCAACACACGAAGATCATTTTTCAGTAGGCATATTCTCGCTAGAGATGGGAGCAGATCAACTTGCCACACGTATGATTTGTAGTTCAGGAAATGTGGACTCAAACCGCCTGAGAACAGGTATGATGACTGAAGAAGACTGGAATCGATTTACTATTGCGGTTGGTAAACTATCACGTACTAAGATATTTATCGACGATACACCTGGTATTCGTATTACAGACATTCGTTCTAAGTGCCGTCGTTTAAAACAAGAACACGGCTTAGATATGGTTGTTATTGATTACTTACAATTAATTTCAGGTAGTGGCTCACGCTTTTCAGATAACAGACAACAAGAAGTTTCTGAGATTTCACGTACATTAAAGGCTATTGCTAGAGAGTTAGAATGCCCTGTTATTGCACTGAGTCAGTTATCACGTGGCGTTGAACAACGTCAAGATAAACGACCGATGATGAGTGATATTCGTGAATCAGGTTCTATCGAGCAAGATGCAGATATCGTCGCTTTCTTATATCGTGATGATTATTATAATCGTGGCGAAGATGAAGAAGACGATGATGACACTAATTTCGAACCTCAAACCAATGATGACAATGGGGAAATTGAAATTATTATCGCTAAGCAACGTAATGGTCCTACAGGAACAGTGAAGCTGCATTTTATGAAACAATACAACAAATTTACAGATATAGACTATGCACATGCTGAAATGGGATAAAAAATTATAAAAAATATTTTCCGTACAATAATTCATTATTATGTTTTATTGTACGGTTTTTAATTGTTATTGGTTCATAGATTTTTAAGTAAGTATGTGTCTTTATTTTATAAATTAGTTCGATAAAACTATGGTATAACTAGCTTAAAGGTACATACGGGTTAGTTGATGTTTTTTGCTAATTAGAGAGAATCATTGGAAATCAATGTTCGATTTTTGGTTTGCAATCTATCCTGTGTATTGGTAAAATACGTAATGGTTAATCGAGAAAACTTGGAGGTGCTCACATGTCATCAATAGTAGTAGTTGGGACACAATGGGGAGACGAAGGTAAAGGTAAAATCACAGATTTCTTAGCAGAACAAGCAGACGTTATTGCACGTTTTTCAGGTGGTAATAATGCTGGTCACACTATTAAATTTGGCGGAGAAACATATAAATTACACTTAGTACCATCTGGTATTTTTTATAAAGAAAAATTAGCAGTTATTGGTAACGGTGTCGTTGTAGATCCAGTGGCACTATTAAAAGAATTAGACGCTTTAAATGAAAGAGGTATTTCGACAGATAACTTACGTATTTCAAATAGAGCACAAGTTATTTTACCTTACCATATTAAACAAGATGAATATGAAGAAGAACGTCGTGGAGACAATAAAATTGGTACAACGAAAAAAGGTATTGGCCCTGCTTACGTAGATAAAGCACAACGTATTGGTATTCGTGTTGCCGATTTATTAGACAAAGAAACATTCGAAAGATTATTAAAAGATAATATTGAATACAAAGGTGCGTACTTCGAAGGCATGTTTGGTAAACCATGTCCATCATTTGATGAAATATTTGAAGCTTATTATGCAGCCGGTCAACGTTTAGCTCCATTCGTTACTGACACTGCAAAAGTTTTAGATGATGCATTTGTAGCAGAAGAAAAAGTATTATTCGAAGGTGCGCAAGGTGTAATGCTAGATATCGATCATGGTACTTACCCATTCGTTACTTCAAGTAACCCAGTTGCCGGTAACGTTACTGTTGGTGGCGGTGTAGGTCCAACATTCGTATCTAAAGTCATTGGTGTATGTAAGGCATATACATCACGTGTAGGCGATGGTCCTTTCCCAACTGAACTATTTGATGATGACGGGCATCATATCCGTGAAGTAGGCCGTGAATACGGTACAACTACAGGTCGTCCACGCCGTGTAGGTTGGTTCGATTCAGTTGTATTACGTCACTCTCGCCGTGCGAGTGGTATTACAGACCTATCAATCAACTCTATTGATGTGTTAACAGGTCTAAAAGAAGTTAAAATCTGTACTGCCTATGAGTTAGACGGTAAAGAAATCACTGAATATCCAGCAAACTTGAAAGACTTACAACGTTGTAAGCCAATCTTTGAAACATTGCCTGGTTGGACAGAAGATGTAACTGGTTGTCAGTCATTAGATGAATTACCTGATAATGCACGTAGATACTTAGAACGCATATCTGAACTAAGTGATGTTAAGATTTCTATCTTCTCAGTAGGACCAGACCGTAATCAAACAAACTTATTAAACTCGTTATGGTAAGCAATTAGTGCCATTTAAATTTTATTAAAAAGAAAACCTTGTAGTCGTTCATTTTTCTAAAAATGATTTTGGCTACAAGGTTTTTTTTTGTATATTTATTTTTGTATCATGCAATGCGTGTCACGAAATTCTAGAATTTTATTAACAGCTAACTCATAGCCATATTGTTCACTATGTGAAGGGTCTTTGATCATAGCTATATTGTCTTGATATTCATCTAAATGATCAAGCATCATTAATACGGTTTGTTTCAATTGTTCTACTGTAAAAGTTTCGGAATTTAACTGCTGTCCGATATTTAAATTTTCTATTTGTTGAGCTACCACGGGTTGGTCTGCGTTTTGAGGAAAAGCTAACATAGGGACACCCATCATAATTGCTTCATTCGCACTATTCATACCTGCGTGTGTTAAGAATAACGAAGTGTATTGAAGTAATTCAATTTGAGGTACAAACGACTTTATGACAAAGTTGGAAGGTGCCTCATCAAAATCCTCTATACGATTCGTTTCTCCAATAGAAACGACAACTGTGGCATCAATATCAGCTAATGCCTTAAAGCACTTATTGAAAAATGGTATATTTTCATTGAAAACAGTACCTAAAGAAATATAGATGATAGGCTTAGACTGGTCAATTTCTGACATGAAATTCGATGGTTGTGGCAAGATGACAGATGGTCCAGCAAAGAAATAGCGATTACTGTCAAATGTATCAGGGTGGATTTGGAAGTTTCGCATAACGTATGAAATATTTAAGTCACCTGGATTATTCATCACTTCAAATCTTGAAGGAATTGAAATATCATAAGTTTGTTCTAAATGTGTTTTTAAAGTAGTAAACGCTTTGTCTGCGTCATCTTTTGCTTCAGTACTCAAATTTATGTTCAATTGATTTGTGAATTGATCAAAAGAATCTTTAGTATGTGCAAATGTTGTAATAGAAGAAATAGCAGGGATACCTAATTTTTGAGCCAGCATATAGCCGCATCCAAACATAGAATCATAAATCATATAATCGTAATGTTCATCTTTAGTCTCTTTTAATATTTTTGGTAAGAATAAATCTGTGGTATTCAATAATCCATTCATGACATTAAAAAGGTTATCACGTCCATAAGTTGAAAAATGATCCATCATGTCGTCTGAATTAAATGTACGTATTTCTACGCCAATATCCTGAAGCCTATCTGTGAATTTATCAGTTGCGTAATACACAACTTCTTCGCCTTTCTCTACTAATGCTTTACAAACGGCTACTGTTGGATTTACATGTCCGGCAGAACCTGGGTTAATAAATAGTACTTTTGCCAATTGAGTGCCTCCTCATATGTATTATTTAATTATTTTATCAAAACACATAGAAAACATAAAATATTTCAATTTTAATAAATAGATTTAATATTAAAGTTCGATACATTGTTATTAGTATTTTAGGAGTAATGTTTAAATTTTAAGCATGATTTTGTCGGGGTTTCATCACGTTTTTATAGTTTTTTGCAGGTATAGGTAAAAAAGCTGCACATTATACAATTAAGATAGAAAATTATACTAATTTAATTTAAAAAAGAGCTTGTCATACTGTGAAAGAGTTGGTATAATTTATTTTGTGCTTAAGAGAGGCTCCTTGGTCAAGCGGTTAAGACACCGCCCTTTCACGGCGGTAACACGGGTTCGAGTCCCGTAGGAGTCACCATTTTTTTAGGTCTCGTAGTGTAGCGGTTAACACGCCTGCCTGTCACGCAGGAGATCGCGGGTTCGATTCCCGTCGAGACCGTATAATGCCCATCCAATAGGATGGGCATTTTTTTGTATATATTTTTTTAATTACTACATGATAAAACCTCAGTATAAATTACTAGTTTAACAAGCACATTTTTTTTGTAGTTACGTCAGGTTAAAAAAATTAATAAGTATTTAATATAGAAAAAAGTAGTTTTTTATTTCGTAAGTAGATTGTGTAAGCAATTAATTCGAACGTAAACGTAATATTGTTTAGACTAGATATATCTATTCATGACTCGAAAAGTACCCATTTTATAGCAATAATGTTATAATTTTACAATATACAATTTTAATTTTTTATTTAGAAAAATAGAATTGAAGTGCCATAAATGGTAAATTATATTATAGAGATGTGCGTAGAATTTAATGTAAATGTACTACAATATAGAAATGAGGTTTATAAAATATGGCTAGAAAAGTTGTTGTAGTCGATGATGAAAAACCAATTGCTGACATTTTAGAATTTAATTTAAAAAAAGAAGGGTACGAGGTATTTTGTGCCTATGACGGAAATGATGCAGTAGACTTAATATATGATGAAGAACCAGATATCGTGTTGTTAGATATCATGTTACCTGGTCGTGATGGTATGGAAGTCTGCCGTGAAGTACGTAAAAAATATGAAATGCCAATCATTATGTTAACTGCAAAAGATTCAGAAATAGACAAAGTATTAGGTCTTGAGCTTGGTGCTGATGACTATGTGACGAAACCATTCAGCACACGTGAATTAATCGCACGTGTGAAAGCAAATTTACGTCGTCATTATTCGCAACCAGCACAAGAAATTAATGACGAATCTAATGAAATTACTATTAAAGATATCGTTATCTATCCAGATGCTTATTCTATTAAAAAACGTGGCGGTGACATCGAATTAACACACCGTGAATTCGAATTATTCCATTATTTATCTAAACATATGGGGCAAGTCATGACACGCGAACATTTATTACAAACCGTTTGGGGCTATGACTATTTTGGTGATGTGCGTACTGTAGACGTTACAATTCGACGCTTACGTGAAAAAATTGAGGATGATCCATCTCATCCAGAATATATTGTGACACGCCGTGGTGTTGGATATTTCCTCCAACAACATGATTAGAGGCCATGTTAGATGAAATGGCTCAAACACTTTCAATCCTTACACACGAAACTTGTTATCGTCTATGTATTGCTGATTATAATCGGTATGCAAATTATCGGTTTATATTTTACAAATAGTCTTGAAAAAGAATTAACACAAACATTTAAAAATAATATTTCGCAATACGCGAAACAAATAGAAATTAATATCGAAAAGGTCTACGACGAAGATAATTCGGTAAATGCTCAAAAAGAAGTTCAAAACTTATTGAATGAGTATGCTAATAGACAAGAAATAGAAGAAATTCGCTTTATTGATAAAGATCAGATTATTATGGCAACTTCAAAGCAGTCTACGCGTAGTCTAATAAATCAAAAAGCCAATGATAATTCTATTCAAAAAGCACTGTCTCTAGGTGAAATCAATAGCCATACCGTATTAAAAGACTACGGTAATGGTAAACAGCGTGTCTGGGTATATAACTTACCTGTTAAAACATCTAACGATGGTACGATCGGTGACGTCTATATCGAAGCAGATATCAATGATGTATATAACCAACTAAGTAATATCAATCAAATCTTTATTGTTGGTACAGGGATTTCATTGTTAATTACGGTAATTCTCGGATTCTTTATTGCACGTACAATTACGAAACCAATTACAGATATGCGGAATCAGACCGTAGAAATGTCTAAAGGTAACTATACGCAACGTGTGAAAATTTATGGTAACGATGAAATTGGTGAGCTCGCACTCGCCTTCAATAACCTATCTAAACGTGTACAAGAAGCACAGGCAAATACTGAAAGTGAAAAACGGCGTCTCGATTCCGTTATTACACACATGAGTGATGGTATTATCGCAACAGATCGACGCGGACGTATACGTATTGTTAATGACATGGCGTTAACGATGATGGGGACAATGAAAGAAGAAATTATTGGCGATTATATGCTTAACGTATTGAATCTTGAAGAAGATTTCTCATTAGATGAAATTCAAGAGAATAACGATAGCTTCTTGTTAGACATCAATGAGACGGAAGGCATTATCGTTCGAGTTAACTTTAGTACGATTGTTCAAGAAACGGGCTTTGTCACAGGTTATATTGCCGTGTTACATGATGTAACTGAACAACAACAAGTTGAACGAGAACGTCGTGAATTCGTGGCTAACGTGTCTCACGAATTACGTACACCGCTGACTTCGATGAACAGTTATATCGAAGCATTAGAAGGTGGCGCGTGGAAAGATGACGACCTAGCACCACAATTCCTATCCGTTACACGTGAAGAAACAGAACGTATGATTCGTCTTGTAAATGATTTACTACAATTATCTAAGATGGACAATGAATCTGACCAAATTACTAAAGAAATCGTCGACTTTAATATGTTTATCAATAAAATCATTAACCGTCACGAGATGTCTGCGAAAGATACGACATTTATCCGCGAAATTCCAAAACAAACCATCTTTACTGAAATTGATCCAGATAAGATGACACAAGTGTTTGATAACGTTATTACCAATGCAATGAAATATTCACGTGGTGATAAACGTGTTGAGTTTCACGTGAAACAGAACGCGTTATACAATCGTATGACGATTCGTGTGAAAGATAATGGTATTGGTATTCCAATCAATAAAGTGGATAAAATCTTTGACCGCTTCTATCGTGTAGATAAAGCACGTACGCGTAAGATGGGTGGTACAGGTCTAGGATTAGCTATATCTAAAGAAATTGTAGAAGCTCACAATGGCCGTATATGGGCGAACAGTGTAGAAGGACAAGGCACGTCAATCTTTATTACACTTCCATGTGAAGTCTTAGAAGATGGTGATTGGGATGCGGAGTAAAGAGTTAATCAAATCCATAATCCTTATCCTTCTTGTATTAATGAGTGCCGTTTTAACATATATGACCTGGAATTTCTCTCCTGATTTAGCCAATGTGGATAAGCAAGATAATGATAAAGAAACAGAAGCTAAGACGATAGGTAAACCACTGGATCAAGGAATGGATAAAGTGGTTACACCCTATCAGTTAATTCACTCTAAAGGTGAAGATTCTCAAGGTATGGAAGCGACGAAAAGTAATATAGAAGCAACATTGAAACCATTGAAGAACCATCGTGTATTACGTTCAGAGCAAATGCACAGTAACCATAATTTAATTATTCCAGATCTTAGTGATGATTTTTTAATATTGGATTTTACGTATGACATGCCACTAGCAACTTATTTAGGTCAAGCCTTGAATATTAACGCCAAAGTGCCAAACAATTTTAAATTCGATCGCTTAATCGTCGATAATGATAAAGATGGTACAGTGAAGCTCTATGCGATTAGTAAAGATCGCCATAACGTTGTGCGTATGACAACATCTGCTAAACTAAGCCAATTTGAAAAGGTAATGAAGCAGCAACAGAAAAATATGCAGCCTTACACAGAGATTATTACGAATAAAGATACGATTGATAAGGCTACACATATTTTCGCACCAAAAGCCCCTAAAGGCTTGAAATCATACCACACCATTTATAATCGCATTAGTGTAGATACGATGAATGCAATACTATTTAATGATTCTGTTGTTGTGCGTAGTTCGAAAAGTGGTAACGCAACATATAATAATAATACGGGCGTTGCTAATTATAGTGATGATAGCGAAAAATACCGCTATACTAATCTCTCAGAAGATGAAAATCGTTCTACTAATATGAAAGAAAGCATACCGAGTACTTATGATTATATAAATAATCACGGTGGCTTTACAGATGATTTTAGGTTATTCAATGTGGATAACAAGACTGGTGAACTGACATATCAAATGTTCTTAAACGGTCGCCCAACATTTAATAATGATGATCTTAATAATATTAAAGTATCATGGGGCGATAAAGGTGTATTTAGTTATGCACGAGCGCTATTGAAAGCAAATGTAACGATTGATAGTGGTGAAGATGAGGTTAAACTACCTGGTGCTGAGACTGTACGCGCAGAGTTAGCAAATAATCCAGAGATTAACTTTGAAGAAGTAACAAACATGACTATCGGCTACAATATGAACAACAAACCAGACAATACCGATATTGAAATCCAACGCAATAGTGAATTCAAACCACAATGGTATGTACAATATGATGGTGAATGGCGTGCATACAGTGATGGGGGGCTAGAATAAATGAACTGGAAACGTACAAAAACATTATTTATTTTCGTCTTTATTCTAGTAAATATTGGCTTAGTTATTATCTACATCGATAAGGTGAATAAATCACATATCAATGATAGTGAAGTTGAAAATGCTGTGGATTTTAAACAAGAAGAAATTAAAATTCCAGATAACCTTCCAAGTGTTAGAAATTTAAAAATGCAGTTGTTAACCGCGCGTTCATTTGATTTTTCATCCTATGCTAAGGCACATTCTGATATATCGAGTGAACAATCAGGTGCCATGGCTAAAGGTGACATCAGTAGTCCTATCGATGTCAGCAATGACCAATACACCGACTTAAAGACATATGTCAAAGATAAGGTGTATAAAGGTAAAGACTATGAGATGAGTAACATAGACAACAAAAATGTAACGTTTGAACAAACTTACGATGATTATCCAATAATGAATAACAACAAAGCGAGATTAGAATTTAATATAAATAATGATGGTAAAGCTTCAAGCTATAAACAAACAGCAATGAAGTCTATCACACCATCAGAAGGTGCTAACAACGAGAAAAAACAAGTGAATACGGCGAGAAGCGCAATAGAAGCCCTTTACTTTAACCGTTACCTTAAACGCAACGATGAAGTCACTAACGCAAGACTTGGTTACTACACGGTTGTGAAAGAACCCAATGTGCAAGTACTCGAAGCCAATTGGGAGATCAAAGTAAAACACGGAGAAAAGATTAAAACTTACTATGTTGAAGCCGTATCCGATAGCCCGAAAGTAATTGAAGAATAATATAACGAATCAAACGCATGTCTCTTAAAGAGATGTGCGTTTTTTTCTACTCCAAAATAATAAGTAACGACTTATTTATCGAAGAGAGACATAAAACATTAATAAGAAAGCGTTTACAAAATGAAACTACAATGGTAATATTTCACTTAAGCTAGTTAGTTAATTTAAAAAACAAACCAACTAGCAAAGGGGGAATTTAATGGATAAAATTTCGGGTACGCATGATAGTTCTTATGCTGACGAAAGCCAAGTTAATGGTTCAACCAAGTTACGCACTTCTGAAAAAGTTGTATTTGGGGTAGGGGATTTTGGTGCTAATTACAGTTGGACTTTTATCGCATCATTTATCATTATTTACATGACAGATGTAGTTGGTATTGCAGGCTCAGTTATTGGAACTATTATACTTTTTTGTCGTTTTGCAGATGGTTTTTCAGACATTTTTATGGGGAGTATTATAGATAATACAAACACTAAAATGGGTAAAGCCAAGCCTTGGGTCTTTTGGACAGCACCTGTATTGGGCGTTTTAACATTTATGTTATTTAATGTGCCAACGTCGTTTAGTTATACAGGACAAATTGCATATATTTTTATCGTATATTTTTTGATTTCAGTTATTTTTTATACAGCGAATAATGTTGCTTATTCATCATTAGTATCATTTATGTCTAAAGATGAAAAAGATAGAATTTCACTAGGAAGTATACGTTTCATATTCTCTAATATAAGCGTGTTATGTATAACAACTTTCACAGTCTATTTTGTAACAAGTTTTGGCGATAATCAGCAAGGTTGGACATATACTTCAGCTATATACGCGTTGTTATGTGCAATCCCATTAATGATTACAGGTTATTTTGTAAAAGAAAGAAATGTGGCCGAAAAGCAATATCGTGAAGTTAAAAAAACAAAGCGTATTCCATTTAGTTTAATTATTAAATCTTTAATAACTGAAAAATATTTCCTGATTACAATAGTCTTATATTTATTGTGGTATTTGAGACAGACAGATAATAGTATGAGAATCTATTATGCAACGTACATTTTTAATGACGCAAATGTAATGGCAATTATGAGTATAGCGACACTATTACCTACCATTTTAGGATTATTAGTAGCACCTCAATTTGCCGAAAAAGTAGGCATCAAAAATAGTATTATCATCGGATTAATTATATCTATTATTTCGTATATTATGATGGGCATATTCTCAGAGAACTTAACACTTTTAGTCGTTGGATTAATTATTCATGGAATAGGATTAGTACCTTTTACAGCAGCATTAAGCGGTATTGTAGCAGATGTTGGAGATATCATTTATTGGAAGACGGGCGTACCAGTACAAGGCTCAATATTCAGTTTAGCAAGTGCTGGCATGAAGATTGGTTCAGGCTTGCAATCTGCAATTGTTGGGTGGTCACTATCCGTAGGTGGGTATGTTGCCGGAGCCTCAGTTCAATCACAAAGTACCATTTTTGCTATAAAATCCATGCAGATTTATTTTCCATTATTAGCAGTCGCTATCGTAACCATATTCACTTTATTTTTGAATTATGAAAAATTTATTAGACACATAAAAGAACAAATTAGAACAAATAACGTAGGTGAAATGAGAGACAAACAAATATATAAATAAAATGAGGGATTACTATGACAAATTGTATTCATGTAGATAAAAAAGGTTCAGATTGTGGATTAGGTAATGTTGAATCACCATTCTTAACAATAGATAAAGCTGCTTCAGTTGCACAACCTGGGGACAGTATCATTGTGCATGAAGGGATATATCGTGAAGAAATAACACATATAAACACAGGATTAAGTGAATCTAGAAGAATTTCGTTTGAAGCAGCCAAAGATGAACAGGTGATTATTAAAGGCTCTGAAGAAATAACAGGATGGCAACAAATCGATGGCAGTATATGGAAAGTAGAAATAGATAACAAGATATTTAAAGATTTTAACCCATTTGCTACAAAATTATTTGGCGATTGGTTAGCAGTCGATAACGATAAGAGTTTAGGACAAGTATATTTAAACGATCAATCACTTTTTGAAGTAAGTGAATATGACCAATTGGATGATCCGAAATTGGTTGAAGAAACACTAGATCATTGGACAAATAAACAAGTTACTTATGATTATAAAGACCAATCAATCTATGTTTGGTACACAAAAGTAGAAAAAGATATAACGACGATATATGTGAATTTTCATGACTATAACCCCAATAATGAAGTAACGGAAATAAATGTTAGAAAAAGCGCATTTCGTCCCTTCAAAATGCATACAAATTATATTACAATAAGAAACTTTGAAATTGCCAACGTAGCAACGCAATGGTCACCTCCAACTGCAGCGCAAACAGGCATGATTGATACACATTGGAGTAAAGGCTGGATTATCGAAAATAATACACTTTATAACGCCGTGTGTAGTGCGATTGCTATAGGTAAAGAAATTTCAACAGGTGACAATTTAAATACTTATAGAAAAGACAAACCAGGTTATCAATATCAAATAGAAACCGTCTTTAAGGCAGTCAATAGTGATTGGAATAAAGAAACCATAGGGTCACATATCGTTAGAAATAATGTGATACATGATTGTGGACAGAATGCAGTAGTAGGACATTTAGGAAGCGCATTTAGTAAAATATATAATAACCATATTTATAATATAGGTAATAAGAGAGAATTTTTTGGTTATGAAATTGCAGGTATCAAGTTGCATGCTGCGATAGATACACAAGTGTACAACAATTATGTTCATAATTGCTCACTAGGTATGTGGTTTGATTGGCAGACACAAGGAACAAGAATAAGTAAGAACATATTTAATGATAATACTAGAGACTTGTTCGTAGAAGTAAGTAGCGGTCCGTATATTGTAGATAACAATATACTAACTGCGGATTATGCTTTAGACAACCATGCACAAGGTGGGGCTTACGTTAATAATATTATTAATGGCGAAATAGTACATAGGTTAATGTTGGATAGAGCAACGCCATACCATGTACCACACAGTACATTAATAGCAGGATTTGCACCAGTTTATGGTGGAGATGATAGATTTTATAACAATATATTTATTGGACAAGAAGGTATACCTAATGTTGGAACTGAAATGTATAATGGTTATAACACGTCACTATCAGAATTTAAAGAAGCGGTTGCTAAAGAAGAAGGCGATCATGAATCATTCCATAAGATAAAACAACCAGTCTATATTGAAGATAATGCATATTTTAATAAAGCGAATCAATTTAATAGAGAAGATCGTAATTTTATAGATGAAAATGTTAACCCTGATTTATCAATAATAGAAGAAGGTAATGATGTGTATTTAAATATCTCTGTACCAGAATCATTTATTGAATTTAAAGGACAAGTATATGATACCGAAACATTACCTAAAGTACGTATTGTTGATGCAGACTTTGAAGATGAAAATGGCAATTCATTAACACTCAACACAGATTTAAATGATGAGTTGAGAGAAAATGAGTCTATGATAGGACCACTTCAAACGCTAACTACTGGAAATAATAAAGTGAAAATTTGGACTAAAAACGATACAAAATAATAGCGTTTATTTCAAGAAATAAGAAAGTTATCTAACTATATAGCATGACGTAAAAGATTTGTTTTCTACATTGCGTAGGAGATGAATCTTTTATTTTTATAAATTGAAAAATGATTAACAAACCTTTCCAATTTTATTCAGATGAAATATCCATAAAGTATGTTAAAATTAAATACTGTTGATGAGCGTTATACAAAAGCAAAAAATAAAGCGTTGTAGTATAATAAAAGCGTAAAATTCGCGATAAGTTGAAGCGGAAAAGAGATAATAATTTTATGCGACAGGATTTTTTAAATTCTGTGATTGCAGTCGTATGCATGAGGTTACATTAGCTATGCGCAGTGCTCCTAACAGCACGAGCAATGAAAATTTTAGACAGAGGGTATATTGACGGCACATAAACCGAAGTCTGCCCTATAACAATATATTACTAAACAGTGTTTACAGATTAGAAAGGGTGAATCGCTTGATACGTATGAGTGTATTAGCGAGTGGTAGTACAGGAAACGCCACTTATGTGGAAAATGATAAAGGCAGTATCCTAGTCGACGCAGGTTTGACTGGGAAGAAAATGGAAGAACTTTTTGGACAAATTGATAAACAAATCAAAGACTTAAACGGTATTTTAGTTACTCACGAACATTCAGACCACATTAAAGGATTAGGCGTATTAGCACGTAAATACAACTTGCCTATTTATGCGAATGAAAAAACATGGTCAGCCATCGAAAAGAAAGACAGTAAAATTCCAATGGATCAAAAATTCATCTTTAATCCATACGAAACGAAATCATTAGCTGGCTTCGACATCGAATCGTTTAACGTTTCACATGATGCTATCGATCCACAATTTTATATATTCCATAATAACTATAAGAAATTTACGATTTTAACAGATACAGGTTACGTTTCAGATCGCATGAAAGGTATGATTCAAGGCAGCGATGCATTCGTCTTTGAAAGTAACCACGATGTAGATATGCTACGCATGTGTGGTTATCCGTGGAAGACAAAACAACGTATCTTGAGCGACATGGGACACGTTTCCAATGAAGATGCAGCACACGCAATGACAGACGTCATCACAGGTAGCACTAAACGCATTTACCTATCTCACTTATCTCAAGATAACAACATGAAAGATTTAGCCCGCATGAGCGTCGGACAAGTTCTAAATGAACACGACATCGACACACAAAAAGAAGTATTGTTGTGCGATACTGACAAAGCCAATGCTACCCCGATATATACTTTATAGAAGCCCTTGCCCCTTGATTGAAGGGGTTAGGGCTTCTTAATGCATTAGCCAATGGCTAATGTAATCCAAAAGAGGAAGCAAGCTCAATTGGATAGTTAAGCGGCTTTGAATGCATTGGTATAGGCGAATGCTAAATTTCGTTGTCCCGCCCTCGCAAGGATGAGTTTTTTATTAGAACGCAATTGCTCAAGCAATTGCATAAGCGCTACTAATCTTTATAAATAAAGAAGTAGTGCTTTAAAAAGCATTATACAAGGCGTATTTAGAAACCAGTCATCTACTGCGCACTAACAGATTATCAATAATAGCGAATTAATGTGAGACTCAGGCTTCTTAATGCATTAGCCAATGGCTAATGTAATCCTAAATTGAAAGCAAGCTCAATTGGATAGTTAAGCGGCATTAAATTGAAAAAATTCAGAGACTTTCATAAATTAGCCTAGATTTAATATGATGTTTGAGACTTAGCGCTTTTTAATGCATTATTACTTAGGAATGATGCAATCTATAAATAAACTCACAAATTAATTGAGGAGTACTAATGATTATTGATAAACCATTAGTCTGATTTGTGTTGTCATAACCTAACCAATATCACAATTTGAGGTATTGGTTTTTTATTATGTGTAAGAATAGTGTTACTAAATTTTACTGGTCATACATCCCTGTGTCTTAATTGAAAACCAATATACAGTTAAAGTATAAGTATAAACAGTGGATAACTTAGCTAGTAAAAGGTTTTTATAGGTGGAAATTATGAAGAAAACGTAAAATTTGTGAATAAGTATGTAAGACATCCATCAACTTATCCACGGTTTTATCCATAGTTATCCAGAGATGTGAACAATTAACATAGAAATACCCACATTATACACAGTATTATCCACAAATTAACATGTTATTAACGTATTTTTGTTTAGAAAACGTAAACATTATTAAATAATGATATACATTCCTGTTATAATAAGAGGGAATAGTGTGAATAAGTGTATAACTTGTGGATAACTCTAATAACTATTGTTTATTATGAATTTGGAGGACAATTATGAAGATTACAATACTAACAGTAGGTAAATTAAAAGAAAAATACTGGAAACAAGCAATCGCAGAATATGAAAAACGTTTAGGAGCATACTCCAAAATTGAAGTTATAGAAGTGCCTGACGAAAAAGCACCTGAAAATATGAGCGACAAAGAAGTTGAACAAGTGAAAGAGAAGGAAGGTCAACGCTTATTAGCAAAAGTAAAACCTCAGTCAACTGTCATAACGCTTGAAATCAAAGGCAATATGTTGACGTCTGAAGGATTAGCTAAAGAAATAGAAGGACGAATGACTAGAGGACAAAGTGACTTCACCTTTATTATTGGTGGATCCAACGGCTTACATAAAGACGTACTAGACCGTAGTGATTATGCATTATCCTTCAGTAAAATGACCTTCCCACACCAAATGATGCGCGTCATATTGATAGAGCAGATCTACCGTGCATTTAAGATTATGCGCGGAGAAGCGTATCACAAATAAAACTAAAAAATAGGTTGTATATAACTCACTTTGAAATTGATTGAATATATAGTAACTTTAATAGAATGCAGCTATTGTGGCGTAGAATATGAGAATCAAAAAATGATTAATATAGTTTGAAGAGACTGAGCATAAATACTAGAAAAATGGCCAGTAAATGAGTTTACTATAAACTCATTTACTGGCTTCTCTAATAATTATCAAGACAATTTTCGTTTCTAGGCATACTTTGAAATGCGCTATTTTCTTTAAGAATATTAATATATGACTTGTGTTGGTAATGATAACCTTGGTTAGAGTGTATTGTCATGTGATAGTTAAGATTAGATCTTTTAATTAAAACATTGTTTTAAATATCGATGACAAGGTCTAATGTAGGACGTGTAGATATAAGGTTCGGAATTATATAAATCCATAAAAGGAGATAAATCGAAAACCTTTATACCCTGGGTGGGTATATGTTATAGTATAAGTAACTTTACTATAACATTTTCATTAGGAGGGGTTAATTTGAATAATAATGGTGAAGAGCATAATCATCAAAATCACATGAATCATTCCAATCAAATGCATCATGATAACCATGCCTCACATCATCATCATAGTGGCCATGCACATCATCATGGAAATTTTAAAGTTAAGTTTTTTGTTTCATTAATTTTTGCAATACCTATCATTCTTTTATCGCCACTGATGGGTGTTAACTTACCTTTTCAATTCACATTTCCAGGTTCTGAATGGGTAGTGTTAATATTAAGTACAATTTTATTCTTTTATGGTGGTAAACCGTTCTTGTCTGGTGGTAAAGATGAAATTGCTACAAAAAAACCAGGCATGATGACCTTAGTTACCCTAGGTATCTCAGTAGCTTATATTTATAGCTTGTATGCTTTTTATATGAATAACTTTAGTAGTGCAACTGGTCATACAATGGACTTTTTTTGGGAATTAGCAACCTTAATTTTAATTATGCTATTAGGACATTGGATAGAAATGAATGCTGTCGGAAATGCTGGAGATGCTTTAAAGAAAATGGCAGAACTGTTACCTAATAGTGCTATTAAAGTTATGGATAATGGCCAACGCGAAGAAGTTAAAATATCAGACATCATGACTGATGATATCGTCGAAGTAAAAGCCGGAGAAAGCATTCCAACAGATGGTATTATCGTTCAAGGACAAACATCTATAGATGAATCCCTAGTCACTGGAGAATCTAAAAAAGTACAAAAAAATCAAAATGACAACGTCATCGGGGGTTCTATTAATGGGTCTGGAACAATACAACTCAAGGTTACAGCTGTGGGAGAAGATGGATATCTTTCTCAAGTTATGGGACTTGTTAATCAAGCACAAAGTGATAAATCTAGTGCTGAATTGTTATCTGATAAAGTAGCGGGTTATTTATTCTACTTTGCTGTAAGTGTTGGCGTGATTTCTTTTATTGTCTGGATGCTCATTCAAAATGATGTTGATTTTGCATTAGAACGTCTTGTAACTGTGTTAGTCATTGCTTGTCCACATGCTTTAGGCTTGGCAATACCTTTAGTCACTGCACGTTCTACTTCAATTGGTGCACATAATGGTTTAATTATTAAAAATAGAGAGTCTGTAGAAATAGCTCAACATATCGATTATGTAATGATGGATAAAACTGGTACTTTAACTGAGGGTAACTTTTCTGTGAATCATTATGAGAGCTTTAAAAATGATTTGAGTAATGATACAATATTAAGCCTTTTCGCCTCATTAGAAAGTCAATCTAATCACCCATTAGCTATAAGTATTGTTGATTTTGCGAAAAGTAAAAATGTTTCATTTACTAATCCACAAGACGTTAATAATATTCCAGGTGTCGGATTAGAAGGTCTAATTGATAATAAAACATATAAAATAACAAATGTCTCTTATCTTGATAAACATAAACTTAATTATGACGATGACTTGTTTACTAAATTAGCTCAACAAGGTAATTCAATCAGCTATTTAATTGAGGATCAACAAGTCATTGGCATGATTGCTCAAGGAGATCAAATTAAAGAAAGCTCAAAACAAATGGTAGCTGATTTACTATCAAGAAATATTACACCAGTCATGCTTACAGGTGACAATAATGAAGTGGCACACGCTGTCGCAAAAGAATTAGGTATTAGTGATGTCCACGCACAACTCATGCCAGAAGATAAGGAAAGCATTATAAAAGATTATCAAAGTGACGGTAATAAAGTCATGATGGTCGGAGACGGTATCAACGATGCGCCGAGTCTTATAAGAGCCGATATTGGTATAGCAATTGGTGCAGGCACAGATGTTGCAGTGGATTCAGGTGATATCATACTTGTTAAAAGTAATCCATCAGATATTATTCATTTCTTGACCCTTTCAAATAATACTATGAGAAAAATGGTGCAAAACTTATGGTGGGGTGCAGGTTATAATATTGTTGCTGTACCTTTAGCAGCCGGTGTTTTAGCATTTATTGGTTTGATTTTATCACCTGCAATAGGTGCTATTTTAATGTCATTAAGTACGATTATCGTTGCAATTAATGCTTTTACATTAAAATTAAAATAAAAGGTAGGCGTTTTATTATGATTAAAAAATTATTTTTTATGATATTAGGGTCATTACTAATATTATCAGCTTGCTCCAATAATGATGAAAAAGATAAAGACACTAATGACCAAAAAAGTGAGAGCCATATGAAGCATAATGATGAAAGTAAAGTTCCAGAAGATATGAAATCGACTAATGAGGGTGAATTTAAAGTGGGAGATAAAGTAACGATTACAGCAGGGCATATGCCAGGTATGAAAGGTGCAGAAGCTACTGTAAAAGGTGCGTATAAAACATATGCCTATGTTGTAAGTTATAAACCCACAAATGGAAATGAAAAAGTAAACAATCATAAATGGGTCGTAAACGAAGAGATTAAAGATGCACCTAAAGATGGATTTAGTAAGGGCGATACTGTTAAATTAGAAGCAAGTCATATGTCTGGTATGAAAGGTGCTACAGCCAATATAGATAACGTGAAAAAGACTACTGTTTACGTAGTTGATTACAAATCCAAAGATAATGGTAAAATCATTAAAAATCATAAATGGATGACAGGAAATGAGCTGAAAGCACGATAAAAATCTAGTTCTAAATTGAGAAATAAATAGATATAAAAATATCCTCCTTAATCAATAATTTAAATAACTTATTATTGTTAAGGAGGATATTTTTTAGTGTGTAAATTAAAAAGAATTTTAGAAGAATAACATTTATCAAAAAACTGTTCATTACCTTATTAATTGAAATTATATAATTAAAAACCGCATCATTTATGATACGCTTCTGCTTATCAGTTGGTGATGCGGTTTATAAAAAAGAGGAAATACTGTTAGAAAAGACTAACAATATTTCCTCTTTTATATATGATTATTAATTGATTTATGCATCAATCCTAATATATTTTATATTTCATAACACGCTATTCAAAAATTTTCTCAGAAGACATTATGCGATTATACTCTAATACAATATCTTCATCTAAAATACGTTCAACAGTTTTTCTGTGTTCTAACTCCAGACGCACATTTTGATAACTCCTAAACCCTAAATCTATTAATCCAGGTTTATTTACTGTCATTATAAAAGTTGCTATTCCTTGAGGTTGAACTCCACCTTTTTTACCAGATTTTATCAACCCATGCGTCACATCGATTGAAGAAAAAGTTGATCCTCCTATTAACAATAATCTTGCTAACTCCCTATTGTTAGCAATTGGAAAACTATCTTTTAAACTTTTTCCGTAATATAGATGTTGCTTATAAATCCAATAAAGCCTTATAAGTGTTTCATAAATTAAAACTGGTATTAATTCTGCCGTAAAAGCTCTGACATCATATCCATTCTTAAACATCCATTCAGATACTTCTGCAAATGTGTAAGTATCTTTTTTATTAGTTTTTAATTTAATATTTCCAAACTGTAATTTTTGTAAAGAAGACCAACCTGGAACTGGTAATCCACTTCCTCTTCCTTTAGATCCACTACTTCCAGATATATCACTCATAATATGACCAAACCAATTATCAGTTGCTTGTATGATTTGTTCAAATATATTTCCTGTTAATTCTTTATTTTTATTCTGTGAGGCTATATTTATAATTTTACCCTCTTTAGTCATAAAAGTTGAAGTACCTGTAAGTTGATCCCTTATTCCAACAATTAAACCTAATAAGCTAGGTTCATGAGCTATTGATAGTAAATGATGGTTATCAGGTGACATCTTACCAACCATACCAACAATATTTATCGAGTCTGCTGTATCATAGCCTACACTATGATTCTTTTCTAAATATCTAATACTAGATTTTATGTCAATATTTGCTTTGTTTTCTTTTAAATTTTTTATTTTACTATTGATTTTATTTATTGCATCTTGTGAATTAGCTTTCTTCTTTTGTTTATTTAACTTTGCTATTTTTTCATGTAACGCATATTTTTTCACTAATTCTTCTGTACCCTTATCCACCATTTTTTGTAAACCTTTGGCATCTTTACCTTTTCCTATAGTACCTACAAAAATAGTATCTACAAATCCAGCTATTAAACCTGCTGAAGTTGCAAACAAGTAATCATCACTGTCTAGCTTAAGTAAATCAAATTTTTGAATCATTTGTTCCGCAACTTTTACTTGTTCATTCTTACTATATAGATTTAAAAATGGACTATCTAAATTAATATTTTCTTTTTCAGCAAATTCTTTATTATATTCAACCGAATCAAAATCATCTCTATCAATATCGATTGTATTAATATTATTGATTTCTATTAAATCCATATTTTTAGACGTATATGATTGTGCATTTTTTAATTTATCTCTTAAGTCTTTATTAATATAATCGCTTTTTATACTTGAAGATTTATTATTACTAGTTCTTTTTTCCTTCAAATTATTTAGTAAGTCTTTTTTCATTTTGATTTGTTGATCAACGTTTTCTTCCATTTTTTGTATATTATAACTTGCTTTATCTAAATTATCCTTAGATCTATTTCGAAGTTCATAATCAACCAATAAATTTTCCGCTGCATTTTTTAATTCACGTTTTTCCTGGTTTTGTTTTCTAGTCATTCTTATCACCATTTAGTAATGATTTTTTCAGACCTGACAAACCTTTTTTAGCCATCGATTTACCCTGAGCGATACTAGAAGATTTTGTATCAAAATAACCTATTTGTTCCAATACTTGATAAGCTTGTTTTAATTCATCTAATGACATATCTTCTCTCAAAGTAGGTTCAGCTTCCTCAACTTTATTATCAAGATCGCCCTCAATTATATAAACCTCTTTAATAACTTCATCAAAATATACTTTATTTATATTCTTAGATAATAGCTCATTATATTTTCCAACATTTAATGATTCAGGAATATGGGTAATATACAACTCATATTCAGAATAATTTTCTTCATCTTCAATTAAACTACCTGCATCTGCTAGAGACTGATTTTGTGAAATTATATGATCTAGCTCTTTGTATAATTCTTCACTTAGTTCGTTTGACTCTTTTAATTTTTTGGCAAATGTTACAGATTTATTACTTAACCAATTGATGTCTTCAATTATATAAGAGTTTGCAATTCTTAGTTGGTTAATTCTTTCATTTAAAGTTTGGATTCTTATACCATATTTTTCTAATTGACCTGTTCCTGAAAAATACTTAATTCCTCTGTATACACCAAATCCTGCAGAAGCAAGTAGTAACACTCCTCCTAAACCAACTGAGCCAATAACAGCAAATGTTCCGATAGAAATGCCGGCACCACTTCCTAAAGCCATTAATTCTTTTGCGACATCCTTAATTTGACTATCTGTCATCTTATTCTCAATTATTTCTTTTTCTACCATGTATGAAGTGATAGATAAAGAAAGTGACAATTAATAATACAGCCATTACTATATACATATTGCCTAACCCGATCTGATTAGTAAACAAACCTAGTATATAGGGCCCAAATCCTAAGCCTAAATCTAAACCGATAAAGAATGTTGAGGTTGCTCGCGCAATTTTTTCTTTTGGTACGACTTTGACAGATACCGATTGAGACGTAGACGTGATATTACCATAACCTAATCCTAATAAAGCACCACCAATTAATAACATCCATGCTGAATGTGAAAATGCAATAACTAAGAAATAGATAGCTTGAAATATAATACTAGTGTATATAACTATATTTTCATTTTTTGCATCCATTAATCTACCACAAACTGGTTTTGAAAAAATTGAGACGATTGCATAGATAACGAAAAAATAACTTGAAGCTGTAATTAAGTCTCTCTCTTGCGCAAAAACTTTAATATAATTAAGAATAGAAGAATAAGAAAGACCAGCTATAAACACGATAATGGCAATTGGAATGGCTTCTTTCGCGATAAAATCTGAAACCTTAAACCCTTTATCCTCTGCTGTTCTAGCAATTGTTTCAAAAGGTACTTTCATAAATATTGCCAAAATCAATGAAATAAAACTCAATACAAGATTAAGTCCAAAGATGACTTCTATTGAATATTGTTGCATTAACAATAACCTAAAAATGGGCCAATGGCTGCACCAAGCACCATACTCAAACTAAAAAAGCTGATACCTTCACCTTTTTTAGTTTCCGGTGTTATATACCCTGCTATTGATCCAGTTGAAGTTGTACAAATCCCAAATGAAAATCCATTAATGATTCTAACAATAATTAAAAATAATAATGAAGATTCTACAAAATAAAAAACACTCGTAATTGTAAATAATACAATTCCAATTAAGAGTACCTTTCTAGGTCCTAAACTATTGATATATTTCCCCATAACAAATCTACCCATCAGTGATCCGACTATAAATAAACCTGCTACCAGCCCAGCCGAACTATCTGAGGCATTAAATTGAGACTGCGCATAGCCTGCAATTAAAACAATCAGTAAATACATATTCAAATTAACCAAAAAGTTAACTACAAAATTCATCGTGAAATTTTTTGTCCAAATTCATTCCATATCCATTGTACTATTTTCCATAAAAAATTGACTTCCTTTCTAGTTACAGTGCCTTCCCCTTAAGAATTAAACGCAACATATATATTGTCTGTTCATATTGACTAAATGTAAAATAGTTTTTAGTATATATAACATATAAGTAATTACTTATGTCATTAAGTAGGGAGCCTTATTAACCGTAACTATAAATATATTGAAACGATCATCAATGAAGGAACAATAACCAAGGCAGCCAATAAACTCTATGTTTCCCAGCCCTATCTCAGTAGTTTTATCAAAAATATTGAAACTGAGTGGAACATCATTATTTTTAATCGTAAAAAACATCCCATTACCTTTACGCCCGAAGGTCAACTTTATTATAAATATCTACAAGAACAAGAGCGACTTTATCATGATGTAACGCGAAAAATCACTAATATTTCAAACTTGAATTCCGGTTTTTTAAACATAGGTGTTACACCTACATTAGCGTTCCATATACTACATAAAATTCTGCCTAAATTTATGAATCTTTTTCCTAATATTAAAATTAACTTAATCGAAGGTAATTCCCAAGACATTGAAAAACAAGTACTAGAGGGTAAAGTCGATTTATGTCTAAATACACTACCATTATGGAATAAAAATATTCAATACACTCAAATCTATACGGAACCGATATATTTAGTTGTGCCACCTCAGCACCATTTATATAAAAGAATCCAACAAAATGAATTAAATTCCAATGAAATCATGTCACTCATATCTCACGATCACTTTATCATTCTAAAAGATAGATACGGACTTAAACAGATCATCAATAAAGTTCTAGAAACATACAACATTTACCCTAATATTATTTTAGAAACTTCAAACGTAGACAATGCCGATCGCCTTGCAATTTCTACAGGCGTCCTCACATTTATACCAAGTAGTTCTACTGAACATAATAGTGACGCCATTTACGTTTAATTAAATCAATCATTTACAAACACAGTAGTGATTGGTTATAACAAATTAGAAAATTTAACAAAAGCAAGTGATCAATTCATTGACTTAACACTTAAACAATTTAACTAAACCACTGCTAGCCACACCTATATTTAATTTTAAAAAGCGATAACTAACACAATTTTTATAGTTAGAGTTGGTGTATCGCAGTTAGCATTTTTGTCCAAATAAAATTGAAAATGTGTATAGAATTGATTGGGGTACCTTTAGCATAAATAATACTTTATATACAGCAAAACTTTGAGGAACACAAAAAACACTAAAGTCGTATGACAAAACGCCATCGACTTTAGTGTTTTTTAATTGGTTTTATAATAAATATTTTCCAGGAAATAATCTATGCGGTATTTCCACTAACTTTTTAACTTATCATACATGCTCATATAGCTAAGTAGCGAGCATGATATGCTTTAATTTCGGTCTTTTCAAATTCATTTTATGAAATAAATAAACTACAAATAAATGTCCAAATACAAACGAGAATTAACAATCCGATACTGAAACGCATTGCCATTTTCATCAGTTCTGATTCTTTACCTACTTTATTAACTGCTGCTGTAGCGATAGCTATAGATTGTGGTGATACAATCTTAGCAGTTACACCACCAGCGACATTAGCTGCAACAAGTAATGAACCTTTTGTACCAATTTGTTCAGCAACAGAGGCTTGAATTGGCGCAAACAATGAATTATTGTTTACGACGGATCCCGTCATAAATACACCAATCCAACCAAGTAGTGGTGACAATAATGGGAAGGCAGTGCCTGTTTTAGATATACCTTGTCCCATAGCATTACTTAATCCACCATATGTTGTAATTTTAGATACTGCTAAAATGAAACAAATGGTTAACACTGAAATCCATAATTCTTTAACTGTGAGACCCAGTAAATGACCAGCCGTTTTAAAGCTCATATTTTTCGCAATAATAATTGTAATGATCGCTGTAATTAAAATCGCTGTACCTGTTTGAGCAAAGAAATTGAATGTCAGTTCATTCGGTTTATTAGTCACAGCATTCATCGTACCCGGCACATTAAAGTTCACAACAAGTGCACTTAGGGCGCCACCTTTTTCAAATAAACCTTTAAATGCTGGTAAGCTCCAGATCATCACAACAATCGTTAAAATGATAAACGGGCTCCATGCATAAGTGATGTGTCCAATAGAATGTTTAGGCACGGCATCTGCTTTTTCATCTTTATTAATTCTGAAAATATTTTTAGGTTGCCATTTTCTTGAGAACAATGCTAATGCAATCATTGCTACAAGGCCAGGGATAATATCAGCCAACTCTGGTCCAGCAAAAGCTGCAATAAGCACTTGTAAAACTGTGAAAGTAACTGCCACAACTAAAGTGGCTGGGAAAGTTTCTTTCACACCTTTAAAACCATCCATAATATACATTAATAAAAATGGCACAACGAAACTAATAAAACCTAACGTTAAATTACCAATTAACGCTACTTGAGATGTTGTTACACCACCTGGCAAATTCAAAGTATCCACAATAGCAATCGGTATACCTACCGCACCATAAGCACCTGCTGCTGCATTACCTACTAAACAATACATCGCAGCTTGCAAAGGTTTAAAACCTAATTGTGTTAATAGTACCGCACAAATGGCAATAGGTACGCCAAAGCCTGCAGCACCTTCTAAAAATCCATTAAATACAAAGCCAATCAATAATAATTGAACACGTTGGTCTCGTGAGACACTCGCGATACTATCTTGAACAATAGCAAATTGGCCGCTTTTTGTAGCAATTTTATATAACCAAACTGCCATGATTACAATAAAGCCTATTGGGATAATCCCTTGATAAAAGCCCTCTAAAGTAGCGCCGCCTGCAATACTTCCTGGTAATTTAAAGAAAGCCATAGCAACAATAATTGTAACGATTAACGTTGTAATTGCTGCATAAACACCTTTCATTTTAAATACAGTCAAACATAATAAAAATAATATAATTGGTATTGCGGCTACAATACTTGAAAGTAGCAAATTATTAAAAGGGTTAAAACTTTCAACTAACATATTTGCTCGCTACTCCTTTATTCTGCTTGTCTTATTTCTTTTGCAATATCTTTGTAGTCAATATCCGTATTTGTAAATGCTTCATCATCGACTGCAAAATGTTGTTCAAATGTTTCAAAGTTTTGAATTTCTACCGTAACATCTGAAACTTCAAAATCCAATACGTGTCCGCCAAAATTACGGTCATCATTAGCGAAATGAACATGGAAACCTGCTGAACCAATACCATGGAATAATTCTGGTGTAAAGAAGCCTACAATAGAACCTTTGATATTTTCTTCAATTTGTTCAGGTTGTCTATTCGCTGAGTTAATCAATCTTGTATATGGTGGTTCTTGTCCTGGCATCATACGTACATGCATTTTTTTAAATGTTCCTGAAATTTTAACAGCAGAGAATAAATTTTCACTTAACATTTTTTCTTTAACTTCATCATAAACTTCTGCTGAAGATTTATTGCTCGTGCTATACGTTTTATCAGGTGTAAATCTTGATACGGTTGCATATGGTGATAATTCGTCACCTTTCAATTCTACAAATTCTTTATGTTCATTGGCATGATAAGCTTTACCATCAACGATAATCACTTCACCATCTGAACCTGTTAAAGTCGCAATACCAATGTCTCCATGTTTTAATAAATCATTGATTGAAGCAGTACCTTGTAAAAGGCCTGCCATCAATGTACCTAGTGTGCCGTGTTGATATAGTACGTTAGTCATAACTTTATTCACTCCTATTTTGATAAATAATTAATCATTTTCGCCGTTTGATTCGATATTAGTTAAAAGCGTCAGGTAACATATTTGTTGAAAGTTTGACATTATCTTTGTAATTCACTGGGATATCAATTAATACTGGTCCTTCAGTTTCGTATCCCTCTTTAATTGCCGCTTCTAATTCTTCTTGATTTGTTACACGTAAGCCTTTAGCACCAAATGATTCAGCATATTTAACGAAGTCTACTGAACCAAAGTCTACACCTGAACTACGTTCATATTTCATTTCTTCTTGGAATTCAACCATGTTATATTTACCGTCATTCCAAATTAATTGAATGATATTAAGATTTTTACGTACAGCAGTTTCTAAGTCTTGTGCTGAGAATAAGAAACCACCATCACCAGCAACGGATACAACTTGTGTATTAGGACGTACTAAAGCAGCTGAAATAGCCCATGGTAACGCAACACCTAACGTTTGCATACCATTACTGAATAGCAAGTGTCTTGGATTGTAACTTCTAAATTTACGTGCCATCCAAATATAGTGACTACCTACGTCTACAGTTACTGTTGTATCATCTGATAATACTTTTTGCATTGACTTAATGACTTCAACTGGGTGTAACACGCCATCTTCATGTGTTGGTTTGATACCAGTTGATTCAAGTATATGCGCTCTTAAAGTTTCTAATTCGTCTAAATGTTTTTGACTGATAAAAGGTTCATCGACTTTGTCAGAAATAAGTTCGATTGTGCCAGCAATATTACCAACCAATTCTTTTGCTGGTTGCATATGATTTGTAATTTCCGCTTGAATTTCATCTATATTAATAATTTTAGTATCTAATTCTTTATTCCAATTGCTCGCTTCATATTCAATTGGATCATAACCAATCGTAACAACGAGGTCACTTTTTCTTAATAATTCGTCACCGACTTGGTTACGGAATAAACCAACACGACCAAAGAAATGGGATTCTAGTTCACGACTAATCACACCCGCACCTTGGAATGTTTCTACAACTGGTAAATTTGTTTTTTCAACTAATTTACGGATTGCATTCGTTTCGTCTGAACTTGAACTTCTCATACCTGCTAATAATACAGGGAATTTCGCGTTTTTAATCGCTTCAATTACTTCATTAACATTTTGTTCACTTGGCACACCTAAGCTAGGTTTTTGGCAAAGTGCAATCGCTTGTGATTCAACCGGTGCAGAAATAACATCTTGCGGTATGCTTATGAAACTTGCGCCATTTTTACCTGAAGTTGCAGTTCTCATCGCATTTGTCATAACTTCTGATAATGACTCTGGATCTTGAACTTCTTCACTATATTTTGTTGAAGATTTTAATAATGCTGCATTATCAATACTTTGGTGTGTTAGACGTAATAAATCGTTACGTTTAACTTGGCCACCTAATGCTAATACAGGGTCTCCTTCTGATGTCGCTGTTAAAAGTCCAGTCGTTAAATTACTTACCCCTGGGCCACTTGTTACTAAGGTAACACCTGGTTTACCTGTTAAGCGTCCAATACCTTGTGCCATCATTGCCGCGTTTTGCTCATGACGCGTTACAATAAGTTCTGGGCCATCATCTTCAAGTGCATTGAATAAATAATCGATTTTAGCACCTGGGATACCGAATACATATTCCACACCATTATTTTTCAAAGTATTTATTACCATATTTGCTGCTGTATAATTTTTGTCAGCCATTTTACATTCATTTCCTTTCAACATTTAATGCAAAAAATCATTAATCATTGCAAGCAATTTAAATTATTCACTTAACAATGTATTAAAAATTTAATCTCATTACATTATTATGAAAAATTCATATTTAATACTCTAAATTAGCGCCGTTCACATTTAGTCCTATACCATGGCATGTCATAACGAATGATTTGCGCTGTAAATTGATTACATACTTATTATAAAACGCTGCAACATATATACCAAATACATATTATCTATCTAACCCATAGAAAAAAGTAATGGTTAGAACATGTGAAAGTTGGATAATTTGCGTGTATATGGATAACTATTATATAGGAAGTTTTTAAAATAGCTGTTATCTTTCCAGTTGCTCAATGTTGATATTAGAAAATTAAACTTTCCTACTTTAATATGTACGCACGTGTACATACGCACGTGCGTGAATAAATAAATGTACAAATATTTTGATAGTCGTGTTTGTTGAAGATTGATCGGGGTAAAATTACATAGAACTATAATTTTTCTATATTTAATTAGCAATGCTATATTATGGAATGTTTGTAAATTTTCTGTTAAAATGAAGTTATACATCAATCGAATAACAAAAAAGATATTTAAAAAATTTATTTCTCTCTATGTTTTAATAGTAGAAATAAAAAAGATTCCATATTAGAATGGCACCTATAAAAAATATGTATTTTAATGATAGGTGATTTAGTATTATACTATAGTTGCAAGTTGAGATAAGGAAAGGTGATTAGATAATGACTACTAACAAAGAGTCAAAAAGCGTTGTAATAATTGGCGCTGGGGTATTAAGTACTACATTCGGTACAATGATTAAAGAATTAGCACCAGAATGGGATATTAAATTATACGAGCGTTTAGATCGTCCAGGTGATGAAAGTTCTCACGAGCGTCATAACGCTGGTACAGGACACGCTGCTTTATGTGAATTGAATTATACAGTTAGACAACCAGATGGTTCAATTAACATTGAGCAAGCGAAAGAGATTAATGAACAATTTGAATTATCAAAACAATTTTGGAGTCATTTAGTTCAAAACAAAACAATCAGTAACCCTGAAGAATTTATTCGTCCGCTACCACACATTAGCTTTGTAAGAGGTAAAAATAACGTTCAATTTTTAAAAGATCGTTATGAAGCTATGAAAGAATTCCCAATGTTCGACAATATTGAATATACAGAAGATATTGAACAAATGAGAAAATGGATTCCATTAATGATGCAAGGTCATAGTGCAGGTGACATTATGGCAGCTAGTAAAATTGATGAAGGTTCTGACGTAAACTTTGGTGAACTTACTCGTAAAATGGCCAAAAACTTAGAAAAACAACCTAATGTAGATGTTCAATACAACCACGAAGTAATGGACTTTAACCAACGTAAAGACGGTAAATGGGAAGTTAAAGTACGTCAACGTAACAGTGGTAGTGTAGAAACACAACTAGCTGATTATGTATTTATTGGTGCAGGTGGTGGCGCAATTCCACTATTACAAAAAACAGGTATTCCTGAAAGTAAACACTTAGGTGGATTCCCAATCACTGGTCAATTCTTAATCTGTACAAATCCAGATGTTATACAAGCACATGATGCTAAAGTATACGGTAAAGAACCTCAAGGCACACCACCAATGACTGTACCTCACTTAGATACACGTTATATTGATGGTGAACGTACATTACTATTTGGACCATTCGCTAGTATTGGACCTAAATTCCTTAAACAAGGTTCTAATTTAGATTTATTTAAATCTGTTAAACCATATAACATCACAACTTTATTAGCATCAGCAGTTAAAAACTTACCATTAATTAAATATTCAATTGATCAAATCTTGATGACTAAAGAAGGTACTATGAACCATCTTCGTACATTCTACCCAGAAGCACGTGACGAAGACTGGCAATTATACAATGCTGGTAAACGTGTTCAAGTAATCAAAGATACACCTGAAAACGGTAAAGGCTTTATCCAATTCGGTACAGAAGTGGTTAATTCTGAAGATCATACTGTAATTGCATTATTAGGTGAATCTCCAGGGGCTTCTACTTCAGTATCAGTTGCATTAGAAGTATTAGAGAAAAACTTCCCTGAATATAAATCAGAATGGACACCAAAAATCAAAAAAATGATTCCATCTTATGGTCAATCATTAATTGAAGATCCTGATTTAATGAGACGTACACGTCAACAAACTTCTAAAAGCTTAAACCTAAACTATTATAGTAAATAGTAGTTTAATGCATAATAATTTTAAAGGATTGTGAAAAAAATGAAAAAACTATTAGTAGTTTCAGTAATCGGCGCTATCGGTTTTTGCGCTTTAAAACGTTATCAAAAACACGTGAATAAAGCACCGAATATCGAATATTAAAAACAACTAACAATTGTAGGGCTTCAATTGAGAGTTTAGAACGACCCCCACTCTTAATTGTAAAAAGACTAATTCGCTTGAGCGAATTAGTCTTTTTTTATATTTCCAATCTTCTTAATCATGCTTCGAATTTCATTACACTTCTCTCAAACCAATTCAAAATACTCAAATTAATAAAATTCATATTTCCCAAAATTCATTCCAACTATATTCCAAATATAATTTTATATAGTATTATTTTTATATATTAATCATTTCATAAAAATTAGGAAGCTCATATGACAGAATATCTATTGTTATTAGGTGCAGATCAGTTTTTAAGAGAACATGCTTACGCTGGTGGCAAAGCAATCGGTGATTTTCAAATATGGACAGCAATTCAAAATGCAAAATATAAGTACAATGCGTATTTTGATTTTTGCATTGATGCCAATCCTTTAAGCTATGAAGAGATAAAGAAAGAGATAGCATATTATCAAATTCAGGGGTACGAACCAAAAAGCATCGTCCCCTTAAATGATTGGACATTAGAAGTAGCTAATCAATTAAATCGAGACTACGGTTTGCCTTACCTTGAACCAAAGGTTATTAAAGCTTGCAGAAACAAGCACATCATGAAATCCTTATTTGAAAAAGCAAACATTCCTACAGCAAAGTCGATACAATTTAATGATGCAACAGAATTGAAAGAATGTATCAAAGAATTTACTTTCCCAGTAATTATAAAACCAATGGATTTTGGAGGCAGTGATGGGGTTTACTTAGCAAATAACGAAAAAGAATGCATGGATGCCTATAGAAAATCGAAACAAATTATGGAGACTTATGCTGATACCTTTCATGTATCTAAAAATAAATTTCTGATTGAAACATTTATTGATAGTGATGACGAAGTTTCAGTTGAAGTGTTGTGTGGTCATCATTTTTATGAGGTCATTACAGTTACCGAAAAATATTTATCTCCCAGACCATGGTTTACTGAAATGGGTCATTTAGTCCCAAGTCACAGATATAAAAATGAAGATATTAAAAACCTTGCAATCCGCACGTGTCAGACTTTAGGTATTACGCGAGGCGTTGCTCATGTGGAAATAAAAATCAAAGGCGACCAACTCTATGTCATAGAAGCTGCTGCTAGACCTGGTGGTGACGCTATAATGGACTTAGTTGAAAATGCTTATGATATGAACCCTTATCAACTCCATATTTCTATGTACATTAATAATAAAGTTAAATCAGCAGATATATTCACACCAAAACGTACGTCTGCTATCGCTTTTATGAAAGCTAAAAAAGGTAAGATACAAAATATTAACTATCCTGATATAGCCAATGATTCTGAAATAAAAAAAAGTAAATTTATTAAAGGGTATTGGAGACAATGTAACCGATCCTGAAAATTGGAGCAGTCGTGAAGGACTTGTGTAGTTTAGCTGGCCTGAATTATCGACTACAAAAACTTTCAAACATATTCATAAAGCCAATGAACTGGCATCTAAAATTTTTGATTGTAGTGATGCGCATCATGACTAATTATTTAATAATCACTGCATTATACCGTTTTATCTGTTTAGCCTACCTAATTCTTTGCTTAGCAATTAGAAGTAGAAATAAGATGATGCATCTTACCTCTATAAACGAATCATCTCCACCCAAGTCATCTGTAAAATTAATACATTATTTTATGAGCATGCTATTGATTTTATTTTGAGTGCAGCAGTAAATCAATGCAATCTTTACATGGCAAAATCAGAGGATAATGAAAAGGCATTACGTGAAATATTATATGTCATTGATGATCAGTACACTATTTTAAAGACTTTGTTTAAAAGGTCGGATCTTAATATAGTTAAACAAACATTATCAAAGAAAATGCGCGACAACATGAATCAAGAAAATAATGAAATTACAATCCAATTTTTATCATCAGCTGTAGTAGGCATTATTGTATGGTGGATTGAAGCATCAAAACCATGTGATATTGATACTTTAACAACAGAGCTGTCCGTTTTATTGGAACCCCATTCAAAGCACTTATAATGCTAAAATTGATTGGAGCATAAAGTTTATATTAAATCGTGTTATAAATTGGGAGTCTGGGACATAAATAAATGTCTCAGTCTCTTTATGTACAATAAAAAAGAATATCTAAATCATTAACTAGTCATTTTTCAATGTCTATCCCTATGTCACTCAACAAAAATTAAAAGTTATAGAATTTATACATAAAATCGATTTAAATCCAAAATAATTTCAACTCTAGTTTAAACTGCGCCTGTTTTATAATTATAAACACTATCTTCATCATCCCCATTAAAAACATTAGAAATTTGTTTGAGAATGTCCTCAGTTATCATAATTAGATCCCCTTTCACTAATTATAGCCTCACAAATAAAGAAATTGATCTTTACTATTTCTATCTCAGTCGTTAAAATCGTTCCCTTTTATGTTCAAACTTTTTCTACATTAAACTGATTTTAAAAATTAATTATTTTAATTATAACAATTTAAGAACTTCTGTTCCCTATAAATATTTATATGTCTTTAGAGTATAATTAAAACAAAATGAAGAAATGAGTGATTTGATGAACAGCGATTGGGGACATGAGTTGCAATCAATAATTGGGAAGATAGATCCAAAAGATGTAAAGAAAGTACTTAATGATTCAAACAAATCATATGAAGAAATAAACAATGCTAGTAAAACTCGTAATAAAAATGAATATTCAATGAATCTTAACGAGATTATTAAATTAGAGGTAGAATTCATTTATTACAATAATGTTAAAAGCTCTACAGATATTAGTGAGGCACTTGAAAACAAACCAGATAAATGGGAAGATGATGATTTATTTATACCAACCAAAACGAACTTTTCAGCAAACTTCAAAAAGTTTTGTCATTACCTTGGTATCAATCCAGATAACTTTAAAAATGGAAAATCCTTTGCATTTAAACCTAAAAGTAAATATGTAATACATGATATTTTATCAAACAACTCTGATTACCTTCATTTTTTAAAGTATGGTGCTAATGAAAAAGACTTAAATCATATGAATAAAATCAATGAAAACCTTTTTTATTTTATTAAAAATGAAATAACAGATTCCACTGATTATGAGACAGCTCTGACAAATTATTACTTATATTTTTTAGTGAATTCAAATGTCGAAGTAGGTATTAAATCTAAAATCGTAGATATTATAACCGTACCTGACCTTAATAATAATCAAAAATTAAATGTTCTAGAATACTACTTAAGCGAACTAGCAGAGTTGAATGACGAGATAAACTCAAAATTAGCTGAATATCAATCGTATGATTATAACAAGTATTTAAAACATGAAACGCGTGTTCCAATAGATATTAATTTAGCTAAATATATTACTAATAAAGAAACACAATCTTCTGCACCTAAAGATTTAATACTCAAACTGTTAACTAATAGTGAATTAGTCGGCCAACCGAAATTTACTAAGGAACATAGAAATAAACTCATTTCTGAATTAAAAAAAGCATTAAATTATCATTTAAATAAAAGTGATAATTATTCAGAATTTTTTTATATTACAACTAAATAGTTATATACCAATGAAGTATCGACTAATGTCGGTACTCTTTTTTTGTCAATATAATTTTCAATTATTATTGTATGGAAATTACTCCCCTATTTTCCGAACTTACACCTGTCGTTTTTCATTATATATTTATACATGTATTCGGCCGATACATAAATTAAAATAGTCGGAGGTAAATTATTATGAAGTACAAAGGTGAAGATTTTAACGAATTTAAAAGAAGAATTTTAGGTGCTGCTTTCAGTCTATCTGAAGATATTACATTTACATTTAGTGATTTAAACTTAAAATCTGGATTTACCTGTTCAACTGAAGTTCAACAAGATGTTGGTCGCTGGTTTGCATACTTTGTAAAGAACACGCCAAGTGTTCCATTTGTCATTATTGGTAAGAATAGCAACGGGAACTTAGTGTATCGTAAAACAGGACCAAATCCAATGCGTCACAAAAGTAACTGGAAAGGCGGTAACAACTAATGACTAACAACATATTCAAGCAATATCCATACTGGTTAGATTCAACTGCATGGTATGAACTTATTCGAGCAAAAAACAAAAATGACGAAGATAAGATAATTCGTTTATCTAGTCCAATCATCATAGAAAACAAATTTCTCGACCCTACTACAGGGGTTGAGAAATTGACTATCACGGATGGCAAAAATATTGAACGTATTGAAACGTCAGATATTCTAACGACACAAAAGTTACCTAGACTGGTTATGTTTGGGTTTAGCATCAATGAAAAGTACATTAAATCGCTAGGTAATGCACTACAATTAATGCGTCAATCACTGCCCATTTCTACATTGTATACAGGTGTAGGTGTCTTAAGTACTGATGAAGGTACTGTCATTTCATTAGATGAACCATATCTTTCAAAAGACATCGAGCAGTCTCAGGCTGATGAAATCATTTGTGAAACAAAGTATGACTTACAACCTAAAGGTACATTTGAAGGCTGGTGGCAAATGTATCTTGATGAAGTAAAAGGAAACTTGTTACTGGAGCTTGCAGTAGTATTTGCTGCTTCTTCATTAGTTACGGCTTTCCTAAAAACAAGACATGAGGTCGAGTTTGCGGGAACCATCTTCTCATTTATGGGAAATTCAAGCACAGGTAAATCGACTGCAGCCGCTTTAGCTGTTTCAATAGCCGGCAATCCTACTAAAGGTAGCAATACTCTGTTTAGATCATGGAATGGTACTAGAAACGCGCTTGAAGGATATTTAAGTAGTAACTTTGGTGTGCCTATCGTATTAGATGAATTGTCAGCTGCAACCTTCAAAGACACTACTGGATTGTTGTACAGTTTGGCAGAGGGACAAGGCCGACAACGCTCTAATATTGATGGTAATGTCAAAGCACTCAAAAATTGGGGCACCACAGTGATAAGTACGGCAGAACACAGTATTTTAAATAATAGTGCACGTAATGATGGTTTGAACGTCCGTACGATTGAAATATCTGAAGCCTTTACAACAAGCGCTGACAATGCAGATGCAATTAAAAGGGCTACATCGGTCAATTATGGACATATCATGCCATTAGTAGCTGAATATCTTTTAAAACGTGAAGACGAAGTAATTAAATGGTTTCAAGCGGAACATGATTGGTTCAAAAACCAACTAAAAAATGAAACGAGTAATACTGGTATTCGTATGTTCAAACGCTATGCAGTGATTACGACATCTGCTCGGATATTCGAACGTGTTATTGCTATACCTATCGATATGGATGCAGTAAGAGAATACTTGGTTAGTTATCATTTGGAGTCAGTTTCAGAACGCTCACTAGCAGAGAAAGCTATCGAAATCATTGTTCAGTTTGTAGCTCAAAATCGTGGCAAATTCTCTGAAGATAGCAAACTCTCAACAATGATAGAAAATTATGGACTTATTGAACTTAAAAAAGACCATATTCAAGTTAAAATGCTTACCAATGTATTCAAAAATATGTTGGACGAAAATCATTTTCAAGATGTAAACACAGTTATAGATGCTTTACGCGATAAAGATTATATCCAATCTGACCGCAACCGTAAAACTACAAAACGTAGTGTCCCAGATTCTAATGGCAAAAAGAAGACTATTGTCTTTTACCATCTTAAGCTAGATATGACTTATGCTTCAATGTTTGGTTTGAGTTCTAAAACAGAACCTAGCATACCACCACCATTCGTTGATAATACAAATAAAAATTTGCTAGAAGATTTTGTAACGAAAGCTAAAAAATCCGAAGCAAATGACGATTTAGGATTATAAAATATCGCTATAACACCCTAAAGGCTGTTGTAGCTTACTTAATCAAATACTTGGAGGAAATTAAAATGAATACCAAATTCAAATTAACACAATACACATTATGCTCTTTGGTCGAATTAGAGAATCAACAATTAGTCGTAAACTATATTGATCATGACTATGATATAGAATCCTATACGTTAACTGAGACACAACGTAAACTCTTGATACTTTATAAATTGCACCCTGAATTTATGAATGAGGTAGCTCTCACTAATTTCTTTGTGAAAAGTACAAGAGACGACAGAATGACTGTTTATCATATTATCAAATCCTTAAATATTTTATAGAATCGGAGGTCTTTTCATTGGACGAATTAATCACATTACTCGCTGATTTAGTGATTGAAGAAATCAATCACTCTGATGACTAATAATAACGCCCAACACCTCACTGGTGTTGGGCTTATATATAAATTCGTTCATAAATATATATTATCAATTTGGAAGGAGGAAACAGGATGAAACAAGCAATAGGTTATCTACGTCAAAGTACACTCAAACAACAATCACTCTCAGCCCAGAAACAAACCATCAAGGCATTAGCCGAAAAGCATAATATTCAACACATTACCTTTTATAGCGATAAGCAATCAGGACGCACTGATAAGCGGAATGGTTACCAACAAATTACTGAACTGATTCAACAGGGACAATGTGACGTATTATGTTGCTATCGTCTGAATCGACTTCATCGTAATCTAAAAAATGCATTAAAACTCATGAAATTGTGCCAAAAATATCATGTTCATATCTTAAGTGTTCATGATGGCTATTTTGATATGGATAAAGCATTCGATCGGCTTAAACTCAATATTTTCATCAGCTTGGCCGAATTAGAATCTGATAATATTGGCGAACAAGTAAGCAACGGGATAAAAGAAAAAGCGCGTCAGGGTAAATTGATAACTACACACGCCCCCTTTGGTTACCACTACAAACGTGGTACATTCACGATAAATAAAAATGAATCACCAACGGTAATTGCCGTATTCAATTACTATCTTCAAGGTAATGGCTATAAAAAAATTACACAGTTCTTAGAAGAAGATAACAAACTACTCAACCGGAAACCTTATCAAGTACGTAATATTATTATGAATCCCAATTACTGTGGTCGTGTTATCAATAAATATGGACAATATGACAACATGTTTCCGTCTATTGTTTCTACAAATATGTACGAACAAGCGCAAGCTCTACGATTGCAAAAACAAATCAAACGAACACCTTCAGACAATCAACTCAAACAAAAAATCAAATGCCCTTATTGCGGGTCAACCCTTACCAATATGACAATTAGAAAAAAGAACCATGCATTACGTTACTATGTCTGTTCTCGAAATATGAATGCATCTCATTTTGTCTGTGAATTCAAAGGGATTAATGCGCCAAAACTAGAAACTCAAGTCTTAACTACATGTCAGGACTTCTTTCAAAATCAACAACTTTACTTAAAAATCAACGATGTAATTCAAAAACGGATCAAAAAGCAAAGGGCCCTAGAAACTAAGAGCACACTTACACAAGAACAATTGATAGATAAACTAGCTAAAGGAGCCATCGATGCAGCATCGTTCAGAAAACAATCTCAATCATTACTTCAACAATCAAAACCAACACTATCAATAAATGAGCAACAAATTCAAAGGTCTTTTGAAAATGTAATTCAACAACACTTCACGTTAAGCATGTTATACCGATATATTGATGAAATTCATATTTCTAAAAACAAAAGCCTCGTGGGAATCTATTTCAAAAATGAACCGCTAAACATTGTAAACCAAGCTACGCAATCATCGATTGCTTAATTAATGAAAGGATGAAAAATATGAAAGAAATGAAAAGAAAATCTGTAGGATGTTATGTTAGAGTTTCAACAATTTCTCAAGACATTGATAAATTTAGTATTAATGGTCAAATTACACAAATAAAGGAATATTGCCAATTCCACGGATATGAAGTTTTTGATATTTACGCTGACCGTGGTGTTTCAGGAAAAACAATGAATCGCCCTGAGTTACAACGCATGTTAAAAGATGCTAAAGAAGGTAAATTAGATTGTGTTATGATTTATAAAACAAGTCGTTTAGCACGTAACACATCTGACTTGTTAACGATTGTTGAAGGTTTACACAAGCAAAATGTTGAATTCTTTAGCTTGTCCGAAAACATGAAATTCGACTCAAATAGCGGAAAATTACTCTTGCAGATTTTAGCTTCCTTCTCAGAATTCGAAAGGAATAACATCGCAGAAGGAGCGTATATGGGGCAATTGAGAAGATCCCAAGAAGGCTATTATCAGGGCAATTTACCGTTAGCTTATGATAAAATACCTGACAGTAAACATGAACTCATGATTAATCAACATGAAGCCAATATTGTGAAGTATATCTTTGAATCTTACGCTAAAGGTCATGGGTATCGTAAAATTGCCAATGCACTCAATCATAAAGGTTATGTCACTAAGAAAGGTAATCCATTTAGTATTTCAGCTGTTACTTATATTCTCTCAAACCCATTCTATATTGGTAAAATCCAATTCGCAAAATACAAAGATTGGAATGATAAACGACGTAAAGGATTAAACGATAAGCCAGTAATCGCTGAAGGTAAACACACGCCTATTATTAGTCAAGATTTATGGGATAAAGTTCAAGCACGTAAGAAGCAAGTAAGCAAAAAGCCACAAGTACATGGTAAAGGAACAAATCTTTTGACAGGAATAATTTTTTGCGAAAAATGTGGTGCGGCATATGCAGCTTCAAATACAACCAATACACTCAAAGACGGTACTAAAAAACGCATCCGCTACTATTCGTGTAGTAATTTTCGAAACAAAGGTTCAAAAGTCTGTTCTGCGAATAGTGTTAGAGCTGATGTTATCGAAAAGTATGTTATGGATCAAATACTCGAAATAGTCAAAAGTGATAAAGTTATCAAACAAGTTGTCGAACGTGTCAATCAAGAGAATAGAGTCGATGTAGCTGCGCTCAATCATGATATTGCTTATAAACAACAACAATTTGATGAAATTAACACTAAACTTAAAAATCTAGTTCAAACCATCGAAGACAATCCAGACTTAACATCTGCACTCAAACCAACCATTCATCAATATGAAACACAACTCAATGACATTACAAACCAAATGAATCAACTAAAGCAGCAACAAAATCAAGAGAAACCATCTTATGATACGAAACAAATCGCTCTCCTATTACAACGAATATTTCAAAACATAGAATCCATGGATAAATCACAACTCAAAGCATTATACCTTACGGTCATTGATCGTATCGATATTCGTAAAGATGGGAATCATAAAAAGCAATTCTATGTCACACTCAAGCTCAATAATGAGATTATTAAACAACTTTTCAATAATACTCAGCTCGACGAAGTGCTTCTCAGCACTTCGTCTTTGTTTTTGCCTCAAACTCTTTACCTTAAAATCTAATAAAAAAAGCAAGATGCATTTATGCACCTTGCCTATCACTTATCTTCATCATATTCAAATGGAAACCTGTATGGATCGTCCATCAGACGCTGTCTTTTTTCGTCTAGTTTTGGGATATCCTCCTCATCTGCAATAGCTTCATCATAATTCAAACCTAATGCATTGAGAGCATCTTCAAAATCCATATCTTTTTCCTGCATGTAAAACCAAACTCTATCAGTAATGTATATTCCATCATATAAATGATAACCATCAATGGAACCATTCATATCATACTTCAAGTCATCATCTGAATAATGACCATATTTACTAAAACTTACCACTAGCTTCAACTCCTTTGACTTTCACTTTATATTACACCGAAAGTCAAAGTTAGTCAAAGTTAAATTATATATATTTCAACTTATTTTCTCAGTGTCCTTTCGTCATTCAATAACACCTATCTAACAAATATCTTCAACACGCTAACTACTCATGACTCAATGTGAAGCTTATATTGATATGACGAAAGAACATCCCAAAATAAAATACAAGCGGGATAGTAACGTGATTGGATAACTTCATGTATAAGAAGGATTACGCAAGCGTAATCCCAAAATCCCGTTATTATTTATAAATAAATAATATAAAAAGAAAAAGTAAATCATAACCACACCTACAAATCCAAACTATATATAAATATATAGCTATATTTCCTAAGAAATCATCGGGATAACGGGATTTCCTTGTCATATCAACAATTATCACGACTTTCGATTGGGATCTTTTCTGTATTTCAGTGGGATTTCTAAGCGAAACAAACGTTATTTCAAACTTATATTATCAATAAGATGTATCACGTACATACATCAATCAAATACATTAGGAGGTCATAACCATGACACTAGAACAACAACTCAAGCATTATATAACCAACTTATTCAATCTGCCAAAGGAAGAAAAATGGGAATGTGAATCCATCGAGGAAGTCGCTGATAATATCCTACCTGACCAATATGTAAGGCTTGGTCCACTTAGTAATAAAATACTTCAAACCTATACCTACTACTCTGACACACTTCACGAAAGCAATCTCTATCCTTTCATTCTCTACTATCAGAAACAGCTCATAGCCATAGGCTATATCGACGAAAATCACGATATGGATTTCTTATACCTACACAACACCATCATGCCCCTTTTGGATCAACGATACTTACTAACAGGAGGACAATAAAATGCATAAATATATCAAACTAACACAATTAGTCATCACTATCCTAAGCGAAATCATTACATGGATGAAAGAATCAGAACGAAAGGAAAACGCTTATGAATAAATATATAACACGGGGGATTGCCAATAGCTTACCTATCTCCTTACAAAAACAATTATGGCAACTCGTCTCTAAACGTGAAAACGAACAGTCCAAGGAACTAGAAGCAATAGATTACTTTCATATCTTCCAGTTCAACATGCATAATGATCAATTATATATCAAACACAAACAAGAACGTCCTGAGTACATCAAAACACATAAAGCGAATTATTCAAAAGCTATCAATATAAATAAGGTCTATATTATCCGAGAAGATGATGTAGACCTTTCTTATTACGTCATGTTACTACCGGAAGAATACTAAAGGAAGTGAATACTATGAATACAATCAAAAGCACCATACACACAGAAGCAATTTTTAGCGACGATGAACAACATCGTTACTTACTCAAAAAGACTTGGGATAAAAACAAACCCGCATGTACAGTGATAACGATGTATCCTCATTTAGATGGCGTATTATCACTCGATCTTACAACAGTTCTTATCCTCAACCAATTAGCAAATTCTGAACAATATGGCGCTGTATATCTTGTAAATCTATTCTCTAATATCAAAACACCTGAAAATCTTAAACATATCAAAGAGCCATACGATGAGCACACAAACATCCACTTGATGAAAGCGATAAGTGAAAGTGACACAGTGATACTAGCTTATGGTGCCTATGCGAAGCGGCCAGTTGTCGTCGAACGTGTTGAACAAGTGATGGAAATGTTAAAACCTCATAAAAAGAAAGTCAAAAAGCTCATTAATCCAGTAACGAATGAAATCATGCATCCACTTAACCCTAAAGCACGTCAAAAATGGACGTTGAAATAAAAGGAGGATTATCTATGAACCATGACACTACACAATCAGATTGGCATAGGGTTGCTAGTTGTTTAGAAACGCAAGATTACGTTTCAATAGTTAAAGGTCTAATAAGTCATTTCACAGCAATTGAAAATGAAGAAATATTGGATAAAATCTATGATGATTTTATGAATGATGATTGTATTACAACGGTACTTAATAATGATTTACAGACAATTATTAACTATTATCTATCAAAATGAAAATTATACTACTTACAATAAAAATTGAGCATCCTTCACTTTGCAGTGAGGGATGCTCTTACCTTTATTTTTTTGATTAATATTTTACTTAGTAAATTTTACATTAAATTTAAAAGTATTATACAATTAAATTATTAGTTTCTAGCGAAGAAATACGTATTAAATTTATTATTAACTGTAGCACACTATCAAGCAATTGTACTATTAAAAGGGAGTGGTCATTTAATGAAACAATATGTTTATCAAAATGATATTAATTTAATAAATTCGTTATATGAGAGCGATTTTTGGAAGATAATAAAAGAAGACGCAGCATATTATCATAAAAATAATAAATTCAAGAAAGATAATGCTATACGAATACTTGAATCTCTAATTAAATCAATATATGTAGATCCTGATGGTTTTGATAAAGCTCTTGCAGCTGAAATGCAAGATTTCTATAACAAAATGCAAGAATCACAATACATCAAAGAGTCTTATTATCTTAGTATTAATCACCAGAAATGTAGTTTAGATGCTCTCATCGGATGGAAACCACTTTTCCGATATAGAAATGGAGATAAAAAATGGTTAGATGACTTAGAACTTATTAGAGGAAATAGAATGGGCCATTTAGCTTTTCCAGTACAAAAAAATTCTCTTAATCAACTAAGAGGAATTTTATTAAAAGATAGAATTGATTATACTCTATTTGATATTAAATTATTTTATGAAAATGCAGCTCATTTAAAATTACAGAAAGCTTACGAACAAGAACCAACACAAAAATGGCTAAAATCATTTGGTACTTTTAATCAATTTATAGAGCGTATGCAATTGAATTACTTCGTCTATAAAGATCCCATCACATTTAAATATGATGTTATTGACTTATCATTGCCATATAATAATGATAAGTCACATTGCTTAAAAGAAATTCCCAAAAAAATTAAGCTTGAAGAAGCTTATATTACGAATATACTTAATTATATTAAAAAATGTGGCGAAGAATTATCTACTATCCATATGGACTTAATGAATGATTATTATGTATAAAATAAAAGAGCCCCCTTCACCGTAAAGTGAAGGGGGCTCTTTAGCTTCTTTCATTATTTCACTACACTTTCTTATTTATAATACGCTTCTAATTTTTCTAACGTAATTTCTAAGCCAACAGTACTTAACGCCTTTTTTCTTTCATTAAATAGTTTTTCAAGAATAGGTTTTTTATCTTCGAATTTACCATAATGAAGTAAATTATGACAATGACTACAAAGTGAAACGATGTTCTCCATTGTATCTAAACTACAATTTTTATAATCGAAATCTTTATATTTACTAATCGGTATTAAATGATGTGGCTCTGTATAACCCTTACCAGATTTTCTTTCGAAGATTTTATCTTTTATATTGTATTCACACTTGTAATCAGCACGAGTTAGAGCATCAGCTGCAATTTTAAAGTTTCGCTTAGGTCTTTCTTTTTGTAGAGAAGATACTGTTGTCATCTCTTGAGGCTTTTGATGACCATTCCACGTAGGTTTTGATTTTTTTTGATTTTCAATTAAATCGTCAATCATTTCTTTTTCAGAGGAATCATAATCACCAACTTTTTCCTCTTCAATCTCTACCAATGTATCTTTTAGGACTTGAATTGTAGATGTATTTTGATTAGACTCAATTGCTGCTTTCAATAAATAAATAGCATGGTTAGTGTCAATTGAACACATGTATTGTTGTTTTCCAGTTCCCTTTATTGTAAAAGCACTATCAGTCTTATGATTTGAAGCTAACCAAGCTTTATGTTGAGGTTTTGTAATTTCAAGCGGCTCTTCTAATTCGTAATAATCAGTATTCACTCTATAACCCTCATCATTCCAAGCAGCACCTTTATTGCGTTGATATGATGGCTTTTTAGCTTCGAAACAATTCGTCTGTGCAATGCTTATAGCCATCAATTTTCCATCAAAATTATGAAGAATAAAATCGTCTTTTTTTATGTAAGTCATCGTTGTATAGCCATTGTTTCTACGTCCACTTTCATTCAACTTTGGAGACCACACAAATCCTCCATCTCTCTCATCATAATAAGTGTCACCTTGAAACACATAAAATATTGCCATCTACTTTATTCCTCCTAATCCTTATGTCTTTAATAATTGAAGTTTAATATTTCATTTACATATAATGATTGCTATACGTTACTAATTTGTTCTATCAAAGTTTCTCTATCTTCATAGAATGGTTCACTTGTAAAAGTATAAGTACTCCCTTTTCGATGTGTTTCATACATTTTCACTTTTGTTATTTTGTTATCATTTTTATTTTTCTCAATAAAGTATTCAATAGCAAAAACAATTCCTCTTATACTTCTCTCTTTTGGAACTTTACATAATAGGCAGTTATCAGAACTATACAAACATTTTTTGTAAAAAGCATTGTTTACGCTGTTTTAGTACTTTAATTTTCTTCGCTTTGTTATTAATAATACAGTCTAATTTTATGAAGAAAGAGCCTATTTTAATCTGTTCACTTTTATCTATTAGAATTAATAATGTTTCTTTTGAATAATCTTTAAAATATAAGTGAGGAATTGTACTTCCAATAACGAACCTATTAAAATTCATTGTTTTCAAATAATAAAACAGGAACTTAATATCGATATTTTATTAACTAAAATCGTCACATCATAACGGCTTTTATATTTATCTTTTACACTGATTTGATTGGTTACTTGGAATTTATTCTGACACCATTGTTTTAAATTCATGAAATTCAGATATAAATCAGTATCATCATCACGTTTAAGTACATAACTATCGCGTAATTGCATCGCACTATCAAATACAGATTTACCGTTAATTCCCGTCATTAAACGTTCAAATTCACGGTCTGTTATGGGTTTCCCATTTAATTTATCCTTATGACGTTCATTAATTATATTACGAAAATTATCATGTAATTGTTCAACGTTAGGTATATCTACGCGCTCATATCCCAAGTTTTCTAATTGTTGAAGGATTTCATTTTCCAACGCATATTCACTTTGATATCCCATAATTTATCCACCTTAATATTTAATCATTACCTTTAATATAGCAAAAATTATTAATTATTAGTATTGCCTACAGCATTTTATATATATTAAATAAAAAACCAAGTCATTAATTGATACTCTGAAGCATGCTATAAATGCCTTAGTTTTATCCTTTCTTCTTTCTTAAATTTTAAAAGCTTATAGTAAAACTAATACATTGTTATAACATTAAATTTTGATTTTTTTTCATCAATCATAAAAGCAACAGTATGAGATTTAAAAGTATTATTGTAAGGCACCCACATTTCTATATTAAATTTGTACCCATATTCAAATTCCTCTAGATTAAAAATATCTGAACTTGAAAATTTACTTTCAATTAGTTCTTTTAATTCTGTATAACTTAATTTCAGTAACCCTGAATTTTTTAATGTCTCCCTTTTTTTATCAATCAAGTATTTATATTTATCAGGCTTTAATACTGAGATATAGTCATTTAATTTTATATTTTTATTCAAAATTAAACTAATATTATTTTCAAAATCTTTTTTATCTCCTAATATATTTCTTATTTTGGGAACTAGAAATAAGTGAAATAAGTGATCTGTAACCCCAACTAAATTAAAATTATATTCACTGAAATTGTATCGTTCTATAATGTCCTCTCCATATAATTGTGGAAGAATTATATTATTTTTATATACTAAACCTAATGGAGCTAATGATAAAATAGATTGAAATATTAAATCATTTCTTGATTTAATATATCCTATATAATATTTTTTTCTTTTAAATTATTATTAATATCATCTATTAAACTTTTTGAAGCACCTTTTATATAAACAACAAAACAATCTGAATTTATAGGTAACTCTCTGATAATATTTTCACTTTTGTTAATATAAGAATACACTTTTTCTATATGTTCTTCTTTTAGTAATATATCCCCATGATAAAGAAAATAGTTACTTTCTTTAAACTTTGGTTGTGATATTACATCAAGCAATTCTTCGAAAACCACGCTTCCATAATCAATACCATTCAATTTGTCTATTTCATTAATATTAAATAGTAAAGCTAAATCTTCCTTTTTTTTAGTTGTAGGAATTAAAGTGTTTTTTAATTTATCATAATCAATATTTTGTTCATTTAATTCAGTGATCAAATTTTCATGTTCGTTAAACACCTCATTAAATTTTTTATTATTTATTTTATCCTTTTCTTCCCCTATCTCCTCTAAAAGAATTTCAAAAGATTCCATTACTATATTATCTCTACTATTTAATAAATATATTTTTTTCATGTTTTACTCCTTGATTAGTCATTTAACAATAAATTTCTTTAATTTTCACACAGTTATGCAAAAAATTATTTTCTATAAATATTATCTACAATTTTCTAAAATATTTATTAAGTGAAACTAGTTTCACTTAAGTTGATCATTTGTTTTCTTGATACTTATCTTTAATTTAAAGTATAAAAAATGTTTAATTCTCCTTAAATATCCTAGACGTTTACTTTGTTGTTACCTCCAAATACTGGTCATATTATTTGATAAAATAAATCGTCGTCCACATCTTTTTATAGTTCCACTATTATCAAAATTATTACAACAATTAATTTACTATCTTTTTTATTCTTTATTATAGATGTTTTATTCTATGTATATCTTAGCATAATCTAGATTATCTCTAAAAAAAGTCCTCTTTAATCCTTTCATTTATATATTATTAATTACTATATATACATAAAACCGCTACTAATGAGGATATGGAAATCCATCTCTACTTTATTGTTTTCTTCAAATATTATCTCGTAGTTTACCTCGTTCATTAAACAAAAAAGTGGATAAAAAACCGCATCATTTATGATACGCTTCTGCGTATCGGTTAATGATGCGGTTTTTCAGCCGCTACTTAAAGGGGTTTTGAACATCTCATACTATATGAGATTGATAAGAAGTAAAGTTATATTTTTATCATAGTGATGCTTTTTAATAAATTACATCAGGCTAATATGATATTTTAAAAATTTAATTATGTAAAAAATAAAAATAGAACACTTAGAAATGGATATGAAACTTTAAAATTATAGCTTATATATACTGTTTTACTGAATTGTTTCTGTTGTAATCAAAAGTGTGCATTTATAATTAATCTATATAAAAGTTTAACTAAAAACATTTTTAGATAACTAGAATGGAGAATTTAAATGTCAAACTTTAATAAAATATACCACAAACCTAATGGTTTGGAGAAAAAGATTATAAATATAGTTAATCGTAAAAAAGTATCAATTATATCAAGCGTTAATAGAATGCGAGTGAACCATATTAAAGATGAATTAAAAAATGTTGGTGTCAATATTAAAATTGTTAAATTATAAAGGTAAAGCCAAAAGTGATGTGATTTCATTACTTTTGGCTTTTTTAATATTATAATAATGGCGATAATAACCTTGATATACCTTCTTTAAATTTAACCCAAATACTCCTCTGCTCATAAATTTGTTTAGTTAACTTATAAGATAACTTCAAATCTGTTTCAAAAGCAGTTCTTAGTTCTTTTGCAATATTTGTATCATATATGAACGCATTGATTTCAAAATTTAACGTGAAACTCCTATGGTCCATATTAGTTGTACCTACGCTAGCGACTTCATCATCTATTATAAGTATTTTTGAGTGCAAAAACCCATTATTATAATGGAATATATTTACTCCTGAATCTAGTAATGAAGCAACGTTATTATAAGTGGCCCAATAAACAAATGGATGGTCAGGTTTATTAGGTATCATTATATTGACATCAACACCACTTAAGGCGGCTATTTTCACAGTATCTAAGAAGGCTTGATCTGGAATAAAATAAGGCGATTGGATGAATATTGATTTTTTCGCTGAAGATATCATTTTTAAATAACCGTATTTTATTTGTTCCCATATTTCGTCAGGCCCACTAGATGCAATTTGGACACTAGTTTTCCCTTTAGTTTTTATAATAGGATAATAGTGTTCATTAAAGTTTAATCTGTCTCGTGTAGATTGTGAATTCCAATCAAGCATAAATCGTAATTGGAGTGCATTAACTGCATCTCCAATAATACGAAGATGTGTGTCTCTCCAATATCCAAATTTCTTTTTCCCCCCTAAATATTCATCCCCAACGTTGAAACCTCCAACGTAACCAATATAACCATCGATAATAACAATCTTCCTATGGTTTCTATTATTCATTCTCAGATTAATTAGAGGTAATTTTGAAGGAAAGAAAGCTTCAAAATGCCCTCCCTTTTTACGAAAGTTATCAAAATCTTTAAGCGAGAGGCTTCTAGAGCCCATATCATCATAAAGCATTTTAACTTCCAAACCATCTTCTAATTTATGTTCTAAAGCTGACAAGATAGACTTTCCTAATTTATCATTTCTAAAAACATAATACTGAATATGAATATAATTTTTTGCATTATAAATATCTTTTAAAAGTGAATTAAATTTTTCTTTTCCATCTGTATAAATAGAAATATCATTATTATTAGTTAAAAAAGCAGAATTATTGTGTAATAACATCTGAATCATATCTTTATATCTGAAAATTTGATTGTTAAATTCTGAAGAAGTATTATTATTTAATGATTCAAGTTGTTCATCTACGATTGATTCAATTTTAACTTTATCATCTTTATCTAATCTAAAAATATGGTCACGCTGTATTTGTCTACCGAATAGCAAATATATTATAAAACCTAAAATAGGTATAAAGACTAAAATTAAGATCCAAGCCCATACAGCCCCAGTGGAGCGTCTTTCCATAAATATAATTATAAATGCAAAAATTATATTTAATATAAATGCGCCAATCATAAATGTGTTAATAATTATGTTCGTGTGGTTGTAAAATATCGAAAAAACATCTATCATATGAAACCTCCAAATTAAAATGTAATAAAATTTCAAAGACTAATTATAAATAAAATAGGTATTTTGTAATTAACTAAAATAAAGGGCGATTGTGGTCTGATTTATGACCGACAACCGCCTTTTTGGAGGAGTTACTTTAAAATCAAAAATGCTATGAAAAATTCGCTACTATTTATTCACAACTTTATCGATTAATTCATTTAATTTCTTAATATTATTACTTTGTTGAGTTAACAATTCAATCACATCGTTTTTACTTGCATAATTGTTTGTGTTATTTATTTCATTATGGAAGAAATCATTAACGTTTGTATCTCTGTCACTATCATGTTTTTGTTGTAATTTATAATTTAATAAAGCATTGTATAAAAGTTTATTATCATCATTATTATTTGATAGTTCTTTGAAAAGATACTTAGTCTGATTGTCTACAAATATTGTATTACTGACATTTTTGTCGCGATCCTCATATATGTTGAATGTGCGATTGTAAGGTTGATGTTGATTTTGTGTGTTAGCTTTTGGCATTAATTCATTAAGTTCTGAGCCTTCAACATCAATTTTTGGCAAGATACGATTTAACCATCCAGGAATATACCAAGATGCTTTACCGAATAATTTTGTTAGAGCTGGTATTAGCAATAATCTAACAACAATAGCATCGAATAAGACACCAAAACCAAGCGCAATACCTATAGATTTAATCATGACATCATCTTCAAACACGAATGCTATAAACACACTAAACATGATGATAGCAGCTGATAATATTACTGGGCCACTTTCCTTAATACCTACTTTTATAGAATGATCATTATCCCGTGTTTTAGTATATTCTTCGTGGATTCTAGACATAAGGAAGACTTCATAATCCATTGCAAGACCAAATAATATGCCTATGGCAATTACAGGTAAGAAAGATAGTAGTGGACCAGTTGTTTCAATTCCGAATAAGTTATTTATAAATCCGTCTTGCATAACAAATGTAGTAAAACCAAGCGTCGCAAGAAGAGAAAATATGAAACCAAACACGGCTTTTAACGGAATAATAATAGAGCGAAAGACTACCATTAATAAGACGAAAGCAAGTACAATAATCACACTTGCAAATAGTGGAATCGCATCACTAAGTTTTTGAGACATATCAATATTTACAACGCTTTGACCTGCTATTTCGGTATGGAAATTGTATTGATTTTTAGCATCGTCATTGTAATCTCTCAAATCTTCAACTAAATCATTAGTAGATTTAGCATTGGGTCCTTTTTCTGGAATAATAGACACTATCGCATAGTCTTTATTTTTACTTAGTTGTGGTTGTGTTGCCATATCAACGTTTTTCATGTCATTGATGTCTTTAGATAGTTTACTTAAATCATTTTGTAGTGATTTAGCGTCATCTTTTTGGTCTTTGACATTTACTAACATAGCAATTTGGCCATTAAATCCTTCACCGAATTTATCAGAAATTATATCGTATGCTTTTTTCTGTGTAGAAGTTTCTGATTTCACTCCATCATCGGGAATGCCTAAACGCATATGCATTACAGGTGTAGCTGCTACGACTAGTATAATAAGCGCAATTAAAGTAGCCGCTAATGGTTTACCAACCACGAATTTAGACCAAAATGTGTCATTATCATTTTTGAACTCAGATTTAGTTTTTTTCGGTTTAATTTGCTTATGGAAAAAGCTCATTAAAGCTGGTAACAATGTGAGTGACGTTAAAACTGAGAAGAGAACACTTATTGCAGCGCCGAATCCCATAAGACTTAAGAAGTCGATACCAACTATAGATAAGCCACATACTGCAATAATTACAGTTATTCCAGCAAATACGACAGCACTTCCAGCTGTACCTATTGATAACCCAATAGCTTTAATATAGTTTGTACCTTGATTAATAAATTGTCTGTACCTAAATAATATAAATAACGCATAATCTATCCCTACAGCTAAGCCAATCATTACTGCTAAAGTTAAAGCAATATTAGGTATATCGAAGAAATAAGTTAAAATACTAATAATACCCATACTACTACCCAGACCAATGATTGCGGTTAGTATCGGCATACCTGCAGCAACGATAGAACCAAAAGTAATAAGTAAAACGATGAAAGCAACAATGATTCCCATAAGTTCAGCGCTTCCGCCTTCGTCATCTTCTTGCATCCCATTACCTGTTAATTCTGTTTGAAGATTATGTTTATCACTTAAATCTTTTAATTCGTCTTTAATGTTATCTCTAGAAGAATCTTTTAGAGAAGTTTTAGAAACATCATAATCAATATCTACTAAAGCTGTGGTTTTATCTTTACTGATTTGTTTTGTTTCATAAGGATCAGAAACGCTTTTTACATCATCATCATTGCCTTTGATATTATCTAATGTTTTTTGGATATCTTTTGAGGTACTTTCTTTAACAATACCATCATCTGCTTCTGATTTTATTACGGCTCTAATTTGAGCTTTTTCACCATCTTGCCCAAATTCTTTTTCAATTTTGTCATTAGTATTTAATGATTTTATACCGTTCATAGTAATATCACTGTCAAATTTAGGTGAACTTACTAATAACGGAATCACAATAGATAATAATAAAACAGACCAAATAATGACACCCCACCATTTATGTTTAGCCATAAATGTACCTATTTTATACAAGAACTTTGCCAAATTTTTGCCTCCTTAATGATTTAGTGGTAAATTTTATGCATACAATGTAGATTGCATGATTTGTATACTAAATGTACTTTTAAAAAAATAAAAGTGGCAATTTATTTTAAAAGTAGCATAAGCTACAAATAAGGAGGATTATATGTATAAAAATAGTGATTTAAGAATTATTAAAACACAAATGGCATTAAAAGGAGGACTATTTAAATTGTTAAAAAAGAAACCCTTTATGAAGCTAAGCATTAATGAAATATGTGAAGCGTCCTTTGTTCATAGGACAACTTTTTACAGACATTATACAGATAAATATGATTTATTAATTAGCTTATTTGAAGAAATTACTAAAGATTATTTTTCGAAAGACATAAAAAAATTAATCAACAACCCTTTTCAATCTATTTATCAAGCATTTGAAAATAATGAGGAAGAATTAAAAAAAATTAATAAAATACAAAAGGACGACAAAGATTTTAATGATAATATACTGCAATTTTCAATAGGGAAATTATCTAAAAATATAAATTCAAACTTAGATCATTTAGAAATAAATGATGACGTGCCTAAAGACGCCATATTTTATATTTATAGTTCTTTAATTGATGGTCTTGGTAAATGGTCAACAGATACAAACAAAGAAATATCATCTGAAGAAATAGATAATATCTTTCACAAAATTATTCATCTAGAATATAAAAAATAAAATTTAAAACTAATAACCAAACAAAGTGAAGGGCACAGCTTCAAAAAATGATATTGAAGGTCTTCAATTATTAGTGTTTTAAGCAAAAAAAGAGCGGATCGAAAATAAACGATCCGCTCTTTTTTTATTAATAAATTTTCTCGCACGTTATTTTATGTCA
>ERZ794963.3-NODE-3-length-190222-cov-104.747396_pt1 | contig 190222 bp, 193 predicted proteins | sample MGYA00375740_ERZ794963 | MGnify/ENA primary metagenome ERZ794963 (study PRJEB30138, sample SAMN05968720) | food fermentation metagenome | isolation source: fermented_meat | host: inoculated_fermented_meat_time_40_first_replicate;inocula... | place: Italy... | reverse complement strand
AATTATCAAATGAAATTATATTATTTCATCTGACAACCCTAAAGGGATTATTACAATATTGCAGGGGTTCTTTTTTTGCATTTTAATCTACCAATGTTAATTGACTTTGAGCTGCTGCCAAACGCGCACTTGGCACACGGTATGGTGAACACGAGACATAATCAATGCCCAAATCACGATAAAACGGCATCGCTGCTGGATCACCACCGACCTCGCCGCAAACGCCAATCGATAAATCAGGTTTGGTTTGACGGCCTTTTTGAACCGCCAATTGCATCAAAGCACCGACACCATCTTGGTCAAGCGTTTGAAAGGGTTCAGCCGGCATCAAGCCTTGTTGCTGATAATCCGGCATAAAATGGCCAATATCATCGCGGGAAAAACCATACGTCATTTGCGTTAAATCATTGGTGCCAAAACTGAAGAAATCTGCGGTCGCTGCGATTTGATCCGCAACTAAACACGCCCGCGGAATCTCAATCATTGTGCCAATTTGATAAGTTAGTTGTTGCTGATTTTCTACCAAATAGTCGTTGATGGTTTGCTGTAATAGTTGCTTTAGATATGCCATTTCAGTCGCTGTGCCAATTAGAGGCAACATTATTTTAGGAGCTACAGCATGGTGGTGCGTTGTTTGAACCGCCAAGGCACTCTCAGCAATCGCTAAGACTTGCATTTGGTAAATTTCAGGATAGGTCACCGCCAAACGACTGCCACGATGGCCTAACATAGGATTAATTTCCGCTTTGTCAGCAATCCGTCGCTTAATTTCAGCCAGACTAATGCCTAGCGCGGTTGCTAATTCAGCCTGTTCCGCTTCATTTTGCGGTAAGAATTCATGCAATGGTGGGTCTAACAAGCGAATTGTACATGGTCGCTCTTCAGCTAATGAAAAGATTTGCTTAAAGTCAGTTATTTGGAGGCTTTTTAGTGCCGCCAACGCCACTTGGCGATCCGCTAATTCAGTTGCTAAAATCATTTGGCGCATTTTAAAAATTCGTTCTGGGCCAAAGAACATGTGCTCCGTCCGTACAAGTCCTAACCCCTGTGCGCCAAATTCAAAAGCAGCCGCCACTTCTTGAGGTGTCTCAGCATTGGCCCAAACCGCAAAGGGTGCAATCTCATCACACCAACTGAGCACCGTTGTAAGCGTTGTTTCATGAACACCGGTTTGTTGGGGCAACGCCCCTAAATAAAGGTGACCGGTATGACCATCCACCGAAATAATCGCCCCTTCTTTTAAAACTCGGCCGGCAAAATGCGCCTCACGTTGTTCATAATCCACTTGAAGCTGCTGACAACCAACGACACAACAACAGCCCATTCCTCGGGCAACAACTGCCGCATGCGATGTCATCCCACCACGACTAGTAACAATTGCTTCACTGATTACCATCCCATCAATATCTTCTGGTGACGTTTCTTGGCGAACTAAAATGACTTTTTCACCAGCTTCGTGTGCCTGTTGTGCTTTTTGGGCGTCGAAATAGATCGCACCAGTAGCAGCCCCTGGACTCGCTGGTAACCCAGTCAATAACTGTGTTGCCTGTTGCACCGCACTAGTTTCAAAAAGTGGGTGTAACAACCCATCAATCATCGTCGGCTTCAAGCGACTAATCGCGGTTGGCCGATCAATCACCCCTTCATCAACTAAATCCACAGCAATTCTAAAAGCAGCCGGTGCGGTGCGTTTGCCAACCCGTGTTTGTAAGACATATAACTGCCCAGCTTCAATCGTAAATTCCATATCTTGCATATCCCGATAGTGGGCTTCTAATTGATTGGCAATCATTTTGAATTGTTCATAAATTACTGGCAATTGCGCCTTTAACGTCGCAATTGGTTCGGGGGTTCGAATCCCCGCCACCACATCTTCACCTTGTGCATTCAATAAATATTCGCCAAACAAACCAGGTTCACCAGTTGCTGGGTTCCGAGTGAACGCAACGCCGGTTCCACTTTGCCCCTGATAATTACCAAAGACCATTTGTTGCACGTTGACTGCGGTTCCCATGGCACCGTCGATTTGATTTAAACGTCGATAAGTCTGCGCACGTGGATTCTGCCATGATTTAAAGACAGCTTCAATGGCCAGTCGCAGTTGTTGATCAACCGACTGTGGAAATTGATATTGTCCGGCCGCTACGTACAAGCCTTTATAGGTTTCAATCAATTGTTTTAAATCAACTAACGTTAAGTCTGTATCCTTTTGAACTTGCCGTTTATTTTTAAGCGCCGTTAATGCCGCTTCAAAAATTGGCTTATCAATACCGTAAACCACATCCCCAAACATTTGAATCAACCGACGATAACAATCGTAAGCAAACCATGGATCATTGGTCATTTCAGCTAAGCCGATTACCGTTTGATCGTTTAACCCTAAATTCAAGATAGTATCCATCATCCCCGGCATTGAGATTGGTGCACCACTGCGGACGGACACCAATAACGGCTGCTCAGCATTCCCTAATTGCCGCTGCGTCTTTTCTTCAAGAATATGAATCGCTTTCATTAATTCGTCTTCTAAAAAGCCCGCCTCTTGTTTAGCACTTGCTAAGTATTGTCGACAAGCAGCCGTTGTAATTGTAAAACCGGCTGGCACGGGTAATCCTAATCGCGTCATTTCCGCTAAGTTGGCTCCCTTACCACCTAATTCTTGATTGGTTAACGTTTGATCTTCAGCAAAAGCATAAATACAGTTCATGATAGCGCCTCCAAATTTTATCGATAACCGCATTATATAGTGTGTCACATTACAAGTCAATAGTGTATCTTATAAATTTTAATAGGTCACGCTATTATGTGAATATATTGCAATTAGCGTAACGCTATCCTATAATGAATTTATTGAACCCGATTTATTCAAAGGAGCGCTTATGGAATTATCTAACCGTCAACAGGAAATTATCAAAATCGTCAAAGCGAATCAACCCATTAGCGGCACTAAAATTGCTGATCAATTACACCTTTCTCGGGCAACACTGCGCAATGATTTCGCAATTTTAACGATGACCGGCATTTTGGACGCCCGCCCTAAAGTTGGCTACTTTTACGTTGGCCAAGAAGTGATGCCGCTCTTAACCGATGAACTCTACCAAGAAACAGTCGGTCAACTGATGGTCCCACCTCTTTTAATCCCTCAAACGACAACGATTGATGAAGCGGTCACGCAACTATTCATGCACGATGTTGGGTCGCTTTATGTAACGGATGAGCAGTCAGGTTTGCTAGGTGTTTTATCACGAAAAGACTTACTGCGGGCAACCATTAATACAACTAATACACAAACTACGCCTGTTGCCATGATTATGACGCGAATGCCAAACATTACAACGACCACCGAGGAAACATCTGTCTTACACGCCGGTCAACGGTTAATCGCCCATCAGGTTGATTCATTGCCAGTGGTTGCAATCGACGGTATCACCGTCATTGGCAAAATCACCAAATCAATTATTATGCGCTATTTCATCGAAGCCGGACTACACAATCAATCATAATTTTTTGGAGGATTATAAAATGTCAGCGATTCCAATTTTTATCATCTCAGATTCAATTGGCGAAACTGCTCGAACAGTTATCGCAGCGGTTAACGCGCAATTCCCCGCTTCAGTCACCCTTAAAATTCAACGCTTTCCGTTTATTACCGATCAAAAAACATTAACCCCCATTTTGCAAGATGCCCATCAAGAACAGGCAATTATTGTCACAACACTTGTTAACCACACGCTTCAAGAAACGGTGACGCAATTTTGCCAAGCCAAGCATTTAACCTTAATCGACCTTCTGTCTTCGCTGACCACCGCCATTAGCGAACGCAGTCAAACCGCATCGCTGGAAACCCCAGGCTCATTACGGAAACTTGATGAACACTATTTCCATCGCATTAGCGCCATGGAATTTGCCGTTCGTTACGATGACGGTCAAGATCCACGTGGTTTATTAGAAGCCGACATCGTTCTATTAGGTGTTTCGCGGACCTCAAAAACGCCACTCAGTATGTATTTGGCCAACCAAAACTATCGCGTGGCCAACTTACCACTCATTCCCAACGTGCCATTACCAAAAGAATTATTCAAAGTGCCCGCCCATAAGATTATCGGTCTAACCATGCCACTTTCAACACTGCTAAAAATCCGCCAAGAACGTTTGGCCACCTTGGGATTACCGCAAACAACGAACTATTCCAATATGACAACCGTCGGTGACGAGCTTGCCTATGCCAACCAGATTTTTGAACAATTAAACGCCACGACGATTAACGTTGCTGGTCGCTCGATTGAGGAAACGGCTAGTTTAATCCAAACCTTAATCTAAAGATTAAGGAAACGACTTAACCTTTTTTAAAGAAAAAAGCCGATTTTTATTCATAAAATATCAATTGTTTGATAACATTCCCCGGCTATACTGTTGTTATAGATTAAAAGGAGCGATCGATATGCTAATAAAAAGCCAAAACATTGAATCCGTTAAAATTAAAAGTATTGATAGTCAAGATAAGGTCCTCGCGACAACCGAGTCCGGCGAAATTATCGAACTACATATCACCGATCAACAAAAGAAGGATCGGCTTTTCTGGGAATCATTGGTGAACGTTTTACGCGCTGAACTCTGGCTCCCCCTCAAAAAGAAAACCCATGAACTCTTACAAAACGACTGGTTAGCAGAACCAGAATTAAATTAACTAAAAAGAACGTTGACCAGAAGTAATTCTAGCCAACGTTCTTTTTTAGTTATTTTGCACCTTGCCATTCCGCAATGTACTCGGCCACAAAATCTTGCATGACTTGTGTTCTAGCGGTTGCGATTTCTCGCGCCACTTGCGTATTCATCGTCGCCGCGAGTTTGAAGAGCTTTTCATAAAAATGATTAATCACCGTTGAAGGTTCCCGATAATTAGCCTTGGTTAACTCGGCCCGTGGTTGAATTTCAGGATCATAAGCCACCCCATCGTGAGCGCCGCCATACATAAAGGTCCGGCCAATACCAATCGCGCCAATCGCATCCAACCGATCCGCATCTTGAACGATTTGCCCTTCTAAACTTAATGTCTGGTGCTGATTAATATTTTTAGAAAATGACATATGATCGATGATGTCAAAAATCGTGGTTGATTGCATCTTATCAATGCCATTTTGGGTTAAAACAGCCGCTACGCTTTGGCGGGCTTGTGCCACATCGCTAACAATTTTTTCATCAATCACGTCGTGCAATAGTGCGGCTAATGTAATCGTTGTTAAGTCGCCATCACCAACTTGGCGTTGAATTAAGCGGGCATTATTGACAACCCGTTGAATGTGATCAAAACCATGGCCACTATGCTCCTGAGCTAACGCTGTTCGTACGAATTGTTCAATTGCTTCAATTTGTTTTTGCATAACTGCCACCCTACTCTTTTAATCATTAAAAAAATTGCAACCACGGCTGCGGTTGCAATTCGTTATGTTTATTTTACTTGTTACCCGGTTCTGAAGCAATAATTTGCATGTTACCTTTTAAGTCCCATGACTTAATGCCAAATGGTAAGACAAAGTGCATATTCTTATGAATTGGGTAGGTTTGACCATCCGCAACCAGTTCACCTTCACCGTCAACCACTGATAATAAAGTATAAGGGGCTGTTGTCCGATCAAAGTGTAAATCACCCTTGACCAACCATTGGTAAACACTGAAAAATGGTGACATTGGGGGTTGCACATAAGTTGTGATGGTTGAATCCCCAACGTGTTCTGTTTGAATATTCAAAACAGGATCTTGATGGGGAACAATCGTGGTATCAATTGATTGTTTTAGATGCAATTCACGTTTTTCACCCGTCTTCGCATCTACTCGATCATAATCGTATAACCGATAAGTCGTATCACTACTTTGTTGCGTTTCAAGGGCCATAATCCCCTTATTCAAGGCATGAATTGTGCCACTTGGGACGTAGAAAAAGTCGCCTGTTTTAACAGGTACTTTGCGCAATAAGTCATCCCACTTACCCGCTTCAATCATTTCCGTTAGTTCTGCTTTGTTTTTAGCATGATGACCATAGATTAAGTAAGCACCTGGTTCGGCATCTAAAATATACCAACATTCAGTCTTACCTAATTCTGTAGGACCTTCATGAGCAGCTGCATAGGCATCATCTGGATGGACTTGAACTGATAAGCTTGCTTCGGCATCCAAAATCTTCGTTAATAATGGGAAAACTTCCCCTTTGGCATCGCCAAAGTAATCGCGGTGTTGAGTCCAAGCTTGATCTAATGTGAGGCCTTTTAAGGGACCATTTTCGATTGTGCTGGGACCATGTGGATGTGCTGAAATCGCCCAGCATTCACCAATGTCACCATCTGGTAAATCATAGTCGAAGGCTTCTGCTAATTTGCGGCCACCCCAAATTTTTTCTTGGAAAACTGGTTTTAGAAATAATGGTTCTGTCAATTCAATCACTCCTAATGCACTTTATTTATCAATGTTTCTATTCTACCATAAATGAAAGCGGATAAGACATGGTAGTAACTGTTTTTAAAGCGATTTCGTGATTAGCCCTTATCTTCAGCCAAGAATTGATCCACAATCATTGTCCGACGATCAAGAAAAGTTTGATTATCTGCTGTCGGGTGAATCCGATTGCTCAACACTACCAAGCCTGTCTGGCGTTTTCGATCGAGTAACATAAATGTCCCTGTAAAACCGGTATGATAAATCAATGGTGTCTGATCTGCCGTAAAACGTAAATCCCAACCCAATGACCGGCCTAGATGGGCTGGTGTCCAGTCGCGGTATAAGCCCTTAACACTTGCTTGACTAACAGGTGCCTCAGCAACCTTTAATTGCCCTAGTTGGAACTGCGCAAACCGCACAACATCGTCTAGGGGTGCAAATAATCCTGCTGCACCACTATGATTTTGCAAAACATAACTCTTCGGGTCATGCACAACACCTTGAATAAGGCCTCTAGTCGTTGTTAGTTCGGTGGGTACTGCTCGGCTTGCTTCTGGGGCAAACGTACTCTCGGTCATCCCTAAGGGGGTTAAAACCAGACTTTGAATTAAGTCTTGAATTGGTTTGCCATAAATCACTTCTGGCATCCAGCCCAAATACAACATGCCGATATCCGTGTAGACGACCTTTTTCCCAAAATTAGGCCCAACCGTCAATTGCGTCAACAGCGCTTCTTTTAATGCTGGCGCAGCTAACTGATTACGATTAGGAATATAGCCCTCTAAGCCCGATGTGTGAGTCAAGAGGTGCAAAACCGTCACCCGTCGATCTTTAAACGCTGGTAAAATACTATGAACCTTGGTCGTAAGTGACAAGCGTCCTCGCTCTAACAAACGGAGAATCAACGTCGTCGTCCCAATCACCTTCGTCAAAGACGCTAAATCGTATAATTGTCCTGGTTCTAACGGGATTAGTTTAGGCGTCAGTTCTGAATAACCAAGGACCTTCGTCGTCACTTGCTGGCCTTCAATCACGGCATATGAAACACCTGGTACAACCTCATCAGCCACTAACGCCTCAATTTGGTGAATCGTTTGTTCAAATCGCATCTCAAAACCTCCTATTTGAATCAATACTATTAGTATACGCCATCTAAAAAAAGACACCACCAGTTTAACCTGATGGTGTCTCTTATTTAATAGCGATTTAAATCTCGACGTTCCCTGAGAATTGGCTGTTATATAGATCAGCGTAAAAGCCGTCTTGAACCATCAATTCATCATGTGTGCCGGTTTCCATAATTGAACCGTGATTCATCACAATGATATTATCCGCATCCCGAATCGTTGATAAACGATGGGCAACAACGAAACTCGTTCGATTTTGCAATAGACGTTCCATTGCGTGTTGGATATGAATTTCAGTCCGCGTATCAACAGAACTGGTTGCTTCATCCAAGATTAAGATATCTGGATCGGCCACAAAGGCCCGGGCAATCGTCAATAATTGCCGTTGACCTTGTGAAATATTTGAAGCTTCTTCATTCAAGACTGTGTTATAACCTTCAGGTAATTGACGAACAAAGCCATCAACATGGGCTGCTTTAGCAGCTGCCAAAATCGCTTCGTCTGAAGCTGATTCATTACCGTACTTCAAGTTATCCCAAATCGTCCCGGTGAATAGCCAAGTATCTTGAAGAACCATCGCAAAATGACTCCGCAATTCTTCCCGACTCATATCACGTGTATCGACACCTTTTAATTTAATCGAACCGCCACTAACATCGTAGAAACGTTCAAGTAAATTAATAATAGTTGTCTTACCAGCCCCGGTAGGACCAACAATCGCGATCATTTGGCCCGGTTTAACTTGTAAATTATAGTCCGTCAACAAGAGATCCTTGCCTTGGTAACCAAATTCAACATGTTCCATTTCTAATTGGTTGGCATCATCTTGCACAACTGGGACAGTTGAAGGTTCTTCAGACATATCTTCTTCATCTAAAACAGCAAAAACCCGTTCAGCTGAAGCAATCGTTGATTGAATTGTGTTTGCCAAGTTAGCCAATTGTGAGATTGGTTGTGAGAATTGTTGTGTATATTGCATGAAAGCCTGCATGTCCCCTAATGTGACTTGACCGTGTGAGACGCGAATCCCACCGATAATCGCAACGAAGACGTACCCTAAGTTATTGACGAAAGTCATCAATGGCATGATCACCCCAGAGATAAATTGGGCTTTCCAAGCAGCTTTATACAACTTTTCATTTTGTTCTTCAAACGTATCAATCGTCACTTGTTCCCGGTTAAAGGTCTTCAAGACCACTTGACCGGAAAAGTTTTCTTCGATTTGATTATTTAATAAGCCTAAACTCTTTTGTTGTGCAGCAAAGAATTTTTGCGACTTAGGTGCGACAATCCCAACGACAATTAAACTCAACGGAATTGTGACCAAAGCAATCAGCGTTAATTGCCAACTGATCGTCAGCATCATCCATAAAACACCGATAAACGTTACCGTGCTGGTCACCATTTGCGTTAAACTTTGTTGTAGCGTGCTGGCAATATTATCCATATCATTAATCGCACGACTCATGATATCCCCGTTTGAATGGGTATCGTAATAATTGATTGGCACTCGTTGCATCTTATCTTTCAATTCCTTACGCAATTCATAGACGGTTTGTTGTGAAATCCGCGTCATAATAAATTGTTGTAAGAAACTGAAGACGGCTGAAGCAAGATACATCAAGATCACCGTCATGATAATGTGTTGAATCTTATCGAAATCAATTGGTAAGCGATCCATTGCAATCCCAGCTTTTTGCATGGCATTGCCTTTCATCACCCCTTTAAAGATTTCAGTTGTTGCTTCCCCTAAAACTTTGGGCGTTCTAATCTGGAAAATAACGGAGACAATCGCCAAAACAATGACAAATACTAAGGCAATTAAACGGCTCGACATGTATTTCAATAAACGATTAGTTGTGCCCCAGAAATTCTTAGGCTTTTCAACGACGCCACCCATGCCGCGACCTGGACCGTGACCACCTTGTGGCCGGTTTGTTGCTGCTTTTTCTGCCATTAGGCTTCATCCCCCTCTCTGATTTGTGAATTGATAATTTCTTGGTAAGTTGCATTTGTTGCCTTTAATTGGGCATGCGTGCCTTTACCAACCATTTGGCCTTCATCTAAGACCAAGATTGTATCGGCATCAGCCACAGTTGAGACCCGTTGTCCAACAATGACGACGACACTCTTTTGAATTTCAGTATCTTCCTTCAAGGCTTTGCGTAAAAGGGCATCCGTCTTGAAATCTAAAGCTGAAAATGAATCATCAAAAACATAAACTGATGCGCGTTTAACTAATGCCCGGGCAATCGCTAATCGTTGACGTTGACCACCTGAGAAGTTACCGCCACCTTGTTCAACGTGACTGTCTAAGCCACCATCAAGTTCGCTAACGAAATCCTTCGATTGGGCAATTTCAAGTGCATGCCAAATCTGATCATCAGTTGCATCCGGATTCCCATATTGCATATTTTCGCGAATCGTCCCTGTAAAGAGATTGGCTTTTTGCGGTACAAATGCGACTTGTTCATGAATATCATGCAATGTCACATCTTTGACATTTAACCCATCAACTTGGACTTGGCCGGCTTCAACGTCGTAAAAACGCGGAATCAAGTTAACCAAGGTTGATTTACCTGAACCAGTCCCCCCGATAATCGCAACGGTTTGACCAGCAGATGCTTGGAAATCAATCTTCTCTAAGGCTAATTTTTCTGCATTTTGGTAGCGGAAGTTAACATTATCGAAGGCCAAGCTGACAGTTTGATCTGTAAAACTCTTGGGATTTTCTGGATTTTCAATTGGTGTTTGTAAATCCAAGACTTCATTAATCCGAACGGCTGATGCTTGTGCCCGTGGAATGAAGACGAAAACCATTGAAAGCATCATGAAACTCATTAAGATTTGCATCGCATAAGTCATGAAGGCTAATAAGTTCCCCACTTGCATGGCTTGATCAGCAATTAAGTGACCACCCATCCAAGTGATTGCAATGTTTGTCCCACTCATAATCAATGTCATCACAGGTAACATGACAGACATGATACTGTAGACCTTTTTAGCATTTTGTGTGTAATCTAAGTTCGCATCGTCAAAACGTTCCTGTTCGAACTTATCGCGACGGAATGCACGGATTACCCGCACCCCTGTTAAGCCTTCACGGAAAACTAAGTTAATCCGGTCAGTCTTCTTTTGCATCGCTTTGAAAAGTGGCACGGCAAAGTACATCACGACACCGATAAAGATTGCCATCAATGGTAAGACAACGACGAAGATTGATGTTAATTGCGCGTTCTTTTGGTAAGCCAAGAAGCTGGCACCAATCAACATAATAGGGGCCATGATCATCATTCGTAAGAACATCATTACCACATTTTGAATTTGAACAACATCATTGGTCGTCCGTGTAATCAGTGAAGAGGTCCCCACTTGGTCCATTTCATCGTGTGAGAAATTGATGACCTTTCGATAAATATCTGATCGTAATTTTTGCCCCAGACCTTGTGATGTCTTAGCAGCTAAATAAACGTTACAGATTGCGGCTAGGATACTGATCAATGAAAAACCGAGCATTTTAAAGCCGGCTTGCCAGATATAATCAATATCTCCTTTGGCAATCCCGTTATTGACAATATCAGACGTCAAATTAGGGAGATACAAGTTACTGACAACTTGAATCACCATGAATAAGACAGCACCGAAAACGGCTAAGCCCGACATTCTCTTTTTTGCAAGTTTAATCATGCGTTTTGTTCCTTCTTTCTATTCTACTTATCTTGAACGCTCGCGCCGGTTTCTAACCAACCAGTGACTAATTCGAAGTGTTCGTAGATTTGTTCTATTGTTAAGGCTTGCTCAGTATCACGATTTAAATAATAGGAAGCAATACTTTGAAAAACGTTATTCATTAATTGATGGAGGAGCAATCTAACAGCATTCGGCTGCGTTTTATCAATTTTCAACAAACTAAAATCAACATGATCCATTAAAAACTGAAAGCCCTCCGTTTGATGTGCATGCATCAATTCGGGCGACATCTTGCGCCGATTTTTGAAATCCATGTGTAAAAATAAGTGCCGATAGAACTGTGCATTCTCACCATTAATGGCTTCATTCGCCATTGCCTTGAAGAAAATGCGAATCGTCTTGAAAAGATCACCCTTGGTATCTAATAAGAGCTGTTCTAAATCCTGTTTAGAACTATCACGCAGCAAACTGAGGTCGTAAAAGAAAATATCAGCCTTATCTTCAAAGTACTGATAGAAACTACCCCGTGGAATTTCAGCAGCTTTAATAATGTTGCTAACTGATGCTTCATTAAAAGGAACCCGTGAAAATTCGGCATGGGCGGCCTTTAATAACCGTTGCTGTTTTTCTGCCGGCAACCGAAAAAAAGTTTTTTTAGGCATGCGTTAAGACTCCTTCCAACTAAAAATGACATACCGTCGTAAAATATGACGTTCTGTCATTTTAGCACTGATTTTAATTGGATGCAATACTAAGTTATCGTCATAATTGATGCAATATCACTCGCTAGCCGTTATTGTCTAACGTCACAATTAATCCTATAATAGAAATACTATTGTTAAAAACTAATTTTGTGGGGCATATATATGAAGTTACTCAAACGTTTTTACACCGTTACCATCGCCGTACTCGCCATCATCTCAATTATCTTCGTCCTATTAGACTACAGCAGTGTCATCGATCTAACGACTGCACCCTACCTAACCATCGATAACACGATTTTAATTATTTTTACGGTCGATTATTTCGTGCGTCTTTGGTTTGCTACTGATAAACGCCGCTTTTTTAAGACAAATATCTTTGATCTGCTTGCAATCATCCCACTAAGCACTCTTTTTTCATTTTTTCGACTCGGGCGCCTATTTCGCATTGCTGGGTTAATGAAAGTTTTCCGTTTTACGCGCTTGGTGGGCTTAACGGGGAAATTACAACGCCATTCCAAGAAATTTCTTAAGCAAAATGGTCTGCTCTATCTGACTTATGTCAGTGCCGCCGTATTAATCATCGCTTCCGTTTTATACGCACTCGCCGAAAAGGCAACCCTTGCTGATTCATTCTGGTGGGCGATTGCGACCGCCACAACGGTTGGCTACGGTGATATCTCACCGCACACGCTAATCGGTCGTATCGCAGCAATTATGCTGATGTCAGTTGGCATTGGCTTTATCGGCACACTCACCAGTTCGATTACCAGTTACTTCACTCAAGATACCGACGATAAACTAGACGAAATCCTTAAGAAGCTCGATCATCTCGAACAAGAAAACAAAACGCTCAAGGCACTTTATCACGACAATGAATCTGAATCAAAATAATTAATATAAATTAAAAAAATACGATAATAATCACCAGATAGCGGCTTTAAGCCTTTTAATTAGTTATTTATAGCACTGGTAATTACAATAAATTGTAAACAACTAAAAAAGGTTGGCTAAACAAGAAATAATTGTTTAACCAACCTTTTTAATTTTGAGCATAAAAAAACCTCACATAAGCGAGGTTTAAAACATTATTAAAGTTTAACGATGTTTGTTGCTTGAGGACCGCGGTCGCTGTCTTCAACATCAAATGATACTGCTTGGCCTTCGTCTAATGACTTGTAACCGTCACCTTGGATAGCTGAGAAATGAGCAAATACGTCTTTGCCATCTTCACCAGTAATAAAACCAAAACCCTTGTCTGCGTTAAACCATTTTACTGTACCGTTGTTCATAATAATTTCCTCCTAATACATATACATGTACGTTTTGTTGCAATAAATAATGATAAATAAACGCTGATTAGAGTTATGAAATTCAAAACTTAAATTACGCTTCAATATTGATTACTTGTTTATAATACCATATAAATTATTAAATAGCAAAAAAAGAATTTTTTTTTATTGATAATCTTGCTAATATGCTATGATAGCCACATGGAGGTGGCGCGTATTAAACATTTCAAACACATTATCTGTTTTATCTTGCTTTTAATCATGCAACAAATCCCCCTTTTATTAGTAGGTAGCCTAGCTGCCCTACCAAAGGCACAGCGGACAGCGCATTTAATTTTAACCGTTGGGTGGCTCTTTTTAATTCTAACTATTGGGATCACCATTTTAATGTGGTATCTTTACCAAAAAGTAAAAGGGCCGCAATATCATAACCATTTTTCAAAAGCCCACTGGCGCCCAATTTTAATTGGATTTGTCGCCATGCTAGTGATTAATAATTTGACGGTGCCCTTTATGCAGAAAACAGGGAACGCCAATGTCGATGGCCTCGTTCAAATTTTTGCCGTCCTTGGCATTTTCATGTTGCCCTATACTTTAATTTTAGGACCAATGATGGAAGAATTACTTTTCCGTGGTTTCTTAATGAATTGGTTCTTCGTTAAATCACCCATTCTAAACATTATGACGAGCGCCCTATTATTCGGCCTCGTACACGTTTCAACTGATCCGATCTATTTCATTTCCAAAGCACTACTCGGATTAGTCCTAGCAATCGTTTATTATCGTACAAAAACCATTAAGAGTAGTATCATATTACATGTCTTAAACAATCTCTCAGCAGGGCTAACTATTTTTTAATCATTGAAAGGAATTCGCCTATGTCTACTTTAACGACTATTTTAACCTATATCCAAGAAAATCCTGAAACAGTGACTTTAGAACCATTCCAATATGCTAACGTTATCCGTTTTGGCATCGATGACCAGGTGCAACTACCAGAAATCGAAAAACTATTCCCAGATATGCGGCTCCACGTTAACCGCATCGATTCAGACTACGTTAATGCTCATCGTGACTTATTAGAAGCCTTTTATCAACAAACCATAGAGAAACAAAAAGACGGCTTTCAAGATGTCTGGATTACAACCACCCATCTTTCCGACCGTCATATTTTCCTAGTGGATCTTTCTTTTGAATAACCCACAATTTCAAGCCTTAAAGGTTGAATTCGTTAAATACGCGATTTTAACCCTCTTCTTATTCGTCATGCGCGCCTTTATTGCACATCCGATTGTCATTATCGCCAGTTGGCTCAGCACGCTGGTCTGTGCGGGTTATTTCATCGCACTAGTGATGACTTATCACTACCGTTAACGGCTCATTTTCTTCGTTTCAGCAATCACTTCTTCTGTGAAGTATAACTGTAACGCGAAGAAGATTGCCAGCAGTGCTGCGGCTAACCAAGCTGCGCGGACGTTAATCACTTTGACTAAGAAACCTGAACCAATTGTCCCGATAAAGAAGCTACCAACAATTAGCCCGAAATACTTGGCTTTTTGTTGGTATTTTTTTTCCTTCGTCGCAATAAATAAATAACAATTTTCAACCAACTTCCGGTAATTTCCGGTCGTAAAAGTATTGGCATATGGATAACCATTAACCGTTGAATAACTGGCTAGTTGGGTTGCCATCGACATCGATAACATCGTCGTAACAATCATATTAGGGACAGCGGTACTTAAAAACCCAACAATAATTAAAACGATGATTTGCAATGCAAGTAACCATAAACGCCAAATATTCAAGCGTGCCGTGTTAAAGTGGCGCCGAGCCAATTGCACAATAATCACGCCAATTCCAAAAGCGATGATTGGCATAATCTTTTCAGGTAATTGCGACCACTGATTAGTGGCGATATCAACACCGATAAACACAATATTACCCGTTTGCGCACTAGCAAACACACCACCTCGTAGAATCACACAGTAAGCATCTAAAAAACCACCAATAAAGGTTAAAAACATGGCTGTTCCTAACCGGTCATGAAAATTAATTTTCTTTTGCAAGACAAACCCTCCAACTCAATACTTCTATTATACGCAAAAAAAGAACCGTGACAAAATAAATTTAGTCCCAGTTCTTTTCTAGTTTATAGATTGATTGGATTAGAATCTTGATCATGAACAACTTCTCGGAAAGCCATCAGACCTTGATCAAGGCCCCGTAATAGCACTTCCGCAGTCCCAATATTAGTAGCAAGTGGCACTTCGTAAACGTCAGACAACCGAATGAGCGCATTAACATCCGGTTCGTGTGGTTGGGCCGTCAATGGATCTCGTAAGAAAATAACGAGGTCCATTTTATTTTCAGAAATTAAAGCGCCGATTTGTTGATCGCCACCCAATGGGCCAGACTTGAAGCGTTTAACGGATAAACCCGTTGCATCAATAATTTTCTGGCCGGTTGTCCCCGTCGCAAAAAGTTCATGTTGGGCCAAAATAGGCTGGTAAGCTGTTGCTAATTTGACGATTAATGGTTTTTGACGATCGTGTGCAATTAATGCAATTTTCATAAGAAAGCCTCCTAATGTCTTCTATGTTTAACCACTGTGAAAAAGCGGAGTACGCTTGCCAGTAAGATAAAGAAAATCAATACAAACGAGACGTAATTCGCCCAAAACTGGGTTACTGGTAACACAATATTAACGAGCTGTTGTAATAACATAGTAATCAACGTGGCACAGGCAACCATGCCAAATAACTGTCCATAACGTTTCACGGTATCATCCGTCCTTTTTGCTTTATGATGAAGGCCAGCGCCGATTCGCTGACACTCAGTGCGTTTTTTCATAGATAATGTCTTTAATCCAAATGAGCTAGTTTGAACAACTTCTCGAATCTTCAGCAGTCCGGCTGCACTAAGCACCTTATCAAAAGTTCTAAAAGTCCCATCAGTCATACCGGTCACAAACTCTTCTAGCCCGCTTGCATAGCAACTACTGATAGTCACGTAACTTTTTCCTTTAAAACGATCTGGCAAAGCGTCTCCTACGTGATTAAAGCGTACTAGGCGGCCTCGCATACAATCTAAGAAGTTTTTCATGACACCAGACATCGCGCCCCAATAAGTAGGCGCAACTAATACCCACACATCAGCTGCTAACAATTGTTGTTCAAGTTGATCTAACACCGGATTTGGTTGCCCCGTGTCCGGTAAAATTTGGAAATCGTTTAGAAAAATAGTTGAGACATCATCTTCGGGACCCACACCTGCTAAAACGGCTTGTAATAGCTGGCCATTAACGCCATCGCGTTGGTGACTACCTAATATACCTAATACTTTCATGCCCAAAACTCCAAACTTTTAAATTAATTCTAGTGTACACTTTTTAAGCAGGGGTTGCCAACATAAATAAAGCGCTTTATTAATAGTGTAAAAAAAAGCAACGGCGTCAGCCACTGCTTTTTAGTTTAAACTATTTTATCTTAATACCAACCGTTTGCTAACCAGAAGCTCTTTGCGCCTTCCCATGAACCATAACGGCTTGTTACATATTGGTCTGCAACACGTTCTTGGTTACTTGCTGAGTAGTCACCATTTAAGTATGAGCTTGATAATTGGTAACGACCAACGAATTGACCGTTACTTGCTGAGTATGAACCACCTGATTCTTTGTTGGCAATCCATTCTTTAGCTGAGTTAGTTGTTGATGTTGTTGTGTTTGTAGTTGTCGTAGTAGTTGTTGTTTGTTGTTGTTTAACAACTGGCGTTGTTGTTGTTTGTTGTTGAACGGGTTGTGTTTGTGTTGCTGCTTTTTGAACAGGTTGTTGTGTAGCAACAGGTGTTGTTGTCGCTTGAGTTGTTTGTTGTGTTGCCACTGGTGTCGTTGTAGCTGCTTGTGTTGTAGCAGGTGCTACCGTAACAGTTTGTGTTTCTTCGTCGATTGTTAATGTTTCGCCAACATAGATTAAGTTCTTGTTAGCAATTTTATTAGCGTTAGCGATTTTTTCGATCAAGCTGCCGTTACCAGCAAATTTTTGTGAGATTGATGATAATGTATCACCGCTGACAACCGTGTAGTTCGTAGCTGCATCGGCATGGCCGTTACTTGCGAATAAAAGACCTGCAGTTGCGGCAGTTGATAATGTAGCGCTGAATAAAAGTGTTTTAAGTGATTTCATATTGTGTGTTTATCTCCTTGTTGTTTCAAAAGTTTATTTAATGTCGTATTAATAACGTGACATTAATATACCATCTAAAAATCATTTGTAAGTATCAAACAAGTAACAATTGATGACAATCCTGTAACAAAACAACCGATTAACGACCTAATCTGTAATATTGTCCCTTGCGATGACTGGTAATATAGGATTTACAATCCATTGAAAATGACGCAAAAAAAAGGCTGTTTTATCTATAAATTACCGAAAATATCTTTATTTTTCATTTTAAATCAAAAAAAATTGTTAATCTGACATCATTTACTGATACTTTTAAATATTATTTACCGATATTAAACACTAAATTAACCAATCACATTGATTAAAAGCTACTTATTTTTCCAAAAAAACAATGCCCCTAAAAACTGAATACTTAAGTGATTATCATAGGTTACACAAATCAGAACGTTAATACTAACGACCGCGTAACCCTTGATGGTTAACAAGAATAGGTCCAGTTTCTGTTACTAAAAAAGTAAAGCCTACAAAAAAAGAGCTATTAAACTAAGGTTTAATAGCTCTTTCCATTCTAGGATGTTATCAATATCACCCGTACGGGGATCGAACCCGTAACTCCGCCTTGAGAGGGCGACGTCTTAACCAATTTGACCAACGGGCAATAATTGGAACACCTAATATATTAGCGAATAACACCCGTAATGTCAATTATTAATTAAACTAGACAAAAATCTTATAGTTCCGGTGGTTAATAGTAATCGATTCCTTTGTGACTTTACGATTAGTTTTACGCTTGAGATTCTGCAGAATATTCAATGCATAGTCACGATGCTGTTCAATTAAGGCCAACACATCATTTTCAATCGATAACTCCAATAGTTTACGTGAATCTTGTAATTGAATATGAACTTGGTTCTGATCTTGGGAAATCACCTTTCCCTGAAACAACTTTTCAACATCTACTTTATTCATATCGATAGCCTCCCATATCAGTATAGTCCTTTTTACTGGTTTTGTTAAAAATCAGAATTGACAAGCGTTAGGGCATGCAGTATCATAGTATTCGTTGATAACATTGGGTATTCGCCAAATTGGTAAGGCACCGGACTCTGAATCCGGAATTTATAGGTTCGAGCCCTATATACCCAATTGTATTTTCGCTAAGTCTGAGAAATCAGGCTTTTTTTGTGCGTTTAAATCATTTTATTCTCTTAATTGCGTAAATTTCTTCTATATAAATAGCTTTTTTGTTAACCACTATCTGATTGGCCACCCAACCAGTAATTCGACCCGTTATCGGTGCCAAAATCTGACCGTCCCGGTTGCGCTGTGCTAGGTCCACCGTGACCATCGTCTTTTTAATAATCGCCTCGTTGATTACCTCACTAGTCTGTTTAGCAGACATCTTAGCAAGATGTGTTCGGTGCAACTGCACGTCAGCGATGCTCGCTTCCTTGGCACGTACCGATGTATGATCACTTAGATAAAACCCCTGCCACTTCATCATGCCCCGATCATGATAATCATGCTTCAGAAATTGCGTCACTAGTTTGTTATCAAAACGTTTAGTCATAAGCATTGCCGCCCGCATGACCACCAACAAGTCCGGCCCGTTCAATCGCGGTTGCACCCTTATCCTTACTTGATAATTTAACCAAAGACGAAAAACCAAACTTCTGTCGAATTTCGTCAACTGTTTGATCTAATTGATGTTGCTTTAAATGACGCAATTGCGGATCGAATAAATCCAACTGTTGTACATCATCGTCAATCAATTGGCCACAAGTCAGACTAATATGGCGAATGGTCTGATGTTGCCACTGCTCTCGAAATAATTGAATCGCTGTTGTGGTAATTTCATGATTACCATTAGTCGGTTCAATTTTCAATGATCGTCCAAATCCTGAATGGACACCACTTTCATTTTCAGAAAAAGAAAAGCCAATCCCCAAACTAATCATACACGCCTGTTTACGATGCGCACGTAACCGCGCAGCAACCTGTTCAGCGATTTCTCTGATAACCACTTCAATTTCCGTTTGTAAAAAATAATCACGTGGTAGTACCTAACTATTCCCATAGGAGCGCTCTTTGGGCGTGTGTTTTTGATGGACAATTGCGCGATCAATCCCCCAGCTAAACGCAAATAATTGGCTGCCAATAATCCCCATCTTTTGTTTTAAATCATATGGATTAGTATGCGCTAAGTCCCCCATCGAATGAATCTGTAATTGATTTAACTTCGTCGCCGTCCGCTGACCTATTGACCAGACACGCGCTAAATCCGTTACGGGCCACAGCTTATCAGGCACATCTTCATAGTGCCACTCCGCAATTAAACTGTGATTATGTTTAGCTTCCAAGTCCAAAGCGAGTTTGGCAAGTAGCGGATTATCGCCTATGCCGACTGTCAAATAAATCCCCGTTTCTTTTTTCACCGTCAGTTGAATCTGGCGTGCTACTTCATAAGGCGTTTGACCAAAAAGATGCCAACTCGTCGTTATATCTAACAATGATTCATCAATCGAATACGGTTGGATGTCTTCTTCTGCCGTGAATCTTTGAAAAATACGATTAATTTTTAAATTTTCTTCTATATAAAGGTTCATCCGTGGTTCCGCAACAATCAGCCGTTTATCATGGACCGGTACTTGAGTCGCTCGGGTCACATTACTGATACCAAAAAGTTGTTTAGCTCGTGGACTAGCTGCCAGCACTAAGCCACTGCCAGCGTTTTTGGCAGTTGACATCACCACCAAAATCGATTTTAACGGATTTAGCCCTCTCTTAACTGATTCTACAGAAGCGTAAAATGATTTGGAATCAATCATCAATATAATTCGTCGCGGTTCATCAGTATAATCATACATTACTCACTCACCGCATTTCTAACGTAGTACTTATCAATCACGAGTTGGCTTCTACGATTATAGTGTCCAAAAACGGCAATGTGCGCATTCTGCTCCGCGACATACATTAAATTAAAAGTATCCTTGGCGACCAAGCAATTATAATTTTGAGTGGTTGTTTGTAATGGAAACTGAACTAAGTACGGATCAAACGAAATAACTTTTATTGTACTGCCAATCGTTCCTTGAAGACTAACGTACTGCATAATTATCCCACCTTCTCACTTATACAATGCCCTTGGTTAAAGTTTGGATCTGTTGCACTTGCTGGTCTAATTGACTTTGCCAGCGATTTATTTCAATTAAAGTGACTTGTGGTAAATGTTGTCCAATAAATTGCGGAAATTTACTACGATTGTAGTAATAGTTCATGGCATCTCGTAAATCGCTTGATTGGCCTGCTTGTTGTCGCAACTCTAAGACGCCAAAACCATTTAAATATAAACTTAAATTCTGTTGTTGCAAATCAATTATGACTCGACTTGTTTGCATCAAGATCACCTCAATCATCTGTTCTCTCGTTACATTATACGAACGTACATTCGTATTAGTCAAGTTTAATTTAATTTTAACCATAAAAAAAGCAGTGGCATTAGCCACTGCTTTTTAGTTTAAACTATTTTATCTTAATACCAACCGTTTGCTAACCAGAAGCTCTTTGCGCCTTCCCATGAACCATAACGGCTTGTTACATATTGGTCTGCAACACGTTCTTGGTTACTTGCTGAGTAGTCACCATTTAAGTATGAGCTTGATAATTGGTAACGACCAACGAATTGACCGTTACTTGCTGAGTATGAACCACCTGATTCTTTGTTGGCAATCCATTCTTTAGCTGAGTTAGTTGTTGATGTTGTTGTGTTTGTAGTTGTCGTAGTAGTTGTTGTTTGTTGTTGTTTAACAACTGGCGTTGTTGTTGTTTGTTGTTGAACGGGTTGTGTTTGTGTTGCTGCTTTTTGAACAGGTTGTTGTGTAGCAACAGGTGTTGTTGTCGCTTGAGTTGTTTGTTGTGTTGCCACTGGTGTCGTTGTAGCTGCTTGTGTTGTAGCAGGTGCTACCGTAACAGTTTGTGTTTCTTCGTCGATTGTTAATGTTTCGCCAACATAGATTAAGTTCTTGTTAGCAATTTTATTAGCGTTAGCGATTTTTTCGATCAAGCTGCCGTTACCAGCAAATTTTTGTGAGATTGATGATAATGTATCACCGCTGACAACCGTGTAGTTCGTAGCTGCATCGGCATGGCCGTTACTTGCGAATAAAAGACCTGCAGTTGCGGCAGTTGATAATGTAGCGCTGAATAAAAGTGTTTTAAGTGATTTCATATTGTGTGTTTATCTCCTTGTTGTTTCAAAAGTTTATTTAATGTCGTATTAATAACGTGACATTAATATACCATCTAAAAATCATTTGTAAGTATCAAACAAGTAACAATTGATGACAATCTTGTAACAAAACAACCGATTAACGACCTAATCTGTAATATTGCCCCTTACGATGACTGGTAATATAGGATTCTTATCCAACAAAAAAACGACTTAAAAAAGTCGTTTTTTTGCTTGTTTTTTTAAGATTCTTCTTGTCGACGCTTCAAATGGTACTTATTAATTGCTTTTTGGCGTCCTAAAACTAACGGAATTCGTTCGACAAAGACATCACTATATTCTAATCCAAACCAAGATGCTGGTGTATCTGTAAACTTCTCTAACCATAAACGAATTTGAACAATGACTTTGTCCATTGCTCTAATTTGTGTTTCAGGTGATAAGTCCTCTTGAATGATCACAAACGAGAAGTCACCAACTTCTCGATTAGGAATTGTCGTGTAATGTTGTGGTTGTGCTGGTAATTCACCATTATGAATCATTTCATGGATGATTTGGCGAATAAAGATATTTACTTTTTGTTCCATCTTAAAGCCTAAATACAATTGGACACTGACAATGTAATCCGTACCTAATGTATCAACCGTGTACTCTGCAGTGTAAGGCTCATCCGTCACATTCACAGCAACAAACCAATAAACCTGAGCACGCTTAGGCCGTTTATCCAATATTGAATAGAGGATATTCTTTTTCACCATATTCTTGCCCCGGGGTTCTGCCTGAGGTTTTGAAAGATAAACTAAGTTTGTTGTATACAATGGTAATGACGTTTCATTCCGTAGGTCATGTAGTTGGCGTTTATACGCTAATAGTGACACTGTACTTGATTTAAAGGTATTACTTTCCTTAATCGAATTACTTCGATACCAAACAAACATGATGAATAAAATGACAAAGGCGATTAAAACTGTCACATAACCACCATGCATAAATTTAGCGGCACTTGCGATAAAGAAGATCGTTTCAATTGCGCCAAAGAATAGTAATACGACATAAGCCAAGAGCCACCGCTTCTCGCGCCGTCCCAAATAATGGAACAAGAGAATCGTCGTCATTAACATTGTAATCGTAATTGCTAAACCGTAGGCTGCTTCCATATGAGCTGAGTTCTTAAAATAGAAAACAACCGCTAAACAAACTGCCCATAAGATCCAGTTCACAATTGAAATATAGAGTTGCCCTTTTAATTTAGCGGGATAATCAACTTTAATCCGTGGCAATAACCGTAACTTAATCGCTTCAGAAACTAACGTATATGACCCTGAAATTAGAGCTTGTGACGCAATAATTGCGGCCACTGTCGCTAAAAGAATCGCTGGAATTTTCAATTGTGCCGGCATCGCTTCAAAGAATGGGTTGAAATCTGTCATATTCTGATAAGCGGCAACTTCTTTGTGCTGTAATAACCAAACACCCTGTCCAAAATAATTAAGGACCAAACAAGCGGCAATATAAGGCCAGCTACCATAGATATTATGCCGGCCAACGTGACCCATGTCAGAATAGAGCGCTTCGGCACCAGTGGTTGCCAAGAAGACACTACCTAATATTAGAATCCCAACCTTATTTTCAGGACTAAATAGGAGATGAATTGCGTAGTAAGGATTCAATGCTTTAAGCATTGTTAAATCCCCCATTAAATTCATAACGCCAATCGCACCAATAAATGTAAACCAAATCAACATAATTGGCCCGAATGATTTACCAATCAAATCGGTTCCGAACTTCTGAATAAAAAAGAGTACTGATAAAATTGTGACAGTTAAAATAATCACTTCACGTTGGTTGGAAACCAAAACATTGCCATTAATCGGCAATCCCTTCAGTCCTTCAATCGCAGTTGTGACCGTCACAGCTGGCGTCAACATCCCGTCAGCTAATAACGTCGCCCCGCCAATAATCGCTGGTATCACGAGCCACTTAGCTTGTTTACGGATTAACGTATACAATGCAAAAATACCACCTTCACCGTTGTTATCGGCGCGCAGCGCGATTAATACATATTTAACCGTTGTCATTAACATCAATGTCCAGAAAACAAGTGAGATGCTCCCCACCACAAAATCCTGACTAATATTACGAATACCGCCATTGCCCTCGACAATGGACTTCATCACGTACAATGGTGATGTCCCAATATCGCCATAGACAACGCCCATCGTAATTAACATGCCAGCGATTGACAATTTTTGCCGGGTTGTTTTCTTTTCTGTTGCCAATTTCATCTTCTTACTTCCTTTACTTAGATATTAGCATTATCGTAGCTTGTTCTAGGCGGAATGTCTAGTTATATCTATAATTTCTAGTTGTTAGTCTCCAACTTTATTAAAGATGGTGTTTCATGCTATAATAGATACACTGAAATAAAAGAGGTACATTAATATGAAAGATAAAGATCAAAAGAAACTCGAAATCGCTAAGAAACAGTATAAAAAGCTAGCTAATCGCCCCCTTGCTAAGGAACGTAAAAAAGCAGTTGGGACATCTTCTATTTATCTGTTTGTCGTTGTTGCGGTAATTTTAATTGCGCTAGCCATTTTTCTTAAACAGCGTTAAATCAAAAAAGGTTGCTGAAGCAACCTTTTTTTGATTGAATGTTTTTTATTTACCGTCTATAATGAAGTAGTTCACTCTTTTAAGCTTAACTGCTTATCTAAAACACGAACATTATCCAGAAAGGCGGCTCTTATGTCTACCAACAAAAAAATCTATCTCGCAGGTCCTTTTTTTAGTCCTGAACAAATCGAAAGACTCGACAAGGTTGCGGCCCTCCTAGCGCAAAATCCAACAGTTGAGACCGAAAGTATTTTCCGCCCCAATCAACATAGCTATTCAGAAGCTGAATTTGGTAGTTTTGAATGGCAAACCGCTACTTTCGGATTTGATATTCGCCAAATTGATCAAGCTGATCTCGTTGTAGCAGTATTAGACTATCAAACAGAATCAGGTCAATTTGAACCCGACTCAGGAACGATGTGGGAATGCGGTTATGCTTTTGCCCATAACAAACCCGTTGTTTTAGCACGTTATAAAGATGATTTACCGATTAACTTAATGTTATCCGGTAGTGCGACAGCTGTCTTCAACGGCGATGCAGATCTTACTAATCTAGCAACTTACGACTTTAACGCGCTTCAAACTAAATACGTTGCAACTAAAATTTATTAATTAAAAAATGTCTCGCTAAACTATTCTTGGTCTAGCGAGACATTTTTTTAATTAGAACCCATTATTTTCCGTTAATTGACGATACCAATGACCACTTTTCTTCATGGTCCGTTGTGCATTATGCTCCAGATCAACCCGGAAGAAACCATAGCGATTTCTAAACCCGTTTAACCAAGACCAACAATCATTAAACGTCCAAGTATGGTAGCCAAAGCAACTACTACCATCTGCAATCGCTTTGTGTAATTGGCGTAAATGTTCCTGCATAAATTCAATCCGATAGTCATCTTGAATCTCACCGTCTGCAGCCATAAACCGTTCTTCATCTGCGACACCCATGCCGTTTTCAGAAACATACCATGGAATATTCTGATAGTCGTTCTTCATCATCATCGCAACATCATACAAGGCTTCTGGATAGATTTCCCAGCCACGATATGGATTAATTCGCCGTTCTGGCCAGACGTAATTCTCATAGAGGTCATCGGTCGTCAACGCCGGGAAGTGTGGATTGGTTGGTGCCTGTACTCGCAATGGTTGGTAATAATTAACACCAATGAAATCAACACGGTTAGCCGCTAATAAATCTCGGTCACCGACTTCAGTAACAGGCGTCAATTGGTGTTCCGCCAACAACGTTATCAAAGCAGGTGGCACCTGGCCTAAAACTGTTGGTTCTAAGAAACTCTTAGCCAAAAGTAAATCCGCTTTTTCTTTAGCTGCCAAGTCTGCTGGCGCATCACTCTTCGCATAAGCTGGTGTAATATTGAGAATAATTCCAATTTGACCGTCTGGTTTTACTTTTCTAAATTCAGCAACCGCCGCAGCGTGCGCCAACAAAGTATGGTAGCCTACTTGAACTGCCTTCTTGAAATCAATGATGTCTGGATAATGGTAACCCGTTAAATAACCACATTCAATATGAACGATTGGTTCATTAAAAGTCGTCCAACGGTCCACCAAATCACCAAATAATTCAAATGCCGTTTTGGCATATCGCGCAAAGGCCGTTACTGATTCTCGGTTTTCCCATCCGCCCTTTTCCATTAACCACCAAGGCATGTCAAAATGGAATAAATTGATGATTGGTGTAATATTAGCAGCCTTCAAACGTTTAAAATAATCTCGGTAAAACGCGACCGCTTCCGGATTAACATGTTCCCCGTCTGGCATTAGGCGGGTCCAAGCAATTGAGGTCCTGAATGAATTCAAACCAATCTTTTGCATATTTTGAACGTCTTCCTTGTACAATCGGTAAGTGTCACTGGCTGAATCAGGGCCCTGGTCGCCATTAAACTTCTCAGGGTGCATTTCAAACCATTTGTCCCATGTTGAGGCCGACTTACCATAATTAAGCGCATAGCCTTCTGATTGGGGTGCTGACGTGGCTGCGCCCCACATAAAATATTCTGGAAATTTGATCATTGACTCTTCTCCTTTAAAATGTAATCGGCATCATTTGTTATAACTTTATTGTAGCATGCCTTGTTTTAAGTTTCACTAAATAACTAATCGCTAATCAGGCGGGTTTGCAATCGCTGTCATTGACTCATTTTACCATTTATCATTATTTTTTATACATTTTTTATGTTTTATGCGTAATTTACTTTAATTTTAGTGGTATTTATGATATATTTTAGCAGGAATGATTAATACTCCCCCAAGTAAGATCATTTCGATACTCATAAGATACCCGGCTCACTCTCTTCCCCAATTAGAGTTTAAGCCGGGTATTTTTGTGCAAAAAAAATAGCCCTCGCGGACTATTTTGATCATTATGCAAAAATAATTTGATAGATTCCTGCACCACAGATTGCGCCAATAATTGGTGCAACGACTGGTACCCAAGCATAACTCCATTGTGAGTCGCCTTTGTTCTTAAGTGGTGTCAACATGTGCACCAAACGTGGGCCTAAATCACGAGCTGGGTTCAAGGCAGGACCTGTTGGGCCACCTAATGAAGCCACTAATGTCATAACCAATAAACCAACAACGATATGTCCGGCAGCGCCAAACTTACCAGCACCGATTGCTAAAGCACCGAAAACTAAGATAAATGTACCAAGGAATTCGTTTACGAAACCATTCATACGGCTATGAGCAGCATCAATTGTAACGAATGATCCTAAGATACCTTCTTGGTTTGTTGTGCGATCGTAATATGGTTTGTAAGCTGCAACCAATAATAATTGGCCAACCATTGCGCCTAAGAATTGAACAATGATGTATGGTAATACGTTTTCCCATGGGAATAAGCCCATCACTGCAAAACTTAATGTAACAGCTGGATTAAGATGGTTACCAGAAATGCTACCAAACATAACGGCGGGAATCATAACCCCACAACCATATCCAAAAGCGATTAAAAACCAATCACTACTAAAACCTTTTGTTCCTTTTAATTCAACGTTGGCTACTGCCCCGTTACCAAAAATAATCATAATTGCAGTTCCAATAAATTCGGCAGCCAAACGGGTTGTCAAAGAAGCATCCACTACTATTTCCTCCTAATGTTAACATAAGTATATATATCATGATACGTGATAATTTTCAGAAAAACAATTACGATTTATAATTAAAGCCCTTTTATGAAAAAAATCGTCTCTTTTTCACATAATTCTATTAAAAATAACTTGCTTAAATTGTGTAAAATGGGATAATATTCATTGGTTAACCATGTTAACGCTGATTATCTAATTGGAGGTCACTTTATGAACTTAATGTTAGCCGTTATTCTCTATTTCGGCTTAGCCATCTTCGGATTGGGCTTATTACTACTCTTGTTCCTTCTTATCTTTAAAAAAAGCATTAAAGCCGCGTTGATCATTGCATTAATTGGCTTGCTCGTCGCAGCCGCACCAGTTGGTTATCAATACTATCTAACACAAAAGGCTGCTCATGAGGCACAAGTTAAACTTGAAAAACGCGAGAAAAACTTCAATAAACATGAACGTCAATTCTTAAAACACATCAAGCAAGCAACTGCTTCAACAGAATATGTTGCTCAAAAATACACTGCCACTTGGGAAACCTTAATTAAGGATGGTTCTGTCACAATCGGTGATTCAACTTATACCGATAATGAAAGTGCAATTGCTGGTGAAGGTCGGCTTCTAGTTGCCAAAGGTAAACTTGATGACGCTGATAATTACTACGCCATTGCGCAAACCGATTATGAGAGCATGAAAGATTACAAGACGAGTCATAATAAAGAACAACTGGTCTATGCTAAGAACGTTTTAGATAAAACAAATGCCTTTATCTTAGCAGCAACTCGTCCTAATAGTACGTATCAAGATTATGCAGATGATATTTACAAAACCAATAAACGTCACGTCCGCGCGATCGATCAGCTAAAGAATGCTCGTTCAACTGAGGATTAATACGTTTAATTGAGTATTTTTTAAATTTAAGTACCGACAGTTTTGTCCGATAAAATAAAATGCTGGGGAGCATTTTATTTTTTGAATTTGTGGTTAACCCCATTATATTTTGGAGGGTGAAGAAATGCGTCGAATAAAGTTACTGAGTTTATTAATGAGTCTTCTTTTACTACTAACTGCCTGCGGTAATCCCGTAGCGGTTAAGCTTCACGAAAATGGGAGCGGGTTCAATGCAACCGTCACTGGGAAAACTAAGAAAAAACGTGTCTACTGGCAAATTGGTGATCAAACTCATTCTGTGAAAGTAACTGATGGTACTTTTGAAGTTGATATTCCCTACAAGGCTAAAGAATATCGCGTCACATTTGCTGATAACGAACAACTTAATAATCCAACATACTTACAAGGTCCTGCTGCAACACCTATTACAAAATGGTCAACTTTCATCGCACGTTACAATCCTTTAGCTCATCAAAAGAATTTAGGTGTTTTCGATGCTAAATCAATTGAAGGTATCCGCTCTGATCAAGTTGATGACCATAACGTCATTTCTATCAATGCTAGCAGCGGTGAAATTTTAGGAATTTCTGTTAAGTCGCTAGATGCAAAGAATAACCTAATGTTTAAAAATTACCTAACTGCCTTTACGACAAGTATCGGCAGTCCGGAAGAACAGATCAAAAAACTAGTCAACCAGTCTTTCAATCAACCTAACAAGCTATTACAACTAACAACTAAAAATATTCGTTACTCAATCATCACAACAACCAATCAAAAACATAAGATGACGCAACTTGCGATTACGCACGCTGAATAACACAAAAAAGGCCTGAAGTTGACAAGCTTCAGGCCTTTTTTATTTAATTAAATTATATAAGTAGTTTTTAATTTCGGGAGAAATTATTCACAAGTTCAGTATACCTTATATCCATAATCACGTAAACGATCGGTCAAGCACAACTTAATACCACCAAATCAAATTAGCAGAAAAAGCTAATCTATTGTGTTATATTTAAGTTATTGAAAAGGAGGTTTTTATCATGTTAGAATATCATAATATTTTAGTTGGATTAGACGGTTCAGAATTAGCTGATAAGGCGCTTAAACAGGCGATTGAAGTGGCTAAACGTAATCATGCCAAACTTTTTATTGCTCAGATTATTCCGGATGAAGTCTCTGTCAGCACAAGTATCACATACCCCGCTTCTTCTCTAGATGCTGAACGCAAATCAACGAAACTCTATTTGGAAGAAAAAGCACAAGAAGCCAAAGATCAAGGCGTTGAAGAGGTTCAAACAATCTTCAAGGTTGGCTCACCACGGCGTGAATTAGCCGTTACGATTCCTCAAGAAGCTAATATCGATCTAACCATTGTGGGTGTTAGTGGTAAGGGTGCTATTGAACGCCTTCTCATTGGATCAGTTGCGCAATTCATCAGTATCCATTCCACAACTAACGTCTTATTAGTTAAATAAAAGCGAACGCGGCTTTAAAATTCGGTAAAGATTGCTTTGATGGCTAAAGTATTTTATAAATACTATTTCATTCGTATTTAGCATTCACTAAGCATTATTATCAGACGGTTTTATTAACGACGTTCGCCTTCTGCGTATCATTAATAATCATTTTTTGGTTATTGATTGCCTATCACCCTCTTGCTAATGTTAATAATTGTTATATAATGAAGGCTAAATCCCCTCTTAACAACTATATTTCAAGTAAGGAGTGTTATGCGTGGCATTTGATATTACTAAACTTTCGGATCAGCATCTAAAGGCCGCATGGCACAAACACCGAAAACAAATCTTAACAACATTAAGCCATCCTACAACTTGGTTTAATCAAATTAACCGCCTTTTAATGGCCTTTTTTAAATAAATAATAAGCGTCTAGTGTTTAACAGAATCTTGTTTAACACTAGACGCTTTACTTTTGTCCGTTGATGGCTGTCCTACACACAAAATGGTATACTGCTATATAAGAAGTCTTTTACGACAATGAAAGCGAGGCTTTTTTATGCTGGCAATTCTATTAGTGATTTTGGAAATTCTTATTAGTACGGCCCTTATTCTCTGGACCAAACATACTTGGGATTTACCCGTTCTTTTAATGGGCGGCGGTCTCATCTTATTAGCACTTTTTACGCAAATGTGGTGGCAAATCATTTGCATTAGTCTACTGATAACTGGTTATGAACTACTCGCCAGCCACTATCATCTATAGCAAGGAGCTCTTATTTTGAAACTTAAAAAAAAGCATCGCTTAAAACTACTAGGATTACTATTGGTCGTCGGCATTGGTTTGTTCATTGTCCAATCTCAATTAGGGAATCCACTATTAAAAACGCAAAACGCCCAGTCTGCACAAGATATCACTAAAAAACCGAAAAAAGTCCTATTAGATATCAAACCAATTTCACAGTTTCCAGAATTACCAACCGGCTGTGAAATTACCGCCGTCGCAATGCTGATGTCATACAAAGATGTTGATTTACCCAAAACAGCTATCCCGGAATTGATTCCCTACACAGACACCGGCGACATGGAATCCGGCTTTTGGGGTAATCCATTTGATGATTCTGGTTACACTATGTACCCACCCGCTTGGGCCGATTTATTCGATCAATATCTAGGTAGTTTTACCGACCTTTCCGACGCATCCGTTTCAACACTGAAGAAGACACTTGACCAACAAAAACCAATCGTCGCTTGGATTAATTACCACGGCCAACCTGCCCATTCAGTTTTAATTATCGGTTATGATCAAGATCATTTCTTTTTTAACGACCCTTACACGGGTAAACGTAAAACAATGACGTTTAAGACTTTCTGGAAAATTGCGAGTTATCAAGGGCACCGAGCAATGACCTATTAAGTTTAATTGGGAGGATTTATCATGTTTAAGCACCAAACACTCACACTATTATTAGGCACTAGTCTCTTATTATTAACAGCTTGCCAAGCAAAACAAGCTAGTACTAACTCAGCATCATCTTCATCTCAACAACCAGCTTCACAATCCGAAACGGCTTCCTCAAAAATAGTCTCCAAAACAACAACATCCTCATCAACAACTAGTCAGGCGGTTCAAGAAACCACCCATTCCTATACCGATAGTCAAAAAGCAGCGATTACTCATGATTTCTTAAATTGGGCCGGTCAACGCGCTGAAGTTGGTAATATGGCTGTTAGTGACTGGTACTTTGACCATGGTGCTGACGATCCTGGTGATTGGTACGCCGAAACACCGGATGGCCGAATTTTAGTTCAACACGGTGAAGGTGATGGTCGCCACTACCCCATTCAAGCAGTTGGTGGTTGCATCTTTTATACAGCGTTAGATGGCACAACTGGTATCGATTCACAATTATACGATTCCTACGCCAGAAACTATGCTAGCAATATGGACATGAGCCGCCCAATTAGTAAATATTTATTAGGCGATAACGGTGTAGTTTATGAACTTAAAACGGGTAACGGTCAAACTACCAACACGGAAGATGGCTTTGCATTAGCACCATTTAGCGGTAGTAGAAATACCACGCCCACCCCATTTACCGTTTCACAAGATACGGCCGCACAACAGGAATTAAAATCGTTGTTAGCCGCCTATTAAATACATTTCAAGGAGAATTCAATGAATAATGCAGCTTTATTAGAGTATCTCGAAGCAAACTCGCGTGCCCTCGATACCTTTCGCGATAAAAGTCTCGATTATCAAAATGAAAAAAATATGAAACGCCAACCCGCTAAACGTTGGAATGAAGCTAAGATTGATCGCGCCGTCGATAAGATGGTTGCCGAATTTATTGCTAGTATCCAACAAAAGATGGCCTTTAACATTCGGGGTGAACATGCCGATGAGTACCAAACGTGGGTCGATTTCATCGAACAAAATGAGGTCTTAGAAGGCCTCGAAGAGTCAGTCAATGAAATGACATTTGAATAATATAGGTAAACTAGCGGCGGGTCAAAATTAATTTGGGCCTGACGCTTTTTTTATGCAACAAAAAAGCGACTAAAAATAAATTTTAGTCGCTTTTTTAAAATGTCAGTCTTAAATTATAGACGTTCATTTAATTCTTTGCCAAGTTCTTCGAAGCCAGGTTTGCCAAGTAATGCAAACATGTTCTTCTTGTAAGCTTCAACACCAGGTTGGTTGAATGGGTTAATACCATTTAAGTAACCTGAGATTGAAACTGCTAATTCGAAGAATGTGATCATGTAACCTAATGTGTAGGCTGTTTGATCAGGAATATTAACGGTCATAACAGGAACGCCACCATCAGTATGTGCTAAAACAACACCTTGGTAAGCTTTCTTGTTAACGAAGTCCATTGTGTGGCCTTCTAAGTAACCTAAACCATCTAAGTTTTGTTCGTCGGCTGGGATGTCAATGTCGCTGTTAGGTTTTTCAACGTTAACAACAGTTTCCATCAAGTTACGACGACCTTCTTGAATGTATTGACCTAATGAATGTAAGTCAGTTGAGAAGTTAGCGCTTGAAGGGTAGATACCTTTTTGGTCTTTACCTTCAGATTCGCCCATCAATTGCTTCCACCATTCTGAGAAGTATTGCAATGTTGGTTCGTAATTTTCTAATAATTCAGTTGTGTAACCCTTACGGTATAAGATGTTACGTAATGCAGCATATTTGTATGCATCATTCTTAGTAACGTCTGTATCTGTATATTCTAAGCGTGCGTCAGCGGCACCCTTCATTAATTGATCAATATCGCTACCAGCAACGGCAATTGGTAATAAACCAACAGCTGTTAATACTGAGAAACGACCACCGATATCATCAGGCACAACAAATTCTGCATAGCCTTCTGCATCTGATTCAGTCTTCAAAGCACCTTTAGCGCGGTCAGTTGTTGCGTAGATCCGGCCTTTAGCTTCTTCTTTACCATATTTCTTGATTAACTTATCTTTTAAGACACGGAAAGCAATTGAAGGTTCCGTTGTTGTCCCTGATTTTGAGATAACGTTGATTGAGAAATCGCGGTCACCGATCAAGTTAACTAAGTCTGATAAGTAGCTTGAACTAATTGAGTTCCCAGCGAATAAAACTTGTGGGAAATCGCGTTGTTCTGCTGGTAACATGTTGTAGAACGTGTTGTTTAAGAAATCAATTGCAGCTTTAGCGCCGAGGTATGAACCACCGATACCAATTGCAACGAAGATTTCTGAATCGCTCTTAATCTTAGCAGCAGCTTCTTTAATACGTGCAAATTCGTCTTTGTCGTAATTAACTGGTAAATCTAAGAAGCCACGAAAATCGTTGCCTGCGCCAGTTCCTTCACGTAATTGTGAATCTGCAGCATTAACCATTGCTTGCATTTCTGCAAGTTCGTTTGATTGAACAAATTTGTCCAAACGTGATGCATCAAATGAAATATGTGCCATAGTAGTCTATTCCTCCTGTTTTTAAAACACAAGTATACTTAATAACTTTAGCTTTTTTAGGGCTAAAATGCAAGCCAGATTGCCCCCTTTTTCACGCAAGTTTCGGTTTCTTTTCAGAATTTATTTTCTTAAAGGCCTTGACTTCATTCTGGCAAGCCGCTATACTTTTCAACATCAAATAAAACGGAGGTTACTGAAAATGACAAACACTCACTTAGTACAATTGAATATTCGTTGGCAAAGCCGCTAAGTGAGATTGTATACCGTCGTGGGATACAGTCTTTTGATTGTATCCATGCGGCCATTCATCAGTAATCGATTGAATTTTAAGCCTACATGGATTTTACTCGAGGAAATCCATGTAGGCTTTTTCTGTCCCCTACATGACTATGTGGGGGACTTTTTTTATTTGAGAAATAAGTGCGTTCAGCCTGGTTATACTTTGAGGAGTAGCCTAGTCCAGTGAATGAACGATGTAATCGTTCGTTTGCGGGACGTAGCTAACCGCAGAAGTATGGGCTGAAAAGCACGTTAAAGGAGCTTTTGTCAATGTCTAAACTAAAACGTTTTTTACCACTCATTTTAATTTTCGGTAGTTTACTCACACTGCTAGGTATCAAAAAAATTAAAGAAGCCCACCAACCTGATTTGCCAACCGTTGGTATTTTACAGCCCTTATCCCATCCCGCACTTGACGAAATCCACCGCGGCATTGTCGCAGGTTTAGCGAGTGCCGGCTATCATAATCATCAAAATATTAAAATTGATTTTCAAAACGCACAAAACGATCAAAGTAACTTGCGTCTAATGAGCAACCGTTTTGTTACCGAAAAGGCAAAGATCACCATCGGCATTGCGACACCAGCCGCCCAAAGCCTTGCTAATGCCACTAAACAACTGCCAATTATCCTAGGCGCCATCACCGATCCGGCAAGTGCAAACCTCGTTAAAAATAACCAACATCCCGGCGCCAATATCACCGGCGTTTCCGACCAAGCGCCCATTCAAAAACAACTCGATTTAATGCAAGCCATCATGCCACAGCTTAAAACCGTTGGGATCTTATATTCTAGCAGTGATAATTCGGCAACCAGTCAAATGCATTTATTCAAACAACTCGCTGAACAAAAAGGTCTCCAAGTCGTTGAGGCCAGCCTTAGTTCCGTCAACGATCTTGAACAGGTCAGCCAAAATCTAGCGCCTAAAGTTGACGCAATTTACGTACCGACCGATAACACAATTGCCAGTGCGATGGGCACACTTGTCCACGTCACCGATAAAACTAAAACACCGGTCTTTCCTTCGGCTGAAACGATGGTTAAAGACGGCGGGCTTGCCACTGTTGGCTTGAGTCAATATGATTTGGGCGTTGAAACCGGCAAAATGGCCGCTGCCGTTTTAAGCGGTCGTTCAAAACCCGCTTCAACACCCATTCGCTATTTACGTAAAGGCCACCTTGTCTTAAATCTCAAAAAGGCCAAAGACTTACACATCACCATTCCTCAAAATCTTGTCAAAACCGCTAAAGAAAAAGGAGCGATTATCAAATGAGCCTCATTATTTCAACCATCGACCAAGGATTATTATGGAGTTTACTTAGTTTAGGGGTCTTCATTACCTTCCGAATTTTAAAATTTCCTGATATGACTGTCGAAGGTAGCTTCCCACTAGGCGCGGCATTAAGTGCCGTCATGCTACAACAACACAATATCGCCCTTTCGCTACTCGTTGCCTTTGTTGGCGGTTGTCTTGCCGGGTTAGTCACTGCCATCTTATACAATTATTTTCACGTTCAGAGCCTCTTAGCCGGTATCTTGACACTAACCGGTCTTTATTCAGTTAACTTGCGTATTTTAGGCCAAGCCAACCTCGCAATCGGTGATCAACATAATCTCTACCAATTGCCTTTTTTACAACAATTCACTGTCGATCAACGGCTACTAATTTTGAACCTCATCATTATTGTCGTGGCGATGTTGGCCCTTGCCTTATTACTCTACACTGAATTTGGACAAGCACTCATTGCCGCTGGTGATAATCCGACAATGGCACTTTCTCAAGGTATCGCCGTCAAACGGACTAAGACAATCGGAATCGTCCTTTCCAATGGTCTCATCGCTTTAGCAGGTGGTTTGGTTGCGCAATATAACGGCTTTGCAGACGTCAATATGGGGATTGGCGTAATGGTCATTGGCCTATCCGCCATTATCATCGGTGAGCGGCTATTAGTCGGTCACCACTTCATTTCTAAATTAATCAGCATCATCCTCGGGAGTATCGTCTACCGTTTAATCTTATTATTGGTCCTCCAACTTGGCTTTAATGCTAATGATTTCAAACTGTTCTCAGCAATTATCCTCGCCATCTTCATCATTGCACCACAACAAAAGAAAGGAATGACCACAAAATGACGCCTCGTATGACTTTAAACCAAATAAGTTATCAAATATCTGATGATAATGACCAAAAACAATTACTCGACCAGTTAAGCCTTGACATCAATCCCGGAGAATTCGTTGTGCTACTAGGAGCCAACGGTGCTGGTAAATCAACTTTTTTCAACACTGTTGCTGGTGATTTAACGCCGACGAGTGGCCAAATTATTTTTAATGGGCAAGAGATTACCAATCAATCTGCCCAACAGCGGACACGTTTAATTAGTCGTGTTTATCAAGATCCTAAATTAGGGACAGCCGCTGATATGACCGTCGCCGAAAACATCCTATTAGCCATGCGGCGTGGTCAGCGGCGTCGTTTGTTGCCCCGTCGTCTAAAACAACAATTACCACAAATTAAGGCTCTCGCCAAAACCTTACCCAATCATCTAGAGCAACAGCTTAACCGACCGGTCAGCGCCTTATCTGGTGGACAACGTCAAACCCTTAACTTCTTGATGGCAACTATTCAAAAACCTGAATTGCTACTATTAGATGAACATACATCTGCCCTAGATGCCGTTTCAAGCCAGGCACTGATGGCTTTTACAGATCAAACCATTCAGGATAATCAACTCACCTGTTTGATGATTACTCATGATTTGGAAGATGCCTTGCGTTATGGCAACCGCCTTTTAGTGTTAAAAGCCGGTCAATTAATTGCTGATTTTAATGCGGTGGAAAAACAACAACTAACAACTGAAAAACTCCTTAATTATCTTAATGCCTAAAAAATAACAAGCGTTCCTAGTTCTGAATCATGTTCAGAATATGGGATACTTGTTATTTTATTTTGTCACAATACCAGTAATTAGTTCAGTCCGTTGATAAAAGAAGCGAAACGCTTGTAATCGATTTCAACGTGTGCTAAATTATATGTCATAAGGTTGTGCGCAACCTAAATCGTTAATTCACTTAAAGGAGTTCTTTTACTATGACTGGTACAAATACTGAAATGCAAAAAACTATTCCAGCAAGCGTTGCAATGCTTCGCGTTCTTGAATCTTGGGGAGTTGACCATGTTTTTGGTTATCCTGGTGGCTCATTTAATTCAACAATGCGTGCATTAACGGTTGAACAAGACCGACTTAAATATATCCAAGTACGTCATGAACAAGTTGGTGCACTTGCTGCCGCTGCTGATGCTAAATTAACGGGTAAAATTGGGGTTGCTTTTGGTTCTGCTGGTCCTGGTGCAACAAATCTTTTGACAGGCTTATACGATGCTAAAGAAGATCACGCCCCTGTTTTAGCATTAGTTGGTCAAGTTCCAAGTACAAATATGAACTACAACTACTTCCAAGAATTTAATGAAAATCCAATGTTTGATGACGTTTCCGTTTATAACCGCCTCGTTGTGACGCCAGAAAGCTTACCATATGTTGTTGATAAGGCTATTCGTGAAGCATACAAACACAAGGGTGTTGCAGTTGTTATTATTCCTAATAACTTTGGTTACGTTGAAATTCCAGACACACCATACAGCTCAAGCTCACCAACAGATCGTAAACAAGTTGCCGGTCCTGTTGCTACTGATGAAGAAGTTGACCAATTCTTAGCAATGGTCAAAGATGCCAAACGGCCTGTGATCCACGTCGGTCGTGGGATTAAAGATGGCGGCGACAAACTCGTTGAATTATCGAAGAAATTACAAATTCCAATCGTCATGACTGGTCTTGCAAAAGGCTTAGTACCTGATAGTTATGAAGGTAACTTAGGCATGGCTAACCGGGCTGCTTCAAAAGCTGCCGATGAAATCATGGCCGTTAGTGATCTTGTGATTGCCATCGGTGCCGACTTCCCATTTGCTAACTTAATTTACCGGACACACGACTTTAAATTCGTTCAAATCGATAATGACGAAGCACAATTTGGCCGTCACCATTTCTTAGATTTTGGTATCTGGTCAGATGCAACTACTTTTGTTGAAAAAGTGGTTGCCCGTAGTCAAGCTGCTGCACCAAGTCCATTCTTCAAGGCTGCCGTTGCTGATATGAAGAACTGGCAAGCTTATCTTGATGCCTTAACAAATCGGCCATCTGATCCACTTGAATTTGAACCAATCTATAAAGAAATCAATCGGATTGCTGACCCAGATGCTGTCTTTTCAATTGATGTTGGTGATAATATCATCAATAGTTTCCGCCACTTGCACTTAACACCGAAGAATAAATGGGTCATTTCAGCCCTCTTTGCTTCAATGGGGTCAGGCGTGCCTGGTGCCTTAGCTGGTCAACTCAGCTACCCAGATCGTCAAGTCTTCAATATTGCTGGTGATGGTGCCTTTTCAATGGTGATGCAAGATTTAATCACCGAAAAGAAATACCAATTACCAATCATCAATATCATCACTTCTAATGCTTCATTAAACTTCATTAAGAGTGAACAAGATGATTTACCAATGGATTATTCAGGAATCTTTATCGAAGATCAAGACTTCGCGATGATTGCCCAAGCAATGGGCGTTGAATCAATCACCGTTCGTTCTTCTAAAGAATTACCTGCCGCTTTTGACAAAGCTCTTGAAGTCACAAAAGCAGGTCGCCCATTCTTAATCGATGCCAAGATTACTGACAAACGTAGTATTCCTGTTGAAGAATTAGAATTAACCATCAAAGATGGCAAGCTTACAGAATCAATTAGCGCAAGCTATGATGCTTCTCGTCCTGCCGGCAAAGAATACAGCGTTACTGATTTCTTCGCTGAATATGATGGCCAATCACTTAAAACGTTGCCAGAATTATTCGCAGAAAATGGCGTTGAACTCTAATATTTTCAAATAAAAAAGCATCCTAACACATATTAGGATGCTTTTTTGATGCTTTAATTTTCAGCAATCGTTTCTTTTGGATGGAACCAAACAACATTCTTATCGAAGAATGATACTAAATCGTTTGATAAGTACAAGATGTAGGTGAAGAAGAGTACCCAGTTAGAACCGCCTTGCATCGCTGTGATGCCCCATAACGTAATCGAAACAATACTTTGAATAAACCAGAAGTAGTAACTTTCTTTAAAACGTAACGTTGTCAATAACGCACCAGTAAAGCCAACCGAAGCGGCAACACTATCAATCAACGGCCGTGGGCTATCTGTCATATTACTTTCCCAGAGATATAACAACCCTACTGAAGCAGCGAAGAATAATAACGTCAGTACCCAGTTACGAAGACCCTTACCGCGACTCGCAAGACCACGGACTTTTTTATCGACATTTTGTGCCCAATCTGGCATCAATAAGACCGGAATATCTAACATAATAATGTAGACTGTTTGTAATAACATATCATTATAGTTTTTAGCGTTGTAAGCCACAATAATGTAGATTAACGCAGAAATAATCCCAAAAACACCATTTAAGGGTTTGGTATTAGTGATACTAATCGTACATGTAAAACCTAACATGCCCGCAAACATCGTTAAGATTGAAACACTGTTAATTGGTCCACCTGAAACTGTGGCAGCTAAAATAAAACCCAAACCAAACATTAATAAGCCATAACTGGCTGTTGTCCAGCCCTTCATTTGTTGGATATACCACTTTGGATTAAATACACTGGCGATTGCACGACTATCTTGCATTGATCAAAAACCCTCTTTATATCAAATTAGTTATTTATTCAGATCGTCAACACCATTTTCTATATCTTGGTGCCTTCGAAGAATTAACAACACTATATATAGTACACGCAGACTTTTTAAATTTAAACTCTTGTATTTAATTCAAAATATGGTAGCTCTCAAATCGTAATTTTTAGAATGCTTGGTAGTACGCCAATGCAAGCGCTGAACTAGTCCAATTAAAAAAAGATAGTTGTCCACCTTATCAATTCGCTCAAAAAAAGTGTCGCTCAATTTAATTTGAACGACACTTTTTAAATACTTTTTAAGCCCGGTAAATTGTTTTAGCGGCGTTCATTGCCGACCAAGCTTTTGGCCAACCCACATAAAAGGCCAGATGCGTGATAACTTCGACAATTTCTGCCTCGGTAATGCCGTTTTCCTTGCCAATTTTTAGATGTGCTGGTAACTGTTCGAAATTACCACCAGAAATTAATGCACTAATTGTAATTAAACTCCGTTGATGCGCTGGTAGTTCTGCTTCTCGTGACCAGACTTGTCCAAATAAAACATCATCATTTAATTCAGCGAACTTAGGTGCAAAATCACCTAATAAATCGCGACCTGCCGTTTGTTTTTTTGCCATTTTAAAACCTCCTTTTAATTTGTTAATACGTCATAATCAGCATCAGAAACAGCCTCTAGCCATTCAGGTGTTCCAGCTGTGATTGCGATGTGGCTAAACCAACTGTCCTTAGTGGCACCATGCCAATGTTTAATCCCGTCTTTAGTGACAATCACATCACCCGGCACCAAATGTTGTGCTGCTTTCCCGGCTTCTTGGTACCAGCCTTCACCACCAGTGACTAACAAAATTTGATAACCATCATGATGAATGTGCCAGTTATTGCGACAACCTGGTTCAAACGTGACATTGCCAACATTAGCATTCACATCTGGTTCGTTAACCAACATTGATAAATAGCTTTGCCCAACAAAAAAATCTTGGTAAGCCACATTCGGTTCCCCTACTGTAAATAATTGTTCTGTTTTTAATCGTTCATTTTTAACCATTTCAATAACCTCACTTTATTATGATTCGAATCTCTGTAAATAGGTTTCAAAGCTTTCTAATTGATCTATCGACTGGTCTAATTTGCCATCATACCAGTCTATTTTACGGCCCATTATCACCAAGTTCGCTTGTAGCTCAGCGACTTCGGCTTCAGCGCGTGCTTTAACCTGCTGCAATAGCGCCTTGCGCGCCTCAATTGTAGAATCTCCTTGTGCCCGTAGTTCAACATAGTTCTGTAATTCGGTAATCCGCATCCCCGTCCCTTTTAGATGGAGGACAAAACCGACCCATTTAACATCCTCTAACGTGTAATAGCGTAAACCGGCTGCGTCCCGTTGTGGTTTGATTAAACCTTGTTCCTCGTAATAGCGCAACGTATACGTTGATAATCCTACTAGCGCTGCAAATTCACCAATCTTATAATGTTTTTCTGCCAAAATAGACGCCTCCTTTTAATAAACCGGTCGATCACCGTCCGTATTAGGCTGATTAATCCCCCAACTTGCGCGAATACCAAGGGTTGGTTGATCAATTAGGTCTACCACCACCTTGGCGATACTCTGTCGTGAAATGATCGTCCCTTTAAATGGTGTCCCTTTTTCCGTTAATTCATAATCAACAATCGGTTCATCGGTCATATAAGCACACCGTAAAATCGTGTAGTCTAATGGCGATTGTTCAACGATTGCTGCCGCTCTACGTGTATCTTCCATGACATCGTGACCCACAACACGTTCATTCCACGCACCAAATTCTCCCGGCACTTCATGATAAAGACCTAGCCCACTGATATAAATCAACCGTTTAACACCGGTCGCTGTCATTGCTTTGACGGCAGTCTTCATTAAAGGTTCAAATTCGCCACCTAAATTAGCATAGACGATATCGATCCCCTTCAAAGCTGTCGTTAATCGCGCTTGATCCAAAACATCGCCTTCGATAATCGTCACATGCGGATTTGTTTTTAAAGCTGCCAATCGTTCAGCATTCCGCAGATATAAAACTAACTCGTGTTGCTTAGCTGCTAATAAATCTTGAATAACGAGCTGTGCGACTTGGCCTGCCGCACCCAATACTAATATTTTGCTCATGATCGTCACTCCTTCACTTCAGTAACTGTAGAATACACCTTCTAGTGGACTATAAGGCAAGCTTTAATTTAAAAAATATTTCAATTTTGCGCAATTTAAAAGTAATCGGTTGAAGTATTACAAATCGTAGTTTATAATGATTATAAAGTAATAAAGGTTATTGGAGGCTTTACTGTGACTAAAAAATTATCTCTTGCTCAAAAAATTAACGTCATGCGAGCCAGTGTGATGGGCGCCAACGACGGCATTCTTTCCGTTGCTGGTATTGTTATTGGGGTTGCCGGTGCCACTAGCGATCACTTCGCCATCTTTATCTCAGGGATTGCCGGCATGTTAGCCGGCACCATCTCGATGGCGATGGGCGAATACGTCTCTGTCAGCACACAAAAAGATGCTCAAGAAATGGCCATTTTCAACACACAACTCAATCTCAAAAGTAATTATGAATCTCAAAGCGCCTTTGTCCGTCAAAAATACATTAAAACGGGTATCGCTCCGGAATTAGCGACTAAAGCCACCCAAGAAATGATGACGGCTGACCCACTAACAACTGTTATCCGGGAAAAATACGGCTTTTTACCTAACGCCTTCACAAATCCTTATGCAGCTGCGATTGCTTCATTTATTTCATTTCCTATTGGTTCTATTTTGCCACTAGCAGCAATTACCCTATTTCCTAATCGCATTAGCGTTATCGCAACTATCATCGCGGTGATGATTGCCCTCGCTATTACTGGTTATAGCGCCGCTGCCCTTGGCAAAGCTAATCGTTCCAAAGCCATTATTCGAAACGTCGTCTCCGGTTTATTAACCATGATTGTCACTTACGCAATCGGGACATTGTTCAAACAATAAACGCTTACCTAACTGATTTTTAAAACGCACAATTATTTTTTCTCGAAAGGATCCTTTTCTATGTCGATTTCAAAAACAACTACCCCTTCAATTGAAAAGCCCCACCAAACAATGGAAGAAAAGATGAATACCTTACGGGCTGGTGTTTTAGGTTCCAATGACGGGATTTTAACCGTCGTTGGCGTACTTTTTAGTGTTGCCGCCGCCACAACTAATAATTTCACGATTTTTATCGCTGGCTTAGCAGACCTGCTAGCCTGTGCCTTTTCAATGGCCGCTGGCGAATATGCCTCCGTTAGTTCTCAAAGTGACACTGAAAAAGCCGCCGTTGCCATTGAACAACAACGCTTAATTCATGATAAGGAAGGCCAAATCAAAGAAGTGCAAGCCTTCTACGAATCAAAAGGCGTTACACCAGAAACCTCACTAGCGATTGCCAAAGATCTCATGTCGAAAAAACCTTTAGCGACCATCGTCAACGTTAAATACGATTTAGAACTCGGCCATTATATGAATCCTTGGGCAGCAGCCTTTGCTTCTCTTTTCTCCGCAGCCTTCGGTGGTGTTTTCCCATTATTTGCTATGATTATTCTCCCTGAAGCCTACAAAATGACGGGGACCATCATTGCCGTTACTGTGGCGGTTTCCATTACAGCTTATATCAGTGCTAAACTTGGTGACGGTAAGGTCAAAGTTTCGATTATTCGGAACATTCTAATCGGCCTAGTCACCATGGCTATTCACTACGGCATCGGCCAACTTTTCTAAATTTAAATAACTAAAAAAGCCTCGGGACAAAATAATTTTTGTGCCAAGGCTTTTTTTAATGATTAATTTTATTTATCAGAAACCGTGCGATTTTTTCATGACCGGCATCATTGGGATGCAAACTATCGAGACTAAGAGCTTCTGCTTGTTGCGCATCGGCAAAAGATAATGCCTTTTGATTAAAGAGACTGATATGCGTAATTCCTAGCAATTCAGTGACTTGAACAATTGCCTTTTCGTAATCGGCTTGTCGATAACCACTTTGATTGATGGCTGGGAAAAAATCCGTTCCAATTTTGACATGCGATATAAAATAAATCGTTGCTTGCGGATAATGTTTACTAATCTGGCCAAGCATTTGCTGCAACGCGCCGTAAAAAGTCACGGTCGTTTGGTCGCCAAGTTGGCCTAACGGGACATCGCGACCAAAATCATTGATACCAGCATAGATTAATAATAAATCTGTTTCAGTTGGTATCTGTTGCCAGCGATTGACCATTGGATCGTACGGTTGGGCAATCGTTGAGCCGGAAATACCGAGATTGGTGGTCTTAGGAATCGCTAACCAGTCCGCCAACCATTGGTAATACCATTGATGCGCATAGTGGTTTCGTTGATCGGTGATACTATCTCCTAAAACCGTTAAATGTTGATAATGTCTCACCTGTCATTCACTCCTATTACCGAATAATCTATCAATTGCCAGTTATTTCTTTGCCAATAAGCCCTCGCTTGTAACGTTTTTAGCGTATCAAGCTCAACCAAGCGGTTAGTCGTTAGACTACTTTTTTGCCTTAAGGCACTAGATAAATACCCGACATGACTTAGAATGACCGGTGGCACCGTTTGATCAACTAACAGTAATTGTTGTTGAATATCAGCGGGTGTTAAGTATGGCGCTCGTTGCGCCGTGATTAATGCACCAGTCGTTTTAACCGTGCTCTTTTGCCACAAATCTTGATAAGCTGCTTGGTGTTTAAGGGGTAACTTAGTCACTTCATGACGCAGTGGCACCTGGTAGGTCTGGGCCAACTCGAGCACTACCGCATAAATGGCAGGCGTTAAAGTGGCGACAAAATGGTGTGAGGTCAGATGGGTCAGTTTTAAACCGCTCGCTAAAAAGCAATCGATCTGGGCCTGAAACTCACGTCTGACCTCATTGATATCAAGTTCTTGTTCACGTGCTTGTAAGTTCGCATAGCACATCAATCGGCCAGCTGTCGTCACCAAACTTGGGATGTTTTGCGGATCACAGATGGGCACATCCTTATCAAGTACAAGATGGAGCCCCATTCCCTGAATTCCCATTTGCTGAGCTAAAACCGCACTCGCCGCAAAATCTGGTGACGTCACTTGCGCATTAGTTGCTGAGAGCAGTCCCCGCTTTAACCCTAATATAATCGCCCGTGAAATTGGGATGGTCATCCCAAAATCATCAGATTCAACAATAATTGATTGCATATGGCACCTTATTCTGCGCTCAAATCGAACTGTCCAATGACACTGTCCGTCGTCACTGCTGCTGGTAGTGGTTCGGCTGGTGTAAACGTCGCATTGCTGCTGACGACCATGATTGTATTAGCTTTATCAGCTGCTTTTAATTGTGCCCAGTCGATTGTCACAAGTGGTTCGCCAGCTTTTACTTTAAAATCAGCTTCCACTTGCATTTCAAAAGGTGCACCTTGTAATTCAACTGTATCAATCCCCATATGAATCAAGACTTCAACACCTTGTTTCGTTTTAATCAAGATCGCATGTTTTGTTGGAAAAATTGAACTAACCACACCATCAACTGGCGCATTAATCGTATTCGTCATTTCGTCCGGCACGATGGCAAAGCCGTCACCAACTGCCTTACTAGCAAATACTTCGTCTGTCACTTGTTCGATTGGTAAATAGTGACCTGTAACGGGCGCTGTTAGTTGGCCCGCAGGTGCTTTTTTCATAAATTTAAACATCATTCTTATCCTCTCTTCATTCAATTTCTAGCATAACGGCTTCATATGGTCGTAATGTAATTTGGTCGGTCGTTAATTGTTGGTCTGGATAATTACCCATCATCACCGCTTTAACGGCCGCGTTAGCGCGTTGTTGCGTTTGATCTGTAAAGTTTGCGATCACACGGACTTTTTTATCCCCTAACTGTCGTTGATAAGTATAAACCGCTTCATCTTCTGGTGCCAATAATTGATATTGGCCTTCAATAAGGACAGGTTCAGTCTTACGTAGCGCTACTAATTGTTGGTAAAAGGCAAAGACACTATCTGGTGCTTGTGCTTTAGTTGCCACCGAATAATCATCCGCAACAACTGGTTGCAACCAAGGCGTACCAGTTGTAAAGCCGTGATTGGTAGTCATATCCCATTGCATTGGAATCCGACAATTTTCACGCGATTTTTGTTGTAGGATTTTAATCACCAAATCTTCACTAATCCCATCAGCTAACATTTGGTGATATGCATTAATCGATTCAGCATCTTGATATTGATCAATCGAAGTGAAATTAGCATTCTTCATCGCAATTTCTTCCCCTTGATAAATATACGGTGTACCTTGTAACCCAAATTCAACTAATGCCAATAACTTAGCGGATTGATCACGATACTGACCATCGTCTAAGAACCGTGAAATCGACCGTGGTTGATCGTGGTTTGACCAGAATAATGCATTCCAGCCACCACCTGCTGCCATTTCAGTTTGCCATTGACTTAAAATCCGTTTCAAATCAGACAGACGGTATTGCCCTAGCGTCCACTTTTTACCACCCGTATAATCGACTTTGACGTGGTGAAAGGTAAATGCCATCGAGAGTTCTTCACGTTCTGGGTTCGTATAACGAATTGCTTCTGAAACCGGCGTTGATGATAATTCACCAACCGTCACAAAGTTGTTAGGGCCAAAGACGCGTTCATACATTTCATGAATATATTCGTGAACATGTGGCCCATTGGTATAAAAGTTACGGCCATCATCACTTGGTGTCTCGAAAGTATCATTTGGAAAATCTTTATCCTTCGAGATGTTATTGATCACATCTAACCGTAAACCATCAATCCCTAAATCAGCCCAAAACTGCATCATTTGATAGATTTCTTCACGCAATTGTGGATTGCGCCAGTTTAAATCAGGCATCCGCTTCTCGTATAAATGTAAGTAATACTGATTTAGCGCGGGGACATACTCCCAAGCACTACCACTAAACTTAGATAACCAGTTATTCGGTTCATGACCATCAACTGGATCACGCCATAAATAATAATCGTGATAAGGATTGTCCTTGCCCTTCAAACTTTCTTGGAACCAACGGTGTTGATCTGAAGTATGGTTGACCACCATATCCATCATAATTTTAATCCCCCGTTGATGAGCCTCTTTCAAAAGCCGTTCAAAATCAGCTAAGTCACCAAAAATCGGATCGATTTGATAATAATCCGCAATATCATACCCATTATCCCGACCTGGTGAGACATACATCGGTGTTAACCAGATTAATTCAATCCCCAAATCTTGTAAATAATCTAAACGTTGGATAATCCCGTTGATATCACCGATACCATCACCGTTTGAATCTTGAAAACTCCGCGGATAAATTTGATAAACTGTTGCTTTTTGCCACCATTTCATATGACGATCTCTCCTATGCCGTTACTTTTTTAGTCGTACCTGGTTTTTGTGGTTTAGCCATTCCTTGCCCTTCTTGCATTTGGTCGTTATAACCCCAAACGTAAGTGACGATGAATGGCACAATTGTTGCAACCGCTGAAGCGGCAATAAAGATCCAGAGGTTTGATAAATCTGCTGGGTGTTTTGGATCTAAGAATGATGCAAATCCAATCCATGAACCGGCAAAACCAAACATATTGCCATGTAATAAGCCGCTGACAAAGCCACCCGCTGCTGAACCGATTAAGCCAGAGATGAAAACCCGTTTGTATTTCAAGTTAATCCCATAAATAGCAGGTTCTGTTACCCCACAGAAAGCTGAAATTGCACCAGCAAATGATAATTCTTTTAAAGCTGTTTTCCGAGTTTTAATCGCAACTGCTAATACAGCAGCCCCTTGTGCAACCATTGTCGTACTTAAAATAGCGTTTAAATAACTGTGTCCGGAAGTGGCCACGTCGTTAGCAATAATTGGTAAAATTCCCCAGTGAAGCCCGAAGATAACGAGCACTTGATAGAAGCCGCCGATTAATAGACCGGATAACCAACCACTCTTCAAGAGTAAGAATTGAATACCAAATGCTAAGCCGTTTGATAACCAAATAATAGCTGGACCTGTAATATAAAGTGTAATGGCTGCAACAACGGCGATTACAATTAGTGGTGTAAAGATAATTTGTAAGTAGCCTGGTAACCAATTCTTAACCCATTTCGTTAATCTAGCAACCAACCAAGCTGCTAAAATCATTGGGAAAATTGAATACGTGTAGTTCACCATTGGGAAGTTTAACGAACCAATCTCAAGGAGTGATTTACCGTTTAAAGCGACTAATGATGGGTGGACTAAAACGCCCCCGATAACCGCTGTTAAGACCGGATCGCCTTTTAATTTTTTAGCAGCTGTAAACCCAACTAGCATTGGTAAGAAGTAAAAGACGGAATCGCCCATCGCACTTAAAATGATGTAGAATTCACTCTTTTGACTCACTAACGCGCCTAATTGCGGCATCGTTAACATTGCTAAAACACCTTTTAAAATCCCGCCGGCAGCCAAGATTCCGACGATGGGACTCATTGCACCAGTGATGACACCGATTAATTGACTAAAAGCGTCTTTCACGTGTCCCCATGGTGTTAGGTTCTGTTTTCTTTTAGTTGTTGCGACCACTTGGGCTGTTTCATCTTCATCGGCAAAGTCTGCGCCAATTTCAGCAATCACAGCGTCATAAACGGCCGTGACCTGATTCCCAATCACAACTTGATATTGACCAGATGCTTTTTGAACATTAATAACGCCATCCAAAGCTTTGATCGTTTCTGTTTGTGCCTTTGATTCATCTTTTAAATAAAACCGAAGTCGTGTAATACAGTGAATTAAACTATCGATATTTTCTTTGCCCCCGACACCGGCAACAATTGCTTTTGCGAGTTGTGAATAATCTTTTTGTGCCATATTAAATCCTCCCTTGATTTCTTTTTATAAAAGCGCTTTCTGTTTATGGACTCATCATACAACATGTATAGACAAGTTGTCAACGAACTTCTTAAACCGTTTTCAAATTGCACTTGCAACTTCGCCATTTAATTTATATGATGGAATTAATCAAACAATTGAGGTTTAGTCTATGTCGAAAAAATATGAAATAATCTACCGCGAACTCGTCCATAAAATTACGAACCATGTTTATCCAGCCAACTCATTCTTACCCAGCGAAAACGAACTCGCAACAGCGTATGGTACCTCACGCGAAACAGTCCGTAAAGCACTCGCTAGCCTTTTAGAAAATGGCTTCATTCATAAGATCAAAGGCAAAGGCTCTTTAGTCCTTGATTTTGATAAATACGCCTTTCCCATTTCCGGCTTGACCAGTTACCGCGAATTGGATAGTCTCTTTGAAATGCACACGCAAACAACAGTCCTACAACTCCAAAAAGCAACAGTCCCACAAGCGCCTTTTCATTTAGATCCCACAGAGATTCTGCCCGCGACCTATATTCAACGGTTACGGACCGTTGATGGTGAACCAATTGTTATCGATAACGACTACGTTCTAACCAGTGTTGTCCCAGAAATCTCACGGGTAGTCGCTCAGGATTCACTTTATCACTACTTTGAACAAGAATTGGGTCTAACTATTGGTTATGGGAATAAAGAATTCACTGTTATCCCTGCAACCGAAGAACAGTGTGCCATCTTAAAACTCGCCCCTAATAGTGCGGTCGTTAGTGTTAAAGGTATCACTCATCTTCAGGATAATACCTTAATTCAATTTACCGAATCCATTCACCGGGCTGATAAATTTAAGTTTATTGAACATGCGCGCCGCCAATCAATTTAAAACAATCATAATATAAAAGGAGGGACCGATTTTACCATCGGTCCCTCCTTTTTGATGACGCCACTAACTGTTTAGTGCACCAATGCTATTTAAGAGTTGATTTAATTTTAGTCGTTGCTGTTTTTGAATCGTTCGACATTGATTTAATTGTTGTTCCACTTCCGACTCTTCAGTCAATCGCATCGCATTAACAAAATCCTTTGCAGCAGTCACATAATGCTTAATAACCATCTGTAATTGCTCATGTAATACGACAAATTCCGTTGGCGGTTGAATACGCGCAATTTGATCAACAAATTGATCGAGGACCGTTAAATTCTGTCTGGAATAGTGATTAAGTAATTGTAAATTTTCATCTACCAATCCTTTACCCCGCATAATATTTTTACTAGTTTGCGCATATTCACTAAAAACCGTTTCGAAGACAATAAACCGTTCTAAAAACCGATTCCATTGGATCACATAAGCTTGTGCCGATAGCTGAATTGTTGGTTGTAACATTCTAATCGCCTCCTTGACTATACTTTAAAACTTATTGTTATCATAATCGTATATCACAAGGAGGCACCTTGTCAAAGATAGTGCATTTATTCACATTTATTTAATTAAACCCGCTTTCGCCATCGTGACCCGATCAGTATTATTAACCAGATCAAAAGTGTGCCCAAACTAATCAGTTGTCCAAGCAGCAACCCCGGTGCCCGATACCGTAACTGTACCTGATTGGCGCCACGTTTTAATGGCACTGCTAGCATGTTGGCCATTACCTTTTTAGGTTTAATCATTTGCCCGTTAACCTTAGCTTGCCAACCAGCATCATACGGAATGCTGAGATACAGTAGTTGATTAGATGCCATTGTTTTAATATCGCCAGTGACATGTCCGTTATCTTGCCATAAAGCAGTCGTCGTTAATTTTTGCTGATCAAGTTGTTTGACAGCTTGATTAAACCGTTCTTGATTGAGTGTCGCAACTTGGAAATGATTAATATTCTGCCGTTTAGGGCTAATCACAGTTAATCGTAGCGGTTGCCCTTTATGCGAGTCCTCAAGCGGGATAATTGCAGCACTCGTCACTCTAATCGGCGTTTTCTTCTTACGACCGTTAACAAATAATTTAATTCGCGCTAAATTTTGATGTGGTAAATATAAATACGTAGGACCTTGCGTATCTCTTGGAATTTCTAGCGTATACCGGTAGCTATGGGCCTTAATTTCTTCATGGACCATATTAACCCGATGATTTGTATAAAATGCTTGGTCAGTATTTACCATTGCTTGTAACAACCGATCCTGGTTGTCGAATGGCCGATGCTTTTTCAAAGTAACATGCGCTAATTGCCGATTAACCGCAAAACCCAATCCAAGCGTTTGATGTCGTTGAATAACCGTTTGCTGATTTTTTGGTTGTAAATCATAGCGATTGGCAAATAACAGATCCGTAATCGCTGTATGTCCGACCCCATTAATTCGCCGGACGTTCTTACTGTAAAAACCAAGGTCCACCAGCATACTGCGCATTTGTTCGTCCAAAGTTGATGAGTAATTATTTAACGTATATTGGCCAAATAACAAGGCATCGTTGTAGCCATAATAAGGTTCGCGATACGCCGATTTTAATAAGATCGACTGGTTATTGACCCGATAAAAGTCATTATCTTTTTCACTGAGTTGTTCATACAGTGCAGCTTGGCGTTGATATTGTTGCGCATATTGTTTTTGATAACCCAATGGGATTTTATGCGTCATTAATTGAAAATTAGTGACTAACTCGCCAAATGATACCAAAACAACGCCTGTTATCAGTATTTCTTGATAGTGACGGTTTGTTTGACCCCAATAATAAAATAATAACCCGAGAAATATTGTATAGCCACTTAATAATATCCATGATTGTGCTGTAACTTGCGGATAACTCTGATTACCGTGTAATCTCAATTGACCAATCACCAATAAACCACTCACTAAGGCAATGGCCCACCCTTTGGCCTTTTTATTTTGCCCCTGTACTAGGCTTGCCTCGTAGGCAATTTTAATTAAGACAAATGAGAATAAGTAAGCATTCCGGTAGGGAAATCCTTCTGGCTGTTGAAACATATGCCAAATAGTATTAAACGTTGTTACCCAAAAACTAAGGGCTAAACTAATCACTAAAAAGCCATTAGCGTACTTCGCCTGTTTTCGAATTTGTGGCAACATAAAATATAAAACCGCAAACAATAATGCCAATGTACCCACAAAAAGTGTTGGTTCGTGCGTTAATCGTTGTGTATAGCGACTACCACCAACCTGAAATTGCGTAAACACTTCCCAGCCAAATTGTGGTGTCGGGTAAAAACTGGTCATGGCAATTGTCTTTTTTCCGGTCTTTAACATGCCTAACAACGCTGGGAGGAGGATAATGGCGCTTAAGCCACCAACAATCAGTGATGACCAAATAAACTGCCAGATAACCCGTGCTTGCTGCTGTAATAAATGCCCCCACTTTTGCTGTGGTTGCCGTTGCTTAATGACGAGGCTAATCATATATAAGACGGCAAATAAGCATGTCATGTAACCCAAATAATAATTGGTTAGAATCGAAATCGTCAACGTCACAATGTAAAATGTTGGTTTTTTAACTGAAAATAAGCGTTCAAGACCGATGACAATCAGTGGCACTAAGATTAATGCATCTAACCACATCAAATTATAAAAATTCATGGCTACAAAGCCACATAAACTATAAGCCGTTGAAAAAATCAATGCGGCATAATGATAAGTCGTTGTCCGTGTTCTCAGAAAATAACTCATTGTCACGCCCATCGTACAAATTTTAAGCGCAATCACGTAACTCACCATAACTGGTAACTGACTATTCGATCCTAAAAGTAACAATAGATTAAACGGGCTAATCAGGTAATAGGCCGCTAGCGGCACTAAATTGCCACCTAGCGATAATGAAAACGAGTAGGCACTGAAGTTAAGATGAGCGACTTGCCGCTTGAATTCAGCCAAAAATGGCATGTACTGTGTCCCTAAATCACTAAACAATAAATTGTGATTACCAAAAGGCACTAACCCCATGATGGCAAAGCCGATCAAGACCAATACTAACGGCAATCCAAAACTGAGACCGTAATAGCTGATCGCCTGTTTACATTTTGTTTGCATCAAATTTCAACCCTCTCTTGTTTGAAGCACAAACTAAGCATAGCATGCTGCTGAGCTAAAACACCACCAAACAACTACGCTCACTTTGATAGCACCGTTATTAAACAAAAAAGCAGACTACTACCTGTCATTAAGGTATCAGTCTGCTTTTTGATTAATATTAAGATTATTTCATCATTCCAAGTGTCACGCCACCGACAATGACTAGTAAACAGCCAAGTGTGACATACACCATTTCTTTTTTCGTTTTACGTTCACCCAAGAGGTAGATACTACCAATTGTTGAAATGATAATCCCACATTGTGAAAGTGAATAACTGATGGCAAGACCGATATCTGACATTGAAATCAACATGAACAAGTTTCCTAAGCCCCATAATAGACCTGTTACAATGTTCAAACCTGTTTTCTTATCAAAGACTGCTTTACCAATACCAACGCCAGCAAAGATAGCAGCGCCGATAAACATTCCAATCGCTTGTGGTAAGACGATTGTTGTTGCACTAATTCCTGACCAGTTAACAATGATTGTGTAACCACCATAACCGATTGTTGAAAGGATCAAGGCCCGGAAGCCACGTGCAAATTGTGTATCTTCTTTAGCGGCTAAGCTACTCTTAGGATCTTTCATTGATGTTAACGTTGCACCAGCGATTAAGATCACTAATGCTGTAATCCCGAAGATATAATCATGGGTTGTTTTCCATTCGTGGAATAACAAAGCGCCCGCTAAAGTGTTTACAATCAATTGCATCCCTGTTGATAATGGGACGGTTTTTGAAACACCCATTGCTTGCATTGATTGGAATTGTTGCCCTTGACCAATGCTCCAGAATAATCCGGAAATGACACCGATTACCATGATGAATAAATCAATTTTAGGTTGAATAACCAAAAAGGTACCGATTCCAAAAACCAACGCACCAATCGTCATCCCAAAAGTTTGTTGATAAGCGTTACCACCTAATTTACCACTTACCAATCCGATACTACCCCAGGCAAGTGCTGGGATTAATGCAATTAAAATAGCCATTTTTAAATTCCTCTTCTTCTCTAAAGTACAAGAATCCATTATACAGACAAACGCAATCGATTTCTAGAGGGAAAACGGCACCATTAAGCGCCTTCCAAAATGGTCTGTTTATGAAAAAACGATTGCACCAATCATGTTAACGGTTACCGTTTTTTTGCGTATAGGTTGAATTTTTTTTACTTTTTTTTAGTAAACCCGCTAATCTTTTTTAGTAAACCCATTAACCTATTGTTTTGACGTAATTAAAAAGGTATCAAAGACCAATTATTCGTCTTTGACACCCACAATTTAATGTTTTAAAATTCGGTAGCCCTTGTACAAAGTCACCCCGATAATCGCGCCAAGTGTATTGAAGATTAAATCATCAATATCGGCCATTCCTGTTCCTAAAATAAACTGGGCGGTTTCAATCCCAAATGAAAATAGTGCGCCTTCAATAATCGTTAATAGCCAGGTCCCTTTTCGATCTGTTAATGAACCACGCAACCACCCAAACGGCACGAACCACAGAATATTACCATAGAAGTTATACCAGTAATCTAATTGTGCCGGCGCATTCCGTAACTTAAACGTCTCGACAAACGGCGTTAAGTTAATTTGGGTTAGAGAGCGGTTGACATATAGGTGCATCTGCCAAGGATAATAAATATGGCGTAAAACCGTTAACGATAATAGTAGACATAAATAGAAGACAAATATAAAAAGTTTCAATTCATACTTAAATTGAATCCGACGTTTTTTAAGGCCTAAATACAATAAACGCAGTCCGATAAAAATAAAACAATACAAAATTGTCTTATCCAAACTCTCTACCGTTAATTTAATCAAGGGCAGATGATTATATTTTGTCCCCCAAGGAAGGATGATGTTGTTATAAAGACCACCTAGAAATAACAAATGATAACCCCACTTATCTGATTGATTTAAGCTATTACGTCATACGTCTATTATATACACTTTGACGACTAAATGACATATGCCACCCTCCTAACTAAAGTGAATCTTAAACTTCTAATCAAGATACATCTAGTGTTGGAGGAGAGATTTAACGAGCTATGCTATAATGGTGTGATTAGTTACCAATACAACGTGTCATAAGGAGCCATTTAATGAAAGTTTTATTGTATTTTGAAAGTCAAAAACTACTCGCTAAATCAGGAATCGGCCGCGCACTAGATCATCAAAAGCGTGCGCTAACTGCCATGGGCATCGACTACACACTCGATCCTAACGATACTGATTATGATATCTTACATATTAACACATACGGTTTAAATAGCCGGCAGATGATTAAAAAGGCGCGCAAGGCTGGTAAAAAGGTGATTTACCACGCACACTCAACCGAAGAGGATTTCCGTAATTCCTTTGTCGGTTCCAATCAACTTGCCCCTTTTGTTAAACATCGCTTGGTTAGTCTCTATTCAAAGGCTGACCATCTCATCACACCTACCCTCTATTCAAAGGCGCTTTTACAAGGGTATGGCATTCAAGTACCGATTGCACCGATTTCAAACGGGATCGATCTTGCTAAGTATCAAGCAACACCAGATAAAGAACAAGCCTTTAGAGCTTATTTCAACTTGAAGCCCGATCAAAAGGTAATTATTTGTGTCGGTTTATTCTTCCAACGTAAAGGCTTGCTAGATTTTGTTGAAATTGCTAAGCAATTACCCGAATATACCTTCATTTGGTTTGGTGATGTGCCGATGTACAGTATTCCACGCAACATTCGCCTGATTGTTAAAAAGGACCATCCTGCAAATGTGCGCTTCCCCGGTTATATCAAAGGTGACATTATCGAAGGCGCTTATGCTAACGCTGATTTATTCTTTTTCCCTTCTTATGAAGAAACAGAAGGGATCGTTGTGCTAGAAGCCCTTGCCAGTCATCAAAAAGTCTTGGTGCGCGATATTCCAGTCTACCACGGCTGGCTCAAAGATCAACAAAATTGCTACATGGGTACCGATAATACGCAATTTAAGCGATTGATTCAAGACATCGTCGAACAACGCGTCCCCGACTTAACTGAAGCGGGTTATCAAACTGCTGAATCGAAACAGATTACCGCAATTGGCCACGAATTAGCGGCCGTCTACCAACATGTCTTAACCCCTGATGAATCAAATCCAACCTACACGCAAATCATGCAGCACACTTTAAAACTTTAAGTTTCCGTTTAAATCATGTCATGCACTTTGCGCTGTCTTCATTTGGGCGGTAAAATGAGTCAATGACGCGCTTTAGATTGATTTTGAAAGGATGTCACATTTCTTGAAACTCACAAAAATAAAACAATTTATGGCCTCTAAGCTTGGCTTTTTAAGCCTATTAGTCTTTTTATTTTGGGTTAAAACCCTTTTTGGTTATTTCACCGATTTCAACCTCGCAGCTAGCGATTCGCTCCAAATGGCCATTTTAATCTTCAATCCGCTCGCAACTACCTTGCTTGTCTTGGGGATTTTATTGTACATTAAGCAACCGATTATCAGTTATTGGACCGGGCTGGTGATTTACACGGCCAACACGGCCCTTTTGTACTTTAATGTCATCTATTACCGGCAATTCACCGATTACATGACAATTAACACGATCCTCGGTTATTCAAAAGTTTCCGCGGGCCTCAGTAAAAGTTCGCTAGCCCTAATGAACTGGCACGATGCACTCTACTGGCTAGACATTATCATCTTGGCCGTTTTAATCCTATTAAAGGTCATTAAAATTGATCACCGCCAATTCCCTAAAAGGTGGGCATTTAGTATTACATCCCTAGCCGTTTTATTATTCGGTGTTAATCTTGGTCTGAGTGAAATCAGCCGGCCACAAATTCTCTCACGGACTTTCGATCGAAACTATATTGTTAAATACCTCGGTATTGATACTTTTACCGTCTACGATGCCGTTAAAACCACCCAGAATAATCAAGTCCGGGCCCAAGCCGAAAGTTACGACTTAGATCCTGTCTTAGACTTCACTAAACAACACTACGCCGCACCCAATGCCGATTATTTCGGCGCTGCTAAAGGTAAAAACGTGATCGTCATTCATCTTGAGAGTTTCCAACAATTCTTAATCGATTTCAAGTTTGAAGGTCAAGAAGTCACACCATTTTTAAACAGTCTCTATCACAACCAAAATACGCTAGCCTTTTCCAACTTCTTTAATCAAGTTGGCCAAGGTAAAACCAGTGATGCAGAAAACATGCTTGAAACTGGCGTGTATGGCTTACCACAGGGTTCCGTCTTTACAACACTTGGTTCCGACAACACCTTCCAAGCAGCCCCTTCAATTCTTAAACAAAATGGCGATTATACCAGCGCCGTTTTCCACGGGAATGTTGGGACGTTCTGGAACCGGAATAACGTTTATAAAAACTTTGGTTACAACTATTTCTTTGATTCTAGCTATTTTAATACGAGTCCTGATAACGTCTTACAATACGGTCTCAAAGATAAACTCCTCTTTGGCCAATCGATTAAATATTTAGAACAACTACAACAACCGTTCTATTCCAAATTTATTACCGTTACTAACCATTTCCCATTCCCACTTCCTAAAACAGATGGTGATTTCCCACGGGCAACAACCGAAAATTCCGCTGTTAATAACTACTTTGCAACCGCTCATTATCTCGATCAGTCACTCGCTGAATTTTTCAATTATTTGAAGAGTTCTGGTCTCTATAATAAATCAATGATTGTGCTATATGGGGATCATTACGGCCTCTCAAATTCCGATAATAAAGCTTTATCTGGCGTTTTAGGCCGTGATTATGACACTTGGACCGATAACGATAATGCCCAATTACAACGGGTTCCTTACATGATTCACATGCCTGGTTTAAAAGGTGGTATTCAAACCCAATATGGTGGCGAAATTGATGCCTTACCAACCATGTTGCATCTATTAGGGATCAATAGCCAAAATTACGTTCAATTTGGGACGGACTTACTTTCCAAGCAACACGATCAAGTTGTCGCCTTCCGAAATCATAACTTCGTGACGCCAGAATATACCGTCCTCGATGGCACCATCTATCAAAATCAAGATGGTACGGAAGTCACCCAACCAACAGCTAAATTGCAAAAGCAAGTCGCAAAATGGCAAAAGCAGGTCAATCATGAACTTAGCCTTTCTGACTCAGTTAACGAGAAAAACCTCTTACGCTTTTACACACCAACTGGTTTCAAACCGGTTGATCCTGCCGATTATAATTATCAAACCGGCTATCAACAACTCGTTGAGATTGAAAATAAACTAGGCACTAAATCAACAAGTGTCCTTTCCCAAAACAAAGGCAAATCAACAGTCCCATTATTTAAAACAGATGCCCCTGAGTTAGCAGATGATCAATCTAGTTTAACTGAAGTCCCTAAAAGCAAAGCACTAAAAGATAGTGCAGCTACCTCGTCAAGTAGTAGCTCGGAATCCGGTCAATCAACATCAGAATAGTCCCAAATAAAAAGTGCCATTCCGAATTTGGAATGACACTTTTTTGTATTTAACGCGTTAATACTTGTTTCTTAAAGCTCTCAAAAACAGATTCTTGTACCGTTGTAAAGATAATAATTAGTTCATTATCGGCCGCAATCTTGCGGACATCGTTTAATAACTGACGCGCATCTCGAGGGGCTAGTTGATCTAAATAACGCGCTAAGACGAAGACCTGTTGCCGATTTGCTAAACCACGAATAAATTGAATCCAAAACTGATCGATTGGTTTCAACGCGCTTCCTTGTGTCGTCCGCACTTTTTTGACATATTGATCAGTCAAGATACTAATGACTGACTGATCAGCATCCTTAGGTAACAATAGATTATCCCACCCCGATAAGAACGGTAGGATCTTTGGTTGCGCATAATCAATCGTAAAGGGCTGATTAGGGAGTTGTAATGCTGTCTTCAACAACTCTGGTTGACTGAAATAAATCTGCCCGACTTCTAATGGTTGTTTGTTCAACATACCGACTCACCTCTTAAATATTTTTTCTTAAAACGACTGACTTGTAACCCACCAATCATTAAAATCGGTGCGGCTAAGCTAATGATTGCTTGCCATAATTGCCCAAAAATTTGATTGGTTAATGTTTGTTTGACACTATTGTGCAGTGTCGGATTCAAAAGAGAATGACTACTAAAATCTGTCAAATGATTTTTAAAGAGTGGGTTGAGCGTTTTAGGTGCTTTTTGCATTGCTTGCAGTGGTCGATGCCAATAATGGTTGATCGCTTCTAATCCTCGCCAGAACGGCTGATTAGCGACTAACAACAAAAGGCTGATCGTTACGACAGCAAAAAATAGTAAGCAAAGCGCCGTTAAGCCGTAATACAACGTCACTTTCGTTCGTGTCCAATTGGCACTAAAAAAGGTTTCGATATCACGCGCCAAAATTTTAAACGCCAACCAACTAATGATTACTGTGGCGATGATCCCGACAATCATTAGTAATAGATACGCAGTTTGATACCGCTCTAAGACTGTCTGGTTAGAATGGAGTAATGTCTTTAACGGGTGATCCGCTGCAAACTTTTCTTCAGCTGTAAAATTAGCTAACTGACTCTTGAGTTGGGTTAAGTTATGTCGTTCTAACCGAATCAAGCCCAAAATAATTGTCGCCAGGCCTAAAAATAAACAGTCCAATAAATAAATCGCTAGCGACTGCCGCCAATAATAATGAATATTGGCCGGAATCGATTTTAAGAAAAACATTAACTCACCCCCTTATAGAAACAGTGTAAAGCTAAAGTGTGAAAAATATATGAACTATCTGGTAAAAAATAAAAAAGCCAGCATAAAATAATTTTATACTGACTGTCATAACGATTTAAATCACTTTTTTAGTTTGTAGTTGAACAGCTACCCTATAAAAAAGCGCTGTGATCAACATGGCGATAAAGGTTGCCCCTGTATAGGCGTGCACGATTGCGAATTGATTTAAGATTAAATAACTGATAACGCCAATCACCCAACTGAATAATGCCGTTAGATGATAGCCCTTTGTATACCAGTATGGTCCAGCAATCGTATTAAGCGCGTCTACTTGATAGTGTCGGCGTCTAATCCAGAAGTAATCGACTAAGAAAATCGCAATCTCTGGTCCTAAGAACATCCCAATACTATCTAAGAAGGTTTCAAAGGTGGTCAAAAATGACGCGACATAAACTGGAATAAAGGTGACGACCGTTGCCAACAAAGTGACACACCAGAGTGCTGGCGTTAACTTGAGCTTTGGAAATATGTTAGTGAGCGCTGAACCAGCAGCCATTAAATTAACAGCATTCGCGGTTGTACTAGTAATTACAATCACCAACAAGGCTAAAACGCCGAGTCCTAATTTAGCGGCAATCGTACTTGGATCAGCGTTATTAGGATCAAAATGATTCAAAGTAATCGCGGTCGCAATTGTCGCCGTCAAACCGATGAAGGCAAACCAGAATAAGCCGATATTAGCCCCTAGGAATGAATAAACAGTTGCGGCCTTCTTACGCTTGGCAAAACGACTAAAGTCAGCAGCTGCTGTGACCCACGCTAAATTAAAGGCGGCTAAAATATCGATTGCTCGACCGGCTTCAAGACGAAACTTGGCAGCTGGACGCCAAGCCACCAGATCCTTGAACGGTACCATTTTGAAAACAATGATTGATTCCCATGTCACTAAGATAATCACGAGTACAATCCCAATCCGTTCGATCCAACGAACTGATTTTTCACCTAACGAAATACTGATAAGATGCAAGATGGACATGATGATGATCCCAACAACCAAGCTCAAGCGATTCGTAGCGGCATCATTGCCCGACCAACCCATAATTTCTTTCAAAATAAAGCTCACAGAAGTCGCCGCAATATAGGTATTAACGGCTGCCCAACCGATGAATTGCACGACGTTAATGAGTGACGGTAAGACTGAACCTTTAACGCCAAACGAAGCACGCGTTAAACCCATTGCACCCACACCAGTTTGATAGCCCATATAAGAAGCAAGTGCTAATAAGACATAGGATAAACAGCCGATGGCAATCAACAGTGTAGAGCCTTGAATAAGACCAGTTGCGGCAATAATACCGCCGATGTACCACGTCCCATTATTAGCGTTGGCACCTATCCAGGTCGCAAATAAATCCCAATCACCCATCGTTCTTTCAGACTTAGCGACTGAGTGAATCGTATGTTGTTTTGCCATTTTCTCTCCTCCAACTTCGACCATCACAAACAAAAAAGGCCCACTCCAAAACAGAGCGAGGCCATTAAATCCCGATAGTCGCTCCTTTGTCAGCCTCTCTGGACTGCACTTAAAAGGAATTATATTTATAAGCATTGTATTAAACCTACTTGCCAAAGTCAACCCAGTATTGTTATACTCACTATTAAAAAATAGCGAGGATGGATTCAGATGCTTATTCAAAACGTTCATATCGAGAACCAGACAGCTTTAAAATCAATTAGAATTGAAAACGGTCTTATAACAGCAATTGAATCACATCTTGAGCCCCAACAAAACGAAAAAATAATTGACGGCCAACAACAATTAGCGCTCCCACCGTTTGTTGACCCCCACGTTCATCTCGATTCAACACTAACTGCCGGACAACCAGAATGGAATGAATCTGGCACACTTTTTGATGGTATTCGAATCTGGTCCGAGCGTAAGAAAACACTGACACACCAAGATGTTAAAGACCGAGCCCTCAAAGCCCTTAAAATGCAGGCTAGTCATGGGGTCCAGTTTGTTCGCTCACACGTTGACGTCACTGATCCTGAACTAGTCGCCCTTAAAGCACTGATTGAGGTCCGCGAAGAAGTGAAAGACTGGATGACATTGCAACTTGTTGCCTTCCCACAAGAAGGGATTCTCTCCTTTCCAAACGGTAAGGCGCTAATGACTAAGGCCGCTCAACTAGGGGTGGACGCCATTGGTGCAATTCCCCATTTCGAATTCAATCGAGAATATGCTGTTGAATCCTTGAAATTTGCCTTTGAACTAGCCCAAGAATATGATCTACTATTCGATGCCCATACTGATGAAATCGATGATCCTAATTCACGGAGCCTCGAAACAATCGCTACACTCGCCTTAGAAACTGGCATGAAAGATAAGGTAACAGCCTCGCATACAACAGCAATGGGCTGTTACAATGATGCTTACATGTATAAGCTAATGCGCTTATTAAAAATGGCCGATCTTAATTTTATCGCTAACCCCTTGGTCAACTTATTCTTGGGGGGGCGTTTTGATACCTATCCCAAACGCCGCGGTCTCACCCGGGTCAAGGAATTAACAGCTAACGGATTGAATGTTGCGTTTGGTGAAGATGACATTCAAGACCCTTGGTACCCTATGGGCGATGGTAACATGTTAGACGTCCTCCATGCTGGTTTACACGCAACTCAAATGATGGGTTATACAGAAATCATGAATGCTTACCGCTTCATTACCCACAATGGCGCTCGGGCAATGCATGTCACTGACCAATACGGCCTTGAAGTTGGGAAACCTGCCCACTTAATCTTAATGGCTAGTGATAATTTCTATAATGCACTTAATCAACAAGCCGCTGTTACGCTATCAATCCACGCTGGTCGTATTATTAGCGAAACACAACCGGCTACCACTCAGTTATTTATTTAAAAGCGAAAAAAACGCAACCTTATAGGCTGCGTTTTTTGTTTGCGTATTTATTAATTAGCATCAGTTGTGACGGTTTCGTCTGGGAAAGTTAATGTAAAGGTTGTCCCTTGATCTGGTTCACTTTGAACCTCGATGGTCCCATGATGTAATTGGACCAGTTGATGAACAATTGCTAAGCCCAAACCAGATTCACCGTATTTTGTGTTCTTCCGGGAAGGATCAGCCTTATAGTACCGTTCCCAAATATTCTTAACTTGCTCAGACGTCATCCCAATCCCAGTATCACTAACCGTCAGAATGGTTTCGTGGAACCCAGCTTCTGCAGTGACCGTGATTTGCCCGTCATTGGTAAATTGGATGGCATTTTGCATGATATTAAACATAACCTGAACAAAGCGGTCATAGTCGGCATAGATAGCCACTTCTTCTTGTGCTTCAAGCACAATGGTGTCACCGGCATCCGCCGCTTTTTTCTGAAGTTGTTCTTGAATATTTTGCAACGCTTCTACCGCATTAAATGTTTGTTGATTCAATTTAATTTGGTTTGTTCGAATCTTTTCATAATCCAAGTTCTCATTAACCAAGCGAATTAAGCGATTCGTTTCGTTTTGCATTAATGAAATACTCTTTTCTCGCATTTCTTCTGGGATGGCATCGTAGGCTAAGCCTTCCAATAGCCCTTTCACCGTCGTTAATGGCGTCCGCATTTCGTGTGCAGCATCGGCCATAAATTGACGACGGCGATCTTCTTGCCGCTTAATTTCGGCCTCAGATTCATTAAGCGAGTGGACCATTTCGTTAAAGTCGGTCGCCAAATCATCCAATTCATCCTTACCGGGGTTATCAATATGGACATCAAAATCCCCTTCGGCAACCAGATGCGTTGCATTTCGTAAGCGGCTAATCCGATAAATCTGGTAGCGCGCTAGAACATAACTGAGTAAAATCCCACCAATCGTCGAAAGTAAGAAGGCAATCAATAAATTCTTGCGCATCGTCACTAAGCCCGACTTAACGTTTTTAATGGAGGAACCAACCCCAATAACATAAATCAACTTATCATTATAGAAAACCGGTTTAAAAACAACCAGTTGATCTTGATCATTATTAAATTGCCGGGAGTCCTTGCTCACACTGAGTCGTTGGACCTGCCCCTTCTTCAGGTATTTCCAGTACTTTTTCTTAACGGAGACGTTCGAGTTAGGCGCCGGGTAGACCATTTCATTTTGCGCATTAAAAAAATTAAAACTAACCCGTTGTTGCGACAGGATCGCTTGGCTATCGTCAATAAACTGCTTGGATAGCGTTGCCTGTGAGCCTTGTTTGAACGCTTCACGTTCGATAACTGATGCGTAACCTTCCAACTGATCCCACGTATTATTATAGGCCGTCTTCGTTGAATATTGCGTAAACGCAATCCCAACAATCACGATGGTCGTCATAATAACCCCAAAAAAGGCTAGCATCCACTGATAGATCAGTTTCATTAGTGTTTATTGACCGCTGAATCATCAAATTTGTAGCCGACACCCCAGACCGTCTGGATCACTTGGGGACCAACCTTTTCGATCTTTTGACGGAGTTTTTTAATATGGGCATCGACTGTTCGTTCATCACCAAAATATTGGTAATCCCAAACAAGTTCTAATAACTGTTCGCGTGAGAAAACTTGGCGTGGATTCTTCGCTAAAGTTTTCAATAAATCAAATTCTTTGGGCGTGAGATCTAAAATCGGTTCGTCCATTAAATAGGCCTCGCGTGTCTTAGAGCTCATCTTGAAGTGATCTGTTTGCACATCATAATCGGAGTTATCTACTTCTTCAACTTGCGCATCTTCCGCACCAACTTGTTCATCAACTAACTCAGCACGGCGATGAAGCGCCTTAATCCGGGCGATCAATGTAATTGGGCTAAAAGGTTTCGTCACATAATCATCCGCACCCAATTCGAGCCCCAAGACTTGATCACTCTCTGAATCGCGAGCCGTTAACATAATAATCGGCACCACTTTAGATTGCTCCCGAATTTTTTGGGCGACCTGCATCCCATCCATTCCTGGTAAATTCAAATCTAACGTAATAATATCCCAACTATCAGGATCAACACTAAATTGTTCAACCGCTTCATTACCATCATACGCAAAGTGGGCATCCCACGCTTCTTTTTGAAAGAACATGCCCATCATTTCAGAGACAGACTTATTATCTTCAACCATTAATATTTTCATTAGAATTCCTTCTCTTTTGTGTGATTATATTCTTATTATACAGTATCTTAACCAATGGCGGATGAATTAAATATGAAGAAGCTATGAAATTTACCACGTTGAATTGACGAATCTTGACACGCTTGTTAAAATTAATTTATAATTTAAGTGATTTATACGCAAGTCAAAAATTAATTTCTAACGCTCAACTAGTCTTTTATAAAATTAAATCTCCTGTAAGCTAGGGCTTAACCAATTGGTTAGGCCCTTTTTTATGGCCAATCGGATTAGAGGAGGTGGTCAACTTGATCGAACACGAAGCACTTTTTTTCAAAAACCTGAAGATTCTTCAAGATTTGAAGTTCATGATTTATGAACGAACGTCACCTGCAATCGATTTTCATTGCTTTGGTATTCTCTATCTCGAAGTTAATCAACAACAGATTGACCTCGCAGCGGAATATCAGGCTTTAAAAAGCGATCATTCATTGGGTGAAATTGCCCAGACAATCATCAATCACTATCAGTTATAGCAGTTTTACTCGGGGGAGTATTAATCAAACACATGAACAATTTAGCCATCTTGTAAACCGGAAGGACGTTTATTTGCATGCATGCTGAAACCATGCTAGCATGGAGTTTATTATGATATTAGGAGGCACTTATTTTGACCTATAAAGGACTTGTATTTTTTGATCTTGACGGGACACTTTACAACGAACACTCTCGCGTGGACCCAGCAGTCGCCATCGCTGTTAAACAACTACGCGCCAACCATTACCTCCCAATCATTTCTACCGGCCGTTCACCACTTGAAATTCAAGAGGCATTAGCAATTACCGGGATTGACTCATTCATCGCATTAAACGGTAGTTACATTCAATTTGAAGGCCAACCGGTTTACCAAGGCACTATTCCAACTAAGACGATTGAACAAGTGGTTACAATTGCTCAAGAAGCTGGCGAAGCAGTTGCCTTTTATGATGATCAAGCCATTCGAATTACCAGTGTTACACAAGCAGCTAAAGATGCTTATGCTGAAGTCAACGCACCAGTACCAAGTGTTGATCCAGAATATTACTTAAACCATCCAATTTATATGCTGTTAATTTTGACGAACGACAATGATGCGGCTTATGCAACAGACGATTTAACATTCTACCGGAACACACCTTATTCAATCGATACTGTTGAAAAGAACGGTTCTAAACAAACTGGTATTAAGCGGCTACTTGCTTCTCAAGGATTAGAAGGCATGCCAACTTATGCTTTTGGTGACGGTCGCAATGACATCCCAATGCTTAGTTACGTTGATTATCCAACAGCCATGGGCAACGGCATTCCAGAAGCTAAGGCCCAAGCTAAATACATCACATCAGCCAACGTAGAAGGTGGCATTATTGAAGGCTTAAGACACTGGAAATTAATCTAAGCTAGTGCTATTTAAACACCATTTCGCTCGCACGGCATGGTGTTTTTTTATTGCTTATCCCTATTGACTGTTTGCTCCTTCACAGCTTATAATAATAACTATTTACTACTAAATGATTAATCAAAGGAGTCCTATTATGTCCAAACATTCTTTATTTGCTAAAAAGAAAATCGATGCAAGTCAATTTAAAAATGGCTTACTTGAACGAAACTTAACAGCGGTCGGCTTAACCGCTATGGGAGTTGGCGCCGTTGTGGGGGCCGGTATTTTCATCACACCCGGAATTATTGCGGCTAAATATGCCGGTCCAGGGGCAATGTTATCTTACTTATTAGCGGCCGTTGTTTGTGCGCTAGCAGCCCTTTGTTATTCTGAATTTGCTTCTACCATTCCACTAGCTGGTAGTGCCTATACTTACGTCTACACCGTCTTTGGCGAATTAGTCGCTTGGATTTTAGGCTGGGCACTGGTTTCAGAATATCTATTTGCGGTTGCTTCAGTTGCGGTTAGTTGGTCAGCTTATTTTCAAAATTTAATGGCCGGCTTTGGGCTTCATTTACCAACTGCTCTTTCAGCAGCGTGGGAACCTGGTAAGCCAGCCGGTGTTAATTTAATTGCCGGAATTGTTGTTTTAATTGTCGGTTTCTTACTCTCAAATGGTATGCGCGAATCTACCCGGATTAATACCATTATGGTCGGCGTTAAAATTGCCGTCATCGTCATTTTCCTTGGCGTTGCCATTTTCTACGTTAAACCAGCAAACTTCCAACCATTCCTCCCTTATGGTGCCTCAGGTGTCTTATCTGGTGCTGCCCTAGCCTTTTACGCTTATATTGGGTTTGACGCTGTTTCAACGGCCTCTGAAGAAGTTATTAACCCCCAACGTGATATGCCAATCGGGATTATCGCCTCATTGTTAATTGCTTCATTACTATATGCCGCTGTCGCAACAGTATTAGTAGGGGTTGTTCACTATACAAAATTAAACGTTGGTGATCCTGTGGCTTTCGCATTACAATTGATGCACCAAAACTGGGTGGCCGGTATTATCTCATTAGGTGCCGTCGCGGGGATGACAACCGTTTTACTCGTGATGACTTACGGTGGAACGCGTTTAATCTTCGCAATGAGTCGTGATGGTTTATTACCAGCCGTCTTTGCCAAGATTAACCCTAAGACACACGTGCCAGTTGCCAATACCTGGATTTTTGCAGTCGTTACCAGTATCGTGGCTGCCCTCGTACCGCTTGATAAAATTGCCGAATTGGTTAACATCGGCACCCTCTTTGCCTTTGCAACTGTCTCATTAGGTGTGATTTTCTTAAGAAGAATTCCAAACTACAATGAGTTGCCTCAAGGCTTCAAAGTACCGCTCTATCCTATCGTGCCAATCCTCTCATGTATCCTCTGCGTCCTCTTAATGACGCAACTGCAAATGACAACTTGGATTGTCTTTGTCATCTGGCTCGTTATCGGATTGGTGATTTACTTTAGTTATAGCTATCACCATAGTCAACAAAGAATGTAAGGTATTAAAAAAAGCCGTCTACTAAGAAACTAATTAGTAGACGGCTTTTTTAATGTACTTTTATTTTTTATGTTTTTTATTCAAAATCTTGTCGAACAAGTTGTTGTCTTGTGGGTTAACTGAGTCACCACTAGCCACCGCAAATGCTTTTAAGGCATCACGTTGTTTGCTGTTTAAGGACTTTGGTGTTACCACGTTGACTGTCACTTTTTGATCACCATTGCCTGTGCCGTGAAGTTTAGGCGCACCCTTACCACGTAGACGGAAAACAGTGTTCGTTTGTGTACCAGCAGGAATCTTCAACTTAACTGGACCATGGACCGTGTTAACTTCGATTTCATCCCCTAAAGCAGCTTGGACGAATGAAATTGGTACTTCAACAAAAATCTGAGCACCATCACGTTCGAACTCATCACTAGGTGCAACGCGGAAGACGATAAATAGGTCCCCATAAGGGCCACCATTTGAACCGGCTTCACCTTGACCTTGAAGACGCATTTGTTGGCCATCTTCAACACCGGCAGGGACTTTCACCTTAACGGTATGACGTTCTTCTTCGCGACCTGTCCCATGACAAGTATCACATTTTGACTTAATTTCCTTACCAGTCCCACCACAGACATCACATGTTTCGCGTGACATCATACGGCCAAGTGGTGTTTGACGTTCCACTTGGATTTGACCAGCACCGTGACATTTATGACACGTTTCAGCACTTGTGCCAGGCTTAGCACCTGAACCGTGACAAGTATGACATTCGGCTTCACGGCTGTAAGAAATCTTTGTTTCCTTACCAAAGACAGCTTCTTCAAACTTCAAGTCCATTCGATATTGTAAATCAGAACCTTGACGTGGGCCATTAGGTTGTTGACGAGCCCCGCCACCGAAGAATGAACTGAAGATATCGTCGAATCCGCCGAAACCTTCTGCGCCACCGCCAAAGCCACCAAAGCCTTGACCAGCACCAGCGCCGCCACCAAAACCGCCATTCATGCCCGCATGACCATATTGATCATAGGCTGCTCGTTTTTGAGGATCGCTTAATGCTTCGTATGCTTCAGTAACTTCTTTAAATTTTGCTTCTGCATCAGGTGCTTTATTGATATCTGGATGATATTTTTTAGAAAGTTTACGATAGGCTTTTTTAATCTCATCGTCAGAAGCATCGCGTCCGACACCTAAGACGTCGTAATAATCTCTTTTTTCAGCCATTGTGGGCCTCCATTCATTTACTTACGGGTTAAATCTACCCTAACAAGAATAGCATAACTGATTGATTAAAAAAAGCCAAAGCCCTAGACCATACTAGGTTTTGGCTTTTTTTAACGTTCTTATTCTTTGTCGTCTTTAACTTCTTCGAAGTCGCCGTCAACAGTACCGTCATCAGTCTTAGCATCAGTTGCGTTACCTTCAGCACCACCAGCAGCTTGTTGTGCTTCTTGGGCTTGTTGATATAACTTAACTGTCAATTCTTGAACAATTTCACTTAACGCATCGCGTTTTGTCTTCATGTCTTCAAGGTTGTTTTCTTGTTGTGCTTTAACTAATTCTTCTTTAGCATCTTTTGCTTTTTGTAATTCTTCGTCAGAAACTTTACCTTCAAGTTCTTTCAAAGTCTTATCTGTTTGGAAGATTAATTGATCAACATCATTCTTCAAATCAACTTCTTCTTTACGTTTTGTATCTGCTTCTTCGTTTTCTTGTGCTTCTTTCATCATACGATCGATTTCTTCGTCTGATAAACCAGAGTTACTCTTGATAGTGATTTTTTGTTCTTTGTTTGTGCCAAGATCTTTAGCAGAAACGTTAACAATACCGTTCTTATCAATATCAAACTTAACTTCGATTTGTGGCACACCACGAGGTGCAGCAGGAATATCTGTTAATTGGAAACGACCTAAAGTCTTGTTGTCAGCAGCCATTGGACGTTCACCTTGTAAGACATGGATGTCTACGGCAGGTTGGTTGTCAGCAGCAGTTGAGAATGTTTGGGCCTTGCTTGTAGGAATGGTTGTATTCCGGTCGATTAACTTCGTGAAGACACCGCCCATTGTTTCAATCCCTAATGATAATGGTGTAACATCAAGTAAAACAACGTCTTTAACGTCACCTGAGATAACGCCACCTTGAACAGCAGCACCAAGTGCAACAGCTTCGTCAGGGTTGATTGAGTGATCAGGTTCTTTGCCTGTCCAGTTCTTAACAGCTTCTTGAACAGCAGGAATCCGTGTTGAACCACCGTTTAAGATAACTTTGTCGATTTCGTTTGCATCTAAGCCAGCATCTTTCAAAGCATTCATAACTGGTGCTTTTGTACGATCAACTAAGTCTGATGTTAAACGATCGAATTCAGTCCGTGACAATGTCATTTCTAAATGTAAAGGACCGTTTTCGCCAGCTGAGATAAATGGCAAGCTGATTTGTGTGCTTGATACACCTGATAAATCTTTCTTAGCTTTTTCAGCAGCATCCTTTAGACGTTGCATAGCCATCTTATCTTTTGATAAGTCGATACCATTGTCTGATTTGAAGTTTTCAACTAACCAGTTCATGATTGCTTCATCAAAATCGTCCCCACCTAAACGTGTATCACCATTTGTTGATAATACTTGGAAGACACCATCGCCTAATTCAAGAACAGAAACGTCAAAAGTACCACCACCAAGGTCATAAACTAAGACTTTTTCGTCTGTTTCTGTCTTGTCCAAACCGTAAGCTAAAGCTGAAGCTGTTGGTTCGTTGATAATCCGTTTAACATCTAAGCCGGCAATCTTACCAGCATCTTTAGTAGCTTGACGTTGTGAATCGTTGAAGTAAGCAGGTACTGTGATAACAGCTTCTGTGACTTCTTCACCAAGATAATCTTCAGCGAATTTCTTAATGTATTGTAAGATCATTGCTGAAACTTCTTGTGGTGTATATGATTTGTCGCCAACAGTTACTTTGTAACCTGCTTCGCCGATGTGACGTTTGATTGATGCGATTGTATCTGGGTTAGTGATTGCTTGACGTTTAGCAACTTCACCAACTTGGATTTCACCATTTTTGAATGATACAACAGATGGTGTTGTACGAGCGCCTTCTGGATTTGTAATAATTTTGGGTTGTCCGCCTTCTAATACGGCAACAGCTGAGTTTGTTGTTCCTAAATCAATACCGATTACTTTACTCATTGAAAATACCCTCTTTTTTTAATTTTTTAAATTTTATTATTGTGCAACTACAACCATTGCTGGTCGTAAAACGCGGTCCTTCAAATAATAGCCCTTTTGGAAGACTTGAACCACGGTGTCAGCTTTTTGATCACCATCAACCGCAACCGTTTGAACGGCTTGGTGAATGGTCGGATCAAAGGCTTGACCTTGCGCCTCAATTTCTTTAACACCATGGTCTTCTAAAGCATGTTTCATATGATCATATGTCATTTGAACACCCTTTTTAAGACCTTCATCAGTTGCTTCAGCTGCCAATGCGCGTTCTAGATTATCTAAAACGGGTAAGACATCTTTGGCTAATGATTGGCCATCATATTTTAACAAGTTAGCTTGTTCTTTTTGATTGCGCATTTGGATGTTCTTAATTTCAGCTTGTGACCGTAAGAAACTATCTTCCATAGCGTCATATTTCTTTTGAAGTTCAGCTAATTTATCATCTGCTTCTTCAACAGGTGCTTGTGCTTCAATTGTTTCTTCAACTTCATCAGCTTCCATAACTGGTTCAAATGGTGTTTCTTTTTTAGGCGTTTCTTCTACAGTTTCTTCAGTTGGCTTTTCTTGGTTTTCAGCCTTTTCTTGCTTTGTCAAACAAACACGCTCCTTTTAAGATTGACTATCATCAAAATCTGCATAATAATCAATTAGTTTCTTCGCTAATTCTTCGCGGAATAAATCGAGTAACCCGATCATGCGCGAATATGGCATGCTAGTGGGACCTAATAAAGCAATCAATCCTTGGCCGTGTTCACCAACATCATAATTAACAGTCATTAAACTGTAATTCTTCAATAAATCATTGGTCATTTCATCGCCCAAACGAACCTGAACTTGGCTATTGGCCTCACCCGGTGATAACTCTAGCAACTTGGCTAGATCGTCCGATTGATTAATGATGTTGTAGATTGACTTCAACTGTGACACATCCGTCAATTCTGAGAAGTTTAATAAGTTCGATTGGCCCCCCACATATAAACGTTCCTGCGAGGCCTGTTTTAAGACATCATCGAAGATGTTTAAAAAGCCGCCCGGTGAGCCCATGTATTGCATTAATAACGCAGGCACCTCTGTTTTCAACTTCTGACTGACAACGGTCAGCGGCAATCCGATTAGATGATCATTCACGACTCGAATCGCTTTTTCAAGTTCATCACCTGAAATCGCGTTTGGAATTGTGAAAACCTGATTATCAACCGTTCCGGCACTTGTCACGATAATCGCCATTACCTGGTGATTACCAAGTGGCACAAGTCGGAAACCTGTCAACCGAATCTCTGCCATCTCCGGTCCTAACGTAATCGCTGTATAGCTCGTTAGGTTTGAAAGAATATTGGCAGATTGTGAAACAATCTCGTCAATCTTATGATAATGGCGTCCAAATGATTGTTGCACAGTCGCAACATCCATTGGATTTAAGACAGCGGGCTGAATGAGATGATCTAAATAGTAACGATAGCCCTTCATAGAAGGAACACGTCCAGAAGACGAATGCGTCTTCTCTATTAAACCGACATTCTCAAGATCAGCCATATCATTTCGGATTGTCGCGGAACTAACGTGCATTGGTAGTTCAGACATTAGCTTCTTAGAACCCACCGGCTGACCACTCTCGGTAAAAAGACGAATAATTTCTTTCAAAATCATTAATTGTCTTTCGGTCAGCATGTTATCACCTCTTTTTAGCACTTGATTATTACGAGTGCTAATTACAAGTATTAATATAGCAAGAACGTCAAATAAAGTCAAGAATTGAACTGTAATTTTCACGGATTTAATGAAAATGGGACCAAAGACCGATAAAAGGCCACACCCAAATGATGAGTGTGACCTTTTCAAAGATTGCTATCGATAATTCTCGTGAAATTGTTGTAAATCAGCGACTGAATGACTCGCTAATATTGATTGGGCTGCTTGGACTTTTTCAATTGGCCAGTGGTACCAATCAATTGCTTGCAGGGTTTCAATGTCAGCTGGTGTAAACCGTGACTTTAAAATCCGTGCTGGATTACCACCAACGACAGCGTACGCTGGCACATCCTTAACCACCACCGCACCGGCAGCGATAATCGCGCCCTGCCCAATATGAACACCAGGCATGATTAACGCGCGCATTCCAAGCCACGCACCGTCTTCAATGATTGTATCGCCCTTGGGCTCATAAGAGGCCGCAATTTGTTCTGGGAACGGATAGGCGCTAATCCAATCACTGTGATGATTATGATTACCGCCCATCAAAATAACAACGCCACTGGCAATGCAAACGTAACGGCCAATAATTAGGCGGTCCAATTGCCAACCAAATTCAGTCTGTGGATTAAATAAGGCGCGTGAGGCATCATCGCCCCAATGATATCGAACGCAGCCGTCCTCAAAATTCTGGTGATCATAATACCCCGAAAAGTAAGAATAATCGCCGACTTCAATTAATGGGTTTGTCACCAAATCCTTTAAATATTTTGTTTCTGACCAATGTTGATAAGTATTCTTGTCCATTTCATAAAACCTCGCTTCTAAGTTTTTGTTATCTGCTTAACTTAGAAGCGACTGCTTGTGAAACGGCCCGTAATTGTAAAAGGTGTCTAACCAAAAATGATCACCATCCTATTTGCTCGGAATATAACCGGTTTGAACGCACTTCTTTTTAACGTGCTTTCATCAACAACTTTCTGCGCTTTACAACACTTGTCAAACTGACGATTACATCGTCAATTCGCCAAGTTATGTAAATGCTCAGAAGTAACCCGTTGATGACGCACTTCTTTCTTTAACGTGCTTTTCAAGCTAACTTTCTGCGCTTAGCTTCGTGCGTCAAATAATCGACTGCGTCGTTTATTCGCCCCACTGTGCTAATGCTCAAAAGTTGACCAAGCTTGAACACACTTCTTTCTTTAACGTGCTTTCATCAACAACTTCCTGCGCTTTACAACACTTGTCAAACTGACGATTACATCGTCAATTCACCAAGTTATGTAAATGCTCAGAAGTAACCCGTTGATGACGCATTTCTTTTCTTTAACGTGCTTTCCAAACCATATTCCTGTGCCTAGCGTCACAAGTCAAACAATTACTTCCAGCAATCATTCGCCTTGTTATGCTAGTGCTCGGAATATAACCGGTTTGAACGCACTTAGTAGCTGTCTAACAAGAATTCCTGGAAGACTTCGTTGCCTAGGAACTTTCCTGATTCAGTTAGTCTTAGCCAGTCGCCTTCTTGTTTTAGGTACCCTTTTGCAATCTGACTGGCGACTGTTTCGCCGTAGATGTTTTGTAGTGGGTATCTGAATTTTTCTTCAAAGTGCTTAACTGAGACACCTTGCATTGTCCGAAGTCCTAAGAAGAGTTCTTCTTCCATCTGTTCGGTCAGGGGAAGCACGTGGCGTTCAATCACTGGTACTTTATGTGCTTGCAGTGGTTCTAAGTATTGTTGGATTGGCCCAAAATTGTGGTAGCGGTCCTTGCCTAAATAGCCATAAGCACCGGCCCCAAAGCCGAAATACTTTTCATTCCGCCAATAGGTTAAGTTATGTGCAGACTGGTAGCCTGGTTTGGCAAAATTACTAATTTCGTATTGTTCTAAACCAGCTTGTTGGAAACTATCAATCGCATTTTGATACATGTGCGCTTCAACATCTTGCGATGGTAAGCGTAACTTGCCCTGACGCATCAAATTATAGAAAATCGTTTTCTTCTCTAAAATTAATGAGTAAGTTGAATAATGCGGCAAATCAAGATCGATTGCCTGTTTCAAACTGTCCATAAAATCTGCTTCGCTTTGTTGCGGTAGTCGGAAAATCAAATCAATACTGATATTTTCAAACCCCACTTGGCGCGCATTAGCAATCGCCCGGTAAACGTCAGCACTACGATGAATCCGGCCAATCTTCTTAAGAATGTCATCATTAAAAGACTGCACGCCAATGCTCAAGCGATTGACACCGTTATCCTTTAGTACCTGCAATTTAGCGGTATCTTGTAAATCATTGGGGTTGGCTTCAAACGTAAACTCGCCGCCATCATAAGGTAAGTACTGATGAATGCCATCCAACAAACGTTGGAGTTGGGCTGGTGAGAGTGTCGTTGGTGTGCCACCACCGACATAAATCGTTTCAATTTTCTCGTCTGGGTATTCCGCCATTACTAATTGAAATTCGCGAATTAACATGTCAACGTACTCATCAACCGGTTGACCTTCAATGAAGACCTTGTTGAAGTCGCAGTAATAACAAATATGTTCGCAAAACGGAATATGAATATATGCGCCTGCCATTAATGTTGACCCTCTAATTTCTCAAAATAAGTCCGGGTATCAGCTTCATCTTGGTGGAGTTGGTCGATCAACGCTTCCGCCGAATCAAACTTCACTTCACCTCTTAAATACTGATACCACTCAACTTTAACTTGTTCACCATAAATGTCCGCACTAAAGTCGAGTAAGTTAATCTCAACTGTCACGGGATTATTGGCATGGAACGTCACGTTCCGGCCAATTGATGCCATCCCCCAGTACCACTGGCCGCGAACCAATAAGCGGACCGCATAAATGCCAATACCTGGTAAACGTTCTGGTTTTTGACTCTCAATATTAGCCGTTGGAAAGCCGAGTTCCCGCCCCCGTGCTTCACCATGAACAACTTCCCCAGTCGTTTGGTAAACATAACCTAACAACTCGTTAGCCGCCGCTACTTGACCTTGATCCAAATTTTCACGAATCAAAGTTGAACCAATCTTATGGCCTTGATAGTCATGTTCCGCCACCGTCACGATTTCAAAACGGTCTTTGGCATACGTGCTAAGGGTCTGCATATTAGCGATGTCTTTTTTACCATAGGTGTAATCAAACCCAGCGACCACCGTTTTCGCGTGGAGCGCCACTAAGTATTGATCGACGAAATCTTGGGGTGCCAACTTGGCAAAGCCATCGTTAAAATGAACGATATATAAAATATCGACACCTAAATCAGCCATTAATTCTTGCTTCCGTTCAACTGTCGATAAATAACGAAAATCGGCTTGATTGACATTTCGATAAACAATCGCGGGATGAATATCGAAGGTCATCACTGCTAATGGGCGGTTCTGTTGCACCGCCAATTCTTTGGCCGTCTTAATTACTGCTTGATGTGCCCGGTGGACACCATCAAAAAAGCCGAGTGCTAAGACAATTTCTTCGGCTGGTACTTGTTCTTTTGAATAGGGATGGATTAATTCAATCACACGCATTTTTTTCACCTAGTTTTTTTAATGAGTCCCTTGGTTTTGTAAATACATTTTATATGGTCGATAGAGATGTTGTTTCGCGTTAGCCACTTGGTACAAGGCCTTGATGTGCCCCTCGTAAGTTAAGGCTAAAATCTCTTCTGTTTGTTCTGGGAACGTTAAGAAGACACCGTTTAAAATTTTGGCCCATTGATCATCATCAAGCGCAACCTTGACGTTTTCTTCAAAAACATGATCTAACGGAATCAAAATATCCGCTAATTGGCCGTTATCAGCAGCTTCAGCTAGTTGTGCCAAGGTAACGCAACTGCCGATTTGAATGCCACCACTCTTAAGACGCGTTAAATCAGACATGACTGCCGGTAAGCCTAACTTACGGCCAAAATCGACAGCTAAAGTCCGAATATAAGTCCCTTTTGAACAGCCCGCAATAAAGCGGAATGTTTGGCGACCCGTTTTTGCATCGAATTCTGGTTCACCTTGCAAGTCAAATTGCGTAATTGTAATTTTGCGTTGTGGGCGTTCCACAGGATCGCCGGCCCGTGCATAATCGTATAGACGGCGCCCGTTAACTTTTACGGCTGAGAACATCGGTGGAATCTGGATTGAATCCCCTAGAAAACTTGCCAGTGTTTCTTTAATTTTTTCGGTTGAAATTGGTTCAGCTAACCGTTGTTCTTCAACGACTTCACCATCTAAATCTTCGGTTGTCGTTGATAAACCTAACGTAATTTCACCGGTATAAACTTTACCAGAGTGCACCAATTGGTCCACTACCTTGGTTGCTTGGCCAATACAGATTGGCAAAACACCATCTACATTGGGATCAAGCGTTCCAGAATGCCCCACTTTTTTCATATGAAGAATCCGTCGTACTTTAAAAACGCAATCGTTGCTAGTCATGCCGCGTTCTTTATATAAGGGTATAATGCCGTCCATAAGTAATCTCCTTTTAACTATTAACTAAACCATTATAGCATAGAGTGCTGAGTCGCATGGGATTTGCTTTCCTATGCGCCATAATTTGTCGTTAACGCACAAAACGCCGGGACAACCATTAAGTTGTCTCGGCGCTTATTTTATGAAGGTAATTTCTTTATTTTGAAACCGACTATCGATCCGGGCACTTTCTAATTCAATGGCAAAAATAATTTCTCTTTCCTTTTCTGCCTTAGAGAGACTCTCCATATAGCCCGGTACCTGTGCTTGATAAGCAGCCGCTACATCACTAAAACTATACTGGGTGCGGTATACCTTGAGCCGATTGCTGGTAATCCTCAACCCCTCACTCGTGGGTAGCGTATAAATTGCAGCTCGGCCTAGATCCAGTTCACTCACTTTCGGTGCTTCCGGGTCCGTTCCAAAATACCAAATATTAGGGACATCATTGAGCGTAACAAAACTAATCTGTCGACTAGACGGCTGTCCCTGTTCGTCCGCCGTACTTAGCAGGATTGTATTAAATTGCTTAACGTAATTGCGAAACGCATTTAAGTTATTCTGATATGTCTCTGAACTAGCTGTTTGATTATCAATATAAGCAATCGCATCGTCAATTGTCTCTAACGCCGGATTGGCTTCTAAATAATAAAGAATTTGGGGAATAATTTGCGATATTTCTCGTTGATGATAATAAAACTGCAACCACCGATTAGAGGCTGATAACGCATCTGTATAACGCTTATCCAGCTGTCTATGATATCGTTGAACAATATTTTTTAAAGGGCGATGTTTAATCAGTTTTTGAAAGATTGCTAAACTCAGTAGAAACATTACGATTGCAACTAAAATATTAATTTTAACAATCCCCATCATTGGCCAGCCTTCATATGCCATCAGGCAATCATATAAGATTACTAAAAAAATGGTCAACACAGCCGCACAAACAATCACTAAGCGGCGTTTAAAAACCCGCCGTTTATGGGTCATCGCTTCAATTATTTTTTGCCGCTCTTTCATAGTTCGTTCGCGGGCAATCATCTCATCTATGACAGCTTGATCTTCATTAGAAATCATCGTTTTCCCCCTCAAAAGCATCAAAGCGCTGACGTAACTCATAAGTCCCAACATCGGCAAAATCGGGAATAATGATATTTTGGCGCTGCTTACGCATGCTTGCTGCACCATATTTAGCAGTATACATTTCTTCAGCCCAGGCTAATCGCTTCTGCAACCGCTGTTCATCAAACGTTTTAGCGATACCCTTTCTAATCCGATACTGTTTTACTTTATTCATTAAATAGAGACTGATAAAGAAAACTGAAAAAACGATAATATAGCGCAAGAAGATATAATTCGTATTCTGTAATAATTGTTTAAAGGCGGCCCGATTAACCGGAATGATTGTTTCACGGGTTAGATAGATACCGACTGTTGCCGCGGTGGGAATCAGACACATGACCCAGCCAATACCAATCAACACTAATTGACGCAAACGATGACCAGTCTTTTTAGACGTAAAAAACCAATCGATTGTAATCTGATCTTCACTTAATTGATGACGAATATAATCTGGTTTACTCATCTGAATCCTCCCCTTCTCGTTTTCCGGTTGCTTCTGTCGAACGTGTCGGTGATTTCCAAACCCCAGCATCTTTGCCCCTGATGATTTGGCGAATCGTTGGCACAATCTCGACCGCTACGGTATACGTATTAACCATCCAATAAATCAAGATATACCAAGGTGCAAAGGCGATATACTTCAACGAACGGCCCCCATCATTAAAATAGGAGGCTTGCACCAATTGAATTAATCCGACCAATATTTCAATCGTGATAAAAATTGCTGCAATAGACAAACTCGAAAGGAGTCGGTGCCAATCCTGATTAATTACGTAACCAATTTGAAGGACAATAAAAGTCGCCATACTGATCCAATAAAATAACGACCAAATGATACTCAAACCATAATCAATGATAATCGGGACCATCGAAAAGTGCTTAATTGGGTGCCGTAAAATACCAAACGATTTCGTCAAGAGCACGTAGATCCCGCCAGAGGTCCATCTTCGCCGCTGCTTAACGAGTTCCGGCAGTGTTTCTGGCACATCCATAAAAAAACGAATGTGCGGTGCAAAATAAGCTTGCCAGCCTGCGGTCTGCATATCCCATGAAATCGCAATATCTTCAGTCGGTTGTTCTGCTTGCCAACCACCAACATCAATCACTGCTGCCTTGCGGTACATCGTATTAGCCCCAGAAAAGGCAAACAATCCACCATAAGAAAGCTGCGAGCGTTTAATTAAGCCAATGATTGAATTCAATTCATTTTGCTGGGCTTCTGCCACTAGAGTTGTCTTATTAATCGACAACATATTGCCGGTCACAGCACCTAATTGACTGCCACCTTCCCGTTCGAAATAATACATATACTTCCATAAGGCATCAACTTCTGGTTTGGAATCAGCATCATTGGATAAAATAAATTCGCCTTTGGCAAATCCTAAAGCACTATTAAAGCCGGCTGCCTTGCCCCGATTATTAATAATCGTGACCGTTCGTAACCGTTGACCGTATTTCGCTTGTAATGTTTCTAAAATAATCCCAGTTTTGTCCGTCGAGCCATCATTGACAACAATTATTTCATATTGATCGGTTGGATAATTCATTTGGGTTGCTAAATGATCAATCGTAGCTTCAATTGAGGCTTCTTCGTTATGTGCCGGCACTAAAATTGTGATGAACGGCGTCCCTTTTTTTAGATAACGAGGTTGATCTTCCTTCTCCATTAATAGCCAATAATACAAACTAGAAACAATAAACGATAGTCCCCCGATAATCGGATAAGAAACCAGTGTGTAGATTAATATTTGGGTGAAATAGTCTATCAATAGCATATATCAGGCCTCATTTCAGAGCGAATTTTAATCAGCTAACAATGAAATCATATCAACAACTTTCCTCGATAAGTCATAAAATAATCCTAATTTTAGTTTAAAATAACTGTCAATAACAATAGTTGTCTATAACTCAATAGTAATATGGTGCAATCTACCGTGTCAATTTAAGGGATTATGGTTTTCATAAGGTCATCAAAGCAAAAAAAAGCACCGACGAATTTCGTCGGTACTCTTGGTCACAGCCTAACGCTGTGCTTCATCTTGATGTAACTTACGCAATAATTCGTCGATATGTTCACCATAACGAACTGAACCATCTTGTTCAAAGGTAATTTCTGGAATCTTGTATAACTTAATTCGTTGCCCAAGTTCGCTACGAATCAAGCCTTTAGCTTTATCCAAACCTTTTTGTGCTTTTTCAGCATCACTGGCTAGATTAGACAAGATACTGTAATAAACCTTCACGTGTTGTAAGTCACCACTCAGATTAATATCTGTAATCGTTACCCCTTCAACTCGGGGATCACGTACACGTTTTAATAAAATATCATTAACTTCACGTTGAATTTCTTGTTCAACACGACCGACACGATGTTTCATCTGTAGTCCTCCTGTAAATTAATTATTTAACAGGTACTTCTTCCATCACGTAGGCTTCAATTTGATCATCAATCTTGATATCATTGTAATCTTCGATTGTCACACCACATTCAAAGCCGGTTTTAACTTCTTTAACGTCATCTTTGAAACGTTTCAAGCTTGAAAGTTTACCTTCATAAATCACGATACTATCACGAATCAAGCGGACACCACTATCACGTTGGATAACACCAGTATCAACGATACAACCGGCAATTGTCCCGATCTTAGAAACATTATATGTTTCACGAACAGTTAATTGACCTGTTACTTTTTCTTCGTAAACTGGTTCTAACATACCCTTCATAGCAGCTTCGATTTCTTCGATTGCCTTGTAGATGATTCGGTGTAAACGAATATCAACTTGTTCAGCATCAGCTTGGATCTTAGCTTGTGGTGTAGGACGAACGTTGAAACCGATAATGATAGCGTTACTTGCAGCAGCTAATGTGACGTCACTTTCGTTAATCGCACCAACGGCTTCATGAATAATATTCACGCGTACGCCTTCGACTTCGATCTTCCGTAAACTACCAGCCAAGGCTTCTGTTGAACCTTGAACGTCGGCTTTGATAATAACGCCAACTTCTTTTAATTCACCTTGTTTCATTGTTTCAAACAAGTTATCTAATGTGACAGGGTTTGAACGGCTACGTTCCTTCAAGAGGGCCCGTTTAGCACGTTCTTCACCAGCAGCACGAGCTGTTTTTTCGTCTTCAAAGACAACGAAACGATCAGCTGCTTGTGGCACATCATTTAACCCAGTAATTTCAACTGGTTCTGATGGGAAGACTTCTTTAACACGACGACCGCGATCATTTGTCATGACACGGACACGACCAAAGGTATTCCCAACAACGATTGGATCACCGATCCGTAATGTCCCTTGTTGTACTAATAATGAGGCAACAGGTCCCTTACCTTTATCAAGGCGGGCTTCAATAACTGTCCCAACCGCTTTTTGATCACGGTTAGCCTTCAATTCAAGCACGTCGGCTTCAAGAAGAACCATTTCAAGCAAGTCATCAATGTTTTCACCAGTTTTAGCTGAGATCTTAACAAAGATTGTATCGCCACCCCAGTCTTCAGGAACAAGGCCGTAACCCATTAATTGTTCCATCACGTGGTCGGGGTTAGCACCTGGTTTATCGATTTTATTAACCGCAACGATAATTGGGGCTTTAGCAGCCTTCGCATGGTTAATAGCTTCGATTGTTTGTGGCATCACACCATCATCAGCAGCGACAACTAAGATGATGATATCAGTAATATCAGCACCACGTGCACGCATGTTAGTGAAGGCCGCATGTCCTGGTGTATCCAAGAACGTGATTAAACGATCGTTTAACTTCGTTTGGTAAGCACCGATATGTTGTGTAATCCCGCCGGCTTCACCATCAGTAACGTGACTGTTACGAAGGTTATCCAATAATGTTGTCTTACCATGATCAACGTGACCCATGATTGTGACAACTGGTGGGCGGCTTACAAGGTTAGCATCACTCTTAGCTTCTGTTTCAAAGACTGAATCAATATCAGCGATATCCACTTCAACTTTTTGTTCTGCTTCGATACCGTAATCAGTTGCTAATAATTCGATCGTATCCTTATCAAGTGATTGGTTCATGTTAACCATAATGCCTAACATGAATAACTTCTTGATAATTTCAGCTGGTTCGCGATGAATCTTCTTAGCGATATCCGCAACGTTCATCCCTTCAGAGAAAACTAATACTTCTGGTAATGGACGTTCTTTACGTTGTGGCATTTCCTTCTTAGCTGCGTTTTGTTCAGCTAATTGTTGCTTACGTGTCTTCTTACGTTTCTTATTGAAACGTTGTTGGCTATTGCCATAGCTGTTATAGCCACCGCCACGTTTTTTATCTGGGCCAAAGTTCTTTGGCTTGCTTGCTGTATTGTTTGATGCTGGTTTAGAAGCACTAACAGTATTAGCTTGCATTTTTTGTTGCATTTCTTGTGCAGAAACTGGCCGTGATGGTGTCGTTGCTGGACGACTGTTTGTTGGTCGGTTATTCGTCGTATTAGGACGTGCACTATTGTTATTGTTTGGACGGCTGCTACCTAATGGGCGACCATCTTTTGTAACGGTTGGTCTTGGACTGTTAGTCGTTGGACGTGCACCGTTTGTTGGTTTGCCGTTTGATGGGCGGTTGTTTGAAGCATTGTTTCTTGTTGGACGTGGACGACTTGCTTGTTCACGACGCTTCTTTTCGTCTGCTTCACGTTGTTCACGTTGTTGTTGAATCCGTTCTTGGGTTCTTTGACGACGTGCATTAGCCTGTGAAATCTGTTCTTGTAAGCTCATTGGATGGTTAGCGCTTGTTGAACGATTTTGGCTATTGTTATTTGGCCGACTGTTTGTGTTAGGACGGCTGTTATTAGGACGAGCGCTATTGTTGTTAGGACGCGCATTGTTTGTCCGGTTTTGACCATTGCTTGCTTGACCGTTACGGTTAGCATTAGCTTGTGGTCGGTTGTTTGAATGTTGCACTGGTTTTTTGTCGGCTTCTGGGCGGCGACGGATAGCAGTTTTATTGATCTTGATCTTACCACTTTCTGATTTTTCGCTCGCTTTAGGTGCGGCAGGTGTTGCTGGTTTACTTGCAGCTGGTGTTGCTTTTGTTTGGAAAGCAGCTCGCAATGTTTTTTCTTGATTATCATCAATTGTTGCCATGTGATTCTTGAGATCATAGCCTTTTTTGTTGGCAGTCTCTAAAATGTCTTTGCTAGCAACATTAATTTCTTTAGCTAATTCATAGATACGTTTTTTACCCATATCTTCACGCTCCTTTATTATCCCAGTAGCGTTATCATCTTTTTGGCAAACCCAGCGTCGACAACCGCTATGGTGGCTCTATGTAATCCAATTGCTTGGGTTAGTTGGGCCGCGGTGTAGGCCTTTGTTTCTGGGATTTTGTAGAAATGACTCTTATCAGTCAATTTCTTCTGCGTCAGTGGGCTGATATCCTGGCCGATAAAAACCAATTTAGCTTTTGACTGCTGAATGGCTTTTAGGACCTGTTCTTCCCCACTGACCAGTTGCCTTGCTCTCATACAAATGCCTAAGAGTTGCAATAAACGGTCTGGTTGTTCACTCATTTTCGTTCTCCAAATAGTTCTTGACGGGCCTTTTGATGGTCAACATACTCGAACAATTCTGTGTAAAAGTCTGCTGAAACATCAATGCCAAAAGTCTTTTCTAAGATTTTCTTAGCTTGAGCTGTCTTAATCGCATCTGGTTCTAATGAAACATAGGCACCGCGACCAGATTTCTTACCAGTCGGATCGATACTAATTTCGCCTTCAGCGGTTTTAACAATTCGCACCATTTCTTTTTTAGGCTTCATTTCTTGTGAAATAACGTCTTTTCTCATTGGTACTTTTCTTTGTTTCATCATGAACACCTCACTTATTCTTGTGGTTGTTCTTCAGAATCAACAACAGTTTCTGCTGGTTGTTCGATGTCTTCAGCAACTTCTGCCGTTTCAGGGGCTACTGCAACTGTTTCTTCAGTAGTCTCTGGTGTGATTGTTTCTTCTTCGAAACCTTCAACCACGGCTGATTCATCTTCACTATCATCGCCATCGACAAATTCGACTTCTGATTCAGGTTTGATGTCGATCTTGTAACCTGTTAACTTAGCAGCTAAACGGGCATTTTGACCTTTTTTACCGATTGCCAATGACAATTGATAATCAGGGACGATTACCGTACATGTATGTTCGTTGCCATCATTAAATTGAACAGCGATGACTTCGGCTGGGTTCAAGGCATTTGCGATGTAGTCTGAAGGATCTTCTTCCCACTTCACAATATCCATGTTTTCGCCGTGTAATTCATTAACGACTAATTGAACCCGTTGCCCCTTAGGACCAACACATGTTCCGACTGGATCCACGTTAGGATCTGTTGAACGAACTGCCATCTTAGTCCGGTCGCCAGCTTCTCTTGCGATTGACACAATTTCAACTGTGCCGTCATAAATTTCTGGCACTTCTTGTTCAAATAAACGTTTTACCAAATCAGGGTGTGTCCGACTAACAAAGACTTGAGGGCCTTTAGTTGTGTTTTCCACTTTAGAAACATAAACCTTGATCCGGTCATGTGCGTTATACACTTCGTTAGGGATTTGATCTTGCTTACTTAAAACAGCTTCAATCTTACCTAAGTTGACGTAGATAAACTTGTTATCTCGACGTTCAACAATCCCTTGCATAATTTCGTTTTCGTATTGGCTGTATTCATTGTAAATGATACTTCTTTCAGCTTCGCGAACCCGTTGCATAATAACTTGCTTAGCAGTTTGGGCGGCAATCCGACCAAAATCCTTAGGTGTCACTTCAAAACGAATCGTATCGCCAACTTCATATGCTTTGTTGATTTCTAAAGCATCTTGATAGCTAACTTCCAAACGTGAATCGAAAACTTCATCAGTCACTTCTTTGACAGCATAAACGTGGATGTTACCCTTCTTTTGATCGAATTCAACTTCCACATTTTGAGCTTGACCGTAGTTTCGTTTATAAGCCGAAACAAGCGCTGCTTCAAGTGCTTCAATGACGATTTCTTTCTTAACACCTTTTTCTTGTTCTAGCGCATCTAGGGCGCCTAACATTTCCTTGCTCATGTAACTAGCCTACCTTTACTAAAATTCAATTGCTAAGCGAGCTTTGGCAATTTCCTTGCGATTAAATGTCACTTCTTTTTGACGCGTTTTAATTTTAATGGCTAATGTTAAGGTCTCTTGATCAAGCGCCTTTAATATTCCTTGATAAATCTTCTCGCCATCAACGGCTTGATATAACGAGATATGAATGTATTCGCCAAGTGCATTTTGAAAATCTGCTTCCTTCTTCAAAGGACGCTCTGCACCAGGTGATGAAACATCTAAGAAATAAGCCTGCGGAATTGGATCCGGGTCGATTGAATCCAGTTTCTCACTTAACGCATCGTTAACTAAGGCACAATCTTCAAGGTCAATGCCGTTTGGTTTATCAATGAAGACACGTAGATACCAGCTACTACCTTCTTTAACAAATTCAACGTCGACTAGCTCAAAATGGTGTTGATCTAGTATCGGCACGAGTAGATCATGAACTGTTTCCACAACGGTACTCAAATGATTCCCTCCAATTCATTTATATATTCAGATTAGACGTGCTCCAATAAAAAGAGTGAGCATTTCTGCTCACTCGCTCTGAAGTATCTAATTACTGATAACAATATAACATAATTTTCATGAAAATACAAATAACCGCTTTAATTTTCAGTGGTTGCGACGCTATTTTGCGTCTTACCTGTCGTCAAGATTTCATGGAAGTTTTCAAAACTAATTTCGACCATGTTCTTGAGGGCTTCGTCAGTATTCGAACCAACGTGTGGTGTCAACAAGACGCGTGGGTATAAATCAATTAATTCTTGGGTTGTCGCATCAGGGACTGGTTGGTCTGCTGGGAATTGCTTGAAGAAGATTTCGCCTTCAGCTGGTAATACGTCAGCGGCAAATGCGCCAAGTTGATCAGCTTTCAAAGCATCGATAATCGCACGGTTATCTTGCAATTGACCCCGAGCTGTATTGACCAAAATGGCATCATTCTTCATCTTCGCGATTAAATCAGCGTTGATAAATTGATCGTTTTGACCAGCAAAGTATGGAATATGCAAGCTGACAATATCACTTTGCGCCAATAATTCATCTAAGCTAACAAAATCAAGGACTTCCTTAGCAATTTCTGATGGGTACAAGTCATACCCCACTACCTTGGCACCTAAGCCTTTGTATAGCTTTGCTTCGGTATAGCCAATCTTACCAGTACCGATAATCCCAACCGTACAGTTGCGGACTTCTTTACTAAACATCACTGGGCTCACACGAAAATCATGATGTGCTGTCCGATTCGTCGTGTAAGTGGTGTGGCGTAATAATGACATCCCTAACGTCAAAGCTAATTCAGCAATCGCGTTTGGTGAGTAGGCTGGTACGCGAGCAACTTCCATGTTGTACTTGCCTGCTGCGGCTAAATCGATATGCCCGTAACCGACTGTCCGCGTAAAGACATAATGGATGCCATATTCATTCAACTTCGCCATATTTTGCGCATCAGCGGCACAGTTAGCGCGTAACAATACCGCGTCATGGCCTTTAGCTGTTTCGATATTAGCGTGTGTTAATAGTTCTTCAATTAAGGTTAAATCATAATCATAGTTATTATATTCATTAAACGTCGCCACTTCATTGGGGCGTACGCCGTAACAAGCAATTTTAAACATTTAATTTCCCTCTTCCTAGAAAATACCGATTTGGTTGATTACTTCTAAAATTACTAACCAGACTGGCGTCATCACAACGGCTAATACCGTTGATAATAATGACGCATTCGATGCCAAGACCGCATCCTTATCAAAACTAATCGCATAAGCAGCAGCAACCGTTGCCGTTGGCGTTGCCATCATGATGACGATCGTTGCCAAACTGATGTAGCTGACTGGTAAAATGTGTGTCATTGTTAAGATTGCTAACAACACGATGTTTAAAGCAGGCACTAAAATAACTTTGTTAATACTATAGAGCCATGATGTCTTGTCTGAAGCAGCTTCTTTGAAACTGATTTCGCCAAGCGTTGTCCCAATTGATAACCAAGCCAACGGTGAACATAAACCAGCTAAGTAGGCCATCGGTTTGAACAACCATGGTGCCGTTTGATCAATCCGTAAGAAAGCAACTGAATGGCCCGCAACTGCTACTTGTGGTAATGCGCCTTGGATTAACCAGATGATTAACCCAGCAAATGTCGCGATGACGATTGGATTTAAGAACATATTTTTCAAGTTCTTCGATTCCATCTTTAAGCCGCTCATCTTGATGTATCCGTATGAATATAAGAAAACACGGTACCCAATGTTGAAAATTGAGCTATACATCACCCCTTTAGCCCCGAAAACTGCCCCAACGATTGGAATTCCAAAGAATGTTGTTGAACCAAAGATTGTCAAAACACGTAATGTATCTTGTTGATCACCCTTAAAACGTAAATATAAAGGTTTCGTGATTAAAATTAAAATAATATAGATCAAGAAGCCCCAAACCAAAACGTTGATGCCTTCTTTTAAAGTCTTACCATTAATGTCTTGCATGAATGAGTTGAATGCTAATGCTGGTAAAGCAACCGTTAAAACGACTTTTGACAGAATCTTCCCAAATTTATCCGTGAAAATCTCGCGTTTGCGGCAGTAGAATCCTAATAAAATAATAAACACTGTCGACGTGATTGAACTCACAATATCCATGTTCGTAAACGTCTTCGTTAAAATATCGCCAATACTCATCTGTACTCTCCTCTGTTATAATGTTAGTCCGCTGTATTATAACACGAACAACTGATATCGATTATAACAAGAAAGTTGGGGAAAGGAAATAGGGCAAAAGAAAAAGAGTGAAAAATAACATCACTCTTTCTCAGACCTAAATTTTGTATTCATTTTCATTACATGCTATATATTAATTATCTAAACTTCCGAGAAGATTTTCCCATGCCCAGACAAAGCATCTTCAACATGTCGCTTAACAAGATTTATCCCGCACTTGTGCAAAAAGCAGAACGTAAAAATCGTACCAAAGCCGAGAAACTATTTTCCCTTTTATTTCGAGCTTTCTAAAACCAATTGTACTAAATAGATACTCTGACATAATTGCGCACTTTAATTCAAAAGAATATTTAAACATAAAAAATGGCCCAAGTCAGCTAGACAAAATCTAACTGACTTGGGCCTTTCAATTATTCATGAGCTAATTTTTTAATTGTTTTTAAAACTTCTCGATTAGTAAAAATTTTTTCCTCAGTATTTTCTACAATTGAAGAGATATTAGCTTGATTAGTACTCTTTCTCTGCGACTTAGCTTTATTGGTAGACCAATTAGGAACACCTTTAAAGTTAATCTGCAGACTATTATCAATAATCATGTGTATATCCCCCTTTATTAATTAATTTCTGAATACTAACTTTACATCATACTACAGTTACCTGTCAATAATATTATCATATATAGTCCTCATAAATTTCAAATTAAATATTACATTTTCTCTGATGTAACCTACCAATACCTCATGAGGAACCTTATCCAAGGCAATACTTTTTGAAATATCATACAATTTACTATTCTTATCCTTATTATTCTTCCAAATAAATTGATTCATCCCCAAGAATATCAAGCCAGTCAATAAGCCGGTCCTCTTATTACCATTTTGAAAAGCTTGATAGCGTGCTATTCTTATCCATAAATATGCTGCTTTATCAATAACGGTTGGTAACTTATCTTCACCATAGAAAATTGAATTTTTAACTGTATCTATAGAATATTTAATCAGGCTCTCGTCTTTTAAGCCGTACATACCATATATACCATCTTCTTCAAATAAAGTTTGCGCACGACTGTTCCATTGACATATTTCTTCAATATCTGGATAAATTATTGATATTCGCACAAAAAGAAATTTTAATTTTCTTCTTCCATATCTAATAGTCAACCGTCCGTATACTTCATTGAAACTACTCACTTTATATTGAATAGGTATATTGCGCTTAAGTTTTAAAATTCTATTAGTCAAAAGAGTTTTAATAAGCACCTCAGCAAATTCTTGATGCTGCGGTAAAATAAATTGAGTATCACTATACATCGGACATAAAACAACGCCACTGTATTTATGTCCATTATATTTAATCTTTTTCATAATTCACCTCACAATATATCTTTTTTATAAAGTAATATCATTGTAACTTAGTTAATTATTTCTATGGTCCAAAAACTAACACTAAAACATATAGAAATTTTTTTATTCAACACCTAATACCTTATAAACTGCATCTTCCGGTGTTTGATAAAAAATGATGTTAAACGTTGCCATTAATTCTGGCGGTACGGTCGATAAATCTGCTGCATTCATCATCGGTACTAAAATCTTTTTAGCGCCTGAATCTCTTGCTACTTGCATCATATCTGCTAAATTCGTCACTTTGACTAAAGTTCCGCCAATTGTTACATCTCCTAAAATGACAGTGCTAGCAACAAGCGGGCGATTTAAAGTTACCGAACAAAGTGCTATCAATGCAGGTAGCGATAACATTTCCGGATTTCCGACACCATTTAGGTCTTGTGTATTAAACACATAATCATGGGTTGTTGTTGAGATGCTAGCGCTTATAGAGCTTGCATTCGCATTTAGATACTTATAAGCTGAATCGGCTTTTTCTTTAGCTTGACCATCTCCACCAAGGCCGGTCGCTTTAAATTTACCATTTCCAGCAATCATTTGAGTTTCAAACGTAAAAGTGCCAATTCTACCACTAGCGCCTGTCGAAACGGAATAGATATGTCCTGGTTTCCCAATCCCTTCTGGAATTAACGTCCCACTACCCTGCTCAGGAACTGCAACGTATTCTTCACGATTTTCTTCCAGATCAATATAAGAAAGATTGACATCGAAAAATTCCATACCACCAATTTTCTTAAGTTGCTCTTTAACACGGCGACGCATCTCAATTGAGAAACGCAGGATTTTCTCTACTTCTGCTTTACCAAATTTACCATCTGGATAAACTAATTTAATTAAGCCTGAGACCATCTTCTTAACTGCAATTGTATCTCTTTGATTTAACTGTGTCCCTAATTTAAAATACTTATCAATTGCGTCACTATAGGTTGTTTTTCTTAGTTCTCGCATTACTTCCGAAAAATAATCAGTAATAAAGCCATAATCATTTGTAAAGAATTCTGGACGATATTTAGGAATCTCCCATCCTGGTAAATAGCAATGCATCCGATCTAAAAATGCCGAATCGGTTCCCATCTTTTCGGGAAATGGTTCAAAAAGGTTGGATGTTTTTAAAATCACATCAACACTTTGGTTAATATTCCCGACAAATACCATTGACGCCGATGCATTCTTTTCTTCTTTACCACGAGCAAATGAACCCGAGGCCATATAATCCTTCATAATTTGAACAAGATCACCGTCTTTGACATTAATGCCAGCAACCTCGTCGAAGGCCACAGTATCCCACATACCCACTAGCCCCATTGATCGACGTGCCATATTGTAAAAAAGATTAGCGACTGTAGTCTGACCACCAGAAACTAAAATAGAATTGGGTGATATTTCTTTATAGACATGTGATTTTCCTGTTCCACGCGGGCCCAATTCACATAGGTTAAAATTATTTTCAATTAAGGGAACCAATCTTGCTAAATGAAGCCATTTTACGCGTTCATCAAACTGTGTTGGTTCCATTCCAATTGACCGCAAAACTAAATCGATCCATTCGTCTTCTGTGAATGCAGCACGTCCTCTTTTTAATTCCTCAATATCTAATCCTGGCATTTGAATTGGATCTACTTTTTTAGCAATGAATGGCGAATTTCTTTGATCATTTTCGTCAAACCAGTACTCCATTTGAACAATACACCAAATACCACCGCCTAATAAGCGATCATATTTTTTAGGATATTCATCACTAATCTGCACGCCAGCTAACCCTAAGTTAGAGAATTCAGCTTCATATTGATCCTTGTGCTCATTTAAAGAAACAGTTACTTTGTCAATAACTGTGTAACCACCATTCTCACGAATCTTAGCTTTAACTTTTTCTGCTTCATCCGGGCGAACATAATTACGTGCTAAGATATTCTTAACATTTTCGACACCTTTTTCGACTAATTCTTCGTCCAACGAAGAGGCATACATTCCCAATAAATACTCTAATACGTATACTGGAACATTAGCCCCTTCCTTAATTTTCTTAGTCAGGTCCTTTCGAACAAACTTCCCAGGGAAATTTGCGACGAGTTTATCTAAAATAACTTGATCCACAAATCTCACCTCCTAAATATCAAATCCAAATCCGCCGGCAAATGGATTATCAATCACGAAATCAACACGATCTAACTCAACCTTTGTTTCTTCGTTCTTGATAACTAAATAAATGTCTTCATTGGTTTCATAGTTTCGGTTAACGAATTCAAAAGCAAAATTGGTGAATCGCTCACTTGAAGCACCAGCTGTTGAATCTGCATAGTAAGTATTTTCATTACTAATTCGAACACCGTGTTTATCTTCAAAGTACAGTGCATATTGTGCCTTCGTAATAGAATCACTAATTGCTTCTGTTTGATAAAATTCAAGTGAAACTGATAGTCCCACCACTTTTCGTTTAGCCGTCATTAATTGAACCGATACTGGTTCTTTTTGTGCAGATCCCCTTGCAACGTTTACTTCTAGAACAGGAATCATCATTTCTTGCGGCGAGGAACCACCGTGGGAATAATTTTGTCCGCCACCCGCTTTTTTAAAGATTGTTGATGTTTCAGAGAAATGAATGTACCGTTGATCATTATTTCTTAGCGCAGTCCCCAATCTCATTGACTTAATCCCAATTTCATCATATTGGTCATCACTAATAATAAAGCGTCGTTCAACTCGATCATTTTCCAAGTTAGATGGATTCTCAATTTTTTCGTACTCTTCAATCGCTGAGCGTGTATAAATAAAGCCATGATCTCCTGTGATAACAAAGCGTTGCACATTAGCCCCATTCGCAATATATGGAATTACAGCTTTTAGCTCTTTAACCGTTCGCTCTGCCGCATCAAAAACCTGCATTTCTTGTCCATGATCTCCGGTCTTATCAATTTGATCATGATATAAATAAATGATCTCCTTGCCATTGAACAGATCCCTTAATTCTTTTGCATTACTTCTATCAACAACATCAGAATAAGTGATCGCAAGTGCATTAGGATTTTTTACTTTTAGAACCTTATCCCGTGCTTTTGTTCCTTGTGTCGGCAAACCATTAACATGAACGTCATTTCCACTGAGATATTCATAACTTTCTTGTCCGGAACGCAGTGAAGCAGCTTTACCAAATTCAGTTACTGAGGGTAGCACAGAAAAGATCGTCGTCATCTTAGTCGAAAACTTCTTCTCGTTTTCCACTGACTGTTGGATTTCCTTAGCAACTTCATAGCGTAGTGCATCTGAAATAATGACCACCGTTTTCGTTTTACTCTTTGCATAATTGTCATAAAAATCTAGAACCGATGGTCGTTCATCTAATGAAAGTAATTCATTCCAAGTCCGACCAATTTCATCTAAGAACTGCTTATAATGTTTTTCAACAACATTTTGTAATGATGCAAAGTTTGCGTGTTCATCAATCTGATCTAAATGTAATGTGAATTTTCGATAGTATTGATCAATTAAATATAATTCATCTTCGTAGTCCTTCACTAGTTCACTAAAGCGATTCATGTTAAAGATTGTCACACCATTCAATAACTTTTGAGCATTTAGAATTGCTTGGTATTGATGTTCATAACGGAATCCAAAATGTGCTCTTTGCTTTCGAACCACAATCTCTTCTAATGACATTCCATTGATCAAAGGTGTCAAATCATCATTTGTAAGTTGAGCAATATAATATTCAATAATCTTTGAATGAATTGCTTCAAAAACATCAGCATCAATTAATTCTTCAATTGGCGCTTTATCAAGTAACTTATCACCATTAATTAATCGATAAATATCTGCACTTAGACGATCAATTGGCTCCGAATAACGAGAATCATTCATCACACCGTCCATAAATGAAACGATTGCCATTGTTTGATCTAACACTTCATAATCTTTTAAACCTACGGGTAATTCTTGGTAACCCAATTGTCCAAAATAAGTATTTGCAAAAAAGGCAATCACTAAACTTTGAATCGTTGGTTCTGTCGTTGCATAGCCATAATAATGGGCCACATATTGCCAAAACGCAGGTGCTAAATCAAACCGAACCAACTGCTCATATGAATCATTTAAATCTGCTGAGTATTCGACAAATAGCGCTTGAATGACACTATAAAACTGTGCAGTGTTGGCTCTTGTTAACACCGCCATTAGCGTCATTTCAAGCTCTTCTTTGGATTTGATTTCACCGGTCATCATCTTTTCAAAAGATGCAACTCGGCTCTTGGCGCCAAAGAATTTTGCATATGTTTCCATAACAGCATGTAGTTCTACTGGAATGTTGAGTTGCGTCATAATCAATGAGATTCGATCAGCATTAAAAGTCCCTGAGTATTTCAGTAGACTTAGTAAAAAGTTATTTTCGTCATCATCACTCATTCGTTCAAAAGGTGCATAAATTAAATAACTGTTGTCTTTGTCTTCCAATTCAAAAAAACGTTTTGTTTCAAATTGGTTATCTGGTGCCAACTTATAAAGCTGCGCATCATTTAATACAATTTGTCCATTATCAATGTCTTCTTCAAATTCCTTCTTAGGATCAAACCAAAAAATGAGCTTACGTTCCCCATAAGTCACGAAAAGCTCATTCAAGCGAGTTTGAATTTGACTCAGATTTAGATCTGACATATATTCACTACTCCTTAGGGTTCTTTAACCCCTTTTGATAAAATAACATATTTCTCACCAGTATCAGGATCACGTTGTAGCTTATCGTAGTTAACAATTACACCGTCATCTAAATCCAGTTCAATTTTCTTCAAAGCTAAATGGCCGATTTTTTCATCAAACACATTTAATTCTTTTAATTGCTTGTTAATCTTCGTCATTTCTTTTTCATATCGCGTTATTTCAGCCGCATTAGATGCTGCTAATTTTTGACTTTCGCGTAATTCAATTCGAGAATGATAGGCTTGTTTTAATTTAGTAATATAATCAGTTCGTAAATGCCCCAATAAATCGGCATCATAACGATGTAGATACATTAGCGCTTTAGCACCGTTCGCTTTACCTGAATCAAATTGCCAATAAATCGGTCGTTTCTTATAAGTCTTAAGATGATCGGTATAGAACTTCGAGACAAAATACTTCCGAATTTTATCGCGACTCTTACCACTACCAGGTAAAACATCCGCAATATAATCCAAATTTTCTTCAAGTGTTTCTTGTCCGTAAACAGTCGCAATGAATTTAACAAATTTAATGACAATATCACTTTCATCATCTTGAGAATATTCATCATCAGTTAGTAATAGAATATTATCAGCATCTGGTTTGAATTTCTTGTAGCGTGCAAGATCGAATTCACCACCAGCAAATACTAACCCCTCTTCATCAAGTGAATAACGGCCAAACATACACCCTACTGCATAGCTGATCAAGGATTTAATATCTCGTTCCTTATCTGCAAGCGACACCGATATTTCTTCATCCTTAACATGGTAGTCAAGCTCATCTTGTAACCCATAGAGATCGATAAAAATTTTATTTAGTTCTTCTTCATTTGATTTCAATTGGTCAAAACGCGCTTGTGCTTCTTTTTCCCAAGCATCAAATTTATCTTTAATTAATGTTGCCATGACCTAACTCCTCCAGTATCCGTCTAGTCAACATTATACCGTCTTTTTTTATGATTTGCACCCTACGCTTAGTATCGATTCTTCGCTAAAATCATATTAATCCCAAATATGAAAGGAAGAATCATTATGAACAGAGAAATCACACTTGCTGCTTACTTTAAAGAATGGATGGAAACTTTCAAAAAACCAGCAATCTCACCAGTTACTTATATCAAATATGAAAATACCCATAAACACATTCTCACCTACTTTGGCGCAACGAATCTCGATCAACTTGATCGTCAAACTTATCAACAAGCGCTTAATCAATTTGCTAGAACCCATGCAAAAAGAACGACCGCTGGATTTCATAAGCAAATCCGCGCGGCCGTTCTTGATATTCTTGAAGAAGGTACGATTAATACTGACTTTACACGTAAAGCGATTGTCACTGGTCGCGAGAAAAAGAAAGCAAAGGTAATGTTTCATTCCTACTCGGATTGACAAGAACTCATTCACTATACCGGCAGCCATTCATCTGATTCACATGCCTTTATCGTCTATTTGTCTGCTATGACCGGTCTACGCTATGCAGAAGTTCTCGGTCTTACAGTGGACGATATTGACTTTAAGCATAAACTCATCTCAGTCAATAAGACTTGGGACTATAAATACCATACTGGTTTTAAAACAACAAAAAATGCGAGTTCAGTACGAACTGTCGACGTTGATAAAAGTACATTAGTCGTCATTAAACAGGTTATTCGCCAGCGTCGTTTTAAAAGTCATGACAGAATTTGTATCGATCTCCAGGGGAAACTACCCGTCAGTGCCACGATTAATCGCTATCTAGAAAACTTATGTTATCAACTTAATATTTCGCCAATCTCATTTCATAGGCTTCGGCACACCCATGCCTCAATCCTGCTATTTAAAGGTGTCAATATCCTCAGTGTTAGTCGCCGACTCGGTCACCACAACGCAAAGCGTCTATCTCCATGTGATAAAAGAAATGGAAGAACGCGAAACAAAACTGATTATGAAAATCATGAATACGGCATTAGCCGACTAGTTTCGCTTTACAAGAGTTAAAACTGATCGATCCTTCAATGGGCAGTGGTCATGTTCTGGTTTATGCTTTTGATGTTTTTATGCAACTTTATGAAGTTGAAGGTCAATCACCACGAACCGCAGCTGAACTAATTCTTGAAAACAATCTATTCGGGTTAGATATCGATCAACGTGCCTTCCAACTCGCTTATTTCGCCTTGATGATGAAAGGTAGACAGTATTCACGGCGTATTCTAGCTAAACAACTTCGCCCAAATGTACACGTAGTACCTAATAATTCAGAGATTGGTGAAGCAGAATTACAATTGGTTCAAATGCAATTCAACGATCAAAAAAAAGCCCAACAAGATCTATTAACACTTGTTGAAGGCTTTAAACATGGTGCTGAATTAGGTTCCTTAATTAAGTTTGAAGGTCTAAATTTTGAAAACCTGAAATCCGGATTAAATAACACAAACATTTCTTTCTTTGATCAATCGATCAAAGAAATGATCCTTGTGGGCGAACTGCTGCAACAACAATACGAGATTGGGATTACCAATCCACCGTATATGGGGTCTTCTGGTATGGGTAAAATACTATCAAGATATGTAAAGAAAATATATCCCGCTAGTAAGAGTGATCTATTTGGTGTCTTTATTGAGCGTCTTGAAGAAATGATAGAATCTACAGGCTATTACGCAATGATCACCCAACACGCCTGGATGTTTCTATCCAGTTTTGAGAAGTTACGCATTAAAATTAATCAACAAACCATTATCAACATGGCTCATTTAGGAACACGGGCTTTTGAAGAAATTGGTGGGGAAGTTGTTCAAACAACAGCATTCGTAATGACCCCTAAAAAATATAAGAATTATATTGGTAGTTATTTAAGACTTGTTGATTTTATGAATCATAAATTAAAAGAACTAAAGGTATTGGAAGCAACTGGCTCTACCTCTAGTGACTTCTTGTATGAAGTGCAGCAAGAAAACTTTTTAAAAATACCTGGACAACCTATTTCGTTCTGGGTAAGCAGTTCAGTTATCGATGATTTTAATGAAGGAGAATTATTAAATAATTTAGTAACTATAAAAAAAGGAATGTTTACCGGAAATAATAATTTATTTTTTAGGCAGTGGAGTGAGCCATCATTTAACAGCATTCAGTTTAATGTGAATAACTCTCTTGAAGTTATCGAGGGCAACTACGTTCCGATTAATAAGGGTGGAAATTTTAGAAGATGGTATGGTAATAACGAGTTCGTCATGAAGTTTGATAACTATTATTACAACTTAGTTGAAAAAAATAAAGGACATCGATCGCCCAATTATTATTTTCATCCGTGCATTGAATGGACGAAAATTACAATTGGAAAATTAGCATTGAGGTACTCATCTGTAGGTTTTATAAATAATGATGCTAGTATGGCTATTTTTTCACAGAATAAAGAATTTCTAAAAATAATTTTGGCAATTGTAAATACGAAAGTTAGCCAGTTAATTGTATCAGCACTAAATGAAAGTATGAATTATACAGCAGGAGATATATCAAGAATTCCAATTATTCTAACGACGGATAGTAATGCATCTCGAAAAATAATTACCATCATTAATAGTTGTATTGAGTTATCCAGAATTAACTGGAATCAAAGAGAAACTTCCTGGGAATTCTTAAAACATCCATTAATTTAGTGAACTATACGAAGTCTGTTTAGTTCCAGTCATCGTAGATTTAATAAACAATAGTTTGATACGAGAGTTAATTTATTTTCTTAAGAAGAATATCTTTATTTACTGTTAAATTAAATAATGTTTCTGGAAGTCCCAAGATGTCTCAATAGAATCCCAATCGTTCTTTGATAATTGGACCTCTTCTTTGACTAATTTTTTAACTACTAAACTATCGGATGGAATTATAGGAAACTTGGCAACTTCACCAGATTGAAAATTTAATGTTGGATTCATTTCACCAAATATGGTAGAAAAGACAACTGAATTAAGAACGGCCTGAATGTCAAATTCCAAATCCCCAAGATTAAAAATGCAGCATCCTCCGTTATCAAAAATAAAACCATGCTCAAACTTTCTGATACTAAAATGACCACTTGTAATTGTCGACCAAGTCAATCCAGGTTTTGTAAAATATTTATAGTTTGCAATAACTGATGTTTTTATTTTTCGAATTTCTTCTGCATCATTATACCAATCTATAACGTACTCATTATTTCCGTACCATTTCCTATAACCGCCTCCTTTATTGTATGGATACCATCTTCTTTTTTTAGAATCTTCTCTATCAATTTCATTACTTCCTAGATTTAATTTGCACATATCTACTTCAAACCATTGACGTAGAAAAGTCGCATTATCTGAAGTGGAATTTCCTTTCCTTGGTGCTGCAATTGTGCCGAGCGCAGTGCCATTCGAATAAATCTTCAAAACCGATTCACTTACCCAGAACGAAATAGGTTGCCCGGGAATTGTTGAAAAATTTTTTTGACTAGTTTGGTAGTAGAAATCAGTATTTCCAGATTGAATTGCTTCGAGAACCTTTCCCCTCTGTACAGTCATCCCACCTTTAAAATCAGACAGCTTAAGATAATTTCCAATATGCTCAGTTTTAGCATTCTTTATCATAAAACAACAAACCGGTACAGTAGCTTCTTCAAATGCTGAGTACTCCATTTGTATAAGACTTGAGATACTTTTATTAGTAATCAAGAATGATCTTAATTCTTCATACGACTTAATAAACATCCAAACAAATGGTGTCATAAATCCTGCATAACCACCATCGGTCAGTATGTTACTATTCATTTTAATAAATACTGAAAAGAGATCTGTTTTGACATCCGGATAATTCTTTTTAACATATTTATCTAAATTAGAACTCATCTTATTTAAATATGGCGGATTTGTTGTCACTGCTGTGTATTTGGTCATCAGTACTCTTGTAATATTAAGAATACTGATGACCTTTGTTTGTATTTCAGGCAACTGATAGAGAATATCCATATCTGAGAAGGTTTCAAATGATCTGACAAAATGATCAAGTTGATCTAACTCTGATTGTTGGAGTTCTTCAATCTTTAGAATAGAGCCGATTTCTGTTGCATTTTTAAATTTATCTAGAAGTTTAGTAAGTTGATTTAATAAGGTTGTTGTCACTTCATGAGAGTATGGGGATACTTCGGATAATCGTTCGAAGTACTCATTTGGTATCTCAGGCGAATCAATAAACTGATGTAAATTTAGTCTTATTTCTTTAGACAAGATTCGCCGATTGTATTCTCGCCCCTTCATCATGATGGCAAAATAGGCTAGTTGATAGGCACGTTTGTCAATTTCCAAACCAAATAGGTTGTTAGTCATAATGAATTCGGCTGCATCACGTTCTCTAAATCCTTCAGCTATATAGAGCTGCATGAAGACATCGAAAGCATAAGCCAAAACATGTCCTGATCCCATAGCATTATCTAAAAGTTTTAACTCTTGTAAAGCGAAATCACTTTTAGCTTGTCGTTCATCCTGAATTTGTAACTGGACATCTTCTGGTTGTTCTGCGGTTGGTAGATAATATTGCCAATTAAATTCGTCAGCAATTTCTTTTTCAGTTCGCGTTTCATTAGGATTAGCCATCTTTTGATCAATGTAGTAACGCCCTAGAGAGTTTTCAACCATGTAGCGAACAATCCAATCTGGCGTAAACAGTTGTGTTGCAGCTGGAATTTCATCTGCTCGAATTTTTCGACTACCGCGTGCAAATACTTTATCCTTCGGTTCTGTATTATAGTATTGATACATCCAACCGATAATTTCAACTTGACCGCCTTCATCAACATTAAAGGCATCTTCTGGGATATTTAATAATGATGCGATAACACCATTATCATCAATGTACGAACTTGTAAATAATAGTTCAGTATGATCATCAATTTTTTCAAACAAATCCGGTAATTGTTGGTTCAAGCTATTACATTGTTTGATAAAGACCAATTGATACAACTCGTCAACTGCGTCTGCAGAACTATCAGATAATAGTTCTGTTACACGTTCTTTTGTGGCCAAATCAAATTCAGCATACATTTCTGTATCTAGTAAATGCGTAATGATATCAGGCTGCTTAATCCCGGATTCACTTGAAAGGACTCTTTCCCGCTCTGGTAAGTAGTCATTAACTTCCATAAAACGAATCGCAATCAAGCGATTAAACCATGTATAAGCAACTTCCTCAACTAATGTATCATAAGCGATTTGACGATTTCCGGTTTGTTGCTCGCGTTTATTTAGTTCCTCAACGAGCTTAGCGCGATTCTTAACATCATTTCCAGTGAATCGTTCATGATTATCTTTAATTTCAATCGTATCATTTCCAATTTCGGTAATTTCACTAATTTGTTCGTCAGTAATCCCTAACTTTGCAAGTTTACTCATCACGCTTTCACGTAACTTTACCCGTGCCTCAATTGCAAAAGTCTTTATTAATTTCTTATCCATTTGGTGACTCCATTCGATTACAATAGAATATCTATTTCATTGCCATCATTTAGTTTATTTAGTAATTCTTGTTTTATTTTGTTGACATAAGTATCAATGTCTTCAGGTGTTTTAACCCGTGTTCTTGAATCAACCAGTGAATCTAGCTGAACAGATTCAATTACTTTAACTACTATCTCTTTAGGTTTCTCAACAATATAAGACGCATCTTTTTCTCCAACGGTCGGTTGAGCACTCACCTCAATAGTCGTCTTTACTTTTTCTTGTCGTAAACGATTTTCTTCCGCTGTGAACTGACTAATAAATGAACGCTTGTCAGCTGCTGAACGGACTGGTATTAACTCTATTGGGTCTAATTTTTGATAGCTTTCTAGTTCATTGAGTAATTGATCAAACCGGCTTATCACTTTTACTTTAAAGCGATCATCTAAATCACGACTATCCAAATCGGCTAATGTCTCTTCTTTATCATTATTAACCTTTTCAGCAGCGGATTTTGATTTAATTTCAATAAATTCAAGATACTTATTCTCGAACTGCTCATTTAAATTCCCTAGTTTAGGTAATTCTTTATAAGGTACCACTTGCTTCATGATTCTTGTCATCTCAGTAATAATTTCATCAAGCTCTGCTGTTGATTCTTTAACGGTATTATCTTGAATTCGACTGATGTAATCACGTGATTTATCCCAAATTGCTTTTTGTTTACTTGTATGGAAGTTACGAATATCGTTAATATCTTCCGCTAAATCTAGAAGATCATCTTCCTTGTTCTTAAGTACTTCAAAGAACGATTGTGTATCTCTGGCATCAACCACACGTTCCATTACTTTGATTACTTCAGTTACAATTTCTGCTTGAGGGTAATTCCTACCTGGCGTATCTCGATAGGCTTTAAACTCATCTTTCAATCGCTCTGCACGCTCAATAAACTTAGCTCTTGTTCTATCGTCACTATTCTCATCAACAATGTTTCGACTTTCAAATAGTGCATCACCAAGTTCTTTTACCATCTTTTTCTGTTGCAGATTAGATCTAACTCGTAACTCAACCCGGATTTTTTCAGGCGCTTTGCGTTCGAAAATAACTTTTGAAATTTCTGTTAAATCTTGTGTCGTCGATAATGGAATCGCGTTTTTAAATAGATTAATATCGCCTTCTTTAAACAATCGCGCAATCGCCCACTCAATATCTTCGTTAACCAAGCCATATGGTTCTTTATTAACAAAATTATCACGCAACGTTCGCATTGTCGTTGTTAATTTCTTGCTTTCTTGCAATTGTAAATAACGTTTCACTTCATCGATTAAATTCTGATTCTCATTATGAGCAACTAAACTATCAGCGCCTTCTTTTAGGTAGTTATTAATATCGGCTTCGGATATAGCAGCATCGACTAAGTCATTTTTATGATAAACCAACTTCGCCATTTGCTGTAGCGCATCATTCAAGCGAGTCTTAAAGTCCCCGCCTGAAACATCGAGTTGACTGTTATTAAAATAGAATGTCGCTTGTTTCAGAAAGTCCACTAATTGTTGATTGATTGAATTCCCTAAATCTTGATTCTCAGTTGTCTTCTCAGCTTTCACAGCAGCAAAGTTCTTGATGGCACTTGAGACATTCGCTGTTGTAATATACTTTTCAACCCGCAGGTACGTTTTAATATGGTTCATGAACTCCGCATCAACCGGTAAGTTAATTAACATTTGATTCTTAGTGCTTTGAATAATTAATTGTGCTTCATCATTCCATAATCCATCATAGTCTGGTGTAATCATTTTAACTTCTAGGTTGGGGTTACTGTTCTTCCGATAAGCATAGTCATCAACATATAAGTTATAACTGAAGTTGTATCGGTTATCGAAGGCACGACCGCTGGCATGAATATTCTTATAAGAAAAACTGTTCCGACCAACATTCGCATCAAAAATATCAACTGCTAATTTATTATCAACATCCGTTTCATTTAGATCGATATTATTAATTAACCGTGTTACTTCTTGTTCTTCATCCGTCTGGAAGACAAAGCTTTTAAGATTTTGCCGAATCAAATTTTCACTAATCAAAATTTTAAGTGCCATTTCGACTTGTTTACGTAAAGCTAGCTTATCTTCATTCACTGAACGAATTAATAAATTAGTAATGTTATTCAACGTAGGTTTAATATTTTGATCCACGTATTTAATCATGAACAATACTTTCAGAACTGCAATATTAAATTGATCATCAGGATCAGGTACAATCCGTGAGTTTTCTTCAGCTTGTTTGATCACTTTAGCATTGTCAGTTTCATTCAACCATTTTTCTAGGGAAGGATAGAATTGATCTAAAGAAACCAACGCATCACTTTCCTTATCCGCATTTCGTTCTGCTGTTTCCTTGAAAAAAGCTAGTAAAGAACGTTCACCACGCGATAAATTAGCACCCTGAATCGAATGCTTAGAGATTTGCGTTAAGATGTTCGCCAATAGATTAAATTGATAAGGAACAAATGGATAAACATCTGCGTAGTTTTGCGCACTATTATATAAACGTAGCTCTGGGCTATCTTCAAAAACCAACATTGAGTCAATATCATTCTCATGATTTGGATAGTCCGCTTCTAAGAAATCTTGAGCCCCATTATTTTTAGCTAGAATTCGCTTTTGAATAACTTCATCCGCATTTGCAGATGATAATGAAAGTGTTGTTTCAAAGCGCCCTTTAATTTTAGAAAAATCGAGTGCAGCTGAACCAGCAATATCTGTGATCTTATCAATTGCTTGTTGACTAGTTACAATGACCCAGGCCTTCCCACGCGTTTTGTTACCTAATTCTTCAACGATGGTCTGTAATTGTAACGTTAGTGAGCTGTTACCACCAATGTATTGCCCAATTTCATCAACAAGAAAAACAATGTGTTCATTATTACCTTTTGCCTGTAAGTATTCTTCAACTAGAACCGCAAAATCTTCAATACTGATTTGATATTCTTTGTCGTACTTAGCAAACCAGTTACGTGCCGCTGATTCTGAGAAGTAGTCAATTTTAACAAGCGCGTCAACAACCTCATCTTCTAGGAAATCGACTTCATTACGCGATTTCTCCCAGCTTTCGCCTTGAATAGCTTCAAAAGCTGCTTTAAATTCAGTAAATTTGTCTTTCTTATCTAATGCACGTTCTAAATCGGCTAGTTGTGGAATAGTTGAATAACCAATACTATTATTGAATACTTTTAAAAAGACATTTACTAAACTACTCTTCTCTTCAATTCCAGCAGCATGCTTCGACTCAACGTTAAATAAGATGACATTAGTTGGCGTATCAGCTGCTAGTTTCATATCAGCGATCGTCATGTCATCTTTAATCTTACGAGCCGTTTCGTCCCCTTCAGTAAAGAAATCAAAGGCTGTTTTACCATTAATCTCTTTATTTTCAAGAATATACGATAGTATTTTTAAGAAGTGTGACTTACCAGAACCGAAGAACCCTTGAATCCAAACACCCATTGAACTTGTATCACCAAGAATCCCTTTTTTGTAAGCATCAAAGAAGGTCTTAAAATGCCCCTGTAATTCCTTAGTGACAACATATTCATCTAACTCTTGATAAACTTGTTCATCAGATGCTTGTGTCGCGGTAATAACGCCTTCAATATTACGATGAATATCTTTTAAAAACATATCATTAATTTTCATTTTTATCTCCCCTAGTTGATTCTGAATGCTCGATAATAATTAGCATCCCGATTAGTATCTAAAATAGTTAGTCTTAAACGATCATATTCCCCCGGATACATCATAATAACTGGCCGCTTAGTATAGACCAAATGCATCTTATTCAACACCGAATGAGCTCTAATAATGGGGTAGATTTCGCCAATACCAGTAAGAATCACAACGGCATCATCTACTACACGTTCTCCGATATACTTTGTAAAGTACATCTGCGCGTCATCAAACTCTTCCATCTTCAGCAAGCGATTAATTCGACTTGCGACAAATTTGACCCCGTGTTTTTGTTCCATTTGAACGATTTTTGATAGATAACCTTTTTGCTCAATAAAATCCATCATAATCTCATATAGGTTGAATACTTGTAGGGTATAGCCGTCCGTTTCTGGAGCGTTCTGATTTTTTAAATTTCTAACATATTCTCGAACAACTAATTCATCTCTAGGATTGTAATCAAAAATATAATAGCCTACCTCGTTGCCTAAGCCTCTGCTCTTCAAAAAGTCATCCGAGTTCAAAGTCTGTTCTAATACTTTAAATCGATCTTCAATATTCTTTTCCATTTATTGCAATCCCCCTGTAATGGCTCTTATAATATCCGGCCGACCAATCACTCTTAGCCACTGCAAAACCTTGGGATCGATTACCTTTAACGTCATTAAATCTGCCTCACCATCTTCTCGGATCAATCCCGCCTCTAGCAAATATTTCTTATACGCACTGCCTAAACGATTATAGGTATACGGCTTCCAACTTGCTACAGTTTCGTTAGTTCGTTGTTTTTCAGAGAAGAAAGCTTTATAATCCGTCACCGTTAGCTGTATTTGTCCCTTTTGCAACTGCACTTGATAAACCTCTAACATAAATTCAAGTATTAGATCGTTCAGCAATAAAACTGAAATAAAGATTATAATTTTTTGATTATCAATATTAAGTTTAGGAAATATGGCTTGAATTTCTTCATCTAAAATATTAACGCGTCGGCGTACTGTATTGAATATTTCTTTCGCACGACTGTTACTTGCTGCACCAAAAATATTTTCATTTTCACTAAGCCTTTGAATTTCATCACTAGTCATTCCATCATTAAGCATTTCTATGTATTGCTTAGATTCGTAAAACCAGAACCGCCTTGAAACGAGGCTCGCACTGTAGTTTTTATCGTCCATGATCATGCTCCTCTCAGAATTAATTGTGCCTAAGCACGACTTCACAAATATCACCAATGTCGACTTTTAACGATTGGCATAAATTATTTTTCTTCTCCAAGAATTCCATTTATACATGCTTTTACATTGGCTTAATTATAGCATAGGATACGATTAATCAGTTTATAAATTGAGGGTTCGCTAAATCTATTTATTCCTCGGATAAAACTAACTTTCTATTAGAAATACAAAATCCTCAACGGAACTAGAATTTTTCTAGCTCCATTGAGGATTTATATATTATTTTGTTTCTATTCCTTAGGTGCTGGGTATTTCTCCGCATTTTTCACCAATTTCTTAGCAATAATATCATCAATATCGAGGTTTAAATTATCAGCCATCGTATAGCTATAAATTAACACATCAGCTAATTCTTCTTTTATCCGTTCAATATCTTGAACGCCTTCTTCAGCTGTCTTCCATTGGAATAGTTCCAATAATTCAGAAGCTTCCAATGAAATGGATAGGGCTAGATCTTTTTCATTATGGGCTGGTCGCCAATTTCTTGCATTTCTAAATTGATTAATCTTTTCCATACTGGTTTCTGTCATATTTTAGTCCTCACTTTTCTATCATTTAGTATTTACTATACCATTAAAATAGCCCACCTAAACTGCAGTCTGCAATCTAGGTGGGCTTTTTAATTTACATCATATCAAACAACGATAATTGATTTTCATCTGGTAAATCATTTAAGACGTTATTTTCTGTTAAATATTCAATCAATGTTTTCGATACTTTCCCACGGTTCGATAAATCTTCTTTAGATAAGAAAGGTTTTTCTTCGCGGGCGGAGACGATTTGCTTAGCAACGTTATCGCCAAGACTTGGTACGGCGCGGAATGGTGCTAGTAAGGTATGGTCGTCTTGGATCAAGAAATCAGATGAATCTGATTTTTCGATGTCGACCATCTTAATCGTGATGCCGCGTTCCAAACATTCATTGGCGATTTCAAGCACGGTTAACAAGTTCTTTTCTTTCGTGCTGGCTTCCATCCCTTTATCCGTGATTTCCTTCATGCGCGCCTTCACGCCTTCTTTTCCTTGGGCCATCGCCACAAGGTCGAAGTCACTGGCCCGCACACTGAAGTAAGCACAATAATAAATAATTGGGAAGTACACTTTGAAATAGGCAATCCGGAGCGCCATCAAAATATAGGCGGTCGCATGGGCTTTCGGGAACATATATTTAATCTTGAGACAAGAATCAATATACCAATCCGGCACGTTTTCATTATCGCGCATGGCTTGTTGCCAATCATCCGGAATCCCTTTGCCTTTACGAACACGTTCCATAATGTTGAAGGACATACTATCGTCCATTCCCCAGTGAATTAAATCCATCATGATATTATCACGACAACCGATAACGTCTTTCAGGGTGACAACGCCTTTATTAATCAATTCTTCGGCATTACCCAACCACACGTCGGTCCCATGAGAAAGACCAGAAATTTGGAGTAGTTCTGAGAAGGTTGTTGGATGTGTTTCTTCCAACATTCCCCGAACAAATCGCGTCCCGAATTCCGGCACACCCAAGGTGCCCATCTTCGAATTAATCTGTTCAGGCGTCACACCGAGTGAATCGGTGCCGGAGAACAAGGCCATCACACCCGGATCATCGGTTGGAATCGATTTAGGATCAATCCCAGAGAGATCTTGGAGCATCCGAATCATCGTGGGATCATCATGACCCAGGATATCGAGCTTCAAGATATTATCATGAATCGAATGGAAATCAAAATGGGTGGTCTTCCAAGCGGCATCTTGATCATCGGCTGGGAATTGGATTGGCGTAAAATCATAGATATCCATGTAATCAGGCACAACGATAATCCCAGCTGGATGTTGGCCAGTTGTCCGTTTAACACCGGTCGAGCCTTTTGCCAACCGATCGACTTCAGCCCCGCGGAAAGTTTGTTCCGTATCACGTTCATAGGCTTTAACATAACCGTACGCCGTTTTATCAGCGACCGTCCCAATTGTCCCGGCCCGGAACACGTTATTTTCACCGAACAAGACCTTCGTATAGTTATGGGCGACTGGTTGATAATCACCGGAGAAGTTCAAATCAATATCCGGCACCTTATCCCCGTGGAAGCCAAGGAAAGTTTCGAACGGAATATCATGACCGTCCTTATCAAGTGGCGTGCCACATTCAGGGCAATCTTTGTCCGCTAAATCGTAACCCGAACCAACTTCCCCTTTGGTAAAGAATTCGGAGTAGTGACAGTTAGAACACCGATAATGCGGTGGTAAGGGGTTAACTTCGGTGATCCCGGTCATGGTTGCGACTAAACTCGAACCAACCGATCCCCGGGAACCAACCAAGTACCCATCCTTGCCACTCTTATAAACCAATTTTTGAGAAATCAGGTAAATAACGGAGAATCCGTTCCCGATGATACTCTTCAATTCCTTTTTCAAACGGGCTTCGACGATTTCAGGTAACTCAGCACCGTACAATTCGTGCGCACGGTTCATCGTTAAGGTTTGAATTTCGTCTTCGGCGCCGGCCATCTTAGGCGTGTAAAGTTTATCTTTAACCGGTACAATTTCGTCAATTTGATCGGCAATCTTTTGCGGATTGGCCACGACTAATTCTTGCGCTAATTCTGGCCCTAGGAAGTCAAAGGCCGTCAGCATTTCATCAGTTGAGCGGAAATGAACATCTGGTAACTTCGAACGGTTCAAGGGATTAGCCCCGCCCATTGAGTGAATCAGAATCTTCCGATAAATCGCGTCTTCTGGATTCAAATAATGTGCATCGCCAGTTGCGACAACTGGTTTGTTGAGTTTTTCGCCGACTTTAACTAAGTTGCGAATGATTTCTTCGAGTGCCTGATTGTCGCGCACCAATTCACGTTCCAATAATGGCGCGTAAACCGCTTTGGGCATCACTTCGATATAATCGTAGTATTTAGCACGATCGAGCGCTTCGTTATACCCTTTTTGCATCATCGCTTCAAAAACTTCACCATTACTGCAGGCGGAACCGACTAAAATTCCTTCGCGTAAGGCATCGAGTTTACTCTTAGGCAAGCGCGGTGTCCGGTAATAGTATTCGGTCATTGAGGCTGAAACCAATTTGAATAAATTCTTCAAACCAGCTTGGGTTTGCGCCATTAAGACCGCATGTGCTGGGCGGGCTTGTTTGTAAAACTCGCCGACCCCGACGCGATCATTTAGTTGATTGACGTTCACCATATCGTAATTTTCAGCGGCTTCTTTTTCCAACTTATACAATAAATAACCAGTTGATTCAGCATCGGCATTAGCCCGGTGATGGTGTTCTAGGTTGATCTTGTAGCGCTTGGTCAATGAATCCAACTTATGATTCTTGTATTCAGGATGCAACATCCGCGATAATTCCAAGGTATCAATGACTGGGTTATCGATCAGGTCAATATCGTTCCGTTCATAACCCGCGTTCAAGAAGCCCATATCGAAACTAACGTTATGACCGGCTAAAACGGCATCGCCAGTAAATTCCTTGAACATTGCCAAGACTTCGGCTTCCTTCTTGGCACCGTGAACCATTTCGTTGGTGATACTGGTCAATTGCGTTGTGAAGGCTGATAGTGGTCGCTCTGGATCGATAAATTCATCGAACGAGGCGACGACTTCACCATCGCGCATTTTGACCGCAGCCAATTCGATAATTGAATCGTAAACGGCTGACAAACCAGTCGTTTCCACATCAAAAATTACATATTCGGCTGATTCTAGGACTTGGTCGCGCAAGTTATAAACGACTGGCGTGCCATCGTTGACCAAGTTGACTTCGACGCCGTATAAAATCTTGACGCCGTTTTTCTTTCCAGCGGCATAAGCATCCGGAAAGGCTTGGAGATTATAGTGATCGGTCACGGCAATCGCCGGTTGGCCCCACTTAGCAGCTTGTTTGACGTAATCGCCGATTGGGTTGGTCGCGTCCATTTGAGACATGTTGGTATGCAAATGCATTTCGATTCGCTTACCTTCAGTCGCTGTATCTTCACGTTTAGGATGACTAACTTCAACTAAATCGTTGGCGTTAACTGTTAAATCACGCATGAAGTTATCTTCTTGGACACTCCCGCGAACCTTAAACCACATGCCTTTATCAATTGCGGCGAATAAACTTTCATCGCTAGCATCTCTTGAGAACTTCTTGACCGTAAATGAAGATGAGTAATCAGTCATCTTCAAGATTAATAATTGGCGGCCAGAACGGAGTACCCGGACTTCTTTATCAAAGATAAAGCCTTCAATTACGATTGAGCGTTCCTCTTCAGTGATACTAATCATCTGACGAACTGGTTCAGCCGGATTAATCCCGCGACCCATCACGATTGGGCCATCAACTGGCTTGCCTTCGGTTTTACGTTTTTCTTTGAGCGCTTCGTTTTTCTTGATTGCTTCGGCAGCTGCTTGCGCACGTTCAGCATCTTGCACCGCCCGTTTTGCTTGGAAATCTTCGATTGATTTTTGAGAAGCTGATTCATCGATTAATGGTTGAATCGCAAAGTTGGGGAAGCCTAGGCGTTTATAGCCGGCTTGAATCGTCGTTTGCGCTTGATTAATGAAAAAGGTTTTAACAATGTCATTTTCAACAACCAATAAGACTTTACGGCCTTCAATATAGGGCGTCTCCTTGGCACATAATTCATGCAAGAGTGACGATTGAATCCCACTATGATTGACGACATATTCCCAATAAGCGGCTAAAACACCACCATCAAGTTCTTTTGCATCGGTACTGATTTCAATTGAAACGGCCGCAATCGCTTGAAAAGCCGCTTCTAAATGTTCTTCAAATGCTGTGTAAACCGCAAAGGGTAACACATTATCGAAGTGTAATTTAAAGGTCCACCGTTTTGACGTTTCGTGGACAATCACTTGTTCGACCTGCCCCGTTTTAAAGCCGGGATAGTGCGCGACATCCGCAGGTAAAGCAATCTGTTCTAATAATTTTTGAAACAATGCGGTTTGATCTAATGCCACAAAAGGGCCTCCTTCTAGTGATACGCTGAATTAAAAAGAGGCCGAAAAGTAACAATTGCCCATAAACGTGCAATCTTGCTACTTTTGACCCTTTTTAAAACTTACTCAGTGACAAAAAACGAGTCTGTGACAAAAGCAAGTTTCATCCCAGGCTCGACTAATGTCAGTTCATCTTTATTTTTCTGAGGCTAACAAAATGCTGAGGGAATTAATTAATTCATCCTTCTTCACTTCTAACGTTTCGCCTGTTTTACGTAATTTAACTTCGACGATTTCTTCGGCAGCTTTCTTACCCACTGTGATTCGGATTGGTAACCCAATCAAATCGCTATCGGCAAACTTAACGCCAGCGCGTTCTTTACGATCGTCGACTAAGACTGAATAACCAGCTTCTTCTAACAAGCCTTCGATTTGTTCAGCCAATTCAACTTGTGCATCATCCTTAACGTTCACTGGAACAACGTGTAAGTCGTATGGGGCAATGGCACTTGGCCAAACCAAACCATTCTCATCTGCTTGTTGTTCTGTGATTGCTGATAATAGACGACTAACACCAATCCCGTATGAACCCATGATAATTGGTTTAGCACGACCATTTTCGTCTAAGAATGTTGCACCGAATTGTTCAGTGTAACGTGTTCCTAATTTGAAGATATGACCAATTTCGATCCCTTTAGTGAATTGTAATTTACCTTCACCGTCTGGGGCTGTTTCGCCTTCTTGAACAAAACGTAAGTCAGCATAGTCTGCGACGTTGAAATCGCGCTTGCTGTTGACGTTCAGGAAGTGATGATCAGCTTCGTTAGCACCTACTACGGCGTTAACAAGTGCTTCAACACTGTAATCAGCAACGATTTGAACATCTTCTGGTGCATTAACAGGTCCAATTGAACCCATTGGGGCGTTCATCGTTGCTTGAACTTGTTCAGCAGTTGCTAGGTCTAAGAAGTCAGCATCTAAGAAGTTCTTCAACTTAACATCGTTGACTTCATAGTCACCACGTACAAGCACTAAGACTGGCTTTTCATCAGCAATGAAAAGCACACTCTTAATAATCTTTTGAGCGGGTACTTCTAAGCGTGCTGCTACTTCTTCGATAGAATGTGCATCGCCAGTTGCGACTTTTTCCATTTCTAATTGAACATCGGTTGAACTTTGACCAGGACGAACCCCCGTTGCCATTTCTAAGTTAGCAGCGTAGTCACTTTGATCAGAGTAAACAATCGTATCTTCCCCGATTTCAGCAATCGCAGAAAATTCCATTGAATCCTTACCACCCATGGCGCCGGCATCCCCAACGATTGCGCGGAAATCCAAACCGCAACGTTCGAAAATGTTCGTGTAAGCTTGGCGCATTTGTTGGAAAGTTGTATCCAAATCTGCTTCATTAGCAGAAAATGAATAAGCATCTTGCATGATGAATTCACGGCCACGGAGTAAACCATAACGAGGACGATCTTCGTCACGATACTTCGTTTGGATTTGATATAACGTTAATGGTAACTTCTTGTATGATTTAATGTTATTGCGCACTAAATCGGCAAATGTTTCTTCATGTGTTGGTCCGAGGATAAAGTCTCGTGAATGACGATCTTTGAATTTGAATAAGTTAGGGCCATAAGTTGCATAACGACCTGATTCTTCCCATAATTCAGCTGGTAAAATACCAGGCATTTGCATTTGTACTGCGTCGATCTTGCTCATTTCATCCTTGATAATCGCTTGGATGTTTTCCAATACGCGATAAGCTAAAGGTAAGTAGCTATAAACACCAGCTGAGACTTGGTGAATGTAACCCGCACGAAGCATCATTCGGTGACTTTTAGCTTCAGCCGAATTAGGCACTTCCTTGAGGGTTGGGATAAATAATTTTGATTGTTTCATAAATTGTTACGCCTCCAAAAATATTCTAAAAGAAAAATCGTTGTATATCATTCCACGTGACTAAGACCATTAATAACACCATAATACCGACACCGATTAATGTCACGATGCCTTCTTTTTCAGGTGAAATAGGTTTGCGACGAATCGCTTCAATAATGTTCAAGACTAACTTACCACCATCTAACGCCGGAATCGGAATTAGATTCATAATCCCCAAATTAAGTGATAAGAACGCTAAGAAATAAACTAACGCATTAAAGCCTTGTTGGGTAAATTGGGTCGTCATTGAATACATGCCGACCGGCCCCGATAATTTATCTAGTGAGAACCCACCGGTTAAAAATGACCCGAGGATCTTGAAAATCTGACTGGCAATTGACCAAGCTTGTGTAAAGCCGTAAGAAATCTTGGCCTTTAGGCTATGATCCATTTTGACTTTTTGTGTGACTCCCACTTGACCAACCTTTTCTTTTTGGTTAGCCACTTTGACAGCTTTTGGTGTCACCTTGATTGTCTTTTCAGTTGCGCCCCGTTGAACGCGTACCGCAACGGTGTCGTTAGGGTGTTCTGAAATTATCGCACTAAAGTCAGTGAAGCTCGCTACTTTTTTGTTATCAACTTTCAAAAGACGATCGTTGGCTTTTAAGCCTGCCTTTTGAGCAGCAGAATTCTTTTGTACCGTGCCAATTTGATTGGATTGCTGCGGCACACCCCCGCTTAGAAAAGCGAAGAGGATAAAGGCTAGAATTGCGAGGATGAAGTTATTAAATGGTCCGGCAAAGTTCGTTAACATCCGATTAATCAACGTTGCTGATTGGAATTGGACATCCACGGGTGCGATTTGCACTTCCGTTCCGTCTTCTTCGATAATCGTCGCATCATGTAAGACGGGATAACGTTTCATTTCTGACTCGTCGCCGCCTTCGTAACCTTCGACCCACAATTCTTTTTGTAAATCTGTTTTAGCAATTTGGAAAGGTACCCCGTTTAACGTGGTGACCTTGTCACTTGTATTAATCTGTTGAACGCGTCCTTGTTCGTCCAAAATTAAAGTCGCTTGTGTGCCAGCTTCAATTTCAGATTCATCGTCGGCCATTCCCGCCATTCGAACGTAACCACCTAATGGTAACCACCGGATGGTGTAAGTTGTGCCGTTTTTGCGAGTTGCAAATAATTTAGGTCCCATGCCGACAGAAAACTCTCGCACCAAAATGCCTGAGCGCTTAGCCATGTAAAAATGCCCAAATTCATGAACGACTACTAAAATACCAAAGATGATGATAAACGCAATAATTGCAGCCAATGTATCCGACCTCCTTTTTCAATACCGTCATTCAGATTCTGATTTTATAGTGAACTGTCTTATTATATCACGAAATGAAAAGAAAAAAGAGTGCTTTTGCATGCGCCCCTTTTCACAGCTTGATCGCAGAGGATCGAGTTGATGATAATGAACGGATGGAAAAACACTCTGATTTAAATGATAGCTTTAAAAACGGTCATTCATGCTAAATGATGCCAAACAAATGTAGTAACGGGAGTACAAACAACATACTATCAAAGCGATCTAAGATACCGCCGTGACCTGGTAAGATTTTACCTGAATCTTTAACGCCATAATAGCGTTTGTAAGCCGATTCAACCAAGTCCCCTAATTGACCACAGATTGAGAAGATTAAGGTTAAGCCTAACATAATTGGCAATGAGTAAATTTGTGGGAAGAAGTATAAGTAAACTGCTGCAACGGCAACGGCTAATAAAGTCCCGCCAATTGAGCCTTCCCATGTTTTATTAGGGCTAATTGCTGGCCATAATTTATTCTTACCAAATGCACGACCAAACATATAAGCACCAATATCTGTCATCCAGATAACCAATAAGATGTACATCACTGTATCGAAACCGCCCAAATTACGAGCACCGGCTAAGTAGTGGAAGCCAAGTCCGATATACAGGCTGGCTAACGTTGTGACACCCATATCATCGAAGTTCACACGGTTCTTCGTGAAAACCGTGATGGCTAACAAGATTGCAACGAATAGATAGAATAAATCAAATTGTGAAACACCATCTGGTAACCAATCAAACGCCCCCGCTGGTAATGCCAAACTTAATACGGCTAAACCGGCCACCATGGCATCTGGTGAAACGATAATCCGTTTGCGCATAATAAAGACTTCTGATAATGCGACTAATGCTAATACGGCTGCGGCGATATCAATGAAAATGCCCCCACTAATTAAAATTGGGATAAAGATAATCAACGCAACGACCGCTGTAATCACTCGTTGTTTCATAAACTGAACTGCCTCCTAATAAGTAAACGTCTATTTTAAGCCGCCAAAGCGCCGGTGACGTTGTTGATAAGTAAAAATTGATTTTTCAAAAACTTGTGGTGTAAAATCTGGCCAGAATTCATCAACGAAGACTAATTCACTATAAGCGATTTGCCAAAGTAAAAAGTTCGAGATGCGTTCTTCCCCACTGGTCCGGATCAATAATTCAGGATCCGCATACTCCCCTAAGAAGCCAGTCATCAAATATTGACTAATCAAGTCATCATCAATCGAATCAGCCTCAATTGTACCACTTACGGCATCTTTGGCAATCTGTTGGACAGCCTGTTGAATTTCATCGCGACCACCGTAGTTCAATGCGAAGTTTAAAATCATCCCTGTATTTTGCGCCGTATCAGCCATCGCATCTTGCGCTGCTTTTTGCGTTTTTTCAGGTAAGGCATGGATGTTACCCATGACTTTCACGCGCACGTTTTCTTCAATTAATTCTGGCATGAACGTGCCGAAGAAATCGACGGGCAATTGCATCAAAAAATTAACTTCATCACTAGGACGCTTCCAATTTTCTGTTGAAAAAGCGTATAACGTGAGAACCTTAACATCCATCCGACTAGCGGCTTTGGTAATTGTCTTCACATTTTCCATCCCTGCTTTATGGCCAGCAACTCTCGGCATTAGCCGTTTGTTAGCCCAGCGACCGTTACCATCCATAATAATGGCAATATGGTTGGGGATATTTTCCGGATCAAGTTGAATTTTTGCTGTTTCTTTTTTATTTGTAAACAAAATGACTCCTCCAGTTTAGTTACTCAACACTGATTGTACCAAAAATTGCTGGGAGTGACTATTTAAAATAATATTAAATATTTTTTCAAATCATCATGATAAGCTCCAAGTATCCTATTAAATGTGCTAAACTAACTAAATAACTTTTATTTTCAAAGGAGTCCTCTATGAAAAAGACATTCGAACTCTTCCACTTGGATTGGCGGCGGATTCTCAAAAGCCCAATCGCATTCTTACTAATTCTCGCCCTAATTATCATCCCATCCCTCTACGCATGGTTTAATATCTGGGCTTTGTGGGATCCTTACAGTAAGACACAAGATTTAAAAGTCGCTGTTTATTCAGCAGATCAAAGCGTGACTGTCGCTAAAAAGAAAGTCGCAATTGGTGATGAATTAATCGACCAATTGAAAAAGAACGATAAACTTGGTTGGCAGTTTACAAGCAGTAAAAAGCAATTGGACGAAGGCGTTAAAACTGGTAAATATTATGCCGGTATTTACGTTCCCAAGAACTTTTCTAAGGACTTAATTAGCTTTGTCGACGGTAAAATTCAAAAACCAACGATTATTTATTCATCCAATGACAAGATTAACGCCATTGCGCCTAAGATTACTAGTGCGGGCGCAACAACGCTTCAATCAACCATTTCAGAGGAATTTGTCCAGACGGTTGCTAAAACCCTCATGTCCTCTCTCAATAAGGCTGGCTTTAAACTCGATGAAAATCTGCCCGTCATTAACCGTTTCTCAAGTATGATTCTCAAAACAGACCAACAGATTCCGGAGATTAACCAATATACGGATCAGGTCGTCGCACTGCAAAAGAAAATTCCTGAGATGCAGGCTAAATTAACACAAGCCAATGACTTCGTAAACTTCTTACCCGAAGCGAATAAAATGGCTAAGAAAGTCGTCGGCGTCAATCAGTACCTCCCAGAAGTTGAATCCGCGGGTGCCTTAGCTGTTAAGGTCCAAGGGAAGATTCCAGAAATTCAAAGTGCCGGTAAACAGGTGGCAACCCTTGATAGTGATTTTGACGGGATTGCCAATACCTTAACCAATGGTATTTCCGAAGCTAAAACTGGTTTGACCGTTCTTAATAAGACTCAAACCGTCCTCCCAGAAATCATTACCTTTGGTAAATCCGCGCAGCAAGTTTCTAGTCAGGTTAAAAATGACCTGATTCCAAAACTCAAAACGACCTTGCCTGTCATTCAAAGTGCTGTTGATCAAGGCTTAACGATTACTGATCAATTAGCGAAAAATATCGATAATGACTTAAATGCCGTTAATAAACTATTAGAACAAGCTAAAAACGATCCTGATAATCAAGAATTAAAGGCTGCCTTAAAGACCAACCTCGAGCAATTATCAGCCCATACCGCAACGTTACAAGCTAACAACACGCAATTGGCGAATACCTTGCAAAGTTTACAAGATGCTTATAATGAATCAGCAGTCGCAGCCGGCAAGCCTGGATCACATCTCTTAGATGATCCAATTCAAAAGCTCAACGCCGCTGCAACTCATCTTGGTCAATTAAAAACTAAGATTGATAACGTGCTCGCTCATTATGATGATCTCTCTTTAACTGATATTCAAAATCAACTAACCCCAATCATCGCTTTTGCTAAGCAAGTTCAAAATACCGTGAGCCAAGTTCAAAATGCCGGTATCGGTGCGAACGTTAAGAGCGTCCTTGCTAAATTCGAAACGATGATTACGCAAGGCGATGCTGTTTTAAATCAAATCAACACAGCTGTGCTACCAAAATTACCATCACTATTAACAAATACACAAAAAACATTAAAAACAGCTATCGATTACCTCGAAAAATATCAAAAACAAATTCCAGCGCTAAAACAAGAGATTCACGATGCCAATACCCTCTTAAATGACAATATGGGAACCATTGTCAGCGGTTTGAACACCGCTTCTGATCTCTATCAAAACGATTACCCAACGTTGAAAAATAAATTACAACTCGCAACCGGCTTCATCAATAACGATTTACCCGGTATCGAAAATGATTTAACAACCACGCTAGCAATGGCCAACGCTAAATTCCCACTCCTTGAAAAAGCATTAAATGATGCCACTGATTTAATTCATAATGACTGGCCATTCTTGAGAAGTGGGATTCAAAAAGGCGCAGAAGCAATTCGCAAGCAACAAAAGACAGTTGATTTGAAAGACTTGATCAAACTACTCCGTCGTGACGCTACCAAGGAAAGTAATTTCTTAGCCGAACCGGTTAAGTTACAAGAGAAACATATCTATCCAATTAAAACTTACGGCTCAGCGAGTGCACCGTTCTATACCGCCCTTTGTCTTTGGGTTGGTGCCCTCTTGCTCAGTAACATCGTCCTCACGAACTTCTCGTTAGACGATAAGCAAAAAGAACGTTACAGCAAGAAACAACAATTTATCGCCCGTTGGTTGACCTACATTGTCATCGGTGTCGCCCAAGCGGTCTTTGTCGCACTTGGGAATATCTTCCTGATTAAGGCTTATATCGTTAGTCCAGTAGCACTCTTACTACTAGCCGTTTTCCTCAGCATGGTCTTTATGACGATTGTCTACGTCTTAGCCGCGATGTTCGGTAATGTCGGTAAAGGATTGGCGATGATTATCCTCGTGCTCTCCATCTCTGGTGGGGGCGGGAACTTCCCGGTTGTCTTATCCGATAAGTTCTTCCAATTCATTAACCCGTTATTACCATTTACTTACGGCGTTAACTTACTGCGGGAACCAACCGGCGGCATCTACGTCCCAAATCTCTGGCATAATTTCATTATTCTAGCGATTTACGCAGTTGTCTTCTTCTTCATCGGCCTCTTCTTAAAAGATCGGATTAATCCTTTCTTCGAAAAACTTCATAAAGAAGCAGCCAAAAGTAAAATTATTCATTAATCAAAAAAAGGCGTTGAGACAAAATTTGTCTCAACGCCTTTTTAATGACCGTCAGATTAACCTTCAGTAATTTCTTTTTCTTTTTCTTTAGAAATAACATCGATTTTCTTTGTTGCTTCGTTTGTAATATTTTGGACTTGTTCTTCCAAATCATGCATTTCATCTTCACTAATTTCGCTAGCTTTTTCAGCCTTTTTCAAGTTATCCATTGCGTCACGACGAGCATTACGGACAACAACTTTAGCTAATTCAGCTTCCTTACCAACTTCTTTAGCGATTTCCTTACGACGTTCACCCGTTAATTGAGGGATTACTAAACGGATTACTGAACCATCGTTAGCTGGTGAAATACCGATATCAGCTGTGTAAAGAGCTTTTTCGATATCTTCAAGTGCACCTTTATCATAAGGCGTGATTAACAATACCCGTGCTTCAGGGATTGTGATTGCAGCAATTTGGTTAAGAGGTGTCATTGCGCCATAATATTCGACGTTGACACGGTTAACCAAGCTTGCATTAGCGCGACCGGCCCGGATTTGACCAAGTGTTCGGCGCAATGAAGCTTCTGCTTTTTCCATGTTTTCTTTAGCTTGTTCTAAAATTGGATTTGCCATTTTTATTCCTCTCCTTCAATCGTTGTACCAATATTGGCACCTTCAACAACCTTTTTAATGTTGTCTGCTTCGTTCAAGTTGAAGACTACCAATGGAATATCATTATCCATTGATAAAGTACTTGCAGTTGAATCCATCACTTGTAGACCTTTGTTGATAATATCTAAGTGTGTTAAAGTATCGAACTTAACAGCACTAGGGTCTGTGTTAGGATCTGCAGAGTAAACACCATCAACGTTGTTTTTAGCCATCAAGATAACGTCAGCATCGATTTCAGCAGCACGTAATGCAGCTGTTGTGTCTGTTGAGAAGTAAGGGTTACCTGTCCCACCAGCAAAAATAACCACGCGGCCTTTTTCTAAATGACGGACAGCCTTCCGACGGATGTAAGGTTCAGCGATTTGACGCATTTCAATTGATGTTTGAACACGCGTTGGGACACCAATACTTTCCAAATTGTCTTGTAATGCCAAAGCATTCATGACAGTAGCCATCATACCCATGTAATCAGCTTGTGCACGTTCCATGCCCATTTGTTCGCCAGTCACGCCGCGCCAGATGTTACCACCACCACAGACGATTGCAATTTGAACACCTAAATCATGAACTGATTTAATTTCGTTGGCGACTACTTTAACGATTTCAGGATTGATCCCGAAGCCTTGTTCGCCGGCTAATGCCTCGCCACTTACTTTTAAGACAATTCGCTTATATTTTGTATTTGTCATATTTAATATCCCTCCGTTGATTACTAGGCCCATTTTACCATATTTAACTAGGCATTTGGGTATGCGATTCTGAATTATCGCAAAACTGCAAAAAAAAGGAGCGCAAATTGCGTTCCCTTTTTGAAGCAAATATGCTTATTTGATTTGACCCATAACTTCATCAACGAAGTTATTTTCTTTTTTCTCGATACCTTCACCAACAGTGAAACGAACGAAGCCTTTAACACTACCATTTTTTGATGCAACGAATTGTGCAACAGTTTGGTCTGAGTCTTTGATGAATGCTTGGTCGTTTAAGCTGATTTCTGACAAGAACTTGTTAACACGGCCTTCAACGATCTTAGGAATGATGTTTTCTGGCTTGCCTTCGTTCTTTGTTTCTTCAGTTAATACTTCACGTTCGTGATCCAATGTTTCTGCAGGAACATCTTCGCGAGAAACGTATTGAGGGTTAACAGCTGAAACGTGCATAGCAACGTCATGAGCTGCTTCATCGTCAGCACCTTCTAAAGTAACTAATGAAGCGATTTGGCCACCATTGTGTAAGTATGAACCGAAGTGATCGCCATCATTTTTTTCAACTAATTCGAAACGACGGAAGCTGATCTTTTCGCCGATAACAGCTGTTAAGTTGATTACTGAGCTAGCAATTGTGCCTTCACCCATTGGTAATTCTTCAGCAGCAGCCATGTCAGCTGGTTTGTTTTCAGCAATTGTTTCAGCAATATCTTTCAATAAAGCTTTGAATTGATCGTTTGAAGCAACGAAGTCAGTTTCTGAGTTCACTTCAACGATTGCAGCAGTATTGCCATCAATAGCAACGCCAGCTAAACCTTCAGCAGCAATCCGATCGTTTTTCTTAGCAGCCTTTGCCATCCCTTTTTCACGTAAAGCATCGATTGCTTCTTCAACGTTACCATCACTAGCAACTAGGGCTTTTTTAGCGTCCATGATACCAACGCCAGTTTTCTTACGTAATTCCATTACTTGAGCAGCTTTAATTTCAGCCATAATTCGTACCTCCGACAATTTATATTAAATATGATTGGTTTAAAAAAAGCTGTCCCACAAGTCAGGCAGTATTTGCGAAACCTCTAAGACAGCTTATTTGAATCTACTATTTAGCGTCAGTGTTAGTATCGTTGTTGCCTTCAACTGCTTCAACGATTTCTTCCATTGAGTCTGCTGATTTGTTTTCTGCAGCAAATGTAGCTTCTTCAACATCATCTTCACCTTGACGGCCTTCGATGATAGCATCAGCCATTTTAGCTGTGATTAAACGAACAGCGCGGATAGCGTCATCGTTTGATGGGATAATAACATCAATATCATCTGGATCTGAGTTAGTATCAACCATAGCAACGACTGGGATATTTAATTTTTGTGCTTCCTTGATAGCAATCCGTTCTTTACGAGGATCAACGACAAACATTACATCTGGGATGCGTGGCATGTCTTCGATACCGCCTAAGAATTTTTCAAGTTTTTCTTGTTGTTTCTTCAACAAGGCAACTTCTTTCTTAGGTAAACGTTCGAAAGTACCATCTTCGTCCATTGCTTTGATTTCCTTAAGACGTTTGATACGTTTTTGGATTGTATCCCAGTTAGTTAATGTACCACCTAACCAACGGTGATTTACAAAGTATTGGCCTGCACGTACTGATTCTTCAGCAATTGCATCTTGTGCTTGTTTCTTAGTACCAACGAATAAGAATACACCTTCGTTAGCAGCTTCTTCTTTAACGAAGTCATAAGCATCGTCAACCATGCGAACTGTCTTTTGCAAGTCGATGATGTAGATACCATTTCTTTCAGTAAAGATAAATTTCTTCATTTTTGGGTTCCAACGACGTGTTTGGTGACCGAAGTGAACACCCGCTTCTAATAATTGTTTCATTGACAATACAGCCATGTCAACAGACCTCCATATGGTTTTATTCGACCACTGGTTTCACTTTTTTAGAGAACTTGTCGCCAAGCACCTCTCTAGAAATCAACCAGTGTGAATTATTTTTTGGTAATGAAATACCGTTTAAAAGTATACTAAAGTTATTCGCTAGAGTCAACCTGTAATCCCGTTTAAAATTGGGTACTTTCAATCCCGTGTGCGATTAAGTACTGTTCCTTTTTTAAACGGCTTTGGTGTTTAAAGGCGTATTCGGCTTTTAAAGCAGATGACTTGTCCGCAAATGTTTCGTAATACAACAAACGCACCGGGCGCCGAAGCTTTGTGTACTTCGCACCTTTACCAGCATTATGTGTGGCAACGCGTTTCGTGACGTCCGTCGTAAAGCCACCATAAAAACTACGATCGGCACAGACTAGTACGTAAAAATAATAAGCTTTCTCAGTCATCTTCTGCCATGAATAACTTCGTGCGCATTTCTGGTGTATAGTCACTATTTTCATCATAGATCGTGAGTTCCGGAAGCATTCGCAAGCCTCCTTTTTTACCATCTTTGACGGCTTCAATCAATACCATGCTGGCTTCTTTACCTGCCTTTGGGTAAACAAACCGGACACGCTTGGGCTCCATGCGTGCTGCCCGTAATTCATCACAGATTTCTAAGAATCGTTCTGGGCGGTGCACGAGATACCCTTTACCATTCATCTTCAACAAACCACTCATCGTTTGGACCACGGTTCTTAAATCCGTCGCAATTTCGTGGCGTGCTAAGGCTAGATGTTCATTAGGATTCTTTTGACTATTAGGCGCCACCTTAAAGTACGGTGGATTACAGGTCACAATATCGACACTATCTTTTTTAATAACGGTCGTTACGTCTTTTAAATCCATATTTAAAACGCGCAACTGTTCTGTCAACGCGTTTAATTCGATTGAACGTTGTGCCATATCTGCCAAACGTGGTTGTAATTCGACCCCTACGATTTGGCCATTTGTTTTGGGGCTCATAAATAAGCCGACCGCCCCATTACCAGCGCACAAATCAACAATCAGACCTCGCTTGGGCAATTGCGCAAAATCAGCTAACAAGACTGCATCCATTGAATAAGAAAAGACGGATGGACTTTGAATAATTTGAATATCTAATCGGAATAACTGATCAATTCTTTCATCTGCTTTTAACATGCTACTTTCAACCCCACTTGTATTTAGCCCATATTATAACAAAGACCAGCGTTATTTGGTATAATAGCTAGGTAGTTCGTTAAATCGCCTTAAAAAAGGTTTTTTGAAAGGAATTAAAATTATGTTTTTCTCATTTGCCCGCTTCATCGTGCGAATTCTTGCCTGGTTACTTAATGGCCGAATCAACGTTGAAAACAAATCAGCTTTACCAGAGGGCACCTACGTTTTAGTTGGCCCCCATCGGACTTGGTGGGATCCCATCTTCTTCGCACTTGCTGCAAGCCCTCGTAAGTTTACGTTTATGGCTAAAGAAGAATTATTCAAAAATCCAATCTTACGTTTTATCTTGAAACACGCCAACGCGTTTCCTGTTAATCGTCAAAATCCCGGCCCCTCAGCGATTAAAACACCGGTTAAAGCCCTACGTTCAAAGGACTTATCTTTAATCATGTTTCCCACTGGTAGCCGCTATTCAAGCGAATTAAAAGGTGGCGCAGTGGTCATTGCTAAAATGGCGCGGGTCCCATTAGTCCCCGCTGTTTATCAAGGCCCCTTGAAATTTTCAGACGTGTTAAAACGTAAAAAGATTACGATTCGTTTCGGCGAACCAATTCCAATTGATCCTAAACTCAAATTAAACGACGAAAACCTGACGATGATTGGTGATCAAATGCAAGCTGCTTTTGATCAAATCGATCACGACATCAATCCTGATTTTAAATATGAGATTGACGATCACAAATAACAAAAAAAAAGACGCGCGCCAACGATGAAGATTTATCGTTGACGTGCGTTTTTTTAATACTCTATTTTTCCCAATACTGATCCAAGAATTTTGCGACCTTATTGCGATAAGCTGTTGGTTGCTTGGCTAATGCCTCACCATGACCTGCATCTGGCACAACCCATAATTGCTTAGGCGCATTAGCGGCTTTGTAATTTTCGTAAACCATCTTGGTTGGTACAAATTTATCTTTAGCGCCATGAATCAACATGATTGGTAATTTTGACTTAGCGAGACTCTTGGTTGCGTCTCCTTCGCTAAAGTTATACCCAGCACGGACCCGCGCCATCAAGTTAGTGGTATAAAATAGTGGGAACTTCGGTAAACCAAACAAATCGTTGAGTTGATAAGCCAACTCACCTGAGATACTGCTGTACCCACAGTCTTCAATCACCGCTTTAACCTGTTTAGGAAGCTTTTCGCCAGCAGTGTACATCACAGTGGCACCGCCCATGCTAACCCCGAAGAGTGCAATTTGGCTATCTTGACCATTTTTGGCAATCACTTGTTTGATCCATTTAACGTAATCTAAGCGATCTGGCCAACCATAGCCAATATAATCCCCTTCCGATTCGCCGGAACCACGGTCATCAGGTGCCAATACGTTGTACCCCAAGTCATGATAGAGATGAATATAGCGCGCCATATCCTCTTTGTAGCCCATATAGCCGTGTGCCACAACGATTGTTTTAGTTGTTTTCTTAGCAGCTGGTACGTAAATCGCGTCTAGCTTAAGATCATCAGTCGCTGACTTTTGATACCACTTCACTTTATCGGCTTTTGCCAACCATTTCTGATTGTCGCGATAAAATTTACTAGGCTTACCGTTATTCAAGAATGACTTTTGCCCTGGTACGAAAGCATATTGATACATATACAGCGTTGCGCCAAAGACACCAATCACAATTAAAATAACAACGCTTATTAAAGACCATTTAAGCCAGCGTTTCTTTTTCATCTTCTAAAAATCCTCCTGGTTATTCCAAAATGTACTAAACGTGCTTGTTGAAATTGCTTCTTCCGCTTAACCTAATCTAAACGTGTGCTTCCTTGCGGTTAACGCCGAATGTCAAACGATGGCTTACAGTCATCATTCGCCACTCTCTGTTAATCCTCAGGATATAACCGACTTATAGCCCACTCTGTCCATTTTGTAATTGATACATTTCATAATAGCGGCCCTTTTGTGCAACCAAGCTATCGTGATTGCCCCGTTCGACAATTTGACCTTGATCCAAGACGAGAATTAATTCTGCGTCACGAATTGTTGATAACCGATGGGCAATCGCAATACTAGTCCGTCCCTGTCGCAAGCGAGCGAGACCGGTTTGAATTACTGATTCCGTTTCGGTATCAATGTTGGCAGTCGCTTCATCTAAGACCAGAATCTTCGGATTGGTCACTAATGTTCTGGCAAATGAGAGTAATTGTCGTTGGCCACTCGAAAATTGTGCGCCACCTTCAATCACTCGTGCATGGTATTGGCCTGGTAATTCCTTAATAAATTCATCCGCTTGAACAAATTCAGCAGCGGCTTGAATCTGTTCATCCGTAATTTCATCGTTAAACAAGCGAATATTAGAAGCAATATCCCCGTAAAACATGAACGCATCTTGTAAAACCAAGCCCATTTTACGCCGTAGTTCTGCTGTTTGAAAGCTGCGGATATCTTGACCGTCAATTAAAATTTCGCCTTCATAAAATTCATAAAAGCGCATCATGACGTTGATAATCGAACTTTTACCAGAACCGGTATGGCCCACTAGTGCAACCGTTTGGCCCGGTTCAACGACAAACGAAATATCATGGAGAATTTCATGCTTGCCATCATATGAAAACGACACGTGTTTGAACTCAACGCGGCCATCGGTAATTTGACTAGCAGCATCTGCATCTTGGGCTGGTGCAAATTCCGTTTGATCCAGAATTCTAAAAATACGACGCCCGGCAACCATCCCATCTTGTAATGAGGATAATGAATCCATCATATTGGTCATCGGATTGAAAAAGTTGCTAACGTACGTCGTAAAGGCATAAACCAATCCAGCCGCAACAAAACTATGCAACGCTGTAAGCCCGAATAAAGTTAAAACAACCACTAATGCCAGTGTATACAGCAAGTTAACGACCGGTGCTAACAATAAAGAATTAGTCCGAATCATTGCTTCTCTTGTTTTAAGATAATCTTCGTTAACCGATTCAAATTCGGCTGTGAGTCGTTTTTCTTGGCGGAACTGTTGAATAATTGTAATCCCTTCAATCGATTCGTTCAACTTAGTGTTCAATTGACTCAACTTTTCACGCATATGCCGATAAACCTTGGCACTATAACTGCTGTAATACCAAATAATGACTAATAAAATTGGTAAAAAACCAGCCGTTGCTAGTGCAATCTTCGGTGATAATAACCACATCGCAATGAACGCGGAGATAATTGAAAATGAACCCACTAATAATGATAGGAACACATTCCAATAATCAATTAACGTCATCGTATCATTGGTAACTCGCGAAACAATTGATCCAGCAGGTGTTTGATCAAAATAACGCATGCCCAAACGATGCAACTGACGAAAAAGATCACGGCGCACATCTTCCATCGCGCGTTCTGATCCCATTCCAAAGAGGAAAGATTGGGCAAACTGCGTGATAGCTTTCAAAATAACCCCTAAGGCATATAACCCAGCAACCCCTAGCAAAATTTGAGTTGTCGCTGTTTGTTTCGTTAAGTAACGATCCATAAAAACTTGTAATAAGCGCGGCAACAAAATGTTAATCGTTGCTAAGCCCGCTGCTGCGATGATTGCGCCGATAAATTGTTTCTTATAGCGCTTGGTATAACCAAAAAGTCGTTTCATAATTTGAAACTGTTCTTTAGTCGATATCTTTTGTGACCATTCAGATTGATACTTTTGTGCCATCCTATTGGCCCCCCATCGCTTGATTTAATTGTTGTTTAACCCACATTTCAGCATACCACCCTTGTTGGGCTAATAAGCTGTCGTGCGTGCCACGTTCGGCAATCGTTCCGTCATCCATAACAATAATCTCATCAGCGTGCATTACACTACTGAGTCGATTAGCGGTAATAATTGTCGTTTGATTTGCCCGTAGCGTCTTAAGATTCATTAAAATTGCTTCTTCAGTCTTCGCATCGACCGCGGACAATGAATCATCTAAAATTAAAATTTCAGGATCAGTCATTATTGCCCGGGAAATAGCAATTCGCTGTTTCTGGCCACCCGATAATGACACGCCACGTTCACCAACAACTGTGTCGTAACCTTGTGCAAACGTTAAAATATCTTCATGAACCGCACCAGAACTAGCCGCTGCTTCAACGGCCTCTTGTTCCTTTTCAAAATCCGCGAACCGAATATTATCGCGAACATCCGTTGAAAACAAAAAGTTGTCCTGTGGCACATAGCCAATACTATCGAGTAATGCATCTAATGTGTAATCCCGAATATCGTGCTGGTTAATCTTAATTTGGCCCTGATATTGATCATATTCTCGTAACAGCAACTTGATCAAAGTACTTTTACCAGAACCAACCTTCCCGACAATTCCCAGTGTCTTTCCTTGTGGCAGTTGGAAATGCACATTCGTTAAAGTTGGTGTTTGTTCTTCAGGATAGGAAAATTGTTGAATGGCATAGTCGATATCACCAGTTGCCAACGTTTGAATGGCATCTGGCTTTTCAATAATCGTGCTGGTTTCTTTTAATAATGATTCAACCCGATCATAACTGGCATTGCCACGTTCAAGCACATTGAATAAACGACCAATCGCAAACATTGGCCAAACTAAGGCTGCGATATAACTGATAAAAGCAATCAATTGGCCAATTGTAATACTGTGGTTCATGACCAACGTTCCACCATAAATAATTGTAACGAGGTACGTTAGCCCGATAATTAAACTAATCGCTGGATCAAATAAACCATCGATAAAGTTGACGCGCTTGTTAATCGCAATTGTCTTCGTCACAATTTGGTCGAAATCATCGATATCCGCTTCTTCTTGACCAAACGTTTTTAAAACTTTGATCCCAGAAACACTCTCTTGCGTCTTATCATTTAATTTCGAAAAGGCTGCTTGTGATTCTCTAAAAGCGGTATGCAAATGCGTCCCTAAGCGTCCTGAAGCCACTGCTAATAATGGCATTGGAATCAAGGCCATTAATGTTAGCCGCCAATCGACAAAAATAATCATCGCGATGATGGTCGTCCCACCCGTAATAATCGAATCCGCAAACGTTAAAATACCGGCGCCCGCCACTTGTTGAATCGCGGTTAAATCATTGGTCGCATGGGCCATCAAATCGCCAGTCCGGTGTTTCTGGAAGAAAGTTGTGTCCATCTTCATAAAATGCCAGAACAAACGACTCCGCAATGTCCGTTCTAACTTGGCTGCGCCACCCCAGATACGAGTCCGCCAACCATAGCGAAAGAGATATTGTAAAATCGCGGCTGCTAATAAGACCCCAATCCACATTAATAAGACCGATGCCTTCAACTTTCGGGCAGCCATTAAATCAATTAACGTCCCAATCACTTTTGGTGGCACGATTTGCACAATTGCAACTAGGACTAAAAAAATAACCCCTAATATATAGCGGCGATATTCTTGTTTAAAATACCAGCCTAACTTCTTAAATATACCCATAAAATATCTCCGTCTTCAAAATTAGATAATCCTCATTATAGCAATCTTAGTTCAGTGGGACAATTATTTCTCTTCCAATAAAAAGAGGGTTCCATACAAAAATAAGTTTTTGTACGAAACGCCTCTTTAATTAAGTCATGTTTATTTTTTGCTACGTTTTTGTTGTGCTTTCATTGAGCTCATCATCTGGTTTAATTTCTTTTCAGATGGTTTTTGCCCCATTTGCATCATCATAGCTTTCAACATATCTTCATTAACTGGTGGATTTTCTTCGAAATATTTCTTCATGTAAGCACGTGCGCCGAAAAAGCCAGCAACTGCACCTAATAATGCCCCAATGACAAAAATTAATACGCCTATTCCAATATTCATATCTTATGCACCCCTTCCTCATTCAGTTCACTTAAATATTCTACACATTATTGCACTAAAAAGAAAGCGGAATTCCTAGATTAATCGTCACGTAAACCCTTTTCACGTTGGATGTCCTTCACTTTTTCAGGTGTGACTTCCTTACCTTCTTTATCATAAACTTGTAGCATCTCAACTTGTGAACGGAAACTAGAACGGAAATCCTTCAAATAAGCGTCCCGTAGTTCTTGACGTTCCATTGTTTCTTCGGGTGTTAACCCTTCTGCTTTTGCTTTATGTGCTAATTCGTTGATACGATCGAGTCGTTTTTGATCCATTGCCATCATCGGCCTCCAACTTTAAACTTTTATCCTATTTTGGACTAAAATGCTCAAAATGTCAAAAAATACGAACACTTGTTTGAAATTCACCTATAAATATGCTACTATATGCTTAATAGAACGAATGAGGTGCGCTTATGACTAAAACTGAATCCAAACAATTAGAGGTCTTACGTTTTATTCACGAACGTGTTCAAGACAAAGGTTACCCACCAACGGTCCGCGAGATTTGCGAAGCCGTTAATTTATCGTCCACTTCTACTGTCCATGGCCATTTAGCCCGACTTGAGAAGAAGGGCTTATTACAAAAGGATCCCACTAAGCCACGGGCGATCGAGTTAACGCCCGCTGGCCTAACGGCAATTGGGGCGACACCCCAGAAAATACCAGTATTAGGGGTGGTTACTGCCGGTGTGCCTATCTTAGCAGTTGAAGAAGCAACTGATTACTTCCCGCTTCCACCTAGTTTGCAAACCGAACAAGATTTGTTCATGCTAACAATTCGTGGTGAAAGTATGATTAATGCCGGTATCTTAGATGGCGACGAAGTTATCATTCGCAAGCAATCAACCGCCGATAATGGCGATATTGTCATTGCGATGACTGCCGAAGATGAAGCAACCTGCAAACGGTTCTTCAAAGAAGCAGATCACTATCGTCTCCAACCAGAAAACGATACGTTTGAACCAATCATTTTAAATGAAGTCAGCATTCTAGGGAAGGTCGTTGGCCTTTACCGAGATCGCATGTAATAAAAAAGAAGTTCGCTTAGGCGAACTTCTTTTTTTGTCTGTTTCTCTTTAACGTGCTTTCATCAACTACTTTCTGCACTTTGCTATATCAGTCAAATGTTCAAAAGCAACCTGTTGATGGCGCACTTCTTTATTAGTATTCCATTAATTTGAAAATATCATAGTCCTTAATCTTTTCACGGCCGTTTAAGTCCTTCAATTCGATGAAGAAAGCTGTCCCAACGACGATGCCGCCTAGTTCTTCAACCATTTTGATTGTTGCGGCAATTGTCCCACCGGTTGCTAATAAGTCATCTGTTACTAAGACTTTTTGGCCTGGTTTAACCGCATCTTTATGCATATATAATGTTGATTTACCATATTCTAAACCATAGCTAGCTGAAACTGTTTCGCGTGGCAACTTGCCCTTCTTACGAGCAGGTGCAAAACCGACACCTAATTTGTAAGCAACCGGGCAGCCAACGATAAAGCCCCGGGCTTCAGGGCCGACGATCATTTCAACGCCTTTGTTCTTAGCGTATTCAACAATTTTATCCGTTGCTGCTGCGTATGCTTCACCATCGGACATCAAAGGTGAGATATCACGAAAAGTAACGCCAGCTTCCGGGAAATCCGGAACACTTGCGACATAATCTTTAAAGTTGATTGACATATATAATTCGCTCCTTAACTCTTTTAGCGATTTGCTACTGCTGGGAGAGTTGCTAGCCAGTCTTTCACCTCGGTAAAGGTTGAATAAACAAGCTGTTTTTCCATTTCAATTTTAGCTAATCGTTTTTGATAACTTGGTGCACTTTCCAGTGCATGCTTTTCAGGTTGTAACTCGGCCGTAATCAGACCACGTTCTATTCTAACAAATCCGAGGTCAAAAAACACCTGCAACATGAAAATCATTAACGGTAATTGTAATTTTAAATACGCTGCTAATTCAGCTAACCGCGCTTTTTCAATGTTCGGATGCTTCCGTAAGTAAACTAAGAAGGTCGCAAACTGTTGTTTTGTCGGCATTCCTTCTAAGTAAGCAGAGTGTTTGGCATAAAAAATTAAGCTTAATTTAGCAGCCTGTTGTTGTTGATAAAATTGTTCAAAAGCAGTTAAATCAGCTGGTTCATCGACCACAATCAACTCTTGGCTTGTGGCAACTTGTTCATCGGTCGCTAACAGCGCCTGACTCCCTGCCGGTAAATAAGACTGCAGTTGCTCGCGCATTTTATCATTAAAAAAGACGTAGTCGCCTGTTGATTGGAATAATTGTTTTGTCAGGCGATTGCTGCGTTGATCAAGTACGACTTGCCCACTTGTAGCAAGGTCTTTTACCATTAATTGCAACGTCGTCTGGCCACGCCAAGTATTCTCACTCAAACTCCCGACTAATTTCACATCTTCAGCGGCAGTTAAATCGGGCATCAAAGCCCCTTTATTGAAAGCTAAAACCGCTAATTGTTGTTGTTGATCGACCGCCATCATCTTCAAATGTTTCTGATCAGCACCGATTTGTTTGACATCGGCCAACTGGGGCGCGCTAAGTTCGATTAACGGTTCTGGATTATCACTGCCAAACGGTGCCAGTTGTTGCAATGCTTGATATAAATCAGGTGTAATATCAGCCAACGTCAGCGCCAAATCAACTGGTAATGGTTGGCGTCCCGTTAAATCTAACTGATTAACTTGCGCATACTCGTTCATTGCAGTTTGAATCAGCGCTAATTGATCAACCTTAGCAGTCAAGCCAACTGCCATGTGATGGCCACCAAAATGAACCAATAATTCACGGTGGGCATCTAACGCTTTAAATAAATGGAAAGCTGTCACACTACGGCCAGAGCCTTTAGCTAAACCAGTTTCCGGGTCAATCGTCAAGACTAAGGTTGGTTTACCGGTCTGTTCAACAACATGACTAGCCACAATCCCTAGAACCCCTTCATGCCAACCTTCGTGGGCAATAACTAAGGTGGCACTCGCTTGGTTTTCCGGTGTTTCAGCAATTGTCATTGCCGTTGCCGTAATTTCTTGCACTAGACCTTGGCGTTTTTTATTTTGTTGTTCAATAAATTGGGCCTGCTCGACTGCTTCTTCGTCATCAAGCGTCGTCAATAGTTGCACACCAAGAGTTGCATCACCTAAACGACCAATTGCGTTTAAACGGGGACCAATCCCAAAGCCAATGTTAGTGGCATCTAGTGTCGCTTGTTCTAAGCCAGCTGATTGACACAATGCGACCAAACCTGGTCGATCGGTATTTTGTAATTGTTGTAAGCCTAAACTAACCAATGTCCGGTTTTCATCAACTAGGGGGACGATATCACAAACCGTCCCGATTGCGGCTAAATCTAATTTATCGTAAGGAATCTCTTCTAATAAAGCAGTCGCCACTTTAAACGCCACACCGACCCCACAGAGTTCGCCAAAAGGATATTGCCCTTCTGGATGTCTGGGATGCACAATCGCCACTGCGTTGGGTAATTCTGATGGTAATTCATGGTGATCGGTCACGACCACGTCAACACCGTGTTCTTGCGCATAAGCGATTGGTTCTAAGCCACTCACCCCGTTATCGACGGTCACAATTAATTGGGTGCCATTTTCAATCAAGCGTTTATAAGCTTCTAAATTAGGCCCGTAGCCATCCTTAAAACGATTAGGCACATAGACTTCAACATCGGCACCTAAGTCGTCTAAAGTTTCCTTCATCAAAGTGGTACTTGTGATCCCGTCCGCGTCATAATCGCCATAAATCGTAATTTTTTCGCCGTTCACAATCGCTTCTTGAATTCGATCAATCGCCTTTTGCATATCATGCAAAGCGTATGGATCGTGAAGTTGACCGACATTGGGATTCATAAAATCATTGATCTGCTCTGCATCCCGCAAGCCACGTTGCCACAAAAGTTGGGCCGCAGCCTTGGGTAGCGGATTGTCTTTTGTAATTGTTTGTAATTCATCTTCAGTTGGTACTGGTTTTAATTGCCATTCATATTGTGCTTCCAAATTAATCCCTCACTACTTCCCAGTCATTAACTAAACCATTATAGCAAAATTTAGCACTTTTCGCCCAACTTCGCCTTTTGTTTAATCCGATAGATGCTATACTATTAAGAGTACACCTGTATTCTCAACTTAGGGGGAAATTCCATGTCAATTCTAGTTTTAGGGGGCGCCGGCTACATCGGTTCCCACACCGTTGATCAATTAATCCAACGCGGCTATGACGTCGCTGTTGTCGATAGCTTGGTAACGGGTCATCAAGGCGCCATCAATCAAAAAGCCCGTTTTTATCAAGGTGATATCCGCGATAAAGACTTCATGCGGAACGTTTTCCAACAAGAAGACGTGACTGGTGTCATTCATTTTGCCGCCTTTTCAATCGTGCCTGAATCAATGCAAGCACCACTTAAATACTTCGATAACAATACTTATGGGATGACCGCCTTATTAGAAGTCATGAATGAATTCGATGTTAAACGCATCGTCTTTTCTTCAACTGCCGCTACTTATGGCGAACCTAAATCAATTCCTATCAAGGAATCTGATCCACAATTACCAACCAACCCTTACGGCGAAAGTAAATTAATGATGGAAACCATGATGAAATGGGCTGACAAAGCTTACGGCATCAAGTTTGTTGCATTACGTTACTTCAACGTAGTTGGCGCTAAGCCAGACGGTTCAATCGGTGAAGATCACCATCCTGAAACCCATCTCTTACCAATCGTCTTACAAGTTGCAGCTGGCAAACGTGATCAATTATTAATCTTCGGTGATGATTACGATACACCAGATGGGACGAACGTCCGCGATTACGTACACGTTTTAGATTTAGCAGACGCCCACATCTTGGCCTTTGAATATCTTGCTGATGGTCATGACAGCAACGCCTTTAACTTGGGTTCATCAACTGGTTTTTCAAACATGGAAATCGTTGAAGCTGCTCGTAAAGTAACTGGCAAAGCGATTCCACTTGAAATGGCCCCTCGTCGTGCCGGCGATCCAAGTACCTTGATTGCTGCTAGTGACAAAGCTCGCGAAACACTCGGCTGGGCACCCAAATATGATAATATGGAAGCAATTATTGAAACCGCATGGAATTGGCATTTAAACCATCCTAACGGTTACGCTGATCGCTAAACTAAATTAAAGCTGTTCAAACCCTAATGACGGATTTGAACTGCTTTATTTGTTATAATAAAAATGGAACTTAAGGAGGTTCATCATGTCTTTATTCATCACAATTTTAACGAGTTTAATCGCCATCGAACATCTCGGCATTATGGGACTCGAAATGTTCGCTAACGATCAAACAAAAGCCAAGGCCTTCGATATGCCACTTGATTTTGTTCGGCTGCCCAACACCAAAGTCGCCCTTGCTAATCAGGGAATTTACAATGGGATGCTTGGTGTCTTAATCATCGCCGTCAATTGCTTATTGACCGGTGCCGCATTAAAAACCGTCTTAGCATTGTTAATGTTATACATCTTCATCGTTGCCCTTTATGGCACTTTTACCGCAACGAAAAAGATTTTCTTCTTACAAGGCTTACCAGCGCTGATCACATTGTTACTAATTTTAATCTTTTAAAAAAGGAGTTTTCATAATGACTAATCAAATTTTAATTACCACGACCGAAAGTATTCCTGGCAAGCACTACGAAGTGCTCGGTGAAGTTTTCGGTCTCACAACCCAATCTAAGAATGTTTTCAAAAATATCGGTGCCTCACTTAAAAACGTGGTTGGTGGCGAAATTAGAGCCTATACCGAAATGATGACCGAATCGCGCGATGTCGCAATCGACCGTTTACGCCAAAACGCTATTGAGATGGGGGCTGATGCTGTTGTGATGATGCGCTTTGACTCTGGTTCAATTGGAACGGACATGCAATCAGTCGCTGCCTACGGGACAGCCGTTAAATATATCGACTAATTAAAAAGCCTCGTAATTGATTTAACAACCAATTACGAGACTTTTTTTAGTTATGCTGCTGGTACTTCAGGCTGCGTATTATTTAATGTCCAAGTGATATCACTAGAGAAATTTTCACCAGATTCAATTTGAAGATCTGGATTGGCAGCCATCAATAAGTTACCCGTTACTTGCCAAGCGTTTGATAACTTGGTCGATGCAATCGTTGTTTCACTATTATTATCAACCAATCCTAAATTAGCTCCTCCTGGTAGGCCACTCATATTAACCGTCGTTGTATTCAATCGATGACCAGCTTTAGATGCCATTTTAGTCATCTTTGCCGTTAGTTTCCAACCCGGATTAACTCTAGTATCGGTAATTTTTAACGTGTCACTAACTTCATATGGCTGATTCTGAGTGTTTGTTCCCTTATAAACATCTTTCGCTAAAACATTGCCAAATCTAAAGTTAGGCACTTGATCCAATGTTAACTTACCTAATGAGGGCTCAACTTGTAGTTCGGCCTTATTAGAGACAACGACGACCTTTTCTGCTTTCTTACTTGATTCTTCTTCAGAATCAACACTCGTCGTTAGTGTTAGCTGCGCTTGATACCGCTTACCGCTAGCAGTCGCAGCTGCGGCCTGTTTCATAAACTGGCTATCTTTAGCAAACGTTAACGGTTGTGCCGTATTTAAATTAGCCAGATTATTAATATCACCGCTACTATTTGTCACGCCACTATTTGCTGGCAACTCAATCGTTTTACCAGTACTATCCATAAAACGCCATGCATAATGCCAAGCACTCGTTGCGCCGGTTGCAATCTTAAAGTTAGCGGGAATTCCCGGTACATTAGGATCACGATTGACTTGATTGACGTAATAAGAATCTGGTACATATTGTTTGTCGCTACCCACTTCACCATTACCGGCCATTAAAGATGTTTTTCGACCATTACTTGGTGTAAATTTCAAGAGATCTTTAGCGCTGGCTGCTTGCCAAGTAATATCATCGGTCGAATCGACTGGATCAATAATCGCTCTAGCACCATAATCAACATCCGAATAGATGACTTTAGGTGTACCGTCAGCATTATCCGTATCGACATTAATCGATTTAGCCGGTTTCGGTTCTGGCGTAATCCCCACTTTCGCTAAATCAGAATAGAAAGTCTTATTAAGGGGCCAGATACCATCTGAAAAACTAAATTGATAATAGTATGTCCCGACACCTAAGTTGCCCGACTTATTTAAAGCATAGTCATTAATATCTAAAAAGCCCAAAGAGCCCATGATCAAAGACAAACCGGTCTTTGCCTTAGGTTGCTTTTTATCTTCAACCCAGTTGTTCTGACTAGCATCCCAGTGCCAACGCCGAACAGTAATGTCTTTTCCTAACCCATTACCTAAGTTCGTTAGGATACTCATCCCTGAGAATTTAGCCTTATCAATATCTTGCAACGCAAAATAATCTTCTTCTTGCGGCTGACGGCTAAACCCTCTTCTAAAAATTGTTAATAAAAAGCTCCATCCATCTTTTGAAGGTTTATCTGCATTACTAGGTGTACCAACTGGTTCAGCACTGCGACTAGTTGGTGCTTGCTCACTCGTAGCTGGCTTTTTTGTATTGACATCGATTGATTCTGTTGATGTTTCTTTTTCGGTTTCACTCACACTGGTTGCTGACTCTGATTCAGCCGCCCAAGCCTGACCCGGCACATTAATCAAACTACCGCTGAGCATCATTGCCGCCAAACTCACGTAAATTAGGCGCTTAATTTGCATCGTAGTCCGCCTCCTTCGTATTAGATTGTTGGCGATGCCAGCCAAGTACCAATAGAATTATCGCACTACCGATTAAACTTAATAGTGTACTTTTTATAGCACCCGTTTGTGGTAAACGACCAGTGGCATTTTGGGAACCACTCGCTGTGTAATGAATTTCTTGACCATTTTCCGGTATTGTTGGCTGTGCAACACCACCATCCTGACCATGATTCCCGGGTGGCGTTGGTCTTTTTTGATCAATATGCACCGCAAAACTAGCGGTACTTTGTCCACTATCAATCCGATTAGCTCGTACTGGTTGCGCTACCGTTACCAATAAGAGTATCAGTAACAACAATCCCATCATTAAGCCTTCTTTACGTCCTGATAAACTACTCGTCATGTTCCCCTACACCCCTTTTTCGACCAATTAAATAGGCGACTAATGCTATCACTAATAATAATAAAATCCCTAGAGAACCCCATAACCACCAATTTATCCCTGGTTTTTCTGGATCAATTAGCGTTTTGTTAACTTGTTCCCGTGTCGCACCATCAACCGTAAAATGTTGTTTTAAATTAAAGGTTTTCTTACCCGATACCATTTTGACATGATAGGTATAGTGACCTTTGGGCAAAATTTTATTATTCGTCTCAATTGCATAGTTAAATGTTGAGCGCGGTGCCATTGATAATTTTTCCGCGTTCTTCCGATATATTTTTTTAGTTTGATTCTTTTTGGTAATCCAAGCATGCATCTTAATTTGACCAAACATTGTCGGTTCATGATTAGCGATTTGACCAACAACTTGCGGCACCCCACTGGATGAATCCATCTTAGTCTTCGTTAAGGTTAATCGAGGTGTGATTTTCTGATCAAAATCCTGTGTCACAACGATTGGAACAGTCATCGCAAAACTATTTTTAATGCCGAACCCCTTCTTTTGTGGTTCGTTATTCGACGTTCGTTTCACATAAACACTACCAAGAATCGTTCCTTTAAAACCATTTTGGGGTATTTTAACGTTAAAAGTGACTTTTTTTGAAGCACCTGGCGCTAATGTTAAACTTTGTTTGCGGGCCTCTTTTGAGACCAAATCAGGTAACAATGGCGCTTTTGTTTTGACCATTTTTTGATGCGTCGGTGTATAGTCAATACTGCCGCTATTTGACGTTGAGGCGGCTACAAGCTGTGCATTGAAATCATTTGTTTTCTTCGTATTTAAATTTTGCACGTTGACGGTAATTGGATATGTTTGCCCCTTTTCGGCTTTAATTGCGAAATAACCCAAACTAGCATCCGTTTGTCCTAACCCATATTCAGGTGTTACGGTAAATTCAGCACCTTCAGCATGCACCGCTTGCGCAAAACTACCAATCCCCACTAATAAACACATTAAACTTAACATTGTGATTAATACTTTCTTTTTAAACAACTTCGTAGCCTCCTATAAAAATAAGGGGTGGACAAATCACTTTGCCTGCCCCTTATCCAACACATCATTCACTTGATTGACGATGACGATCACTAGCGCCAATGACTCATTATTTCTAGATTAAGCTTCTGGTGCAACTGGGGCTGTTGATGATAAGTTCCAGTTAATTGTTGTTGAGAAAGCTTCATCTTTTGCTAAATCAGCAGCTGGGTTAGCTGCCATTGTCAATTTACTATCGGCAGCTGCCATGTTGAATGTATCAACACCATGGGCACCATTACCTTTAACAACTTCAACAGCACTTGCATCATCTTTAATAGCAGTTGCTAAATCTTCACCTAATGAACCAGTAGAAGCTAAGTTCAACGTTGAACCATTTAATTGGTTATCTTTATCGGCAAATTGACCCATATTAGCTGTTAATGTCCAGTCTGATGCACCTAAACGTGTATCAGATACTTCTAAAGTACCGTCTGCTTGTGCTTTTTTACCATTAAACCCAGCATAAATATCACTAGCTTCAATTGTACCGAAGTTAAAACTTGGTACTGATTTTAAAACCAAAGTACCGTTTTCAGGATCCGTTGGGTTAGTTGGATCTTTAGCAACAACCGTAAAGTCTGCTTTTGATGTTTGTGGTGTTACCGCATCAGCTGATGCTGAACCGATTGTCATTGCGGCTGGTGCCACCAATGCTGCTACTGCTACTACTGAGAATAATTTAGTCTTCATAAGATAATTCCTCCAAATATTAATAATTAATTACATTCAATATAGTAGCACGTAATCTATCTTCTAAATGACAAAAAAGGGATACCAAATGGTATCCCTTTTTTGTTGATTTATCTTTTTTTGAAACTCATCTATGATTTTGCAGTTTATTTGGCAATCACCAATCTTCTTGTGTACACCGCTTGACCTGAATGCATCACAGCATCATCAATAACCGAAACTAACCGCGCACCGCGTGTCACTGCCGGCGTCCAATTATCATCAATCACTTCCTCTAAGCTTTCTAGAGAAACATCTTGGAGATAAGCTTGTGTTAACTTAACAGCTTCTGACAAGTAATCGATTAGAAGTTGGCGATCAGAGACGACTACCTTGGCCGCCTCTTCGGGGCTATGCTGCCAATCTTGCGTATCATCTGGTAACGCTAACCCAAAACGGCCTGTCCAATTAGCACTGAGCCACAATGGTGTTTGCCCTTTTAAATCTGAAATCTGATAGTCTAATTCCCGTGCCGTATGCCAAATGAGCCATGTTACTGATTTGATAAGCGGATTAGGCATCGTATTAGCCTCCTCCAGTGTCATCTGTTCTAAAGCTTCTAACAGACGTTCTTGGGCGCGAGCCACCGTTTCAATCGATAATTGCATTGCTTCCATCATAGTTTCCTCCAAATTCACTAAGCTGTGGTCATTATAGCATGCCTGCTCCAGCAATACCGGCATCAACCATCGTCGCCTATTCTCGCAGCACCACTTTTTTGATATACTACTTTGTAATGTCAACACATCAAAGGAGTATCCACATGTCATCAGCACAACAAATTATCCTATTATTTATCGTCTTCTGTTCAGCAGTTGCCGTTCTTGGCTCATCCGTAATGAGTTTCATCGCCTTTTATAAACATAACGCGACCCTCAGAAAAAGCGCCAGCGTCACTTTCTGGATTAGTATCATTATCCTCGTTATCTTTCTAAAACTAATCGATATGTATCAATAACAAAAAGACCTCCGATCATTATCGGAGGTCTTTTGTTATTTATTTACCTTTGGTATCTTCATCATTCATCTTAAGAATCGACATGAAGGCTTCCTGCGGCACTTCCACAGAGCCCACGGATTTCATCCGTTTCTTCCCAGCCTTTTGCTTTTCTAACAATTTCCGCTTCCGGGTGATATCGCCACCGTAACACTTAGCAAGCACGTTTTTCCGGAAAGCTTTAACAGTTGAACGGGCAATAATCTTATTCCCAATAGCGGCTTGGATTGGCACTTCGAATTGTTGACGCGGAATCGTTTCTTTCAACTTACCAACAATCACACGGCTCCGTTCAAAGGCAAAGTCCCGATGCACGATGAAACTCAAGGCATCAACCGCTTCGCCATTCAAGAGGATATCAATCTTAACCAGGTCACTGGCCCGATAGCCTGTCACTTCGTAATCAAACGATGCGTAACCCTTCGTATTTGATTTCAAATCATCGAAGAAATCAAAAATGATTTCAGAAAGTGGCATGTTGTAGATCACATTAACACGGTATGTGTCTAAATAATCCATTGTTACGAATTCGCCCCGTTTACGTTGCGCTAATTCCATCACAGCCCCAACATAATCGTTAGGGACCATGATTGACGCTTTGACGTATGGTTCTTTAACTTCTGAAATATTTGATGTTTCTGGCATTTCTGATGGATTATCGATCACTTCTTCAGTCCCATCAGTCAAGGCAACGTGGTAATCAACCGATGGTGCTGTCATGATCAAGTCTAAATTAAATTCACGTTCCAATCGTTCTTGAACAACATCCATGTGTAACAGACCTAAGAAACCACACCGGAACCCAAAGCCTAAAGCTTGCGATGATTCTGGTTCGAACTCTAAAGCCGCATCGTTTAATTGTAATTTTTCAAGCGCTTCACGTAAATCATTAAACTTCGCATTATCAACGGGATACATCCCTGAATAAACCATTGGTTGGATATGACGATAACCATCAAGTGGTGCATCAGCTGGATTATCAGCTAAAGTGACCGTATCCCCAACGCGTGTATCTTGAATTGTTTTGATGCTAGCTGTGATATAACCAACATCACCGACCATTAAGAAATCACGTTTAACCGCTTTGGGTGACATCACACCAACTTCTGTGACTTCAAATTCTTTACCGCTGTTCATTAAACGAATCTTGTCGCCGACTTTAACCGTTCCATCGACCACTCGAATATTTAAAACAACCCCGCGGTAACTATCATAATTTGAATCAAAAATTAAGGCTTTAAGTGGCGCTTCTAAATCACCAGTTGGGGCTGGTACATCCGTCACTAGTTTTTCAAGAATTTCTTCAATCCCAATCCCACTTTTGGCACTGGCAAGAACGGCTTCTGACGCATCTAACCCAATCATTTCTTCAATTTCAGCCTTAACAACATCAGGTTGCGCTGATGGGAGGTCAATTTTATTAATAACCGGTACGATTTCAAGATCATCGTCGACCGCTAAATAAACGTTGGCCAATGTTTGGGCTTCAACGCCTTGCGCTGCATCAACAACTAATAAGGCCCCTTCGCAGGCCGCCAAACTTCGTGACACTTCATATGAAAAATCGACGTGCCCTGGCGTATCGATTAAATGGAAAATATAAGTTTCGCCATCTTTAGCATGGTAGTGCAATTCCACCGCGTTCAACTTGATGGTAATCCCGCGTTCCCGTTCTAATTCCATGTCATCTAAGACTTGCGCTTGCATATCGCGCTTGGCAATAGTATCCGTCATCTCAAGAATTCGATCAGCTAATGTTGATTTACCATGATCAATATGCGCGATGATCGAAAAGTTACGAATGTGTTTTTGCCGGTCTAACATTTCTGCGTAATCCATTTATTGTACCTACTTCCTCTGACTATCCCTTAAATTATACCAAGCATGACACTTAAAAGCGAACAGTATTCCTTAAAATGACGCCACTAAAAAAGACGACCACTTAAAATTAATTTAGTGAGCGTCTTTAGCAACTATTTTTCTGGATTCGTTTTAGCTTTTTGTTTATCTTTTTTTGCTTCTTCTTGCGATTTATCGTGGGTCACTTCTTCGACGACCTTCTTAACTGTGCCTTCAATCTGATCTTTAAGACTATCTAATCGTTCTTCATTTGCCATCGTTTCTTTCCCCTTTCACTATTCTAACTTCATTTTACGAGTCTTCAGTAGATAATGTCAAAAAGAAGGCCTTTTTTCGTAATCATGGTATACTTAGCTTGGATTCATTTTGATTTTTAAATTAAGAATTGGAGTGTGGTACCATGACATTTTTAATGACTTTTTCAAATAACGAGACCGTTACTTTACCGGAAACAGCACGTTTCCACGCTTGGAAAAACGATACAAGTTATCTAAGCGTTGATGAAGACCAAGCCTTCTATTTAGAAGCAATTTTCTCAGGAAGCTATCAAGAAGCTTTGGAATCTGCTAAAGCCAATCAACAAACTGATAGCCAACCCGTTAATGTCCTCGCCGGATTATTAGCCAGCGCTGACTGGTTAACGCTCGACGAACATCCAGATAAATACTACCGTACTAGCACAATTGTTTCATTAGAAGTGCAATCAAATTAAAACACAAGCCTTAGTCTGATGACTGGGGCTTTTTTAGTGGTTGATTGCGTTCAAATCAAGCTCGTTATACAATTAACTAAATCATTTGCTTTGGAGGCTAATTAATGACAATTCTATTGACGATTCTTTTAATCATCAGTACCATCACCAGCATTTATTATTTCACGAAACACCCTTATCATCGTCGCTTCTGGTTGAGCCTGACGTTTTTGCTTGTGGCAATCATCGGCTTAGGCACCACCAATACACTGATTAATGCGGCCAGTGCCTCAAAAACGAAGGTTCAGCACGTTTCAAAAAAAGAAGGCCAACGTGCCAAACAAGAAGCACTCGCCAACTCAACCTCACTTAAAAAACAACTAGCAGCCAAAAAATCAGAGGCTAGTAGTCTATCAATTGCGGTTTCTGAACAAGAAGCGGCTACTGAAAGTAGTGTGCAATCGACCGCCACAGTCGATACAACCCAAACAACCACTAATCAAGCTGAAGAAATGGTGACAGTGGCACCCACCGCCGGTAAAAAATACCATCTTGATGCGAACTGTCGCGGCCTAAAGCGTGCCACGAGTACAACAACCATGACTCTGGCCGAAGCACAAGCACAAGCACAAGGCTATACACTTTGCGGCTGGGAGGATTAACATGTCAAAATTAAAAGCAACCACCACCCTCATTATCGGATTACTTCTTGCAAGTAGCCCCCTCATCACACCAGAACCAACCCAAGCCGCTTCAGGGACTGCGGATTATCAACAAGCACAAAAAATTAATCAGAAGAATAAAAAGACCGGCAAGAAAATCAGTAAATTACAACGTCAGATTAACAAGCTCAATAAGCAACTCGCTAAACTGGCAACTGAAACCAATACCCCCATCGCTAATACAACAAATCACGCTGCTTCTGAGCTGGCAACATTAGATTATCAAGGTGATAACGAAATTATCGTCAACAATAACCAGCCTACCTTTACGACGGCTGATCTTGCCACTACAAATGGACCCTGGCAGACTTTTAGTAACCTCGACCAATTAAATCGGGCCGGCACTGCCAATGCGCTCTTAAATAAAAGTATGATGCCCACTGCCAAACGGGAAGGTCTTACTTGGAACCCGACTGGCTGGCGTAATAAACGGGTGAAATCCGGTTGGCTCTATAATCGTAGTCATTTAATCGGTTATCAACTGACTGGTGAAAACAACAACCCTAAAAACCTCATCACCGGTACCCGCCAATTGAATGCCCCCGAAATGTTGGCTCATGAGTCGGATATTGCAGCCTATCTTAAAAAGCATCCCTCAAGTGACGTGCGTTATCGCGTAACACCCATTTTTAGAGGGAATGAACTACTGGCTCGTGGGGTTCAAATGGAAGGTCAGTCAATTGGCGATAATAGCATTCAATTTAACACTTATATCTTCAACGTTGCAGATGGTGTTACTTTAAATTACGCAGACGGTTCAAGTAAAACTGCCGAATAAGCACATTAAGCAAAGCCTTTTGGGACTTTGCTTTTTTATATTGTCTAACAGAATTGTCACCCAGAATTTAATGCTTATCATCAAACTTAAAACGTGAGATAATATACCCATTAAATCTTTTAGGGGAGTTACCTTATGCAAACAAAATCACATCAGATACTGAATAATTTTGATATCAAGATTCTAGGAATATTACTCATGTTTGTTGACCATATCCACCAGATGTTCGCCGGAGCAGGCGTCCCTGACTGGGTCGATTGGTTCGGTAGACCAGTCGCTACTATTTTCTTTTTCATGGCGGTTGAAGGTTTCACGCACACACGTAACCAAAAACGCTATCTAACTCAGCTGCTCATCGGCTTTTGGGTGATGAATTTTGGTGATCGACTCATTCAGCAATTCTTCACAGTTGGTGATATCGCTTTATCCAATAACATCTTCACAGATTTATTTATTGCCGTCCTAGCAATGTATGGGATCCAAGAAATCACAGCTGGTCGTCGGGCCCATAATACCAAGCAAATGATAATTGGGTTTTTAGCTATTATCGTGCCAATCATGATGTCGGTACTCGTTATCTTGTTACTAGTTAATCCCAAAACAGCAATGTTAGCAGCAAATATCGGCATGGTTATTCCAACCATCACACTTGCTGAAAATTCTATTTTTCTTTATATCGGTGTCTTCTTTTACCTTTTCCGCAATAATCGGTTACTGCAATGCCTGACAATTATTGTTTTTGCCGTTATTAACGCAGGCGCTAACTCAGGTTTTACCTTTACTGGTTTATTAACGACTAATACCCAATGGATGATGATTTTTGCGATTATTCCGATCCTGTTGTACAACGGTCAAAAAGGTCGGAGTATGAAGTCGTTTTTCTACTTCTTCTACCCAATCCACATTTGGTTATTATACATTCTCGCTTCATTCATCATTTAATACCGCTTAATAAGCTAAAAACTGTTAATTAGTAAACGCAATATGCCATAATATTATTAACAGCAAAGCGTTTTTCTTATCGTTTAAAAACGTTAAGCGCTGATTAATGGAAAGGGGCTTTTATCATGGTAAAATCATATCAAAGATATTGGGCACGTATTCTTGATTTCACGGGGACCTCAAATCGTCCCGATTTTTGGTGGCCAATTATTATTAATTATATTTTAGGTGGCATTATTATTGGAATTATTCAGGCAATGACCGGGCATCCAATCTCAGAAATTTATAACATTGGTGATTTAGGCATTTCGATGGGCCGTAATATCGTAGTTTTCATTGTATGGATCGCAACTTTATCCGTTAAAATCCGTCGTCTGCACGATACAGACCGCTCAGGTTGGTGGGTTCTCATTGAATTCGTACCACTGATCGGGACAATCTGGTTCTACATCTTAATGCTCCTACCAACAAAAACAAATCGTTGGGCATAAGCAATTGATTTAACAGTCACACTGGTGGCTGTTATTTTTTTGCAACAAAAAAGGCATCTAACACCGTTACGGTAGTGTTAAATGCCTTTTATTAAGCCAACTAATTGGATTAACCCATGTTTTATCCAATGGAGCCGGCGGGGGTTGAACCCGCGTCCATGCGCATTGCCACGTCAATCTCTACACTCATAGTCGAACTATTTAGAAATTCGCTAGCCCAAAACGCCGTTCAACAGAGGCTCGGATGGACTAACTAGCTTGAAAATCTCTTTTAAACACTTCAAACGGCGGCATTTAACGTAACCCAATTAATTTGAGACCCGGATCTAACCCTTGGGTGAAGTCAGACGGATCACGCTATGCTGGTGTTTAGGCAGCTACAGCGTAAGAATTGTTATTGTTTGCAGTTATAATTAACTGTAACGTTGTTAACGCAGACGTAACCTACGAAGTGCAATTCACGCTCACCTACACATGTCGAATCCGTAACGGCCCCGATATGCATAGCATATTTTATCATAAATTCGCGTAATATAAAAGGATTACGCCGATTTAACCACTAATCGTTTCTCAGGGAACCGTTCTTTGAGGAATTTAGCTAGCGTTGCGCTATCCAATTTAAACTTTAACGTCGTAATTTGAATTTGACCGCTAAACACTTGCACGACCGTTTCGGCCTCTTTTGTGATTAATTCAATCTTAGAAATTGCGGCAAATTGACGAACCGTATTTAAATTAGCAATTAGCATGGTCTTAGTAAACCCCTTTGGCCAAAAGGCGAAGACTAACAAGATGATGACCGACGCAACACCTGTCAGTTTATCATCTACCGATCCCGTGACAACAACACTGGCAATCAGTAACCCAATTGCAATTACCGTTAAAATGATGCGCATCACGCGACTACTCTTAGCGCGATATACCATATGAAACTGCACGTCTAGCCAAATGACTAATAAAGACATTGCTAGGATGCTATAAAAAATTGTAAAACTCGACATTGCTTTGAACCTCCAATAAAAAAGGACCAGCAATACGCTGATCACTTTTTAAACTTATTTAATTTGACCGACTGACATAACGTCTCTGGCGATCATGACTTCTTCATTTGTAGGTACTAAGAGCACCTTAACTTTTGAATCATCAGTACTAATAATCCGTTCTTGTGCCATCACGTTATTCCGTTCTGGATCAACTTCAACACCGAAATAGCTAAGGCGATCGCCAATTCGTTGACGCATTAAAATATCGCCTTCACCCATACCAGCTGTAATCACTAAGACATCTAAGCCACCCATAATCGCAACGTATGAACCAACATACTTGATTAGACGATTAACAAAAATATCGATTGCCAATTGTGATTCTGGGCGTTCTTCTCTTGTCTTTTCAAGATCGCGCATATCAGGTGATAATCCTGAAATACCGTAAATTCCTGATTTCTTGTTCAAGATATCAATCATCTCTTCTGGATCCTTGATATCTAATTTCTTCATTAAGAAAGCGACTAATGACGCATCGATATCCCCAGAACGGGTACTCATCGTAACACCAGCAAGTGGTGTGAAGCCCATTGAAGTGTCTAATGATTTACCATCTTTGATAGCAGTCATTGAAACGCCACTACCAAGATGCATAGTAATCATCTTCAAATCTTCTAATGGTTTTCCTAACATTTCAGCAGCACGATGTGAAACATAACGGTGACTAGTCCCATGAGCACCGTATTTACGAGCCCCATATTTACGATAATAATCTAATGGTAAACTGTAAAGATAGTTTTCTTCGGGCATTGTCGTGTGGAAAGAAGTATCAAAGACTGCCACTTGTGGCACATTAGGCAAAATATTACGGAAAGCACGAATCACACCAGCTTCAGCAGGATTATGCAATGGTGCATATTCAGCTAATTCTTCGATACGTTTTAATGATGCTTCAGTAATCAAGGCTGATGTTTTAAAATCTTCGCCCCCGGCAACAACCCGGTGGCCAATCCCACTAATTTCAGAATATTCAGCAATAATCTTAAATTCGATTAACTTCTTAAGTAATAAATCAACCGCAACATCTTGAGTTTCAATATCTTGCGTGATTTCATATTTTTGACCATCACCATATTTAACAGTGAAGACAGAATCGGATAAGCCGAGACGATCAACCATCCCTTTGGCAATCACCTTTTCTTCAGGCATTACAAATAATTTCCATTTTAAAGTTGAACTGCCGGCATTAATTGCTAAAATTTTTGACATCTAATCACCTTTTCTATTCGATTAATTAATATTTTCTTTATGCCAAGTCCGAATCTGTTGTAAATACGCAGCGAACGCTTTTTGATCGTTTGAATTTGGAAATTCACCTAATAGAATTTGCTTAGCTTGTTGGGCACCAGCACCTTGTTTTTGTAAGACCAAAATGGCTTTTTGACCCTCTTTAGTCTTAAACAAGTTAACTGGTAAGCTCAATAAACCTTGCAAGTAGACGTGTTTAGTAATCCATTTTACCAGTTGCTTCGCGTCATCTGTTTCCAAAATAACATTTGGTACAAGGAAGAACCCAAAACCGCCGTCTTTAACATAATGCATCGTTTGTTCAATTAATAAATGATGCGCATATGAGTGTCCACTAGCAGCATGTGTTTCAAAATATGCTGCTCGTTCATCAATTGGATAAAAACCAATTGGTAAATCGGCAACCGCGATATCAACTGGATTAACCATTAATGGTTCAATCGCATCTTGATGGAATAAAGTGGTGTCTAACCCTTGTAACTCACTACTAATACCGGCTAATTCTAGCAGACTATCATCGTTATCAACCCCAAAACCTTGGAGCTTATTACCCGTTAGATTTTGAATATGATTCATAACAGTTGCTAATAAATTACCTGTACCAATCACTGGGTCCAACACTGTCTTAATTTGATCAGCGCCACCAAATACTTCCGCCAAATATGCGACTAAATAACCAATTGCATCAGGTGTCATTTGTTTATTAGGCTCCACTTTAACTTGACGAAGCCCTTTTAAGGTTGCCAGTTGTAAGGCTTGACGAATGGTCTCCGCATCAAACTGGTTAAGCTTAACCGTTGCGTAAATTGTTTCAAGTTGTGCGACAGTTTGCGCATCTGGTAAATTATCTTCAACCTTCACACGACCACCATCAGCGATATTGGCAATTGATTCAGTCAATGCATCTAAATAGGTTGTTTCTAAATTCTGTTCAATCAACGTTGTTGTTTGATCAATTAAGTCAAACAACGTTTCTACAGCACTCTTAGGCAAAATAGCCACCTCTATTCATTGGATTCTGTTATATTCTAGCGGTAATCCAACATCAACGCAAGTAATACAGATGGTTACATTACAAATTATAAGCTATAGTAAGCGCTTTATCAAATGGAATTTTTATTTTTTACCTGTTATATTTTTTATTTCAAACTGTTTCTGATAGCCATTCTTAAGTGTCACCTTGATTTGATGCTGTTTCCTTAGAATTTTACTTTCACCTGTTGTGGCTTTAATCCCCTTTAAATCAGTCTTGGATTGACTAGCCAAGGTCAATCCATAAAGTGTTTTAGCTTGATAATGATTCAGCAAATACCGATAACTCTGTTGTTGCTGTTGATAACTATGTGTCACACCTACTAATACGACGCTGATTAATGTCAGCATTAATATCGCGTTAAGTAATGCAACCGCCGAATGTTTAATCGGTTTTAATCGTCTTTTTTTTAGCCTGTTCATCTTGTTCCTCCAAGAAAACTTCGTGTTGGTAGCGACTCTGATCCGTAAAAGTCGCATCGATTTGAACAAACGGTCGCTGGTAGTCAAGTTGAAGTTGCTTGAGGTTGCCTAATAATGGCATATACCCATTTAATTGGCTGACAACAACCATTTCATTTTTCATCCTTTTTAAATAGTAAACAGTCTCCGCTTCCTCCCCTGACTGATTAGTGTCTGGTTTTCGAAAAGTGATTTTGGAGCCATCTTGATCCTGATGATGTGTAAAATACGCATCGGCTAAAAACTGATCTAACTGAATCGTACTGATATGCCAATTGATTGTATTTTGCTGTTGTTGCGTGACTTTAATTGCCTTTTGTAAAACACCCACCGTTGCCACCAGTAACTGACTCGTCAGGATTAGAATCGCCATTGAAATCACCATTTCAATTAGCGTGAACGCTGAATGCTTAATCGGTCGTCCAATTAATCGCAACCGACTCACCTGCCTTTGTGGTTATCTTTAATTTCTGCTGATTAGCCGTCACCGTATAGATTGTTCGCCCCATTTGCCAGCGTTTTTTCACTGTCTGATGCGCTCTCAACTGCTCAGCGGCCATTGCTAGAACCGCCTGTTGTGCAACTTGCTGTTGTTTAAGCGTTTGTTGTTGCTTAAAGTGTAGTAGACTTACCGTTAATAGCCAGCAAGCCCCTAATACCAAGGTTAAGGCGATGATATTTTCAACGAGTGAAAAAGCCGGCCTACTTCTGAACATGTAATACCCCCCACATCATCTGGACTTTATACTGATATTCACGATTATTAAGCGTTGATTTTAACTTTAAGGTGCGCGGTTTAATACCCTTATTATGAGTAATATTAATTAAATGCCATTCGGCTGGGTTACTCACTGTTAAAGTTTCTGGTAATACGAGTTGATGATTTCTAAATGACTCACCAGCACCTTTAAATGTGATCGTATGTGTTGGTGCATCCCACATCACACGGACGGCACGCGGTTCAATTGCCACATATTGACGAGCTGCATCCCAACTCGTTTCAAATTGATGTAGAAACAACTGCTCAGCCTGTTGCGCACGGTATTGCTTAATTTGATAAATCGGTAACCAACTTAATAGACTCACAATTGCTAAGACCACGCACATTTCAATCAACGTAAATCCCTCATTTTTGCTTAACCGTGCCGCTATCAATTGTAATCCCCTTCTCCTTTGCGTGCTTTAATTGGTCTTTTGAAATATACTTATCCGTTAATTCATCTAGACTCTTAATTTGATGACCTTGTTCATCGGCAGCCAATTCAACTTGCGTTTGTAAAGTCGTCACTAAAGCTTGATCGGTTTTCTTCTCCGCGCGCTGTTTTTGAGCCACCAAATTTGGTGAGATTAATAAAATTAACAACGCCACAATTGCTAGAACAATTACCATTTCGATTAATGTAAAAGCATTTCTTTTTTTCTTCATGAAATTCCCTCCATTGTTTGATACAGCGGTAATAAAATACTGAGATACGTACAAATAATAATGAGCCCAATTAAGATAAATAAAATAGGTTGTAACCAGCTCACTTTCCGCTGTAATTGCTTCTGTAGTTCCGTATACTGCAGGTTAGCTAGCATGGTGATCTCATCGGTCGTCTGTTGCGTGAGATTATGCTTAGCTAATACCAATCGTAACGACTGTGGAAAAAATGCAGAGCGACTAAGATAAGCATCCAATGATTGCCCTGAAGCGAGTACGACTTCCAATTGTGCTACCAAGGTCACCAGCCATGTATTTTGTTGCAGTTGCTTCTGTAAAGCACAAATTTCTGTTAACTTGAGCCCGTTTTGCAGACAAGTGCTCAAATCAAATAATAAACAATAATGATAATACTGCTGAATATCACGCCCAATGATTGGCCACTTGAACGCTTTTTGTAATCGAACTAAAACCGGTAACCGGCGGTAAACCATAAAAAGACCGCTGCCCATTATCAAAAGGACTAGCACTAACAAAAAGCCCCACAATATGATGCGACTAAGCGGCGAGCCTGTCTGGTTTGACTCGGGCGTTATCTGGGCAATCTCAGGTAATAAATAATGGCGTAATAAACCGATTAAGCCCCCTAAAAAAGCCAAAAGAAATAACGGATAAGCTAGTACCCCCCGTATTTCTCGATGGCGCTTTTGGCGGATACTTTGAATCCGGCCTAAATGCCATAAACATTGCCCGAGATTACCTTGTAATTCGGTTAGTTCAATTTGACCAACATAATCAGCCGGAAAATGAACATGCGCTAAACTGACTGCCAGACTGTCACCTTTTTCAAGGGCTTGATTCACCTGATTTAACCACTGTCGTTGTTTTGGAAAGACAATCGGTAAGAAAGCAAAAGCTTGTTGTAATGAAAAGCCGTTCTCTAATAGCCGCCCCAATAACTGCAAGAAATCGGCATAAAATTGCGCTTGTTGTCGTGACTTATACATCGCATCCACCTTCTTTTGCCGAGAAATAATCTGAACCAGTTAATAACTCATAATGGGCTTGCACAATGTCGTCTTTTGTCACCAATGATTGATAGGCAATCCCCGTTAGACAGGCTCGTAATTGCAGATTAGAAATACCAAGATCCAATAAACGCGCGACCACGCCCCGTGTACTTCGAGCATGGATTGTGCTCAATACCAGGTGGCCACTTAAAGCCGCGGAAACGGCATATTGGGCCGTCTCTAAATCGCGAATCTCACCGATAATCAGCGTATCTGGACGCAATCGCAAACTAATTTTTAATAGCTCGGCGTAGCTCAATCCCGCATTATCGTTGACCTGCAGTTGCAAAAACTCAGGTGCAACAATTTCAATCGGATCTTCAATAGCAACCACCATCTTGGCACTCATTGATTGTTGGGCCAGATGATAGAGACTAGTCGTTTTACCAGAACCAGTCGGCCCAGCGAAAAGAATTAAGCCCGCCTGTCGACTCATCTGCGTTAATTGCGCCAAGATCTGTTGATCATCACAATGATAAATGGCACCAATTGGATAGATAAACCGAATGACCAAGCTTTCGCGGTTTAAAAAATCCCCAACCGTCGCTAGGCGTAAATAAATTGTTTGGTCAGCCAGTTGTAATTCCGAGCGGCCGGTTTGCGCACGCCGAGTCTCGCTGATATCCATCCCCGCCATATACTTCAGTCGATTTAAATAACGCGTTCCAGTCGGTTTATCCAATTCTTGATTGGTGACCAAATCGCTCTGACGACGTTCCGTCAAGCGCCAGCCACCTATTGTCGGTGTAAAATAAAGATCTTGCACATGGTGCTTAGCACAATGCTTTAATAAAGTTGTTAGCTTTTCTTCAGTTGACATGCCATCACCTTTCTTTTAAGTTGTTACTTAAAATTACGCTAGGGATGGTCATATTTTTTTGCAAAAAAAAATAACCTTAAACCAATAATATTGGTTTAAGGTTATTTAGAATAATATTATTCTTCTTCTGGTAGTTCACCAGCAGTATAAACATCTTGAACATCATCGTTGTCTTCCAAAGCATCAACTAAACGTTGGAATTGTTCTACTTTTTCAGGATCAACTGGTGTTGTATTTTGTGGAATCATTGTTAATTCAGCATTTGCCAAAGTGTATTTCTTTTCAAGAATATCACGGACATTTGCCAATTCCTTAGGATCTGTGTAAATTTCAAACACATCTTCTTCGGTTTGTAAATCATCCGCACCAGCTTCTAAAATGTCTTCGAACATTTGATCTTCATCAACATCTAAGCCTTCACGTGCAATCGCGATATAACCGCGACGGTCAAACATGTAAGCCACTGAACCAGCAGCGCCCATTGTCCCGCCATTACGAGTAAATGCAACACGAACGTCTGAACTTGTCCGGTTCTTATTGTCAGTTAAAGCGTGTACTAAAACGGCAACACCACCTGGTGCGTAGCCTTCATAAGTAATTTCATCGTAGTTCGCGCCATCGCTACCGTCAGCCTTGTCAATTGCCCGTTTGATGTTATCTTTAGGCATGTTAGCTGAACGTGCTTTATCCATAATTAAACGTAATGCGGCGTTAGAACTTGGGTCAGGACCGCCACTTCTCGCAGCCATGAAAAGCTCACGGGATAGTTTTTGGAAAATCTTGCCGCGTTTTGCATCTTGTGCATTTTTACGACCCTGAATATTATGCCATTTTGAATGTCCTGACATATCTAACTCCTCTTTTCGATTATAGAATTCTGGTACTAAGTCGTTATCTATGATAGCAAATTATCAACTCAAAAGCAATGGTAGTCACGTTTATCGTCGTTTTTTACGACCTGTAAAGTATAAAATAACACTCATAATGACAATCCCTGATAAAGCGCCCACACTATCGAGCATGACATCTTGAAAAAGTGGTGTCCGATCACCCGTTAACATTTGGTGGAATTCATCAGTGGCGGCATACCCGGTGGCGGCCAGCCAACTGAAGATGCCCGCTAAGAAAGTGCCTTCGATTCGGGGACGTAATCCTAAATAACTAAATAACGCTAATAAGAAATATGTGCCGAAGTGGGCACCCTTGCGCACAAAGAATTCGACAAACTTAAAATAACCACTTGCCTTAACACTTTGTTCACTGCCTGCATAATGGAAGGAGAATTGACTCAACCACTGCTTAAGTGGTTCATTTTTCAAGACGCGTTCCAAAAGTGGGACGGATGTTTGTTCATGATACGTCATTGATGAGCTATAAAACAAAATTGCCATCATGACAAGTGCCAACACTAAGAACCAATCGCTCTTTTTCTTAAACATGCTTAATCCTCCGCTAATTAATCTCAGATTACAGTATACCAAAGTTGTTCCAAGCATTAAAATCAGATATACTACCATTTGAAAGAAGGTTTTAAAATGCCCGAGCAAGATCGTTTTTACCAACCTCAAAACGCCAAAGATGCCATGCGTTTTGTCCAAAAATTATTCAACCAATACAACCAAGCACCACTAACTGAAGAATTAGTCGCATACCATCAAAAATTACTCGCTTATCTCACCAATGACGTCACCGTTGAAGTCCAAAAACAAGGCAACTCAGAACAAGCTGCCAAATTAAATGGCATGATTGTCGCCATGCAAGACTGGCTAAAAATTCGTGTCAGCGGGAAACCTTACGCTGGCAAAATGCAACATTTCAAATTTATGCCTGATCAACAACAAACGACATTTAAGCAACGGACAATTAAAGGCAGCAAGCCCAACAACCTCCGGACATCGCCTCGTCGTTAAAGACGCTTGCTATTTTAGCTGAAAGTGCTAAAATATCTTTTGTAAGCGTTTGGGCCCGTAGCTCAGTTGGGAGAGCGCCTGCTTCGCATGTAGGAGGTCGCCAGTTCGAATCTGGTCGGGTCCATCAATTTAATCCCATAAAAAAGAACCGCCAACAATAATTGTTGGCGGTTCTTTTTTACTATCTTAGTCATCGTAGCTTGCTGATGCATCAAACTCACTTAAGCTAGCAGCATCAACCTTCTCAGCATTTAAATAGTCTGTAAACTTCGCTGATTTAATAAAGCCCGTCCCGGGATTTAGATAAATATTGCCATCTTCTCCTAAACCAATTAATTCAACGCCATCAATCTGTTGTTCATCTTTTGGTGAAACATCTTCAATCGTCGTCAGATAAGCAAACCGAATCCCCCCTTGTGTCACGTTACTATCAGTCGCTTTAATTCCAAATGCTTGGGGGCGGCCCCACATACCTGCTAAACTCGGTGTCCGATAGGCAATTAACGCCCACTTACCAAAATTTTCTGCATTTTCAAATTGGCTGATAAGCGGATTAACTTTAGTCATTGTGCCTCGTTTTTCAAGATAAGTTGGCGTTTTGGTTGCTGATTCAGTCATCACTGTACTTGTTTTATAAGCCCCTGAATCCGGTGTTTGGTACGCTGCTTCCGACCCACCGACCGAATCCGATAGCCGCATAATAAGCTGATTATCATAAACCGCAAAATTAAAGCGTTCATCAGGCGCTGACACACTTGACCGATCACGGTACTGGTTACCCGCAACACTCAATTGACTCATGTCATAAACATCCCCCTGGTTATGATCAAAAGAATATGACCTTGATCATCTAAATGGTACTGACCCGTCATATAGGCTACTGAGCCAGCACCATAGGAATTGTAGACTGCTTGCCAGTTAAAAGTACCATCTTGATTAAAGGTTAGCCAAACCTGATTCTTATCAATTCGGCCCATAAAATTCTTACCACCAATCAACTTTTGCGCGACCACTTTCGGTGCTGATTGATATTGCTTAGCTTGTTGTGTCTTGAATTGATCGAAATCAACCACTTTAGTTTTTACTTTATATAATTTAACCTTATTAATTGAACCTTCTAAATATTTAGGCGTTATTTTAATTTCAATTGGCTTATTTTCAGCTGCTGTTAACTGATGTTCGTCCCTATATTGATATGCAGTTGGCGTTGCCTTTTGTTTAAGCGCACTATCACTTGCGTAAGTGACTTCAACTACTTTTTGAATTTTAATGATAATCTGTTGCGTCTTCTTATTCACCTGATAGGTCCCTGATTCAACAAACTTACCAGCATATCCGTTACTGGCGGTAATATCTTGTCGGAATGTACCATCCTTTTTAAAGCTCATTAAATAATCATAATCTGGATCTTCATGAGACTTATTCCCCGTATAAGTCCCGTGATAAGTGCCACCGCTAACATTATTTTGTGTTGTAGTTTGGTGTTGTGCGTGACTAATCTGTTTAGCTAACTTCACTTGGCGACTACATGCAACCAATAGTAAGCTAGCAAATACCAGCAGCATTACTAATTTCATTTTTTTCATTATGACGCTCCCCCTAGTCATGAATATGTGTCGGTGCGATTGTTGTCGTCCCGATAACCCGCATATTTTTTAAATCAACAATTTCTTTTTCGTAATCTGTTGGATCGGCGCCCGGACCTTCTCTTATAAAGCCATATACAGCAACGTCACCAAAGCGTCTGATAGCGGGTGTGGCAGTGCCTTGAAAGAACAATTTATAACTGCCATCACTTTCTAAAGTTATCACCGCATCATCATCAACGCCACTATTACGCCAGACACGCCACATTACATTCATTCTTTTTCCAACCAATAGATTATACAGTTCAACTCCCATATTCGTATCAATAACCGACTCACTCGTTACCTTTAGACTCGGATCCTGCCCCGCAACTTCTGCCTTCAACTGCGTTAATTCACTACTTCCAGTTGGTGCAGTTTCCACTTTTGTGGTATTCGTTGTTTGACGCGACGTGCTAGTTGTCGTCTTACGACTTTTTTGCGATTGAACTTCATTTTGCGCGGCTGTCTTAAAATGGTTGAACGATATCATCGCATGTTTTGTTGGTCGCAACTGAACGCCATTAACACTTCCCTGTAAATAATCCGACTTAATTAGAATATTAATCGGTTTATCCTCTGCTGCTGTCAGAGCCTTGCCCCCTTGTTGTTTACGATAATCATAACTAATTGGTGGCTGTTGATGGGATAAATCATATTCAGTCGCGTAAGTGACTTCCACAACTTGCTGAATGTTAATCACAATTTTAGCTGTCTGCTTATCAATTGTGTAGGTCCCTTGCTCTACAAACTTGGCATAATAACCATCTGTTGCAGTAATATCTTGTCTGAACGTCCCATCTGCTTTAAACGCCATTAAATACTCGTAGCTTGGGTCCGTCTTCGTACCAGCCCCTTGATAACTACCCGCAAAGTTCTGTCCAATAATCTTAATCCGACCATTTTTAGTAGTAGGTGACACGACATGTTGCTCTACTTTTTTTGCATGCTTAGTGTTGTCCTGACACCCTACTAGTCCCACCGTTAGTAGTAAGAAAGCACCCATTAGTACCTTGTTTTTAACTCTCACCTTTATTCCCCCAATAAAGTATTTTTACATTTTACTAATCATGTGATTAGTTTAACACATCAATTTTCTTAATATTAACATGGTCCGCTAACGATGAAAACTATTTCTTAGTGGACTGTCAGATTTAACTGTGCCGTGCACAACTTAATTGTTGCCAAATCTTCGCGAAAACGTTATAGTTATGCTAATATCTAGGGGGTTTTTATAATGACTGATAAAATTTTTACAAAAGAAACACTCGCACAATATAACGGTCAAGATGGCCAACCAAGTTACGTTGCTGTTGAAGGCATCGTCTATGACCTATCCGCAATGGGACCTTGGGAAGGTGGCAAACATTTTAAAGGCTTGAGAGCTGGACAAGACTTAACAGAAGCCTTCGCAAACTCACACCACACACCTAAACGACTTCAAAATCTCCCTCAAATGGGCCGCTATGAAGGTTAACAATGACTTTCATCAAAAAAACACCATCAATTCTGGGCAATTGCGTCCACATTGATGGTGTTTTTTTAGAATAAGATCGTAATTAATAAAATAGCAGCAGCAACTTGGAACACGACTAAACCGCCGGCATAAAATAACAATTGTTTGCCTTGATTAAATAGTGTTTTTAAGTTTAAACGTAATCCGATTGCGGCTAAGGCGGTCATTTCACACCACGTACTCAAGAAATGGCAAATTGTTCCGAATTGACCTGGAAAAAGATGTAGGCTGTTGATCACACAAAAGATTAAAAAGCCTAAAACGTACCAAGGTACTAAGCTACTCTTTTTAGCCAATAGTTGTTGACTTAACTTCGTATCGGTTGCTTGGCTTTGTTTCTTCTGATGTAAATAACCAAAACCGGTCACTACAAAGACTAAACAGATAATTCGCAAGATTTTAAATAAGGTTGCTGTGACGACAGTGCCTTGATTAATCATGGTGGCACTGGCGACCACTTGACCCACAGATTGCACCGTTCCACCAATTAAAATCCCTCGAGCAAGATTATCATGGCCCCATAACAGTGTCCCTAAAACTGGCAGTGCCAACATCAAGATTGTCCCCATGAGATTGACCATTGTGATGGCAATCCCAGTATCTTCGTTATCCGCATCAATCACGGGCGCAATCGCCCCGATTGCTGAAGAACCGCAGACCGCATTCCCACCGGCCATCAATAAGTACGTGCCTTCGCTAAAGCGCAAGCGCCGGCCCAACCAGATGGCAAAGCCAATTGTTAAGCTCATCTGCAAGACCGTTAGAACAACCCCTTGCCAGCCAATTTTTTGAATACTTTGGAATGTGATTGTCGCGCCTAATAACATCACCGAATATTCCAAGAGTCTTTTTTCAGAAAATTTCGTGCCCGCGGCTAAGCCCGGTTGTTTTAACCAGGTATTGCCTAAAATAATGCCAACAAATAACGCGATGGTTGCACCACCTAACATTGGTAACCATAATTGTGCAATATAGTAGCTTCCAATCGCGATGACCAATGATACAATAAAGCCAGGTAATTTCTTAATCAATGATTGCATTTCACTCGCTTCCTCTCAAATCAATAAGTTAACTATACCGAAACTCTTTCAATTAATAAAATAAATCTTTATAATAGTTGTTATTAAGAATTTTAATGGAAGTGATATGATGTTTAAAACGCTCGAAATTTTCAAGACGGTTTATGAAACTAAAAATTTTACGACTGCGGCCCAACTCCTTTTCCTGTCGCAACCAACCGTTTCAGTGCAAATCAAACAACTTGAAGAGTCGCTCGATGTTGTTTTATTCGAACGCAATGGTCGCCAACAAATCGTACCCACCAAACAGGCGGATTTATTCTACGAGCAATGCCAGCAATTACTGGATTTATGGCACCAAGATCTCCATCAACTACAACACCAAGAAAGGCAGGCTAAAATCCCCTGCCGGATTGCTGCTTCACACACCACGGCGGCCTACTTCTTACCGGCGTTACTTAGTCGCCACCGTGCTGCTTTAGATGCTTTAGAATTTGAAATCTGCACGTTAAATTCCTCGCAGATTATCGAACAGTTATCGCAACACAAATTGGACTTTGGCTTTATCGAAAAACCATTAACGGAAAAAGATATCGTCCGCACGCCGCTACAAACGGATCAATTAGTTTTAGCCGGTCAACCAACCGAACCGTGGCTCTTACGTGAAAATGGTTCTGGCGTCTATCATTACACGATGAATTATTTAAAGGAAAATAATTTAACGCTCGATAACGTGATGACGGTTAAAAGTAATGCCATTATCGTCCAATTATTACGACAAGGATTAGGCCAATCATTGATTTCAAGTGCCGCATTACTTGATTATCCAGAGATTCCCTACCGACCGCTTTCCAAACAGTACCAACGCCAATTTTACCTGGTTAATCGCAAGGGTTTACCCCAACCAATCCAGGATTTCGTTGCGACATTACTGGCGACCCCACTACCAATTGAATAGGAGTGTTCCACTTTGACAAACTCACCACAGATTAAAAAAGAACTGACTGGTTACATCATTCGTGATGTTTTCAGTTCACTCGGCCTTTCCATCTATATTTTGGCCGATACCTACTTCATCGCTTACGCGGTTGGCCCAATTGGCTTGGCCGCGCTCAATATCGATTTACCACTTTTTAACCTTTTTAATGGCTTAGGATTGATGCTCGGTATTGGTGGTGCAACAATTTTCTCGATTAATAAGGTTAACCATCCCGAAAAGAGTCAGGCGATTTTCACTGAAGTCCTCTCCTTCGGAATTTTATTGGGGCTAATCATCATGAGCCTCGGTTTGATTTTTATTCATCCGCTCCTCCATCTACTGGGTGCTAATCATGAAACGCTCGGGCCTAGCTTGGCTTACCTACGCGTTATTTTAATTGGGAGCCCACTCTTTATTCTCAATAATTTGGTTCTCAGTTTCGTGCGAAACGATAGCAATCCACATCTAACCATGATTGCGACCCTTTCTCAAAGTTTATTCGTGATTATTTTTGATTACTTATTGATGTTCCCACTACACATGGGCATGATGGGGGCGGCCCTCGCGACGATTTGTTCGCCACTAGTCAGCCTTTTGATTTTAACGCAACATCGTCATCACCCGGAACGCTTACTCACCCTCAAAAAACTCACGTTAAACTTCAAACCAACGTTTAAAGCTGTCCAATTGGGTTTTCCTTCTTTCTTAACCGAAATGAGTACCGGCGTTAGCATTTTCGTCTTCAACATCGTTATTTTGCATTTAGCCGATAACTACGCCGTCGCAGCTTACGGCATTATTGCTAATATCTTACTTGTCGGTTTATCGTTATTTAACGGTGTTGCCGTTGGAGTCCAACCAATCGTCAGCCGTGAATTTGGTAAACGAAACTGGCATAACGTTAAAACTAGTTTAAGAATCGGTTTGTTATCAGCACTCGGGATCGCAACTGGCCTGTATCTAGTCCTGCTTGGATTTAAAGAACCGATCATCGCCATTTTCAATCATGATCACAATCAATTACTCGTTCATTACGCGGCCGCCGGTATTCCGTTGATTTTCATCAGCTTTTTCTTCTCAAGTATGAATATCGTCAACAACCTATTTATGACGGCCATTGCCCAACCGCGACTATCATTTTTCGTCGCGATTATGCGCGGGTATGTCCTCTTGATTGGGAGCGTCTTATTATTATCAGCCTTGTTTGGCCTAACGGGTGTCTGGCTCAGTGTGCCGCTCACCGAATTAGTGGTCTTAATCGGCGGCTTCTTCATCACTCACAGTTTATTGAACACGCTTGGTGAATAATCTAAAAAGGGTAAGGACAAAAGTTATTTTTGTCCCTACCCTTTTTCAATATTCTATTTTAATTTTGCACTCAGTGGCTTCTGAGGATCGACCGGTTGTTGCACAATTAGTTCCTCAATCAAATAAACAATCGTTTCATTTTCCGGTAAACTTGTGTGTTTGGCATCATTACCACTCACAAACATCGACATGTAATGGGCGATTTGATTTTGGAAGACTTCCCGACCTGCCGCAACGCTAGAAGCTGGGACAATGCCATCATCCCCACCAGTCGTTGTGCCACCAACGGAATAGACAACCATTTTTTTAGAAAGGTGTTCTTTTTGAGATTTTAAATCCGTTAACATTGGGCTTTCATCTTTGATGCTGGCATTTAACCCATTATAGGGTGTGCCAATCGTTAATAAACGGCTTAATTGCGCCTCTTTAGGATAGCGTTCTGCATACCGCGTTAACACTAACCCGCCGTTAGAATAGCCAACACCATTAAATTTCTTAAAATGGTATTGCTTAGTCAGCTGTTGCATTGCCTTTTCAAACCATTCAGTTTGCTTAAAGACATTCTCGTCCCCGTCATTATTGTTTTCAAAACTGACCACAATTAAAGGGACTTTATCGCGCCAAACAATCTGGCCCTTCGTTTTGACTTGACCATCCGCCATCACTTCCACTTTAAGAATACTATGTTGGCGATAATGTTGGTTAACTGTTTTAAAAAGTTGATCGAACCGGTCATTAGTGCCACCACTGCCGGGTACAAAAACAATCGGTTGGCGATCCGCTTTTTGCGGGCTAACCAGGCCTTGAACCGCAACTCTAGTGGTACCCAGTGTCCCAATTACCCCACCAACGACTAAACAAAAAACACAAATCAATACTATTCTTAATTTTCGCATCCTGAAACTTCTTTCTTACAGCTTGTCATTAATTTTAGTTGGTAAAATCATTTGAATATCCGCTGGAATCGGCGCTGTAAACTGTCTTTTCTGTTGACTGAACGGATCATTAAAGGTTAATTGGTACGCATGTAATGCTTGGCGGTCAATTCCCCAACCAAGCGGCCCCTCATAAAGTTGATCACCAACTAACGGATGATCTAAATCACTCAAGTGAACACGAATTTGATGTGTTCGGCCGGTGTGAATCTGGACTTTTAAGACAGTTAAGCGCTCATCTTGTGCTAAACGCCAATAATCAGTCCAAGCACTTTGTCCGTCAGCAATCACCCGCCGACGTGGTTCAACCCCGACACGGCCAATCGGTGCTTTAATCGTCCCAAATTCAGGTAGTCCAGTCCCCGCAACAACTGCTAGATAAAATTTTTGCAATTGATGTTGTTCAATCTGCGGTTGAAGTAAGCTTTGGGCTACTTGGTGTTTAGCCGCTAACACAATCCCGCTCGTGTCAAAATCAAGACGGGTAATAATATGGGGTACTAAATCGATCGCCCCATTTTGTTGCCAGTAACCTTTAATCCGGTTCAACAACGTATCTGTCGTATTAGTTGGTCCAGGGATTGTTGCCAGGCCAGCCGGTTTGTTCACGACTAACCAGTAGTCATCCTCATAGAGCACTTCAATCGGTACTCCACTGACCGCGACCGTTTCATCGGCTGGTTCTGCAGGTAATGTCAGACTGACCTGATCGCCGTTTTGAACTTGGTCAGCAGGACTGCTTAACCGATTATTTAAGCGAACCGGTAGACCCTGCGCCTTAATTTTGGCATATAGGCGCTGACTAATCCCATTTTTTAGAAGGAACTGTTTCATTGTTTGTGATTGTTGTGTGGCGACTTGCCATTTAATTTCCATCACTTGTTAACCTGCTTTCGAAAACTCTTACGTTTATTATACTTGTAATACCTATTTAAATTCAATCCACTAACCCTTTTAGTTGCCAAAATGTGGCGGAATTCGCTATGCTAGAAGTGTAGTCAATTCAATATTGGAGGTTACATCTATGACAAAAAATGTAGCAGTTTTAATTGGTAGTTTACGTAAGGATTCATTTAGTAAGGCAATTGCCAAACAATTGATGCCGTTATTCCCAGAAGACATGCATTTAGAGGTAATTGAAATTGGTGATCTCCCACTTTACAATCAAGACTATGATGATCTTGATCAAGTACCCGAAGCCTACACGACTTTCAGAAATAAAATGCAACAGATGGACGCCGTATTATTCGTCACACCTGAATATAACCGCTCCGTACCGGCCGTCTTAAAAAATGCTTTAGACGTTGGTTCACGTCCTTATGGTGCGAGTGTCTGGGATAACAAGCCTGCCGAAATCGTCAGCGTTTCACCAGGTGCCATTAGCGGTTTTGGCGCTAACCATCATTTACGCCAATCACTCGTTTTCCTAAACATGCCAACAGTTCAACAACCCGAGGCTTACATCGGTAATGTAATGAACCTATTAGACGACAATGGCCAAGTTGCTAACCCAGATACAATCGCCTTCTTCCAAGTGATTGTTGATGCATTTGTTACATTGATTAACCGTTATATTGACTAAATCTTAATTAATTCAACCGTCGATCAGTTTTCGACGGTTTTTTTGTCCATTCAAAATAAATTTAGTTTTAATTCAAACGATTCGTATGCTATACTAACAAATGAATTTATGTCATTTTAGATACATTTTATTTATTTTTGTATCTATTAAGATATAAAAACTAATATACTTATTTTGGGGGAAATTTTTATCATGGCAAAGAAACAATATTCACTAACATTAATCGGCTTTGGTTTAGCGGTATTAGGGTTTCTTTTTTCGCTTCCAGCGGATTTTGGATTGGGGCTTATTATACCATCACTACTTGAAATAGCAGGATTCGTCCTATCAATTATTGGAACAGTTAAGAAGGATCACAAAAAATTAGCGATTACCGGTATCGTAGTGACTAGTTTATTACTTCTAATCTTCATACTAGGATCCGTTGCTGACAACGAAATTGAAAAAGAACAATATCAACAAGAACATCCTATTTCATCTTTAATGCAACAATAAATAACCAATCAAAAAGCCCTTCTAAAATCAAATTTCGATTTTAGAAAGGCTTTTTCTAATCATTACCACTTAGTCGCATTCCAGATACGGCCGTCCAGTTCACCCTGACGTTGTTCAATCCGAGTTGCTAATGCTCGATTGAGTTCTGCAAGCGCTTCATAGAAGGCTTGATCCTCATACGTGGTTGCTTGTTGTTTGAGCATTTGAATTTGTTGGTTTAACCATTCTTCGTTTGTCATTAACCTTCGCCTTCTTCCTGGCGAATCAGTTGCACTTGCCAACCTAAATCGGTTAACAATTCACCTTGTTCTGTCAACTGATCAGCTAATAACGCAAGCTGTTGCTGCTGATCTGAATCAGTCGCAGCCGATTGGCGGTGTCGCAACTGCTGTTCAAACCACGCCACCTTTTGTTCAAAGTTAAAAGTCGTTTGCGTTAAATAGCGCTGGTAATCAACTAATAATAATTGGCGGGCTGTTTCGGTTAAATAACTAAATTGATGAATCGCAAGCGGCGGTAAATAGGTCATCCCTAATTTCCGTGCGACTAATTCATATGGCCGTAAAATTTCGGAAAGCGTTGCTTGCTCGCTGCCACCAGCTTGAAAATGTTTGCCAGCAATCCCGGTCGAGACAACAACCCCCAACGATTTCCCTTGTAGCGGCATTCGCCCGCTAAATGCAAATTCACCAGTTAAAACAGTATCTAACCACGTTTTGAGACTGGCTGGTGCAGCATACCAATAGAGCGGAAATTGGAAAATGATCCGCTCATGGTTGCGCAATAAGGCTTGTTCCGCGGCGATATCCAGCTGTTGAATGGTTGCTAAATCGTGCCAAGTCACTTCATCTTGAAACGGTGTCGCACTCGCCTTCAAAAAATTCTGAACAAGCGAGTTGGCCATTTCAGGATGACTGACAATCACTAATGTTTTCATACACTGCCAACTTTCTATTTCTAAAAGTTCATTGTACAAAAATTAGCTTTAAATTGCGACTAATAGAGTTCCAAATATTGCTCGCGTTCCCATTCAGAAACTTGTTGACGATAGGCTGCCCATTCCAATGACTTAGAATCCATGAAACTTTGATAGAGATAAGTGCCCATTGAATCTTTAATAATATCATCTTTAGCTAGTTCTTTAAGCGCATTGTGCAAGGTTGATGGTAAATCAGTAATATGATTTTCCTTCCGTTCTGTTTCATCCATGCTGTAAATGTTACGATCAACACCTGCTTCTGGTGAAAGGCCTTGTTCTAATCCTGATAAACCAGCTGCTAAGATTGAACTGATCGCAAGATATGGGTTTGCACTGGGGTCAACACTCCGCAATTCAAGACGCGTTGATAAACCACGTGATTGTGGTACTCGGATTAATGGTGAACGGTTATGGCCTGACCAAGCCACATAAACGGGTGCTTCAAAGCCAGGTACCAAGCGTTTGTATGAATTAACAGTTGGGTTGTTGATAGCCGTAATCGCACGAGCATGGCGTAATAAGCCTGCTAAGAAGTGATAGGCTGTTTCTGATAATTGTTCTTTGCCATTTTCATCGAAGAAGGCGTTTGTCCCATCTTGGTTGAATAATGACATGTTGATGTGCATCCCTGAGCCATTGACACCGTGTAATGGTTTTGGCATAAAGGTTGCGTGAAGCCCATGTTTACGGGCAATTGTTTTAACGACTAATTTGAAGGTTTGAATATTATCGGCTGCATCGACTGCATCGGCATACTTGAAATCAATTTCATGTTGGCCAGGTGCAACTTCATGATGACTGGCTTCAACTTCAAAGCCCATCTTTTCAAGTTCCAATACGATATCCCGACGACAATTTTCTCCCAAATCAACAGGGGCAAAATCGAAATAGCCACCTTGATCGTTTAATTTTAAGGTTGGTTTGCCAATTTCATCTAATTTAAAGAGGAAGAATTCTGGTTCAGGCCCGATGTTAAAATCTTTGAAGCCTTTATCTTGCATTTCGCGAACCATTTTTTTCAAGTTATTGCGAGGATCACCTAAGAATGGTTCCCCATCAGCAGTGTAAACGGAACAGATTAAACGAGCTACTTTGCCATGTTCAGCTTCCCATGGGAAAATCAACCAAGTACTTAAATCAGGACGCAAATACATATCACTTTCTTCAATCCGGACAAAACCGTCGATTGAAGAACCATCAAACATCATTTTGTTACTTAAAACTTTGTCTAATTGACTGATTGGGACTTCCACATTCTTGATAATCCCATTAATATCCGTAAACATTAATCTTAAGAACTTAACGTTTTCTTGATCCACTAATTGCTTGATTGCTTCTGCTGTCAACATTTTTCGTGCCATTAATCTAGTCGCCCCTTAATATAATTTAGATGATTGTGAAATAGATGGTCGTTGTCCTACTAATCCACCGACCGAAAGCATTTCTTCGGCTAACAATTGGCGGGCCTTGGTATCGGTCAGATGCCGTTGTTTTATTTTTTGTGCTTGCTTGCGGTAAATCTGGCGAATTTGACCCATCGTGGCTCCTTCTGCTAAATAATCCTTAATCTCTAATAGGCGATCAACATCATTCAACGAAAATAATCGTTGGTGCCCCGGCGTACGTTCGGGCAAAACAAGTTCTTGACTCTCATAATAACGGATTTGACGCGCCGTTTGACCGGTTAACTTCATCACCGTTCCAATCGGTAAAACCGCTAAATTTCGTCTTAATTGCTTTTCAGCCATCTATTTCACCTCACTTGCATTTTATCTTACCAGTCGACTTCTTACCGGTCAACATTTCATGTTAGGTTTTCTGACATGGATGGCATAAAAAAAGGTAAACCGTTTTGGTTTACCTTTTAAAAGCTATTCTTCATCAATCAGCTGGATTAAACCGCCCGCAAGCATAAATAAATGCGTAACGACGGGTCCCACAAATTTAAAGCCCCGTTTCTTTAAGTCTTTGGCAAGTCGGGCACTAATTGGCGCTGATTTATCGGAGACCCCAGCCATTTGTGAATCAAGTAATTGAGGTTGATTGTCAACAAACGCCCACAAGTACGCTGAGAAACTACCGAACTCATCCTGCACTTTTTGAATCGCCCGCGCATTCTGAATAGTGGCGCGAATCTTTCTTGTATTGCGAATCATATCTGGTGCTTCTTGAAGTCGCTCAACATCAATTTCATCAAATTGTGCAACCCGATCAATCACCATCCCCGCCATTTGTTGCCGTAAAATTGGAATTTTACTAGCGGCTACTTTCCAACTTAAACCCACCTGGAAAACACCAACCGTTAAGAGTTCAAACCAAATTTGATCATCATCAGTTGGCGTTCCAAAATAGCGATGATAGGCTTGAATACCATCTGTCGCTATTTTAAAATCATTTTTCGCTGTCTCATCTACCATCGATAAACCGCCTGTCCTGCACTTTCTGTTGGAAAGCCCACTTTCTTCGCTAATTCGCTGTAATGCGTTTCTAAATAATCGTAACACGCTGTCGTGTCATGGGCCATGAAAAACGGTAGTAACCCCATCGAATCATCAAATTGAATGTGTTCCTCTTGCGCATAGGCCTTCAAGACTTTTGCCAACTGATAAAAGTCCTGATTGGTTACATAATATGGCACTAAGGATTGTTTTGTATCAATAGTGACAATGGCGCGATAAGCGTGACCGATACCTGGTAGTCCCCCAATCCCCGCTGCTGGTCCAGCAGTTTGGAAGACTGCATAATGGACAGCTCGAATTACTGTTGTCGCCAATTGCTTAACCATCTTCGTGGGCATCACTTTTAAATAATCTGTCTGTTTCAAACTGATTTGATGTGGTGCTAACGTTATTAAATAAGGCGTCCGTGTTTGCCGCCAATGTGTCGGCATCGTTTGCCCGTCCCTGATAACAGCGACATCTGTCAACGTTTCACTAAACTGTTGCCTTAAGTCAACATAGTACCGCTCTGGTTTTTGGATAAGCTGTCCCAAAGCGGATAACGGCACTGTTTCTTCCGTTTCAGATAAATGCCAATGCTGTCGTAATCGCGTTAACAGCGAACCTGATTTGGTAACTGTTTCAACGTCTAACAGTTCGTTCAAGCTCACGTTATAAAGTTGTGCAAGTCCGACTAATAAGTTCAAATCCGGTACACTTTTGTCGGTTTCCCACTTAGAAATAACTTGGCGTGAAACATTAAGTTTATCCGCAAGCGTCTGTTGTGAATACCCCGCACCTAATCGAAATTGTTTTAAGCGCTGACCAATTAACATCTAACCACCTCCAAGACCTACCGTAGCGAAAACCGCCTTTTTTCACCAGCAACAATCTGAAGCAATGGTTAAATCAGACCGCTACGATTCGTTGCACCCTTATCATACCACGCTTTACATACAAAAAAAGCGGTGAATCAAACGTCAATTTGATTCACCGCTACCTGTTTATTTTTCAAAGAATGTTGTTTGCACTGCCCGACTAATGGCGAGTTTAACGTGCGCATAAGTTAAACCACCTTGTAAATAAAGCGTGTAAGGTGCCCGCAATGGTCCGTCAGCTGAAAATTCGATGCTGGCGCCTTGAATAAAGGTCCCGGCAGCCATCACGATTTGATCTTCGTACCCGGCAAAGTCACTTGGAATTGGCGTGACAAAAGAATCGATTGGTGATTGTGCTTGTACACAACCCGCAAACTTAACCATGTCATCAGGATTACCAAAGTTAACTGTTTGAATTAAATCAGTTCTAGGGGCATCCCATTTTGGCGAAACGTTCAAGCCCATTTGTTCCAAAAGCGCTGCTTCAAAAACGGCACCTTTGATGGCATTTCCTGTAACACTTGGCGCTAAGAAAAAGCCTTCGAACATTAATTGTAAGTTACCTTGTGTGGCCCCTTCACTGGCACCAACACCTGGCACCGTTAAGCGATAACCAATCATTTCAATCAAGCGTTCTGGCCCAACAATGTAACCACCTGTTTGGGCAATACCACCACCAGCATTTTTAATCAATGAACCGGCCATGACATCCGCGCCGACTTCCGTTGGTTCGATTGTTTCTGAGAATTCGCCGTAAGCATTATCAACGAAGACAATCAATTCGGGATTAATCCCCTTGATAAAACGCACCATCTCTTCAATTTTAGCAACCGTAAAACTATCGCGATCGGCATAACCACGTGAACGTTGAATCGCAACGACTTTCGTTTTAGCCGTGATCTTCGTCTTAGCTGTTTCAAAATCGACCGAGCCATCTGCCAATAATGACACGTAATCAAAGCCAATTTGATATTCCTTCATCGAACCAATGCCGTTACCGGCCATCCCGACAACTTCTTGGAGCGTATCGTAAGGTTCTCCGGTCAGATAGAGTAAATCATCTCCAGGGCGTAACATGCCCAATAAAGCTGTTCCAATCGCATGTGTGCCAGAAACCAGTTGTGGCCGAACAAGCGCGTCTTCCGTCTTGAAAAAACGACTATAGACCGCTTCTAACTTATCGCGTCCTTGGTCATCGTTCCCATAACCCGTTGTTCCGTTTAAATGTGATTCTGAAATATTTTCTTCTTGAAAGGCTTGCAGCACCTTTGCTTGATTATTAATGATTTGTTCATCTAACGCTTGAAGTCGTGGCGCAATTTGAGCGTCAACGGCTTCAATTTTGGTCCGTAATTCTGGTGCTAACGAATCTTGCCAATTCATATTATTCACTCCGTTTCCACTATTTCTGTAACCAGGTTTGGATATCTGCTTGGATGCGCGCTAAGTCTGCTTCTTGATGCTCGACTAGATTATACCAGTTAACAGGAATTTGGTTTCTAAACCACGTTAATTGCCGTTTTGCATAATGGCGCGAGTTTTGCTTCACTTGATCAATAGCTGCCTCTAGTGAACACTCACCATCAAAGTACGGGAAAAATTCCTTATAACCAATACCGCGAACTGCTTGCGGACTTGTTGCACGGCGTTCATAAGCCCATCCTGCTTCTTCAATTAATCCGGCGTCCACCATTTGGTCAACACGCTGGTTAATCCGCTCGTACAAGACAGGACGCTCGCAATTCAAGCCAATAATAAAGGTATCATAGCGCAACTCCTTAGGCTTTTGTTGCGAGAATAAAACACCCGTTGTTTCATAAACTTCTAACGCCCGAATAACGCGACGCGTATTGGCCGCTGGAATTTTTGCCGCAGCATCTGGATCAATCTTAGCCAGCGCCTGCCATAAATCAGTTTCTGAATGCTGTTCTAAGTATGCTTGCCATTTATTGCGAATACTGAAATCCTGTTCAGCATCCGTTGCACTTCCCAGCGTCATATCATACAACAAAGCTTGCAAATAAAGACCTGTCCCACCAACAATCAACGGTAGATGTTGACGGTCAGTAATTTTTGTAATCAACTGTTGACCTTGTTGTTGAAAGTCAAAAGCCGTGAAACGTTCATCAATATCAGCGACATCGATTAAATGATGCGGCGCAATGGCTTGTTCTGCCGGCGTTACTTTGGCCGTACCGATATCAAGATGACGGTAAACTTGCATCGCGTCTCCAGAAATAATTTCGCCCTTCAACTGTTGTGCCACTTGTAGGCTAAGTGCCGTCTTACCAACACCCGTGGGCCCTACAATGACAATTATCTTTTCTTTTTTCATTATTTCACCACACTAATTAACGTATTTTACTAGCTATTCGCGCCTAAATACGCGATAATGAACATATAGTTTGAATGAATGATTGAGGAGGTTTTACGATGAAACATAAATTTTTTAAAGGTTTCGTAATCGGGACTGTTTCTACTGTTGGTGCGATTGCCGGTTCACTCTTTGCATTTAAGAAAACCGTGTTAGATCCTATCGAAGAAGAAGAAAATAAAATCGAAGAAAATCGTCGTCGCGCTAACCGTAAGAGCCATTCAGCTCACCAAGGCTAAGCGATTAAAGATGATCACAAGACGTTGACCTGCTTTTGTGGGTGGCGTCTTTTTTTGTGCTGAAACGTGCTTTTCAAAGCTGCCTCTTGTGCTTTGCTACGTACCGCAAACAATCGACTAGCGTCGTTTATTCACGATACTAGGCAAATGCTCAAAAGCTGACCAAGCGGTAAAAGCACTCTTTTTCATATAAAAACCCAAAAGTCTGCTGTTTTTCACTGGCGACTTTTGGGTCTTTTTTTAATCTACTTTTTACGTTTTGTTTTTCCTGTCCAGTTGTTAAAACCTTTTTGGAGCCATTTAACGTTCGTAAAACCTGCTTTGCGAAGTTTTAATGCTGCACGAACGCTTAATGTAATGCCTGTATCATAGAGGTAGACCGGCAAATCCATTCGTAATTCACCCATGTTTTGTTTCAACATTGGGTAAGGAATGCTCCGAGCACCTAAGATATGGCCAGCATCGAAATCCTTGCGTTCACGCAAATCAACGATTTGGGCTTTACGCATGTTTTCTTCAAATGCCTTTTCAGTCAGTTCGCCGCCTAGACGCTTACGTTGGATTTTATAGTAAACCCACACGCCAATTATCCATAACAAAATAGCGATCAAGATAATATTAACAACAAACATTGGATTAATTGTCCCGATTACAAACATCTACAAAACTTCCTTTTTAACAGATTATTGTTGGTCAAATTGTAAAGCTAATGAAGCAGCACCGATAACACCGGCAACGTTACCTAAGTTAGCTAAACGAACCTTCGTTGTTTGCTTAACATTTGGGAATGTAAATTCTTCAAAGTAAGCTTCAACTTGTTTACGTAAGAATTCACCAGCAGCTGAAACACCACCACCGATAACGATGTAGGCTGGGTTCAACATGTTACCAACGTTAGCTAAAGCTAAACCAAGGTAGTATGACACGCGGTCAACCACTTTGACAGCCAAAGGATCTGATTCCTTAGCCAAGTCGAAAACAAGTTTTGAACTGATTTGTTCGCCATCATCTAACATTGTCTTCAATTTTGAATTACCAGCATATTCTTCAGCCATGTCACGCGCAACACGCACAACACCTGTTGCTGAAGCATAAGTTTCTAAACAACCTTTTTTACCACAAGTACATTCGTAACCGCGTGGTTCAACAGTCACGTGACCTAATTCACCGGCAGAACCAGCAACACCGTGTAGTAAATGACCATCAGCAACGATCCCGCCACCGACACCAGTACCAAGTGTCACGAAAGCAACGTCAGGTTGGTTTTCACCAGCACCCTTCCAACGTTCGCCTAAAGCGGCTACATTGGCATCATTATCAACTGCTAGTTTCATATGTGTGCCAGCTTCAATATCGCGACGTAAGTATTGCGTTACTTTCCAGTTTAAGTTGAAGGCACCAATAACAGTACCTTCTTCACTGTTAACACTACCAGGTGTTCCCATACCGATTCCGATGAAATCTTCTGGTGTCATGTTGTATAAATCTAAATGATGATTAATCGATTCAACGATATCGGGCACAATGTGGCTACCTTCATCTAAAATATCTGTATCGATACTCCAACGTTGTTGAATGTCGCCATCCACTGTCATAATTGCAAATTTAGCCGTTGTACCACCTAAGTCAACGCCGATTAACTTCTTGTCTGTCATTTAAACTTTTCCTCCAATAATTCATGATTGAATGTTTGTTTTTCTTCCAACCGATGTTCATGTACTAGCACCATCTTAGCGTCGCGATACACTTTACCATCGATTAAACCAGCATCGTAGACATGACGTAACTCGATACTCGTTAGCTCAATATCCCAAAGTCGCTTACCAACATGGACATAAACACCAAATTGTTTTAAAAGTTGTTGTACATCATAAAGTGTTCTCATCAACTTCACCTATCATATTATACCTAAATTTATTAACGATTCATACCCAAGTAGACAAATAAAATGAGGGTAATGACGTAAATTAACCCACTAACCACACGGTTTAGCGGGTTAATTTTCCCGATACGTGGTGCGCCAAGTGCCATACTACTTAAAAAGCCACCTAAAATACCGCCAACCATCCCGTACATCGCATTGCGATTAACGACAAATTGTAATCCGGCTGTTAAAAATAGGAATAACCAATACTGGCGCGCAATCTGACCAAAAACTGGATTATCTTTGAACGCATCACCAAGCATTAAAAAACCACCAAAAATCCCAAGAACGGCTAAGCCCGCTGTAATCGTTTGCGAACCTGTTCCTAAGAAAAGGCCTTGTGTGATTAAACTTGCTAAACTACTGAGTATATAGATTGCTAATAAGCGCCAATGACCAATTAATGATTCTAATTGGCTCCCGACAAAATATAAAATAACACAATCCATTAAGAGACTTAAAAAACTAATATGGTTAATTGAAGCCATTAAAAATGGGACAACCCCACCTGCCAGCAAGCCTTGCACCGACGTAATTCCCTGCGCCCAAATCATTGGTGCAACAAACATTAACCCAAAATAAAGGACGTTCATGATAATCAAAGCATAAGCGACAAATGGTATTTCTCGCCAATCTTTGGTAGTATGATTTACTTTCATCTCTTCTCCTTCTTAAGCCGTAATAATGTGCTTTAGTTTAACATCAAATTGATCAACTGACCAATCAGGCACCTTCACTTGTTGTGGCTTTAAAGCGAGTGCAACAGTGTTCATATGATGCGCTGCCAGATAGCGATCATAATACCCACCACCAAAACCAACACGCCAACCATCTAGACTAAAGACAACCCCTGGCACAATCATTAAGTCCGGCACAATTGGCTCACCAGTTATCTGCGGCTCTAAGACGTCAAAATGACTTCTCTCAAGGACCGTTGTTGGTGTCAACTCATAAAAGGCCATCTGACGCTTAGGCAAGGTTCTGGGCACTACAATCCGTTTACCAGCCGCTTGTGCAGCCTCAATAATCGGTTGCGTTGCGACTTCAATCGGTTGATTAAGCGTCATTCCAATCACGGTTGCGGATTGAAAAGCCGCACTGTCAATTAATTTTTGTAACAAGATTGCTTCTTGTTGTTGCTTGTTAGCGGGTTGTTGGGCTAAACGCTGTAACGCTGCCAAACCCTGTTGTCGGACTTGTTGCTTAGTTTGCACGAAGACCCCTCCTAACAAAAAAAGCCCGGGCAAGCGCCCCGGCTTTTTTTATGCGTCACTATTTAGTTTCGCGGTGTAAAGTTACTTTGCGTTCGCGTGGGCAATATTTCTTTAATTCCAAGCGATCTGGATTGTTACGTTTATTTTTGTTTGATAAGTAACTACGTTCGTGACATTCTGTACATTCCATTGTAATGTGAACACGCATTGATATAGCCTCCAAGCTGTAAGTAAATTTCTAAAAAACTGTTTAATTCTTAGACTCTTAGTATCATACCATTTTTTCTAGTATCTGAAAAGGTTAATTCGCAATATTTCATTTTGAAATATTATTTAATTTGTAGTAATCGGTAATCATTTCACGCGCCAACAAGGTATTGTAGTGCCCTTCATCGGATGTCAAGTTAGGGAAAACAATCGCGATGGCGACTTGTGGATCATTATATGGGGCGAACCCAACAAGACTTGATGTGACGGTTTCCACTTGCTTGCTGTTTGAATCATTAGGATCTTCACGTGCAAATGATTGCGCCGTCCCTGTTTTAGCGCCAAAGGTTGGTTTGATATCTTTCAAGGTGTGCGCTGTCCCCCAAGCATTAGTCCCGTTGACAACGTTGTACATCCCTTCTTTAACAACATTAAAGTACGATTTTGGTGCGTTAATCGTGTTCAAGACCGTTGGACTAGTCTTAGATTCGAGTTTACCTAGATTTCCATCCGTCCCTGTTTGTTGAATGGAATCCACCAAATAAGGTTTCATCCGGTTACCACCGTTGGCAATTGCTGAAATATATTGTGCCAATTGAATCAAGGTATAGGCATCGTAGTTCCCGTAGGATAAATCCAGTGCGGAACCCACGGCTGTACTCCCATCATCCGTTAAAGTTGGTCCTTCAATCCCTTTTGCTTCACCTGGTAAATCGATACCTGTTTTTTGACCTAAACCAAATTGATTGAAGTAACCCCGCATTTTTGTAAAGATATCCGGTGAAATCTTGATGCTCTTATTGGGAATGTACTCAGCTTTCCCTTCGCGCAATGCTAATTGCATCATGTAAATATTGGAAGAAACTTCCAAAGCCGATTGTGCTGATAATGACCCGAAAGTCCCCACTGGGTAAACAGATTTCTTAACTGGGGTACTTGGTAAATAAATTGGCGTATCCGGCAAGGTATTATTACTTGGTGAAATAACACCGTCCATCATCCCACCCATCACTGTGGCCCCTTTGACAGCAGAACCCATGACGAAGGTGCGATTGATAACCCCTAGCGCGTCATCGCTGGCTTGCTTAGTAGTACGGTCGTTTTGTTCACCAGCCATCGCTAAAATCGCACCGGTTTTTGGATTCATCGCAACCGCGTAAGCACCGTCAGAGTAAGTCGTTGCGCCAGCAGCGACTGCTTTGGCATAGATTTTCTTCAAGGCTGCTTCCACTTTTGTTTGGTAGGCTTGATCGATGGTTAAGTTTAAATTACTTCCTTTTTGGCCCTTGAAGAGCACTTTGCTTGAGAGAATTTGGTTGTTATTACCAACTTCCACTTGGGTTTGTGATTTAGAGCCATGCAAAATACTTTCGTATTGCTTTTCTAAATAACTGGTCCCAACCCGGTCGTTTCGTGAATAGCCTTGGGCTAATAACGAATTGATACCGTCTTCTGGTAATCCTTGTTCTTCTGTTGAAACATGCCCGATAATACTGCGCATTGAATCACCGTTAGGATATGAGCGTTCCCAATCGGTCCCGACATTGATCCCAGGTAAACTGGTTAAATGTTCACTAATTTCAGCAATTTCTTTATCCGTTACATTGTCATTCTTGATGTAAACTGTTGAGAGTTGATAAGCACCACTCATGATTTTAAAAATCGCTGCGGCTTGTTTTTGTTTATCTGATAAGCCAGTAAATGACTTTTCAACAAGATCAATTGTTGATTGATAAACCGTCTTATCCGGAATTTTAGAACCATCAGCCGCTACTTTTTTAGATTTTGGTAGGCGAGCATTCCATTTTTTAAGATTCTTCGGATTGCTGAGGTAATAATCAATCTGATCACGTTCCGTCAACGTATCCAACTTATCGATGGTTAGATATTTCGTTAACTGATTAGCCTCCGCATACATTTTATCCGCCAAGACGTTCATATTCTTCGTATACGTAATTGCTGATTTAGCACTATTGCCGACCAACACACGCCCCTTGGCATCTAAAACCATCCCCCGAGGGACATTGCCTGTCACGATTTTTTTATCGGTACTATTGACCATCGCCTGATAACTCGCACCATTTAAAACTTGCAAGCGCCCCAATTGAATAATCAAGGCTGCAAATAATGCAAAAACGATAAAAAATAGGAAGTTAAGTCTGAATGGAATATGGGATCTCTCCCGGTTTCTCTTGGTTTTTTTCTTCATAATTTTCACGGACAATCAGTTACTCCTTATTATTAGGCTTTTTGAAAAAGCCTTGCGATTCTTTATTTAAATCTTAATAAAATAAGATTGTTGTACATAGCATATGCTTCATTGGTTAAGTTTAGCAAAATTATCCATAACAAGCTATGCCCAATCTCTAAATTCAAGTGAGATTATGGTATCCTAAAGAGGATTAACATTACTGTTATATTTTACAGCTTTTCATCATTAAAAGCTGTTCATCAAACTAATTTTTAGATTTTTTTATTAATTGGAGGTTTCTCGTGACTCGATTATACACTTTTTTACGACGCCACTACGCATTAGGCCTTAGCTTCTTACTTCCTTTTGCCATTATTTTTATTTATGGCTTAAGTCGCCACGTCTTTCCGTTTGGCGGACAAACAATTATGACGGTTGATTTAGGGCAACAATACATCGATTTTTTTGCCTATTTTAGAACGGCCTTACTTCAGCATCCCGATACCTTCTTTTATTCATTTGCCAAGGGACTTGGCGGTGATATGCTCGGCGTTTGGGCCTACTATTTAATGAGCCCGTTTAACCTACTCGTCTTATTGACGCCCGGTAAATGGTTGAGCTTTGGCGTTTGGCTCATGGTATTGCTCAAATACGGTTTTAGTGGGCTGAGTTTTGCCTATTATCTCAAGAAAAGTCGTCTACTAAGTGGTTGGTGGCTGCCAACACTCAGTCTAGCCTATGCATTATCTGGCTTTGCAATTGCCAACCAATTTAACGTGATGTGGTTAGACGCCATGATTTGGTTGCCACTAGTCGTTTTAGGCATCGAACAACTCTTTGAGCGCCATCGTTTTTGGTTATACCCACTTAGCTTAGCGGCCTTATTGATTATTAACTATTATATGGGCTACATGGTTTGTTTATTTGTGATTGCTTATTTTTTCTGGGCAAGTGTCCATCATTTTAAAACTTGGCGCCAAACTTGCCTCGCCTATCTCAAATTTGCCGGTGGTTCAATCCTAGCTGGCTTGTTAGCGGCTTGGCTGTTATTACCGACTTTCTTCCAATTAACACAAAGTAAGGGCCAATATACGATTCAAAAGATTCATTGGAAAATTGAATATAATCCCCTCAAAATCCTCTCTAAATTAGTGGTTGGGAATTTCAATTTCGATCAGATGCCAAAAGGCGAACCCAACATTTTCGTTGGCAGTCTCGTTTTAATTGGTTTTATCGCCTATTTCCTAACCCGTAGCATTCCGATTAAAGAACGACTGGCCGCATTACTAGTGACTGCTTTTCTCGGCTTATCACTGTGCTTTGAACCACTCGATTTACTCTGGCACGGCATGCAATTCCCAGTTTGGTACCCTTATCGCTTCTCTTACGTGATTAGTTTCTGGCTAATTGTCTTAGCTGTTCAGCGATTGCATTATCAGCCACAGTTTAAGTGGTACAGTTTGCTAGCACCACTTTTACTACTAGCGGCATCACTTGCTTATACTTTCAAACACGTCAAAACATTTTCGGCGTTATCTGAACGACAAGTACTCCTTAGCGTTGGTTTTTTAATCGCGGTCAGCTTAATTTTAATGTTGCCAGCACGCTTCAAACGCTATACTACCGTCTTTTTATTACTGGTTACCGGCGGCGAAATGACCGCCAATGCAGTTCTCAGCTTAAATCAAATTAGCTACGTTTCACAAAAGGATTACGCTGATTATACTGAACAACTCCAATCAGCTATCGCCGCCGTCCCTAACAAGGTCCCATTCCAACGGATTGGTAAAACGTTCATGCGGACTAAAAATGATCCGATGCAAGCCAATTATTTCGGCGGTTCTCACTTTAATTCGATGTTGGAACCGAGCTATCCTAAATTCATGGGTAGTATCGGTGAACCTGCTGGTGATGGTTCCGTTGCCGATACCAACCAAACGATGTTCACTGATGCATTATTAAGTTATCGGTATTATTTAAACAGCACCAGCGTCCAAGCAACCGTGCCGCGCAGTACCAACAAACCCGATTTAAGTGACTATCGCCAAATCAAGCAAAACGGTCAGATTGCTATTTATCAAAATGATAATGCGTTACCACTCGGTTTTGCGGCTTCTGATAAAGTGCTTAAGCATAAAGTCACGGCGGACTATCCGATTCTTGAACAGGGGAACATTGCAACCAAGCTAACGGATAATCCAACACTTGGCAATCAATTATTTACCCTTCAATATTTCAACACCGTTTCTTATCAAAATACTAAACAAAAACCGAAGTTAAACGAAACCTTCCTCCGCATTAATTCTAAAAAAGATGCGCACGTGACCTACACCTTCACGCCGACGACGAATGACCCTTACTATTTAACACTGGGCTCAAGTCTCGAGAAGAATGCTGTGCGCTTGACGTTAAACGGTCAACCGATTACGCAATACGATACCTTTAGAGATACGGTTGCACTTAACTTGACTAACAAGGCACTCGGGAAACCACAGACGTTAGACATCGCCTTTTCAAAGGATGAAATTTGGCTTCAAAACATCAATCTCTACAGTCTTAACTTGGAAACATTAAGCAAGATTACAACGCAATTAAAACAATCACCGTTACACATCAAACACTTTTCAAATACCCATATCAGCGGTGATATCACGATCAAGCACAAGGATCAGGTCTTAATGACGACGATTCCTTATGCCCCTGGCTGGCAAGTAACGGTCGATAACCACCCCGTAAAAGCAGTCAAAGGGCTCAAGAACTTCATCGCAGTTCCATTAAAAGCGGGTCATCACCAAATTGAACTGACTTACCGGCCACCTTATTTCAAACTAGGGCTTCTAATCTCAGTGGTATCAGGACTAATGGCAATCTTAATTGCGATTATAACGCGCTATTTTAGAAGAAGACGATTATTTTAAAAAAGAAGAGTGTGGTATAAGTCGGGTATATTCTGAGGATTAACAGAGAGCGGCGGATAATTGCGTTAGCAATTATTCGTCGTTCGGCGTTAACCACAGGAATATGACTTATAGAACACGTTTAGACAAATCATATTTAAACAGAATAAAAAGACGTTCGGGCAAAATTAATTTTGCCTGAACGTCTTTTTATTCCGTATCCGTGTCCGCCAAGATCAACGCGTTTTCAGCGTAGTTAATATCTTTGCGTAACTCATCCGCCAATCCCCATGAAATCTTATGCTGTTCCAATAATTCTTGAATCGCAAGTCGTTCACTCGTTAGCGCCTTGATTCGTAATTTTTGTAGTTGTTGTTCGTAAATATCCGTCTTCGTATGGCCGATATTTTTCATATTTTCAATTTGATTCCGGTAACGAATAATAATTTGATAAATAACTTGCCGGTTATAATGATGCTGCCGGTTCTCAGGTTGTTTCAAGAAATACGACAGTTGTTTGATGCCCGCTTTAGCCATTTCCTTTTCGGTCGTTCGCCATTCAGTGAGCGCCGCTGTCGATTTCTGCGATGTCTTTAATCTCGCTATCAATCGCTTCAACATCGTCAAACCTCTATAAAACATCAATTGGACATGACGCCAACTGAAATTACTGCCAATCACCGACAAAGCAATTTGTTTTTGCCGTAATTTCCGTTTACCACGACGGTAAGTTTTGGCCGTAATTTCACCATCAGACCGCAATGTTTCTAATTTTTGCCGTTCCCCTTCAAAGGCAACCTGCCGCAAAATTAATTCTTCTGCAATCAACGGTGGTAATTCATCGCCTTCTGTCTGCTCATTTTGTTGATTTTCAAAACGGCGCATCATCAGTTGATATTCAGCAATTAAATCTAGTGCCGCCCGATTATTTTCAATATGACGCAGCGATTCAACCGTCCCAACTGCCACACGATACATATAGATTTTGGCATCAAATTCACTCAGCAGTTGATCATCAACTGGTACGAGTCCTGTCTCATCATTTGTATCTTCGTGGGCAGTCCCTCGTAATTCAATCGGCGTTCTCACCTTAGTTAATATTGGGATAAAGATAATCGCCATCACCAAGCTAACGATAATGACGCCGGCTGCAATAAATAGCATTAAACCGCGTTCTGGAAATGGTGACCCATCAGCAAGCACAGTCGGTACAGAAAGCACCCCGGCCATCGTAATGGCTCCTCGCACACCTGAAAGCCCTGAAAGGACTGAAATTTTAAGGTTATCTTTTAATTGCTTCGGATTCGATTTGTTAGTGTACAACAAGTAACTTAATGTCCAACAGGTTCGAATTAGAATTAGAATTCCCCAAACCGCTAATACCAAGAGAATTTCTTCTCCCGTATTAATCAGTGGACTATGCACCGTCCCCCTCATCGCAACTGGTAATTCAATCCCTAAGATTAAAAAGACAAGGCCATTCAATAAATAAACACCAATCGACCAAGTTTGTTCCGTCACTAATTTTAGTTCTGGTAAATAATCCAAGTAAATATTGCGACTTGCGTGACTAATAATCCCAGCCACAACCACGGCAATCACACCTGAGGCATGGAGTAAATCTTCAACCACTAGATAAATCACAAAGGGGGTAATCAACTGCAAGACGGTGTGGAAAACAACATCTTCAATCCCCTGTTGCAACATAAACAGTCGAATAAAATGAATTGCATACATCAACAACATCCCAGCAATTGCGCCAACAATACTGATGTATAAGAAATCACCGGCAGCTTGTTGAATCGAGAAGTAGCCAGTTACCGCAGCGGCAATCCCGTATTTAAAACTAATCAAGCCACTGGCATCGTTAATTAAACTTTCGCCACTAACCAAATGTAAAACCCGTGGCGGCAAGTCGGCCTGTTCTGAAATCGACTGGACCGCCATCGGATCCGTTGGTGATAAAATAGCGGCTAATGCAAAACTCGCCGCCAATGGCAACTTAGGCACTAGCAAATGAATCGCTAAGCCCCCAATCAATGTGGTGACAAATACTAAGAAAATCGCGTTTCCAATAATCGGTCCTCGCAGTGCCCATAATTCCCGTTTAGGAAACCGGCGGCCGTCGTTAAACAACAACGGCGCGACAAACACTAACATAAACCAATCTGTTTTTAATGGAATCTCAACTGAAAAAAGTAGTGCCACCAGCAAGCCCAACCCAATTTCAATCAGGCTGACCGGTAGTCGTGGTACATAGTGACCGATGATATTAGCGACAATCAACAGCATCACTAACAAAATAACAGCTTCAATGATAGCCATCTAAATCCCTCACTTTCATGCAAAAATAGGGGTCGTACAATGACTGGCCCCCATTTTCACTATTCTGATTTTTTACCGATAATTCGCACTTCTGGTTCAAGGCGAACTTCGAATTTGTGCCAAATTGTTTCTTGAATATACGCAATTAACGTTAAATAATCAGTGGCAGTTGCGCCGCCACGATTAACAATAAAACCAGCGTGTTTTTCTGAAACTTGTGCGCCACCAATTTGATGTCCTTGAAGGCCTGCTTTTTGAATTAAAGGCCCCACAAAATGGCCCACTGGTCGTTTGAAGACACTCCCACATGAAGGGTATTCCAATGGTTGTTTAGCAGCGCGTAATGCGTTTAACTCATCCATTTTCTCGCGGATGGTTGGTGCAACACCTTTAGCCATTTCAAAACGGGCTGACAATACAATACTCCCATTTTCTTGGATTAAACTATGCCGGTAGCTGAAATTTAATTCGGCGTTCGTTAACGTTTCAATTTCATTATCCTGCGTTAAAATTTCGGCAGATGTTAAGACATCACTAATCTCACCACCGTATGCCCCAGCATTCATGAATACTGCGCCCCCGACGCTTCCAGGAATCCCAGCCGCAAATTCTAACCCCGTCAAACTACCACTATAGGCAGCCTCAGAGGTTTGGATAATCCCAGCTCCGGCTTGTGCAACCACAGTTGTGCCCTGCACATCGATTTGATCCATGGCGGTCAAGATAATCACTAAGCCACTAATCCCATCATCACGGACGATTAAATTACTAGCATTCCCGATCACAGTAATTGGTAATTGATTCTGCTTAGCGGCTACTAATAATTGGCGCACTTCAGGAACTGACGTTGGTAAGGCTAATAAATCAGCCGGACCACCGGTTTTGGTGAAGGTATATTTACTTAAAGGTTCATTGGTTTTAACATTAATTGTTTGATTTGCTTCTAAAAATGCGTTGATTTGACTTAACACGGCTGTCGTTCCTCTCAAATAATCTTATTCTAGTTTAACAAAGTAGACCGTAATTGAACAGTCAACACTTCTTTTGCGTAATTACTCGTAGACCGTTAAAATATAGGATAGAAACGAGGCGAAGCGCTATGAAATTTATCTCTTGGAATGTTAATGGCTTACGAGCCGTTTTAAAAAAGGATTTTATGACTACCTTTGAACAATTAGATGCCGATTTTTTCTGTCTACAAGAAACAAAAATGCAAGCTGGTCAAGTTGAACTTGATCTACCTGGCTACCATCAATACTTTAATTATGCCGAGAAAAAAGGTTATTCTGGTACGGCTATTTTCACGAAACACGAACCACTCAATGTCACTTACGGTATTCAACAACCTGAACATGACCATGAGGGCCGTGTAATTACATTAGAATACCCTCAATTTTTCTTGATCACTTGCTACACCCCTAATTCGCAAAATCAATTAAAACGGTTAGATTACCGCATGACTTGGGAAAACGCATTTAGAGCTTACGTGCAACAACTAGGTACGCAAAAGCCAGTTATTTTCTGCGGTGATTTAAACGTGGCTCATGAAGCAATTGATTTGAAAAACGATCGAACCAACCACAAGAGTGCTGGTTTTTCCGATGAAGAACGGGCCCAAATGACGACCCTTCTTCAATCAGGATTCACAGACACTTTCCGTTATTTCTATCCCGACCAAACCGATATTTATTCATGGTGGAGTTATCGATTCCATGCGCGTGATAACAATGCCGGTTGGCGGATTGACTATTTCATCACTTCTGACGAGCTCCAACCAAAATTAATGGATGCCAAAATCCATACGGAAATCTATGGTTCAGATCATTGTCCCGTAGAACTTGACACACAAGATTTATTCGCTTAGAATAAGCAAACTTCAAATAAAGCGAGGTAGAAACAGTGAATTTCGTTGCAATGGATTTTGAAACCGCCAATGGTCAACGCGACAGTGCTTGTTCAATTGCACTAGTCGTTGTTCGTAACGACCAAATTGTCGATCAATTTTACACCCTTATTAAACCCGAAACTTATTTTAGTAGCCGTAATAGCCAGATTCACGGTATTTATGAAGAAGATGTGGCCCAAGCCCCTAAGTTTGATCAAGTTTGGCCACACATCGCACCTTTTTTCACACCGCAAAAATTAGTTGTGGCGCACAATGCGACCTTTGATATCGGTGTCCTTCGTAGCACACTCCAACACTACGACATCCCAGAACCCCACTATTTGGCCCTCGATACCTTAACAACTAGTCGCCGGCTTTATCCCCAATTTGAAAACCATAAGTTAAATACATTATGTACCAACTTAGAAATTCCACTCGAAAATCACCACAATGCGCTAGCTGACAGTATCGCATGCGCCAAAATTCTGATTAAAGAAGCACAAGAGTTTGGTACAGACCCACTAAAACAAGTCACAAAAATAATCGGCTAGAGTGCCGTTCAAAGCGGTTTAACTTCGAGTACTTGCATAGTGTTGTGAGTAAGCGACTTTAGTCGATTATTTGCAATACGTAGCAAGATGGAGAAGTTAGCTTTGAACGCACGTTTTAAATAGTGTGCCCTTCAAAGCGGTTTAATCCTACCAACAAAAGAGGCTATCAGTAACTGAAATGGTTACTGATAGCCTCTTTATTAGCAATGGTGGATTAAAGCTAAATCAACATTAAGGTGTGTCATTAATACATTTAATCATTAGCAATCGCACTAATGATTAAATAGCTTTTTATCCACTAATAATTGTACCACATTTACTTTATTACGTTAACTTATTTTTTGCTGATTCCCCGGCGATTTCCAAAACTAAGAATGAAAACTGTACTGATCACCAACAAGCCCCCGATGACTTCCCAATGATTGAAACTCGTTTTTAAAAATAACACTGTCCCAATTGTCGCAGCTAACGGTTCAAAAGTATTCAATAAACCGGCTGTTGTGGGGGTAATGTAATTCAAGCTCCCTAAAAAGCAAAGGTTAGCCAAAGCTGTCCCAAAAATGGCAATAAATAACACACTGATGATTGTGGGCATGTTCATTGGTGGTGCATCCACCCAAAATGGATGAATCACATTAAATAACACGCCTCCAATTAGCATTGCCCAGGCCACAATCACCAACGTATCATACTTCTGAAATAATTTACCTGGGATTAACGTATTTAATGCACCTGAGAAACCAAGACACAAGCCCAAGCCTAATGCTGCGCATGAAATCGATAACTGAGTGAGTTGCCCCTTAGTGACCAATAACCAAGTCCCCAATAAAGCGACAATCACAGCTATTAATTCGGTTCGGCTAGGTGTCTTATGATAGATCACAAGACTGATAATGATAATCATGACGGTCCCTAATTGTTGTAAAATCGTCGTAGTCGGTGCGTTGCTAGCTTGAATCGTTAAAAAATAAGCGTACTGGACAGCCGATAATCCTAAAATAGCAAAAGCCAATAGTCGCCCAGCATCTCGCGGTTGCCGCCAAACTGCTGTGACAGTTTTCGGTTGCTTACTGAATGCATAACCTAATAAGAAGAGCCCTGATAACCCCATTTTGACGCCCATCAACCACTCTGGTGCAATTGGTGTATCTGTAAATAGCCATTGTGATACTGGCCCCTGAATACCCCAAAAAATTGAGCCTAAAATTGCTAAATAGATCCCTTTTCTCCGTTGTTGTATCACGTTTAAATCTCCTACTCTATATTAATCAAGCGCACCATTTGCAATACTGGCAGCATGCCAACTGCCGGATCATAATAGCCCGCTTCTAGTTTGGCCTCAATTTGAAAACCAAATTGCTGATAAAGTTGAATCGCACCTTGGTTACGTGCTTGAACTGTTAATACGATTCGGCGCGGTTGTCCACTAGCGCTGGTTGCTTGTAATAGTGCGTCTAACAATTGTGTGCCAATTTTTTGTCGCCAGTATGTTTTTAAAACGGCAACACTTATTTCGCCAATGTGTTGCAAGCCTGGTTCGGGTTCACTCACAAGCCGAGCAGCCCCGACAATCTTAGCCCCATCAACTGCCACCCATAAAGCATCAGTTGAACTATCAAGCACGGCTCGTAACGTCAGTTCGCAAAACGCCTCAGACATCGCCAAGTTTTCCGCTGCAATCGGTAAAAATGGCGTTTCCTGTACCACTTGGTTTAAAAAACATAAATAAGCCCGTGCATCCGTTACCTGCACAGGCCGAATTACTAAAGATTTAGTTGTCAAAACTAGCCTCGACCAAGGCTGTATAGCGTGTGCCATGCGGTTCAAAAACAAGTGTCCGCATTTGATCGTCGTCATCATTTTTATTGAAATGAATCGTCAAGTAGTCACTTGGTAATTCATCAGCAATAAATTGACTCCATTCAATGACTGAAACACCATCCCCATCAAAATATTCCTCTAAACCAAGATCACTGGCGCCGGTTTCTTCTAACCGATAAACATCCATATGATAAAGTGGAATCCGGCCATCTGGGTATTCTCGAATCAAAGTAAACGTGGGACTTTTGATATACCGTTTAATATCCAAACCTTCCGCTAATCCCTTAGTGAAAGTTGTTTTACCGGCACCCAAATCACCATCGAGTAGTAAAACATCGCCTGCTTGCAATTGGCGGCCTAATTTTTTAGCAATCGTAATCGTTTCTTCTGGTTGCGTTGTTTGAAATTCTAACATAATTCGCCTCATTCTATTGACTCTTTGTCTGCATTATACCGAAAAATAACAAGTGAGGAAAGCATTGCTATCCGAAGATTCCAAAAAAGCAAACATAAAGAGGCTTAAGATAACGTCACCATTATCCTAAGCCTCTTTGATTAAATGCTAAGACATTCTAGTTTTGTAATGCTTGGGCAGCTGTGATGATGGCTAACTTGTAGACATCTTCTTCATTGCTCCCGCGTGATAAATCTGAGATTGGTTTGTTCAAGCCTTGTAGGATTGGACCGATTGCTTCGAAGTTACCGAAACGTTGGGCAATCTTGTAGCCAATGTTCCCTGATTGCAATTCTGGGAATACGAAGACGTTGGCTTGACCAGCGACTTTTGAATCTGGTGCTTTTTGGTTAGCAACTACTGGGACATAAGCGGCATCGAATTGTAATTCACCGTCGATGTCTAAGTCAGGTGCTAATTCTTTGGCAATCTTCGTTGCTTCTTGGACTTTTGTCACTTCTTCACCACGGGCAGAACCCATTGTTGAGAAGCTCAAAAGTGCCACTTTAGGATCAATATCAAATAATTCAGCAGTGCGTGCTGAAGCCACTGCAATTTCTGCTAATTCTTGTGCATTTGGATTGATGTTGATCGCACAGTCTGAGAATAAATAACGTTCATTGTCGCGACCGCGTTGCATGATGAAGGCCCCACTTGTCCGTTGGATGCCGGGTTTTGTTTTAATAATTTGAAGAGCTGGACGGACTGTATCACCGGTTGAGTGAACAGCACCTGAGACCATCCCGTCGGCCAAATCAAGATAAACCATCATTGTGCCAAAGTAATTAGGATCTTGTAAAATAGTTTGGGCTTGTTCCGCCGTTGCTTTACCTTTACGACGTTCAACAAAAGCTGCTACCATTGTGTCAAAATCTGCTTGAGGATACGCTTTAGGATCAATAATTGTAATCCCTGTGAGGTTAAACCCTTTGGCAGATGCAATGCTTTGAATATCAGCTGCATCCCCGATTAAAATTGGTTTTAAAATTCGATCAGCATTTAAACGGGCTGCTGCACCAATAATTCTAGGTTCTGTTCCTTCAGGAAAAACAATCTTAAAATCATGACTCGTAATTTTTGCTTTCAAACTTTCAAATAAATCCAAAATAGTAACCTCCATAAAAGCGTTTTATTTATAATCTGATACAATCATACAACGTTTCTTATCGTCCGACAAGTCAATAATGAGAGCGTTTTACTTTTGTTCAGAAACGTCTTGTGGTAATTGCCAATTAATGGGCGTCATTGCCCACTGTTTTAACTGCTGATTTGTTTGTGAAAATGGTTTGGAGCCAAAGAAGCCATGGTAGGCTGCTAGCGGACTTGGATGAACAGCCGTTAACACCGCATTTTGACTTTCATCGATTAAGACCCGTTTAGCTTTAGCCGCATTGCCCCATAAAATAAAGACCACGTGCCCGCGTTTTGACAAGGCCGCAATCGCCGCATCAGTTAGTTGCTCCCAACCTTGCTGGCGATGAGAATTGGCCTCACCGGCTCGCACAGTCAACACAGTATTTAATAGGAACACGCCTTGATCTGCCCAGGCCTTCAAATAGCCATGATTAACAGGATTAAAACCGACATCCGTTTGTAGTTCCTTATAGATATTCTTTAATGATGGCGGCACTTTAACCCCTGGCAATACTGAGAAACTACAGCCATGCGCTTGATGTGGACCGTGATAAGGATCTTGACCCAGTATCACAACTTTGACTTGTTCGAATGGCGTCCACTCGAAAGCTTGGAAAATATGGTGCATTTCCGGATAGACCGTAGTCGTCGCATATTCTTGCTTCAAAAATTGATGCAACTGACCATAATAAGGTTTGGCAAACTCTGGTTCTAAGACGGTTTGCCAATCATTATGAATAATTGTTTTCATTTTTTCACCTCATCGATTAGTTTATCCTGTTTTAACACAAGTTGCTAGAAGAAAGTGCCCTCCCATGCTAAGATATAACTAAGTCTTTAAAAATACGTTTTCAGGAGGAATTGAATTGATTTCACTTATCGCATCTGACATGGACGGTACCCTTTTAAATGATAAAATGCAGGTTTCTGACGGTAACATCAATGCCATCAAAGCGGCTCAAGACGCTGGTATTGAATTCATCGTCGCTACCGGGCGCAGTCGCAACGAAGCACTTCCGCTAATGGCTGAAGGTGGTATCAAACCAGCCTTAATTACCATGAATGGCGCCCAAGTCTTCGATCAATTGAGCAACGAAGTCATCAACATTCCAATTGAACCCGCTACTGTCGTGGCAGTTACGGATGAATTACGCGCTAGTGGTTACTATTTTGAATTGATGACCACTGCCGGGAACTATTCTGACAGCCAGGTCAATCGCATTCAAAACGTGGCCGATCTATTAGTCGACCTCAATCCTGATACTAGTTATAAAATTGCCGTTGCCTTAGCTGCAGCGCGTCTAGAATTAATGAATATCAACTATATCGATGATCATTATGCCGGCATTATTGCTGATCCAACCATCAAAATTGTTAAAATTATTGCTTTCAGTACGAAAGGTCTTGCGGATTTAGAACCCGTGAAGGTTTTCTGTGAAGAACGTGGCGATTTAATTGTCACCTCCTCTTCTAGCAACAATATCGAAATCAACCACATCAACGCGCAAAAAGGGATTGCACTTGCAGCCTATGCCAAGGAAAAAGGAATTCCAATGTCTGAAACAATGGCGATTGGTGATAATCTCAATGATTATTCCATGATCGAAGCAGCAGGCATTGGCGTTGCGATGGCTAACGCAGTGCCCACAATTACCGACTTAGCTAATTACCATACCGCTAAAAACACACAAGACGGCGTTGCCCAAGCCATTTATCACGCCATTGATCTTAACCAAGCAGCCGAAAAGAAGTGATAGGTTATGCCTGATTTATACATTAAGCATCAAGCAAGTGCCTTAAAAGGGGTCTCAACGATTATGGATGACCACCAACGGCCCTTATTCCTCTTAGTCGGCAGTCGCGGCTTACGCCAAGATGGCTTTTCACTCTACCGGCTTTCGGGTGAATTACTCGGTGAAATCAAACAGAAATCACTCGGGTTTTCACCCAGTTTTGAACTATTTCAAAACGGCCAATCAATCGGCAGCCTCCAGAAGATTTGGGGTGTTTGGCATGAATTCGTCTATGTTAAAAATCTCAACTGGCTAATCATGGGCGACCTAATTCAGAATCAATACCGCATTATCTACCATACCCAAACCATCATGCAAACTAATATCATCCTGACAAGTGCTGGGCCTACTTTTAAATTAGCGATTGCGGAAGATGCAGATCAGGTCTCTTGTATCTTGATTGCAGCCGTTTTAAACCATTGGGTATATACACAACCGAAGGCTTTCATTCGTAAATTAGCACCTAACACGCTTCGCTTTAGTTAAACAAATGAGTCACCGTCAAAAGCGGTGACTTTTTTGTTGCCCAACGTTAAATTCATAAAAATTTGCGTCCCCTTTTTTTAATTGGTATAGTTGAATATGTTATTTTTAAAATTAAAGGGGTCTTTACAATGCCAACTGGCGTCATTATTAATTCATTATCCGTCTTATTCGGCGGTATTATCGGTGGTTTATTGGGTGATAAACTATCCGCTAGATTCAAAACAGAGATCACTTTAATCTTCGGCGTTTGTTCAATGGGAATGGGCATCAACGCAATTGTCGTCATGCGAAATATGCCGGCCGTTATCCTCGCAATTGTCTTAGGGACTGGCATTGGACTAGCCGTTCATTTCGGTCACTGGATTGATCGTGGCGCCATCTTAATGGAAAAGCCCATTTCAAAACTATTTCCAGTTCGTAAAACAACTTTGACAGATGCTGAATTTATTTCAGCCCTCGTAACCGTCATCGTTTTATTTTGTGCAGGCGGCACCGGTATCTATGGTACGCTCGATGCCGGTATGACTGGTAATAGCACCATCCTTATTTCCAAATCAGTGCTCGATTTCTTCACCGCAGCGATTTTTGCTTGCAACTTAGGGTATGTCGTTTCAGCCATTGCCATTCCGCAATTTATCATCTTCTATATTATTTTCTTACTCGCTAAATTAATTTTCCCATTAACCACACCTACCATGATTGCCGATTTCAAAGCCTGTGGTGGCTTTTTAATGCTCGCAACTGGTTTCCGAATGGTTAAAATTAAAGAGTTTCCCATTGCGGATATGATCCCGGCAATGATCCTCGTCATGCCACTTAGCTGGCTATGGACCACGGTGATCATGCCGCTGTTATCGTAAAATTAAGATTCAGTCACCAAACTAAAAAACGTTATTAGCATTCGTGCTAATAACGTTTTTTAGGTTAGTAATCAATACGATACCGGATACTCATACCGACTTTTAATCAATTCGTGTGCTTCATTTGACTCATATAAATTGCGAGACTGCTGATTCTCAAGTTCAATTTCATAAAGACTACCCACTGGAAAATTCCGAATTATTTCTATGGGTAAATATTGCTTCATCATTGGTTCAGATAGTCCCTCATCGTCGGATTCAATCAAATTAGCGAGCATCCCCGTTGACATTTCTTTTACCGGAATATATTTTTTAATATGGTAGATTGCAAATTTAATCCGAATTTTTGGACAAATTTGTCAGCATAACCTGAT